>Ga0306910_1000141_pt1 | contig 44821 bp, 38 predicted proteins | sample AntRauMFilla2698_FD_190438 | JGI IMG/M metagenome (GOLD analysis project Ga0306910, IMG submission 190438) | Saline lake microbial communities from Rauer Islands, Antarctica - Metagenome Filla 2 #698 (v2) (version 2) | ecosystem: Environmental > Aquatic > Non-marine Saline and Alkaline > Saline ... | reverse complement strand
TTCGCTATCGTGGTCTGCAAACCCAAAGAGGTGGATTATCTCTCACTGAAAACCCAGCCTCACACGCGAGAAATCTGGACTAAAGATGAAAAGGGAGAATGGAACGGGAAGCGGGTTTGGGCGTGAGGAAGCCAAAATCTAAAAATGAGTGTACCAAAGAGCCAGCGGCTCGATTCATTTCCTTAGCCGGAATTCATTCCGGTGTTTAGAGAACCTTTCCTACAAAACAAGTGCTGTAAGCACGAAGCATTTTAAATTAATCGTACCTACGGCACTTATAGATTTACGCTATTCCAAAAGTCCCGGAATAAATTCCGGGTTTCAGAATATCCCGTGCTTACAGCACTCTTTGGCAGAACAATTTTTTTGTATCCTGAACGACAAACCACCCATTTCGGTTTATATCAGGCACCGACACGCTTTGAACAAGCAACCGAAAAACAGTATCTTTGGAAACTGTATAAAAAATGATTTTTAACATAGTTAGAATTTTACATGATTGATCAAAAAGAAGGAAAACTGCCCTATAAAGTAAAAGATATCAGCCTGGCTGAGTGGGGACGCAAAGAGATCACCATAGCTGAGTCTGAAATGCCGGGACTCATGGCACTCCGCGAAGAATATGGTGAAGAACAACCATTAAAAGGCGCCCGTATTGCCGGTTGCTTGCACATGACGGTTCAAACCGCCGTTCTGATTGAAACGCTTACAGCTTTAGGAGCCGAAGTCCAGTGGTCGTCGTGTAACATTTTCTCAACACAGGATGAAGCCGCAGCTGCTATTGCAGAGACCGGAGTTCCCGTGTACGCCTGGAAAGGAATGACGGATGAGGAGTTTGACTGGTGTATCGAGCAGACACTGGTTTTCCCTGACGGAAAGCCATTAAACCTGATTTTGGATGACGGTGGTGATCTTACAAAGATGGCCCACGATGATTATCCTGAATTGATGGATGGCATTCGCGGACTCTCTGAAGAAACCACAACGGGAGTTCATCGTCTCTACCACATGTTTAAAAATGGCACTCTCAAAGCACCCGCCATTAATGTGAACGACTCTGTAACAAAATCTAAATTTGATAACCTTTATGGTTGTCGCGAATCACTTATTGACGGAATCAAGCGCGCGACTGACGTTATGATTGCCGGAAAAACCGCTGTTGTAGCTGGTTATGGCGATGTTGGAAAAGGATCCGCTCAGGCTCTTAAAAGTTATGGCGCCAACGTAATTATTACTGAGATCGACCCAATCTGTGCGCTTCAGGCCGCTATGGAAGGCTATCGCGTGATGAAAATGGACGATGCCGCCAAACTCGGAAATATTTTTGTAACCGCAACCGGCTGTAAAGACGTTATTCGATCTGATCATTTTGAGATGATGCCCGATCAGGCCATCGTCTGCAACATCGGCCACTTTGATTCTGAAATTCAGATTTCGTGGCTCAACAAAAACGCTAAGAAGACCAACATCAAGCCACAGGTTGACATGTACACGCTTCCTAACGGAAACAGCATGTATATTCTGGCTGAAGGTCGTCTTGTGAATCTTGGTTGCGCTACGGGGCATCCATCTTTTGTGATGTCGAACAGCTTTACCAATCAGGTTCTTGCTCAGATCGCTCTGTGGCAACGTCCGGATGATTTTGAACTTGGTGTTCACGTTCTTCCAAAAGATCTCGATGAAAAAGTTGCCGCTCTTCACCTGATGAAAATCGGCGTTGAGCTCGACTCATTAAATGACGATCAGGCTGATTATATCGGTGTTCCAAAAGAAGGACCATTCAAACCAGATCATTACCGCTACTAATCGTTAGCGTTTTTTCACTTATTATTCTACAAAAGGCTGTCTTCGGATGGCCTTTTGTGTTTTGTTGATATTTGGCGGTGATCTCAATGAAATGATGAGATTATTTTTATTCATTCAGAATCTCACTGATACACTATGGTGTGAGGGACGGCGGAGCCTCCGCTGGCGGACTGGAGTTAATGGGTGGTTATGCGAGCGGCAGCAGCCAGCCATTATACTCGACTGTAGAAGAGTCAGTCCCCGAAGGAAAAGCTACGGAGTAGCGCAACACACGGTAGCAGATTACGAGAATGAACAGCTTGTGCGAGGAGCCCACACTCTTCCCATCGCTTAGAAATTTCACCGACGAGCTTCATTCAGCAAACAATCTTTTCTGCGGGACGCCAGAGCCTCCGACCGGCTGGCGGACTGGAGTTAGTGGGTGAGATTGGCGGACACCACAACTCATATCATTATCAACCTACTTCAAAACTACCGGCAGTCTCCGGCCGTTTGTGGTGTCGGCAATGGCTTTTATAAACAGCCAGTCAGGTTTGTAAGGCTTCGATTTTCGTTCTAAAAATTTTACAAAACGATCAGCCATATCGCGATGGACTTTCAGATTAGGGTCTGCTTTTTGAGTCTGCTCATTCAGCCAAAACTCCACGTTAATTACGTTATCTCTCTTCGAATCAATTCCCATAGACAGGCGGGCGTCGTAACCAATTTCAAGTCCGCTGAGATCCAGAAAATCTTTATATACAGTGCGCAGATCTTCAACTGCAAGGTGCATTCTCTTTAACACATATTCATTCACCGGCATGGTTATGCGTTCATTACCAATACCTTTTCCAGCCGGAAGCTCATCGAGATTATTATCCTTCGGTATAAATAAATTATATGCCCGCATGTTAGCCCGGAGTGGATCTCCGGTGTAACCAACCCGATATCCCGCCATCCAAACAGGCCACTCTTCCTCAACATAACCCCGATATTGATCAAACAACATCTCTGCAATGCGCTCATGGATTTCCAGAGTGGAATCTTTTTTTATTACTTCTTCCGACAGATCAAATACCACAACAATTCCCTCAGCATGAGCGGTTGATGGAAGCAATTGAACATAGATATCCCCCGGACTTGTAAATCTCTCTTCTATCCAAAAACGCTCGTACCAGTTGTTATTCTTTTTTTCGAGATATTTTATTCCCGCCATCAACCACTCCTGTTCGGTGAGCGTAACTTTCTCTTTGCCCGACGAAGTATATTTTATTCGTTGATCAGGCCGAAATTGAGCATGGGATACATTCCCTATAAACAATACAAAAAGCGTACTCACCAGCACTCTTTTCCCAATACAATAAAGCATTATATTCAATTCAATAGTTGATTTATTATGCGGATGAAATCGATTCTGAAATGGCTGATTGTGATTATAGTGACATCCCAACACTATCCGAAATGATATTGAGCTCAATAGAACAATTTATATCAGTCTCACAAAACTTTTAACAAACAGATTTAATAATTTTAGCCGCTGTAATTATCATCACAATCCACACTCTGCAATCTCTCTTGAAAACGGCTGTATTTTTCAAACTTCCAGGCATCTCTTTATCCATTAAATTTTTCCTTTTTCCCCTGGTTATTCATGCATTTTTCTCATTTCAGGCGCCAATTGCTGCACAATCAGCAACCTCGTCCGATTCTTCTTACACCGTTTTTTCCATTGCCAATGAAACGTCTTTCTCATTAGACGGAAAACTCAACGAGACTTTTTGGGAAGATGCTCCCTACATAACACGTTTTATTCAGCTTGACCCCGTGGAGGGTGACCCTTCAACCGTCCCTCTAAAAGTTGCCATCGGTTATACATCAGGAAATTTGATTATCGGCGCTTTTGTTCAGCATGCGAAACAGAATGTTCAGTCTTTTATGTCCCGCCGAGACCGATCCTCTAATTCAGAACGTATTATTGTAACATTCGATACGTATCTCAATCAGCGAACAGCTTACAGTTTTGGTGTTACAGCTTCTGGAGTCAGGCTGGACTATTTTCATCCCTCAGACCGCTCATACAGTCGAGATTACTCCTACGATCCCGTCTGGGAAGCCTCCACTCATCAACAGGCCGATGGATGGGGGGCTGAAATGCGCATTCCATTTTCTCAATTACGATTTAATCCAGATTCAAGTCTCACATTTGGGTTAAACATCAATCATTACATCCCGAATAAAAACGAAGATAACTTCTGGATTCACATTCCAAGTTCGGAGTCGGGCTGGGCATCACGTTTCGGAACCATCTCAGGAATATCAGATGTAGATGATCCCTCCCAAATAGAGTTCCTCCCTTATATTGCCGGAAGTGACTTGCGCCGCGGAGAAGTTAATCAAGAAAATCCATTTGAGTCACGCCACGAATGGGATGTGCGTGCAGGGGGAGATGTAAAAATTGGACTCAGCTCCAATCTCGTCCTCGATGCTACGATAAATCCTGATTTTGGTCAGGTTGAAGCAGATCCTGCGAATGTAAACTTGAGCGCATTTGAAGTATTTTACAGTGAAAAGCGACCTTTTTTTAACGAGGGAAGCAATCTACTCACCGGAGGAGGTGCAGGCTATTTCTACAGCCGTCGCATTGGTGCATCCCCAAGCTATTGGCCCGAAGTTGACAACGGATATATTGATCAACCTAATAATACCACAATTTTAGGAGCCGCCAAGATTACCGGAACATTATACAATAACCTTTCCATTGGCGCCCTGTCTGCCGTCACCGCCCGGGAATACGCTGATATCTATTACGCTGAGAGTGATTCTTACCGGGAAGTAAAGTCTGAACCACGAACATCATACAATGTGATGCGAATGGAGCAACAATTCGGAAAATATGGTTCCACAGCGGGTATTATTTTGACGGCTGTTAGCAGAGAGTACGAAAAAGACTCACAACTCGATCGCTCAGTTTCCCGCAGGGCTTACAGCGGTGCCACTGATGGAAATCTGCGTTTTGATGAAGGCAGATATGAACTTTCATACAATATTGGATTCAGTCATGTATATGCACATGAAGATGTGATAACTGAGCTCCAGGAACGTAGCAGCCGATATTTCCAGCGCCCTGATGCAGATTATTTATCTGTTGATAGCACCAGAAATTCCCTGAGCGGTTACAGAGCTGGTGTCAGGTTTGCGAAAAACGCCGGTGAACACTGGACATGGAATTTCGGGGCCGAAACAGAAAGTCCCGAGTTTGAGCTAAACGATATGGGCAGATTATCCACATCAGACGACCTCTCGGCTTATACGAATGTGCGCTACCATGAAAACATGCAAAGTGATTGGTATCAAAAGTATGATATTGGTTTTTGGGGAAACTCTCTTTGGAATTACGGAGGTGTGAGAAACGGTACTGAAGTGGGAACAAGTGGTTCACTGACGCTTAAGAATTTCCATCGCATCAGTTACAACAACTGGCACAATTTTGCAGGACAAAGCGACAATCTCACTCGTGGCGGACCCTTGATGGAAAGCGTTGCTGATCGCGGAGTTGGTTTTAGCTATCGCTCAAATTCCCAATTAAGAAGATCGTGGGCTTTAGGCGGAAATTACTATGGTGATAATTATGGTAGTCGAACAGGAAGTTTCTGGTTTAACTTATCCGGCTTTGCGGGGAAACGCTGGGAATACTCATTTGGGCCAGAATGGCGTCATCATCTTGGAGAGGTTCAGTATATCGGCACCATGGATAGATCAACAGGTAGTGCAACGTTTGGCAAGCGTTATCAATTTTCCTCCATTGATTTAACCACCATCAGCACATCTTTTCGACTGAACATGGCATTTACTCCCAATCTCAGCCTTGATTTATATGCAGAGCCCTTTGTATCGAGTGGGAAATTTCATGATTTCGGAGAGTTGAAGGCTGCAGGAAGTAATCAGATTATATCCTACACTGTTGTTAATGAAGATCAGAATGGAAATTTAACTCTCACCGATGGAATGGACACATTTGAGATTGAAAACAGGGATTTCGTTTATTTCTCTTTTCGAAGCAATATTGTTCTGCGTTACGAATGGCTTCCGGGAAGTACTCTGTTTTTAGTGTGGCAACAGAATCGTGTAAATAATTATGATGCGTATAATTTAGCACGCCCCCGGGATCTGCTTGAAACCGTGCAGGAAACTGGAAATCAGTTTTTCGCTTTCAAGATAAGCTATTGGCTTCCGGTCTGATCGCAATAATTACACAGAACCCAAGATAGCTGCCAATCTGTTATTCTTCGATATCGAAAACCTGACTCAGGATTTCGTCTGCCACATCATTAATGTCGCATGACTTGCGAACAGCTCCCAAACGAACAGCTTCGCGGGGCATTCCATACACCACACAGCTGTTTTCGTCCTGCGCAATGGTATAGGCTCCGTTATCAAACATCATTTTCATCCCCATGGCGCCATCACTTCCCATCCCCGTTAAAATGGCTCCCACGCTATTGGGTCCTGCTGTTTTAGCCACTGAGCGAAATAAAATATCCACAGACGGACGATGATGATGCACCATCGGACCATTTTTCACCTGAACAAAATATTCCGCACCACTTCTTTTAAGAAGCATGTGATAATTTCCGGGCGCAATTAATACCCGCCCCATCTGAACGCGATCACCGTCCTGGGCTTCACGCACTTCCAAAGGTGTGAGCTGATCTAAACGCTCGGCAAATGAAGTGGTAAATTTAGGCGGCATGTGCTGAACAATAACCACTCCTGGTGCATCGCCCGGTAATCCTAACAAAACTTGTTTTATCGCTTCTGTCCCACCCGTACTTGCGCCAATAGCAATAATTTTGTCAGATGTCTTTTGAGGAGATGCTAAAAGGGGCTTACGTTTAGGTGGTTGCTGTAAATCCTCTTTGCTTTGATTCTTATAGCGATAAATGTCCTTATTCTTCAGTTTCGCTTTGGCAGCGGCACGAATTACCCTTGCGAGCTGAACGGTTAACTCTCCCACCGAATATGCGCCGCCGGGTTTGCTCAACACATCCACAGCACCGGCTTCAAGAGCTTCTAACGCGAGTTCACTTCCCTGCTTTGTGAGTGAACTTATGATAATGACCGGCTTTGGGAAGAAGCGCATTATTTTGCGCAAAAACGTAATGCCGTCCATGCGGGGCATCTCCACATCGAGGGTAATAACATCGGGATTCAGCCGCACAATTTTATCCCGTGCCACATAGGGATCGATGGCTGTTCCAACGACTTCTATGTCGGGATTTTTATTTAGTTCTTCGGTCAGTTTTTGCCGAACAACAGCTGAATCATCTACTACAAATACCCTTATCACGGTATCAACAATGGTTTAGTTGGCGTTCGGTTCTGCTCTTTGGAACGGTGAAATTTTCATAACACGGCCATCTGACACAAAGCTAACTTCCCAGTGGCCTTCTTCAAGCATGTCAGCTTCATTTGAGGTCATGACCTCCGGTATGGAAAGTTTGAAATTATGATCAGGATCAACCTTCACAAGGTAATTTCCACCAATAATATTTGCTGTCTCACAGGCCATATGGGCAAGTTGTTCGTCGTCCACCTCTTCGGGTTCAATGGCCAGAAAGTTGATCGCCATCTCCCGAAGCAACTCCCGGTCGATATCAAAATGAATGTAAAAATCGGTGTTGAAATGTATTCCCACATGAATGGCATCTTCCTTTGTTTCTCCCTCCGTAATCTGCTTTCCGTCGTCGTCGAGGTCGGGGAAGATGAAAAACATGTCGGTCATGATCTCATCCACCACATTAATTATAGTATCTTTTTTATTCAGCATATCTAATACCCTAATACTTTAAGCACATTATTTCCAATCTCTTCGGGCCGGAATGGTTTTGTGATATAATCGTTTGCTCCGTACGCCATCGCTTCTTTTACCACCTCATCTCTTCCTTCAGTTGATATCACGATGACGGGAATTGATTTAAGCACTTCGTCTTCTTTCAGCTTTTTAATAAAGGCAATGCCGTCCATTTCAGGCATATTGATATCGGTAAGGATAAGATCAACCCAGTTATTCCGGGCCTCTTCCAGTCCTTCTATTCCGTTTCCAGCTTCGTACATATCGCCAATATCCACGCCCGAAAGCCTTACCGTTTTGATGATGACCTTACGCATCACAGGAGAATCGTCTACTATCAGAAAATTAAAAGCCATCGTTCTGTCTATTTACTACTTGAATAGGTTATAATTTCTTCTTTGTTCACGTCTAACATTATCTCTCCGTTATCCACCCTGACCTTTACAGTCCGGTGAACTTTTCCTCCGACGTGTTCATTTTTTATGAGCATTCCGTGTTTCCAAAGTATTTTGCGAAAAGCCACATAGTTGCGCTTCCCGATGTTAAAATAATCCTCTCGCTGAAACACCTGAGCTCCGCCAAATACGCTAATGGTGATATCTTTCTTCCTGGCACCTTCTTTTGCCATTCGCTTAAAAAGCGCAGGAATTCCCGTATCAACATATTTATACGGATTGAAGGCAATTGAATCTTTTGAGAGTTTCTCAATTTTCGACTCAGGAAGCATCAAATGGATCATCCCCGCAATGTGTCTTACGTGGTCGTACGTAATAACGGCCAGACACGAACCTAAAGAATAGGTTATCAGCGCCTCATCCTTATCGGAACTCACCATCATGTCGGCGATTCCAATGGTGCGCTTTTGCAGAGAATCCTTTGTAAGTATTCCCATGTATCAGTTAATCTATACGTTTATAAATAGTTGGCTGTACCGTTTTGTAAGGGTGATCGATATTACCCAGACTTTCGGAATGACCAGTTATCAGATATCCACCGGGACGAATATATTTATACACCGAGCGAACAATATTCTGTTTTGTATTGCGATCGAAATAGATCATCACGTTGCGCAGAAATACGACATCAAACTGTTGATGTCCCTGTAGTGGCAACAACAAATTGTGTTTCTTAAAGCTCACCGGATCTTTTATCATCGGCTTCACTTTCACAAGATGTTTGAATTGTCCCTTTCCCCGCTTGAAATAGCGTTTTTGAATTTCAGGCTTTACCGGCTCTATCTCCTCAACGGGATAGATTCCGGCGTCTGCCTTTTGCAGAACATTGGTTGAGAGGTCGGACGCGAAAATTTTGAAATCAAAGCCTCGGTTCAACCGCTTATATTCGCTGAGCGTGATAGAGATAGTGTATGGTTCTTCACCACTGCTACATCCAGCACTCCAGACTAAAAAGGGACGCCTGTTTCCATCTTTCTCCCACTCGGGAACGATGGTTTGTTCCAGAAATTTAAAATGTGTGTCTTCCCTGAAAAAAAACGTGTGATTGGTTGAGATTGCATTTAAAACAAGCTCCAGATAGCGCCCGGAACTGTCGTGCTCCAGTTTCTCAAACAGATTTCGGAAACCATCAATGCCCGCTTTTCGCATCAGCTTTCCGATGCGGGTTTGTACCAGGCACCGCTTGGCCTCCGTTAAGTTTATGCCAGCCTCTTTGTAAACAAGACGCTGCAAATAGCGGAATTCTTCTTCCGATATTTCATAATGCTTAAATTTCTTTGAACTGGGTTCTGCCATCTTAGTTTTTCAGGGACTACTTCTTCTTTGAATCAGTGTCCTTCAGCATTACGAGCTGTCGGCTTGTTAAAATCTGATCGATATCGAGAAGGGTTATGACTTTGTTTTCGATCTTGGCAAGTCCCAGAATGAAATCAGTTTCCAAATCCACGCCAAACGAAGGTGTGTTTTCTATATCATCTTTCTCCACATTAATCACTTCCGAAACCGAGTCAACTACAATTCCAAGGTGCTGAAAGCCATTTGAGTGACTTATTTCAACGATGATAATAGGAGTCCGTGCATCATCTTCCTTAGGCTCGAGACCAAATCGTTTACGCAGATCAATAACCGGATGCACTTTCCCGCGCAGATTAATCACACCACGCACAAAATCAGGTGTTCTGGGCACGCGGGTGATGTTCATCATCCCGATAATCTCTTTTACACTCAGGATATACAATCCATAATTTTCACCGGCAAGTGAAAACGTGATATATTTTCCGGGATTTGCTTTGGTTCCGCCACGCTCTGCTTCAGAAGCCCTTATTTTTCGCTCCTCAATATTTGCCTGCTTAATCATGTCATTCTGAAGCATTAATGCTTCTTCCTCTGAAAGTTCTTCATTTTCCTGAAGCTGCGGATCGTCTTCAATCTCATTGAGTAGTTCCTGCATCTCTTCAGTTAATTTCTTTTGTTTTTTTTGTGCCATAACGCTTATCTGTACATGAATTTTTCAAAATGTTAAACCGGATGATTCACCGAAAAAAAAGATGTGAATATCACAGGTTAAAACGTACGTCCTGTTTTAGGTAACAACGTGGGAATATCGACAATCAATCCTACCGAGCCATCCGATAAAATAGCGCCTCCTGCCAGTCCCTGTAAACTGCTTAAACTTTCTCCGAGCGATTTAATAACAATTTCCTGCTTATCAATCATTTTGTCAACCAGCAGAGCAGCTTCGTGCTTGTCGCTTTCAACAATAATGATCAAGCCCTCACTTGGTTCCTTAATCGCATTTTCAATCTGGAAATATTCGTCCAGGCGAATAAGCGGTAATACTTTATTCCGGATGAACACCGTTTCGCCTTTTCCGGCAATTCGGTTGTAATTAGATTTATCAGTGACCAGCGATTCCTTAATGGAAACCGTTGGAATAATGTATCGTTCTTCACCAACTTCAACCAACACACCATCTATAATAGCCAGTGTAAGCGGGAGTCGGAGCGTGAATGTGGAGCCTTTTCCCAATTCCGTCTCAATGTCCACACTTCCGCGCAGGTTATTGATGGCTCGTTTTACCACATCCATTCCCACGCCACGGCCCGAAACATCGGTAACTGAATCGACGGTTGAGAAACCAGAGGCAAAGATGAAGTTCAATATTTCAGATTTAGAATATTTTCTTCCCTCATCAGCGATACCGCGCTCAATGGCTCGCTTAAGCAATTTATCGGTATCAATTCCATTTCCATCATCTTTAATCTCAATAATCACCATTCCGCCTTTGTAGTAGGCATTGAGAGCAATGGTGCCGGTCTCGGATTTCCCGCGAGCTTTTCGGGTGGCAGGTTTTTCGATACCATGATCGCAATTATTTCGGATCATGTGCACCAGCGGATCGTAAAGCTCATCCACCATGTTACGGTCGATCTCTGTTTCCTCTCCGCGAATTTCCAGCACAATTTTCTTTCCTGTTTTGCGGGAATAATCGCGTACAATGCGGTGCATACGCTGAAAAGTGTCCTTAATAGGAACCATGCGCAGCGACATTGAAAGATCCTGCAGATTTGAGGTAATCCGCTTCAGCTGACCAACATCCTGTAATAATCGTTTATCGGTGGATCGTTTAATCTCTTCATTTTGAACCACCATATTTTGCGTGACCACCAGCTCCCCCACAAGGTCGATCAGGCTGTCCATTTTCCCTGTGCTTACACGAAGCGAACTTTCCCTGTTCCCCATTGCACGAGAACCTTTTGCGTCGGCTCCGCCAAGACCTGAACCTTTTTTGGCTTTCGATTTTGAACTCTTTGACGCTTTCGTCTCTTTTATCGGCTCATCCGCTATTTCATCAGAATCGTCGAGATCTTCTTCGACGGGAGAAGCATCGGCGGCGGACCCCGTTTTTATGCTCTGTACTTTCTTAACAAAGTAGTCGAGGTTTACCGGATGCTGTACATATTCCTTCTTTTCCTGTGCCTGACCAAGTGTGTTCACCATTGATTTAAGAGCATCAACACCCTCAAAAATGGCTTCGGAAAGATCTTCGTCAAACTCAAGCACACCCTTTCGCACATCGTCAAGAATATCCTCGTACATATGCGAAAACGCGTTGATATCCGACAGATTTAAAAATCCTGAAACTCCTTTAATGGTATGAAACGGCCGAAAAATAGAATCGATAATGGTCAAATCGTTGGGATTGGCTTCCCAGTCGATGAGTCCGTTTTCAATCATTTGAAGGTGCTCATAACTCTCATCCAAAAAACCCTGAATGAGCTCAGGATCCTCTTTTATCGTTTGGTATATCAGATCGGGGTCGTCCCGCTGAGAAAAATAAGATGCGATATCTTCATCCTCATCAGGATTTAACTCGCCATCGTGCTCAATGGAGGTTTCTGAAACTTCTTCAGTTGGTACTGACTTTTTCTGAGGTTCGGCTTTTTTCTTCTTTTTCTTTGGAGCAGTTTCTTTGTCAGTCTGTCTGTCTTTAGATTTATCTTTTGGCTGCTGACCATTATCCGCTTTTGAGGATGGTGGTTCTTCATCCAGCTTTATGGTGTGCTCTTGAGTCTCGTCTTCTTCTGTGGCGCTTTCTACATTTCCCTGCTTTTCTTCCAATTCTTCTTCACTTACCTGCTCGGTTTCATTCAGCGCAATCTGAAGATGTTCAGCGGCCGTACCGAGTTCCTCTATGCCAACAGTGGGGCTTTCATATTCATCGAGAATGAGCCGTTCCACAATCTGTTTAACGTGCAAAATGTATTCTTCAATGCCACTATCGTCAATATCATCGAGCAATTTAAGGATATCGCCGAGCGCCTGAATATCATCGGGCTCGAGCATGACAATCATGCCGGCAATTTCGTTGATAATTTCTGTGCTATTAGTTGTTTTCTGCATCTGTTATGAATCTGAGTTCTCTTCCTGCTGACGCAATTTCTTCAGCTTGTTCCTGATGGTCCGGTCGGAAATACCTAATAACTCCGCTGCTTCTTTTTGATTTCCACCAGTTTTATCAAGCGCTTTTTGTATTAAAATTAGTTCCATCTCATCAACCGGAATAAGTGGCAAGTCACCTGTTTCCGATTTTTTCATCTCTTCGTCGAGATTTGAGAAAAGTCCGTTACGGATATGTTCAACCGTAATATGATCTGATTTTCCCGACATCAACACGCCACGCTGTATCATGTTATGAAGTTCACGCACGTTACCCGGCCAGTTGTTTTCGCGCAGATATTTTTCAAGATCCGGCGAAATTTCTTTGTCATCCATGCCGTATTCGTGTATGTATTTTTCCACAAAATACCGGGCGAGTTTTATAATATCCTCTTTACGCTCACGAAGCGGTGGAATGGAGATCGGAAAAACATTGAGTCTGTAATACAAATCTTCTCTGAACGAGCCATCTTTTATAGCCTTTCCCACTTTTTTGTTAGATGTGGCGATAATACGAACATTCGTTTTAACAGGCTTTTGAGCTCCCACCCGCTGAAACTCTTTCTCCTGTAATACGCGCAGCAACTTTGCCTGAACCGCTATATCGATCTCGGTAATTTCATCGAGCAATAATGTACCTTTCTCGGCTTCATCAAATGCTCCTTTAGCATCTTTAATCGCTCCCGTAAATGATCCTTTTACATGACCGAACAACGTGCTTTCCACCAGTTCACGCGGCAAGTTAGCACAATTGATTTTAACGTAAGGTTTATCGGAGCGATCAGAATTGTAATGAATAAGAGAGGCAAATACTTCTTTTCCTGTACCCGATTCTCCCTGAATAAATACCGGAGCGTCGTTTCTGGCAATAATCGGCAGGGATTCGAGCAGTTGTTTTACTTTGGGATGATCGCCAATCAGTTTCAAACTCTGTGTTTTTCCTGCTTTTTTGCTCTTCGTGGTCGGTTTTGATTCCCTGCCAACCTCTTTAGGCTCGGCAAACTGATGCTCCGACCCGCTGTGGGTTACAGTTCCGGTCTGCTCCTTGTGCTTAAAAAAGCGTTGAATACGAGCAAGCATCTCCGCACCGTCGAACGGTTTGGTAACATAGTCGAATGCTCCTTTTTGGATAGCGTTAACAGCATGTTCGATGCTTCCGAATCCCGTCATCAGCATCACACCAACATCAGGGTGATGTTCATGGATGTGATTCAACACGTCGTCTCCGGTCATTTCCGGCATTTTTACATCAGTGAGTACCAGGTCAGCGGAAATATCGTCCAGTGCCTTTAAGCCTTCTGCGGGTGATTGGAATACGTGAACCTCAAAGTCATTTTTAGTAAGTTGACTATTGAGGTAATCGAGCATAAGCTCTTCGTCGTCCAGTATTAGAATTGTGCCTTTCAAAAAAGCCCTTCTTTTAGTTCAGCGATTATCCTGCTAATGTAATTGATGAAAACGTTTTATTCTACCTTCGAGGGAAATCAGCGTAAAAATAATATGTTTTAGAAGCCCTTTTTTACAATGAAGGGATAGGCGGGGCGGGAAAGGCTGATTTTTCGGACACAATTACGCCTTAAATGTGAGAATACTTTTTTTGAGATATTTTTCTACGCTCGTAAAATTTAAGGACGTGTTAATTCTTATCCACTTCTTAATACGAGATCAATAGAAAGGTTACAGTTCTCCCAGTAATCGGCCCGCTATTTCTGAGACAATGCTGTCATTTGAGTCAGCAAGTCGTTGTTGAAGCGTTTGAAGATCGGTAGCGGAATAAACTGAAGTCTGATCTGAAGTTGAAGTGAAATCTGTAGCTTCATTGGTTTGAAACTCCCCAATAAGAGCATTTGTAATATTCTTATACACCTGATCGGTGCTGTAAGCACCTTTTTTAATATTCGCCCGGATTTCCCGTACGCGGTCGAGCATGGTCATATCCATATTTCGAAGCGCTGAGCGGCCCACTTCGAGATCATTTTTAGCTACACTGCTGAGATCGAGTTGATCGGAAGGTGCCTTGCTATTTGTCGTTGCCCCGGATTCAGATGGTTTTTCCGCAGACCGATTACGTTCTACCGAATCGGTACGTTTTCTGTTTATAAATCCGTCGTTTTTAATCGAATTGATATCCATACTGCTGTTCTGAATTATCCTTCAAGACCTTTTTTGATATATAGAGATTTATCGGCAGGATTTTGCTTATGATAAGAGCGATGTGCCTTTAAATCTTCTTTAGCTCCCTGAGCTTTTTTCACGTGCTCTCGTTGCCGCTGTTCCAGCAAACGTAGCATCTCTTCATTTTTACGCATCATTGTACCAAAATCGTCCGAAAGTTCGTCCTTTTTCTGATCACTAAGCTGATGCTGGTACGACTCAAACCCGCTTATTCTGTTGGCACGCTCGGCCATATGGCTTTGTGCCTGCTCCAGAGCTTCCACTTCATTACGTAAAAGCAGATCGATAACCTGCTGAGTAATTTCCGTTATTTCAGAAATATCTTTACGCGGATGGATTTCGTTTGTGGCAGACATTTAGCGGATCTCCATCAATTATACAAAGCGAGGCAAATCTTTCAGTACAGCGCTGGCTACTTTATTGATGTTGTATATCAGATCCAAAAATTGCTGTGCCGGAATTTGGCGAATAACATCCTCCGATTCCTTATCAACAATCTGAATGATCATTTTTCCGGTTCTTTCATCTTCTGAAAATTTGAGCTTTTGGTTTGTTCGCTCAAATAAAGCTGTATTTATAGCTTCTGAAGATTCATCCAACTGGTTGTCTAATAAAACCGAGGCTTTTCCAAGATTACTTTCCCCATTTTTACCAAACGGTGTTGTCCTGTTAGTAACTTCTTTTAACGGTTCACTCTGAGCGCGTTTCGGTTTCGGAACATTTTGCTCAACTGTAACCTGAGCTATTTCCGGATATGAAACGGAATTTATTTCTGAAGACATAGTAAAACCCAATTAACAATTATTGTGTATAGCGCGCGGTATTATAACCACCTGCGCCAATTGACTGCAGCGTCTGGAACTGACTCTGCGCCTGCTGCGACAAAGCTTCCAACTGCGTAAACTCTTCGCGCAGCTGTTCTTCTCTGCGTGCAAGAAACTCTTCCTGTTGCTGAATGCGATTATTCAGCTGTTCAATTCTGTCGTCTATCGTTGTTTTTAACTGATTAATGAGTCCGTCTGACTTCACAAAATCAGAAATTACACTCGATAAGCGATCTGCCAGGCCCGTATAGCCTGTTTCTGTAGTTCTCTGTGTTGAAAACAATCCCTGAACTTCATCAGGATTATTAGCCAACGCACTTTTCAATGCTGACTCATCATCGATATACAGTGTGCCATCCTGATTGGCGTTTAGTCCGATATCGAAGATATTCTTGATATTGAGCGCGCTCACCGCCGCAGAGTCATTGGGATCAACTCCTTCCGGAATCACATTCCCAATAATTGCGTTTCTGAGCGTATAGGTTAGATCTTTGAATAACCGATCGCGGGAAAGCGGTCCTCTGTCTCCCGATTCACCATTCAAAAACGATTTGCTTCTGATATCAGTGATTGCGGCGTTATAGGTATCAATAAAATTCTGAACACTTTCTACCGAAGCTTCAGAATTGGTATCGATAGTAAGCGTTTCGCTGCCTGAAGTTGTCTTGTTCAGATTTAGCGTCAGGCCCGTTATGGCATCATCAATCTCATTGGTTGAGCGTGTAAACTGGAGTCCGTCGAGTGAAAATTTTGCATCGAGCGTATTGGCGGCATACAGTCTGCCACCATTGGTAGATCCACTGGCAATTACCGTATCGTTATCGGTTCCGTCAGCTTTGGTTAGGCCAAGCTCAATGGCGAGGTTTGCTACCGGATCGGCATCGTTGATATTTGAAAATGAGAGCTGAAAATCTCCGCCTGTTTCACGACTTCTTACTGAGAGACGAACAGTTCCGCTGGTCTCGCGCAGAATACTTGCCTGGGCATCTGCACCGGCCACGTCGTTGATTTGAGTTGCTACAGCATCGAGAACTTCATTGTTCGTTTTTCCCGCGATACTGTCAACAGTGATAGTGTAATTATTCCCGTTCACATTCAGATCAAAACTCAGTTCATTTGCTCCTGTAGGAACGCCAACCGCATCAGAGAGGTCGGTTCCGTTTCGTGAGAACTGGGCTGAAACTTTGTTGTCAAATTTCGCCAGTTGCTGAATCTCAATATTATACGACCCGGTTTGCTGGAGTATATCGGATGTAGAAACAGCAAAAGCGTCCTCGTTCGATGAGGTCGCTCCTAATACAGAAAACTGATTTGAATTCAGATCCTGATAGTCACCCAACAATTTATTCAGCGACGTAAGTTTCGAGCCCACCGAGTCGATAGCCGACTTCCGGGTTTGCTGCGAATCCTTCTCATCTAAATAACTGTTTTTCTTTGTACTTTCGAGCGAAATTAAATTCTTAATGAGCAATTCGTAATTATTGCCCAGCCCAAATAATGGATTTACGTTGGATGAAGACATAATGGTACTGCCTAAAATTGTGAGATTATCCGTTCATTTGCAGTCTGCTCTGTGGCTCTTTTTTATTTAAAACAGCATTTTTCCATGCATCACGCACGCCATCGAGCAACTCTCTAACTTCATCAAATTTACCCTCTTTCGCAATGTGTTGACAATATTCGTACAGTCCGTAGAATTTCTCAGAAAGCTCGTAGTCATAATTGAGGGCATCGATCAATAATTGAAGAACCCCGTGTAACCGGTCAGCATCTTTTCGATAAGAAGCTGTGATAGCCATATCATAAAGAATAGAGATCAATTCTTCGGGTGAAGCATTTAAAATTGCCTGACGCTGATAGGTATTAACTGCTGAATTCATGGTAGAATCGGTTATGGGGTGGTTTCATCTTGCTGTTGTGATAAACGTAAGGTTAAAAGCTGCGTCAGGAGTACGCGATGGTACTCCTGCAACAGCAGTAGTTAACCTTAGGAACTTATGAATCCTAAAACAGCCTGCGGGGCCGAATTGGCCTGCGATAATTACGCGATAGCAGCCTGCTGAAGGATTTGAAGCTTGATAGCTTCACTCTTCACGAATGAAGAGTTGTGTCTGGTAAATTCCAAGTTCGTTCACGGCAGTTGTTTCTGAGTTGATTGCAGTATCAATATCAGTCATTACTGCCTGTGCGCTTGCCTGTGAGGTGACACTGATCGAATCGACTCCTAAGCCGTCCGATTGAAAAGAGCCACCTGCACCGATACTCAGCTATACGTTGATAATATCGGCAACACGCTCACTAACCTGGAAGGTTGCGTTGTAGCCACCGCCTAACAGAGCGTTGCCCTGATATTCGGTCTGATTCACCAGTGAATCACGTTTAGCTACAAGCGAATATCTTTGATTCTGATACCAGTGGACAGCTGAAGCTGAGCTTTCGACATATCTTGATTGATCTTATATGACAAAAACTGAGACTCAAGTAACTGTTCATTGGTATTAAATCTGTCAAAATCAACAAATGCTATATTAACTACTTTTATATAGTTAGATATTATCCACTGATAAATCCTAATACAGCCTGCGGTGCTGAATTTGCCTGTGATAAGGCAGCAATTGCAGTCTGCTGGAGAATTTGCAGTTTAATTGACTCACTTTGAACTTGCGCGAAGTCGGCGTCACGAATACGGCTGCGGGCAGCAGAGTTCGAAGTAACCGCCTGTGTCAAAATTTCTTCACGGATTGAAAGTTGAGTCTGATAAATACCTAACTCATTTACGGCCGAAGCCACAGAGTTAACTGCTGTATCTATGGAAGTGATAGCAGCCTGAGCATTCGTATGAGAGGACACATCAAGGGCATTTACTGCCAGTCCGTCTGACTGAAAGGTATCTCCGGCTCCGCCCGACAGGATCTGAACATTGATAGTATCAGCTGTTCGTTCACCTACCTGGAAATTAGCATCATATGATCCATCCAAGAGTGGGTTACCTTGAAATACGGTTTGATCCACTAAGGAATCAAGCTCTGCTACCAGCGAATCCATCTGATTTTGGATGAATGTTCGCTCGTCAGTTCCATAAGTATCGTTAGCGGCCTGAGTGGCTTTTGTCTTCAGCGTGGTGAGAATATCAAGCACACTGTTGATGCTTGATTCCGCGATATCGAGTACCGATTTCGCGTCACCTGTATTAGACAATGCTTGCTCTAAACCAGCGATACGGGAAGACAGTTTTGCCGAGATTGAAAATCCGGCAGCGTCATCTTCCGCTTTGTTGATTCTGTAACCAGTGGACAGCTGAAGCTGAGCTTTCGACAGATCTTGATTGATCTTATTTAACGAAAACTGAGATTCAAGTGACTGTACATTGGTATTGATTCTGTTAAAATCACCAAATGCCATAATTAGCTCCTTCTATTGGTTATTGGTTTGAATGAATAAAGGCCCCATCCTTGGGACCCTTTATATGTTACGCCTACTGGCCTACAAAGCCAAGTACGGCCTGCGGTGCTGAGTTAGCTTGCGTTAACGCAGCGATTGCAGTCTGTTGTAAGATCTGAAGCTTAATCGCTTCACTTTGCTCCTTGGCGAAGTCAGCATCTTCAATCCTGCTACGAGCAGCACTGTTTGAGTTGACCGCCTGAGTAAGAATTTCTTCACGAATCGATAACTGAGTCTGATAAATACCCAAATCGTTTACCGTGCTTGCAACCTGAGTGATAGCGGCATCCACACTGGTCATCGCTGCTTGCGCATTAGCGTGCGATGTCACGCTCAGCGCATCAACACCAAGCCCGTTAGCATCAAAAGCATCTGTTGCTCCGCCGGATTGAATCAGTACGTTGATAGTATCTGCTATCCGCTCTCCCACCTGGAAGGTTGCGTTATAATTTCCATCCAGCAAGGCGTTGCCCTGATACACGGTCTGCCCAACAAGAGCATCAAGTTCAGATGTAAGTGAATCGACCTGACCCTGAATGAATCCGCGCTCGTCGGCACCATAAGTATCGTTGGCTGCCTGAGTTGCTTTTGTCTTGAGCGTATTCAAAATATCAAGGATGCTGTTGAAACTTGATTCTGCAATATCAAGTACCGACTTAGCATCACCTGTATTATTGAGTGCTTGCTCTAATCCAGCTATACGAGATGAAAGTTTTGCCGCAATTGAAAATCCGGCTGCGTCATCTTCCGCTTTATTAATTCGCTTACCTGTTGACAGTCGCAACTGAGTTTCAGATAAGTTCTTATTAATTTTATTCAGCGAAAACTGCGACTCCAGTGAAGCCACGTTCGTGTTTATTCTGTTAAAATCTCCGAATGCCATAATAATTGTGATTTAGTTCTAAGGTTAACTGCTATTATTTATCGCACCGGTTTAACTGAACTTAAACGTGAAACCAAATTTTTTTTATTAAATAATGTGAACTACCACACTACCAATTCTTAATAAAAATATAATCAATAACTTGCACAATTATTCTAAACAAAAAAACCTACCTGCGCAACCGTTGCAGAGCCTTCAGATTTGTCTGAATCTCCTCGTTGTCCGGTGCCAGAGAGGCCGCGTTTCGCATGCTTTTTAGTGCGGCGGCAAGTTTGTATTGTGATAAAAAAACCGCTGCTTTATTTGCCACCTCTGCCGAACCCGTCTGTGACCCAAGATTTGTCAAGTTTTTTATTCCGGAAGAATCTCCATCTGCAGCATCCAGCATTAAAGTATACAACCTGCCGAATTCCATGTTCTGAATCATACCAGAGGAAAGCTGAATCCACCTTCTTGCCATCCGCAATTCATTCTTCTGAAGCAGCATCTCGGTCCACTTACAAAAATGCTCTTCCATCCTCTTTGAATTGTTAAGCAACTGTCCGCCCGTTTGCCCATTTATCTGATGCACAAAATTATTGCCGCACGTTTCTTCAAACTTGTTTTCAAGAACTTCGATTAACAAAGTAAACGAATCATACCCAAACGTGTTTATGGCTTCGGTACCGGTATAGAGCAAATACCAGACAGATAAAGACTGAAACTCCTTTCGCTCAGACAGTAGTGTTTTATATTGTTGAGCAAATTTCTTTTCTGGTGCGGAATAGGCATCAACATTTGCCTTATCACCAAGTATTCCCTTGGTTTCATTGCTGTTTGAGTAGCTCAACATCTCTTTCTCAAATGGAATATCCAGTCCGGCACATAGCAGTTTCAGCTCTTTCTCAGGATTCTCGATCAGATCTTCATATTTCACTGCCACTACCGATGGGTCTGTCTCCATACTCACCGCGAAATCGTTAATCTGATCTATCGCTAACAATAAATCCGGCAGAATATTAGAAAAATGGGGAGAATCAGGCTTCAGTCCTGTCCACGTGCGCACCATAGAAGCGAGAATGGCCAGTGGGTTTCTCTTCAATAGAATAATTGGCGCTTTGGGATACACTTTCCGCAGTTCCGGAAGAACCAGATAGTAGCGCGGAGTTTTATCAAGCATCATATATCCATCTTTCTCCGGCTGATTTTTTTCCTTCAGGTAATTATCGGTGTAAGCTTCGTACAATCTATCGGCAAATAAACGCACCGCTTCGGCATAAACGGTTTCAGCGTCTCCGGTTTTATCTAAGAACTGTTGAACGGCTATGCGCTCCGACTCTGTATCGTAAGCCGCAGCCTCAGCTCCCCAGCGCCGGGGATAGAGCAGGCGCAAAAGTATCCACGGCTCGTTGGGAGAAATTATCCGACTGTGCCCGGCCAGCAATCGTTGCAACATGGTTGAACCTGACCGTGGCAATGAAACTAAGAATGCTTTTCTGAGATCTGACTTTGACATAAAAACTATGATAGAATGCTATTAAACGAATTACATGAGATTCATCAAAGATGTTTTCAGATAGATCTCTCCGTGATAATTACTTTGAACCATATCTTCATTATTATAGATATCTCTTAGTAATTTATGTGTTTCCGGGTGCATTGCATTATGATGCAGAATCTCCTTGAGATGTTTTTTCGCCTTATCAGGCTGCTTTCTCTTTAAATACATTTCAGCCAGATTAATTCTCGCCTCCGCGTTTTTAGCATCAATATCAGTTACTTTTTCCAGAAACTGAATGGCTTCATTCTGTCTGCCTTTCTGCCAATCTAATATGGCAAGATTATTCAACGTAAGTGCGTGTTCGGGATTTATCTCCAGTATTAGCCTCATGGTTTCCATTCCCGCGTCGGTTTTTCCCTGACGAAGCAGTGTGCTTGATTTCAGGAAAAGATAGTCGACATCATCAGCCCGTTTTTTAAGTATACCATTGCAAGCCGCAATTACCTCGTCCATTTTATTTTTAGAATTGCTTAGCAGATGGGATAGATGCACGTCTCGTTCTTCAAGCTCGCTGAAAGATAAATCACCTAAATATTGAGATGTATGTACGCCATATCGCTGTAGCACATATTTGTTTTCCTTCTTTTTCTCCCATGCACTTCTCTTCTCAATGCTTTCGGGACGGTCCAAATAGATTCCTGTTACTTGCCGCTGATGCAGAAATTGCTCTCCCTCAACGGCAAGGCGTGTCCAGAATTCGTAATCTCCAGATGTCACAAAATATTCATTAAAAAAACCGTGTTTTTTATGCAGTGACGCACGCCAGACCGGCATTGGACCTACATAACATTTCCCATCAAGTAAAACATCTACATCATGCTCGTGAAACTGATAGATACCCTGAGCTGAATTTTTATAGAATGTTTCGTTCGGCTCGAAGGTTATCATGCAGTCGCCGTACACAAGAGCTATTTCGGGATGTTCTTCCAGTGTATTACAATGCAGTTCGAAAGCATCGGGGCGGTGGCGGTCGTCGGTATTAGCATTGGTCAGATATTTCCCTCTCGCCATTTTTACTCCACGGTTCCAGGCCTGATACACCGTTTCGCGCTCTGTTCTCAGGTAGCGAATATTCTGATATTTCTTCTGGTAACGCTCTACCATTTCTTTCTCATTTTGCTCCGACCCACTGTCAATGACAATAATTTCTGTCTGATCGGCAATTGTTTGACTGAGCAGGTCAACCAGCAATCCTTCTATAAATTTTTCAGCGTTATAGGTTGAAACGATGGCGGAAATAATGGGATTTTCCGGATTAGCAAGAGAAGCCGGCAGTTCCGATTCTTTTAAAAACTGGGAACAGGATCGGCTGAGTAATCTATTAAGTTCAGGATGTTCAGGAGCTTCTTCTGCCAGCTTTCGAAGCATTTTTTCAGCTCGTTCCTCCTTCCCGAATTCCATCCACATTTCAGCTTCCAACAGTTGCAGATCAATATTTTTCGGGAACTGACGCTTCGCCTTATTAAGCATACCAAACGCATGCTTTGCCGATTTTAATTTCCAGGTCTGGCGGATCGACGTTACAATGTCCTGTATTTCCATAAATATATTGCCGGGGGATTCAGATGGTTCTCAAATCATTCTTACTCTCAAGATATCAATTATCGTACCAGTTGGAAGAGATATTAAGGTTGAGGTTGAGGATTGATGTTTAGGTTGAGGATATGGAATCCATCCTGATCAGCCGACAGGCGTCCGTCGAAGGGTGGTGGGACGGGACATATCAACAAACAAAAAAAGGCCACCTCATTTTAGCGAGATGACCTTATCGGAGTTAATTATATGCTTTTTCTTTGTTAATCAGTTTCTGACTCTGCCATTCAACTCACCCAACCGGCCTGAGAATGAACTTGAAGAAGTGTAGAACTGCTTAATCCGTCCAATTTGAGTCAGGCGTTGCTCTGCCAGCTCGTTGGAGGCCACATAGGTTGGAACCTCATGCTTTGCTGAATACTCTACAATATCAGTAATGACATCATAGATTCTTGAAGCCTGTTCATGCGCGCGTTCCTGATTATAACCTTCGAGCTCATTGGCCACATTTATCAATCCACCGGCATTGATGACGTAATCGGGAGCGTATAAAATGCCTTTGTCGAGCAACATCTGTCCATGGACTTCTTCATCATCAAGCTGATTATTTGATGAACCAGCCACAATTGAGCAGTTCAGCTGAGGAATAGTTTCCGAATTAATAATTCCACCAAGGGCGCACGGACTAAAAATATCTACCTCAAGACTGTAAATATCTTCTGGTGGAACGCTGATAACGCCAAACTCTTCAACTAAACGATCAACTTTGTCTTGAAAAATATCTGATACATATACTTTAGCGCCGGCTTCTGCGAGCAATTTAATGAGATAATAGCTTACGTGTCCCGCTCCCTGAACGGCCACTTTCTTGCCGTGTACCGAATCAGATCCATACACATTATGCACGCACGCGCGAATTCCCATATAGGTTCCCAGCGCGGTAACACTTGATGGATCGCCACTTCCACCGAGCGCGCGGGAAATCCCTGTCACATATTTAGTTTCCATGCGCACCCATTCCATATCCCGAACCTCAATTCCCACATCTTCTGCAGTGATGTAGCGTCCTGCTAATCCTTCAATAAATTTTCCGTACGAACGGAATAATGCTTCACTTTTATCCTTTTTGGGATCACCGATAATCACGGCTTTTCCCCCGCCGAGATTGAGCCCGGCAACCGCTGCCTTATAAGTCATTCCCCGTGATAATCGCAACACATCTCGCAGTGCATCCTGCTCCGATTCATAAGGCCACATTCTTGTTCCTCCAAGTGCGGGACCAAGGGCTGTATTGTGAATGGCAATTATGGCTTTTAGTCCCACCTTCGGGTCGGAGCAAAAAACCACTTGCTCGTGATTTTTGAACTCAACTTGATCGAAATAAGAAAATTGAGATTTGTTCTCTTTTGTTACCAACACTTCTTCCATAAAATCATTTATTTAACTTAATACATATCTTTGTCGTGATGAAAAACTGACTAAATTTACGCAAAAAAGCGCTTCCAAAAAATCAAAACGAAATGTGACGTGTGAATAATTCTGGTTGATGTGATTTTGTAATGAGAGAGTGGTTGTTTATGGATTGAGATCTTTTTATTCGGTTATTCCCGCCAACAAATCAACAAAAAAACCCGTGTAGTCGATCGTCATGACGATCGACTACACGGGTTGGATTCCAATATTTTTTTATAAAACCTGCCCACAGTCAGGATAATTTCATGAAATTCCCCTGACTGTGAACGCGGATTATTTTTATCTATTCACGGATTTCAGAATCAGTAGTGATTCAATTTTCCCGCATCAATTTCCCTTTTCCACCACGTGGATATGCGAGGCTACTTCGTATCCGATAATGACTTTTTCATCGTTTAATCTGAGCGAAACCGGACCTTTGAACGGAGCCTGACTAAGCAGATCAATCTCCGCGTTTGGCTTTAGTCCTAATTCTCCCAAATAACGCAACAGCTCAGGATTTTGATCTGTAATTCTCTTTATGATGTAGGATTTGTTTTCTCCGACTTCAGTTAGCAGATCAGAATCAAGCGGCGGAAGTTCTCCGTTTTTAGCCGGAATGGGATCTCCGTGCGGATCGTATTGGGGATGTCCCAGCATTTCTGAAATCGTGTCTTCAAATTGTTCGGAAATGTGATGCTCGAGATGCTCGGCTTCGTCATGAACTTCATCCCACGAATAGCCCATAATTTCGCTCAAATATAGCTCAAGAAGACGATGATGCCTGATAATCTCAAGAGCGACCTTTTTGCCCGCTTCGGTCAGTTTAACGCCCTGATGAGATTTGTACTCAGCCAAACCCATTTTTGAAATGCGTTTAATCATACTCGTTACCGATGCCGCCGAAATCTCAAGCGCCTCAGCAATATCTTTAGTCGAAACAGTGGGGCTTCCCTCTTCAACCTGATATTTATAGATGACTTTTATATAATCTTCAACCGTTTGGCTAAGCACAATCTTAAAATTTTATCATTTGGTGTTATTTATACTGTTTTAGCTCATCAGAGATACGTCCTAATATCTCATCAATAGTCCCAACTCCGTCAATGGAGGAGTAAAGCCCCTGATCTTTGTAATAATCCATTACAGGTGCGGTCTCTTTTTCATACACTTCAAGACGAACTTTGATCTTTTCCGAAGTATCATCCGCACGGCCCTGGCCACGATCGAGAATACGCTGAATGAGGACTTTTTCAGGCACTTCGAGCCCCACAACGGTATCTATAGTATCATTTTTTGATCCGAGAAATTCATCAAATTGTTTAGCCTGAACTACCGTACGGGGAAATCCATCGAGAATATATCCATCAGCAAATTCCGGCTTTTGCACAGTGTCGACTACCAGCTCCACAACAACATCGTCGGGTACAAGATTGCCTGAATCGAGAATAGATTTAACTTTTTTTCCCAGCTCGGTTTCATTCTTAATATTGTTTCTGAAAATATCCCCGGTTGAGAGCTGTTTGATACCAAAATTCTCTTCAATCAATTTGGCCTGCGTTCCTTTTCCCGCTCCGGGCGGGCCGAATATCACTACCTTCATCGTTTCTCTGTTTTACGTTTTATATTTAAAAATATCTGTTCGCGGTTAACCTCATCTCCGGATGTCCGCATCAATTCCAGTCAGGAAAAATAGCCAAACCAATCTCTTATTGGAAATTTTTTAATCCGACCCTCCCTCCTGAAGACTTCGGAAGTCGCGGTAAACAACGGCAACTCTTTTCAGATTACACTTTTGTTTGTATCGAATTGACTTTATTAGTCGATAGTTAACTCACTATACTTCAATATTTTATGCAGTAATATTACAGCATTTTCCAAATGCAATAATTTAGTTTCAAAACTCCTGACTAACGTAAAGGCACATGTCGTAAATTTGCTGTAAAACCAAGTCATCGAGGGATCGGCTCTGCCGTCCCGCATTCAGGGCTTTGGTGCCAATACAATAAGGTTCATTTTTCGGCTTTTCACTGCGTAGTACCTTCGGTATCTGTTTTACGATGTAGCCTGTATAAGTCCTTGTTGTGTTGAAATGGTGTCAGGAGTTTTTATTTGATTTTTTCCGAACCCGTCGGACGGCCTTGTTGTGGCGCATAATTTTTGGGTGGTGCAGCCGTCTGACGGGGAGATTCTATGAATTGGCGAATCCGAAATTCTGCAACATTTCTTTAGTCACGCCTTCAGATTTATCTCCACCTTTTTCCTGCGAAGCTGTTCCCAGCATTCGGGCGACATATTTTCCCAAAATATCAAACTCCAGATTCACTGTCGAGCCGTTTTTTTTGTTTTTCAGCGTGGTGTGTTCGTAGGTATAAGGAATAATTGCCACGGTAAATGATTGATCTTTCAATCGTGCCACCGTTAAGCTGATGCCATCTATTGCAATGCTTCCACGTCCCACTATTAAATGAGCAAACTCTTTGGGAAATTCAATTTCAAACAGCCAGTTAGCGCCTTCATCCACCGCTGAAAGTACTTTTCCGACCGTATCAACATGCCCCTGAACGAGATGTCCGTCGATGCGTTGCTGAAGGGTGAGTGATCTTTCCAGGTTTACAATATCTCCGCTTTTTAGCTGATCGAACGTAGTTTTACGTAACGTTTCTTCAACAGCCTGAATGGTGAATATATCTCCTTTCTTTTTCACCACGGTTTGACACACACCATTCACGGCAATACTGTCGTCCACTTCCAGCTCATCTGTCTTTGAGAAGGCAACATCGAGCTCAATTCCGCCTTTTAAACCACGTATCGATTTAACCCGTCCTAACTCTTCAATTATTCCTGTAAACATGTTCTTCCTTTTATATGGGCAGTTTTCGGTTCAGATTTAAAGATACGCTGTCAATAACATATCATCTCCGACAAGTTGCCAGTGTACATTATTCATTTCAATTATTTCACTCATCCGGTCAATTCCGAGTCCAAGCAAACTACGTGTGCCGCCGCCGAGCAGTTTTGGAGCTATAAACAGTTCGAGTTTATCTACAAGATTTTGTTTGATCATAGCCGAAGCAAGCATATTTCCCGCTTCTACCAAAACCGAAGTGATATTACGTTCCCCCAGTTTTTTCAACAGTTCATCAAGATCTACGTGGCCATCTTCATTTTCTGAGACAAAAAGCGTTTCGCCTTTAAAATCGGTATTGCTCAAAATTTGCAGCATTTGATCGGTTGAGGACACAGCTAAATCACGATTCGAGGTCACCCGCAGTGTTTTATTCTCGTATTGATCGGTAAAAAGATTCAGATCTGATGGTAATTCTCCCGGTCCGTCGAGCACAATTCTATATGGCTGACGTCCATCTACATGACGAACGGTTAGTGCCGGATTATCGAGCAGCGCGGTATTTCTTCCAATGAGCACAGCGTCGTTCCAGCTTCGCCATTTGTGGACAAACGTGCGTGAAAGTTTTCCTGAAATCCATTGAGAACTGCCATCCGGAGCCGCAATATAACCATCGGCTGTTTGCGCCATTTTAAGCGTGACAAACGGCTTTTTGAACTTCATGAAATAGTTGAAGTATTCATTCAACTTGTTCGCTTCCTTCTCACAAACCCCGACTTTGACTTCAATTCCCGCGTTTTTGATTATCTCTATTCCCTTTCCATCAACCTTTGGATTGGGATCTTTTGCGGCAATTACCACGCGTTTTAAAGGCAAATCGGCTACCATCGGTGCGCAGGGCGGGGTTTTTCCATGATGAGAGCAGGGTTCGAGCGTCACATACATTGTGGCGTCGATCAATTCGGTTTTGTCTTTTACTGTTTTTACCGCATTGACCTCAGCGTGAGATTCACCGTATTTTTCATGATATCCTGCGCCAATTTGATTGTTTTCTTTATTCACGATTACACAGCCCACCATTGGGTTGGGAGAAACATAGCCCCGGCCCTGTTCAGCCAGTTTCAGTGCTTTTTTCATCCATCGTTCGTCTTCTGTTTCAGGCATGCGTAACATAATCTGAGCGGTTATTCAATTATCATGGATCAAAGGTATAGAAACTTTAAATCCGCAAACAGTTCATTCAATAAAACAAAAAAGGCAGATTCATCATTCTGAATCTGCCTTTTTTTAGTAATACTTTGTAAGATGATGAATTATCTCTGTGTAAGCAGATGACGGTAATCTTTGATTTTTGCGTCTTCTTTAAGCTCTTCCATCCAGGTGTTCATAATTGCCTGACGGCGCTCTTGCTCCAGCTGTGTTGAAAGCTGCTGTTGCTGCTCACCTGTAATGGTGGCGGGGTCGGCTTCGATACGATTAGTAACCTGAACAACAAATGTGGCTGATTCACCTTCAATCACTTCCGAAAGTGCATTTAATTCAATTCCACGCGCGGCTCCGAGAACCACAGGCTCACGGCCGGCTCCTGGAATAAACTGCGCATCGTAGTTTATCGCCTCGGCTGACATTGTGTTTACACTCAAAGCTGTGGCAATTGCGGATAACTCGGTTTGTTGCGTCCGGGCTTCAGTTACTTGTTGAGCTACACGCTCTTTTCTCAATTGATTTTTGTAGGCGTTTTCAACCTGCGATTTCACATCTTCGAACGGTCTATATCCCTCAAGTATAACATCCTCTACCTGTACAACTACAAATTGCTGAGGCAGTTCAAATACAGGAGAAACAGCTCCTTTTTTACTTGACTCGAGAAACGTCATTACCTGACGACTTTGTCCCAAACCCGGAACAAAAGGAGTGCCCTCGGTTGCATTTGCGCTGCGAACGGTAAGTTCACGACGCTCAGCCTCGTCTTTAAACCCTTCCTCTTCGGCAAAGAAACTAAAATCGTCTGCTTCTCTTGCGATAGCATCTATAGTTGAAATCGGATCGGCATTAATACCACGTGTATAATCCACAAACTGAACTTCACCGTTTTCTTCACCTACTTTTTTAAGGAGATGGAGACGGTCATTAGCGTCAACAACAATTTCGGATACTTCGCCAACTTCAAGATCAAGCACAGGACGATATTCTTCACGGATATCATCTGCTGAAACAGAAGAAAGATTGTATTCTTTATCAGATTCCCAGCGCAGGAAGAACAAAGAGTCATCTTCGGTTGATGCAAAATCTTCACGCAGGTCTCTCACTTCTGAGAAAACACGATTCGTGTCCTGCTCAGTCGGTGACTTGTCCCACGAAACAAAGCTGATTTGCCACGTTTTATTTCGCTTGTACTTCTCTTTATTGTCGTTATAGTAACCGCGAAGATCAGAATCCTCGTAGCTTAACATATCTTCTGTAACCGTTGAATAGGGAACACGCACATATTCAAATGAAACGGTTGAATTCTGATTTATAAACGATTTTTGAATATCGGCATCGGTAACAACAACAGAAGCATCCATATAGTTGGCAAGCTTTTCGCGGCGTCTTTTATCGCGCAGCTGCTGCTCAATCATAATCCAAACCTGCGTATTTTCTTCCGCGCTTATGGCTTGATTTAGTGCCTGACGATTAATCTGACCGGTTTCATCAGTAAACTGCTGACGAATAAACGGATCGGGATTAGGGCCAGTGACCATATCAACCACTTCCTGATCGGTAACAACTATGCCCAATTCATCCATTTTTTGTTTCAGGAGAATATCGAGAACGAGTTCTTCCCAGGCCTGATCTTCGTAGTATGCACGCAGCTCCTGAGTTACAGATTCGCCGGTTTGCTGACGATAGCGCTCGGTGTAGTTTTGTACCTTTTGATTGTATTCCTGAATCGAAATACTTTCGCCATTTACTTGTCCCATCGACTGTGGTCCGGCCTGCATTGTTTCAAAAACGTTGGTATCGGCCAGTACCCATAAAATTCCGAATGAGAAGATGAGTAACCACAAAATATACTTTGTGCTTCCTCGCATTTTTTCCATTACACCCATGGGGATTCCTTTTACTGCTGTATTATGTGAATATTTTATTGTTGGTGATTAAAACGGAGACTCCGATAAACTGGCTTTACTGCTTTTAACGCCACATTTATCGCAGTCTCCGGGCAATGAATTTCTCTAAAGCCTATAAATATAAAATAATGACGGGCGAAGAGCAATTTGTTTGGGGAGAGAGTGCCTCGGTTTTTAAAAGTTTTCTGAGGAGATTGGGCGATTCCTCTGGAAAAACAAGCAGTTTTTGTCGTTATCGAAGATTTTCAATTTCTGCATCGATTGGTAATTTTGCTTGCGGGACGGCGGAGCCGATCCCTCGAGTTTGTGGATGGCGTCAGGACTTTGGATGCGACAATCCTGATTGTTGTGCGGGACAGCGGAGCAACAGGGCCACTCGCTCGAGCTTTTGGCAGTATTGGCGTGCGAGTTATTCAGCGTGGATTAAGGGTTGGCTGATTGCCAGAGCAAGATAAACTCGCATCCATCCTTCGACTGAGCCCAGGATGGATGACTTTTTTTATTTTATTGTAACGGAATGTGACTCTTATTTTCTAAAACAGAGTGATTTTCACGTGATCGAGATATTTGCCGGGCTTTCTGTCAATATTTTTAATCAGCCTCTGGAGATTCAGCGCCAGACTGTCGAGATTATTGTAAAGAGAGGGATCCTGCATGAGCTTTCCCATTGAGCCTTTTCCTTCGTTTAATCCTGTTAGAAGAATGTTAAGCTGTTCGGAGCTTTGGTTGAGTTCGGCAGACAGCTTTTCTAAGTCATCACTGTTTTTTTGAAGCTTTTGAATGAGCAAAACAGTTTCCGGGCGAATTTCTTTAGCCAGGCTGTCACTGTTTTGAGCAAGGCGGGACAGCGCGGAAATAGTTGAATCAAGATCAGCCTGATTACGCGAAATCAACTGATCTGCTTTTTCAGTGATTTGATTCAAATTCTTCATACTGCCTTGCAAATCAGCTTTCATTTCGCCGTTGATGAGCTTTCTCACATCCTCAAGCGTGTAGATCAGCTTATCACTTACCTCCACTGCTTTATCTCCGAGGGTAAGTCCTTTTTCCTGAAATTCACCAAAAGCTCCTTCGTCATACGAGCCGGCAATACGCTCATCATCCTTCAGGTTTTTGTCGGATTTACCTTTCTCAATAACAACCGCCTTGGTTCCCAATAAGTCAGTTGACCGAATAACAGCGCGGGAATCTATGGGAATTTTAACATCCCTGTCTATGGTCATCAACACCTTTACGCTGTCGCCTTGGGTAAGCGTAACTTCTTTTATTGACCCGATTGTAACACCATTGATCAATATTTTCTTTCCGGGGTTGAGTCCGTTAATCTTATCGTACACCGAATAGATTACGGTGCTATTGGCAATAATAGGCAGATCTTTCATTACGCGCATCCCAACCACTCCAATCAGAATTGCGATAACTACCGTTATTCCTATTTTTATTTCGTTAGTTCTGTTCTTCAAAATATTTCAGTTGTGTTAAATAGTGTATTCAGATGCTTTTGTAAAACTGCACAAGCGCACATTGTCAGATTCTCTCAACTCATCAATGGTACCAAACCATTCCAGCCGTTGATTATCTAAAAACATCACATTATCAGCCACTTCCAGTACGCTGTTCATATCGTGCGTAATTACTACAGATGTAATATTCAACGCATCGGCCATGTGATTTATTAGTTCGTTAATCTCATTCGACGTTTCGGGGTCGAGTCCTGATGTGGGTTCATCATACAGCAAATAATCCGGTTCAAGGACAATAGCCCGTGCCACGCCCACTCGTTTTCTCATTCCGCCGGAGAGCTCTGCGGTAGATTTATCTCCGATATCTTCTAAATTAACCAAATCCAGACATTCCATCACACGGTCTCTTATTTCAGATTCCGTTTTTTTTGTGAAATGCCTTAATGGAAAAGCTATATTCTCATGCGCTGAGATGGAATCGAATAATGCTCCGCCCTGAAACAAGACACCAAATTTTCTGCGCAGTCGCCGTAATCCTACATAGGAGAGCTCGAATACGCTGGCGCCGTCTACAAAAACACGTCCTTCATCGGGACGCATTAATGCGTTTAAATGTTTCATCAAAACAGATTTACCGCAACCCGAACGCCCGATTATCGCTGTTGTTTCGGAGTCTTTGATCTCAAAGGAAACATTTTCCCAAACCAAATTTTCGCCGAAGCTTTTTTTCAAATGCTCAATTTTTATCATAATAAAATAGCTGATAAGATAAGATCTGAAACCAATACATACACACAGCCCAACACTGTTGCGGCCGTGGTTGCCTTACCAACTCCCTCAGCTCCGCCAGTAGCATTGTACCCTTTGTAACAGGCAATGGAGGTAATCACAAATCCGAATACAAACGCCTTTATTATGCCGAAAACAACATCCCAGGCGTAGAAATATTCTTTAGCCCCGTTCATATAATCAGCCGCAGAAACTCCGCCCGTAACTATTCCGGCCAGTAATCCACCGCCAATTCCAAATGAAGCCGCGAACATATAAAGCAATGGAAAAGTTAAGATTCCGGCCATAATACGAGGTAAAACCAAATAACCAACGGAATTAAATCCCATCGATTCCAGTGCGTCAATTTGTTCCGAAACGCGCATCGACCCAAGTTCTGTGGCAATTCGAGCGCCAATACGTCCGGCTAAAACCAACGAACCAATTCCAATAGCAAGCTCAATTAATAATGAGCGGGAAACGATCTGTCCAACCGTTTCGGGGGGAATAAACACGGAATCGATCTGGTAGGCAGTTTGAATAGTCATTACCGCACCGGTAAATGCCCCGACTAAAATAATTATCGGAATAGAATCGTATCCTATTTTGATCAACTCCGACAATAAGTTTTTCCGATACGTGTTAAACTCCGTTAAGGAGCGCAGAGCGTTGTACAGAAGTAATCCGTACTCGCCCATAAATTGAAATAACTTCATTTAATTCTTTCTATGACCGCATTTGAGACCAATCAGCTTTTGAACAGCGTAAAATAGCACTATTTTAGATGGATTAGAATGAAATTACTGTTATAAACAAAACACTCCATGTCCCCACACCGGTTTTTACTTGTTTTAATTTTCTGGATGATTCCGTTTATAGCCTATGGGCAAGAACAAACAAACGGAGTTTATCGTTTTCTCAATCAGCCTTCTTCTTCTCGCATCGCAGCACTTTCCGCTCCGGTTGTATCTCTTCCTGACGCCCATTTAACCGATGCCGACACTAATCCCGCCTATCCCGACTCCACCCATCACCGACAGATTTCATTTTCCTACACCAATTTATTCTCCGACGCATCAACTATCTCAACAAGCGGCGCATGGAATCACGCTCAATGGGGAACTTTTTGGGGAGCACTGAAACTTCAGGAGTACGGAAGTATCGACAAACGTAGTATAAACGGTGAAGACATCGGATCTTTTTCAGTATATGATTTTGCTTTTCAAACCGGTTTCTCAAAAACATTTGACGAATTGAGCGCGGGGATTTCCCTGAATTTCATCCACTCCAGCATCGACACCTATCAATCATCGGGATTTACCATCGACGCAGGATTATTATACCAATTCAACGAACGTCAGGCTCTCGGAGCGGCAATTTCGAATGTGGGAGCTCAATTTTCTTCTTATCAATCGGAACGCGAACCAGTTCTGCCTGTTATGAATATCGGTTACAGTCACAAGCTAAAATATTTGCCACTGCGACTCAGCGTAACCCTACAGGATATCACCCACTGGGAGCAACGAACCGTTTACGATGATTCCACTCCCGATTTTACAACAAACGCCATGCGCCACGTTGCCATGAGCGGAGAATTTTTATTTAGCGAACACTTTCACGTTCGGGTGGGATATAATTCCTATCGCAACGAAATGATTGAAACAGACACCAAAATCGATTTTTCAGGAACCAGTTTTGGCGTTGGTGTAAACACAAAATACGCAACCATTGATATAAGCCGCAGCAGCAACAGTCAATTAGGACCTGTTCTGATGCTTAGCTTAACAACCCAATTATAATTCAACCATGATCAGATATCTGACATCAGGCGAGTCGCACGGCCCGTCGTTAACAGCTATTGTAGAAGGCGTTCCGGCCGGACTCGAAATTAGCGAAGAATTCATTGCCAAACAGCTGGCCCGCCGCCAAAAAGGCTACGGAAGAGGCGGACGCATGGCGTGGGAAAAAGACAAAGCAACCATTTCATCCGGCGTACGCCACGGACTCACCATGGGAAGCCCTATCGCCCTTTCACTTCCCAATCGCGCGTTCAAAAAAGACAAAGCCAACTGGCCTGTGGTAATGTCGAAAGATCCGGTAGAAGAAAAGATTGAGCGCATTACGCTGGCACGTCCGGGTCATGCCGATTTAGTGGGAACGCAGAAGTTTAGGTTTGATGATATTCGACCCGTCATTGAACGCTCAAGCGCCAGAGAAACCGCGGCACGCGTGGCAGCCACTGCCCTTTCACGCAGATTGTTAGAACATTTCGGAATTTATGTGGGCGGACATGTAATTCAGCTCGGATCAGTTGGTTTTAAGAATTGGGATGAAGTTCGCGCTCACACCGATTCCATTATAACCCAAAAAAACGCGCTTGAAATCTCAGAAATTGCTGATAAATCGGAAGTACGCTGTTTAAATGCGGATTTGACCGAACAGATGGTAGAAGAAATTAAGCAGGTTCGAAAAGACGGTTATTCTCTTGGCGGACATTATGAAATTATCGTTTCAGGCGTTCCGGCCGGACTTGGAAGCTACGTCCACTGGGACAAAAAGCTGGACGGGAAGATTGCTCAGGCAGTAATGGGAACTCAGGCGATGAAAGGCGTTGAGATTGGCTACGGATTTGAAGCCGGACGCCAAACCGGAAACCTGGTTCACGACGAAATCACCTATAATTCAGAAAATGATAAATTTGACCGTGCCACTAACCGCGCGGGCGGTATTGAAGGCGGAATGAGCACGGGACAGCCTATCATCATCCGCGGGTGTATGAAACCAATCCCAACCATGCTCAAAGCACTGGGAACAGTTGATTTGGATTCTAAAAAACCCACTGAAACCCGCTACGAACGCTCAGATGTCTGCGCTCTGCCAAGAGCGGTTGTGGTTGTGGAAAACGTGATAGCAGACGTAATCGCTAACGCTTTTCTCGAAAAATTTGGTGGCGACTCCATTGCTGAAATCGAAGAACGATATGAAGCAGCTCAATAAACTTCTATTTACGGGATTTCTGTTCATTGTAATTCTGCCGGGAATAATCTCAGCGCAGTTTACCCAAAAAACCTACGATTTGGTTGACCACCTCTCTTCGGAGCATATGATTGAGAGTATCAGGGATATTTCTTCGGCGGCTTTTGAGGGACGGGAACTGGGCACAAGCGGAAATCGTAAAGCGCAAAACTGGGTGGCCGCGCAGTTCAGGAAATACGGACTCCAACCCTTTGTTGACCTGAATGGTTATAAGCAGAACTTTGGCATTCGTTCTTACAGCCAGGGTTCTGATAATCGTTTCTATTCCGCAAATGATACACTTCGTTCTAATCTTTTTTCACCCGCGTATTACTCAGCCAGCGATTCTGTAACAGCACCGTTTTTCTCACTCGGTACGGTTGAAAACCTATCTGAAGTAGAGCTGGAAAAGCACAACATTAAGGGTTCAGTGGTTTATGTTCATATTGCCAGGACCGATTCGGACTTGATGCGTCCTGAAGGTTTTGAGCTCGCCCGGGAGCTGCAGCTTGCCGGAGCAAAAGCCGTCATTTATTCATTTTATACCGGAGAAGATCACAAAGAACGACGGTTTAATCCCAGTGGCAATCCCTATGTTTATCACAACGATTATTATCTCCCCACGCAGGCTGTCAAAAACATCACCAACACGTACATGCCGTTTGTTCCCGATGTGAGCGTGACCATTCCCGTGGCGTATTTAAACCATGATATTGCTCAAAATATCACCAATGACGAACCTGTTACGATGATTACGAGCGTTCGGGGAGGCCTTAAAAATCAGGCATCTAACATTGTCGCATTTCGGGAAGGATCTCATTACCCCGGGCAGTATATTTTAATCTCCACACCGTTTGATCATGAGGGGCTTCATCCTCATAAAGGAAATCCATATATGGGAGCAAATAAAGCCTCTTCAGGACTTGCAGCTCTGGTTGGATTTGCCCGCGCGATGCATAGATTTGATCAACTTTCACGCTATTCCCTTTTATTTGTGGCGTTTAACGGAGACGAGCGCTATCGGGCGGGAGAATACGCTTTCTTTGAGTCAGAACTGGCAAAGTCGCTGCCGATTGTACATCACATTCATCTTGAAAGTCTTGGCTACAGTCTCGTTCCCCATACTTCAGTTGCGGTGATTGAAACCGACACCACCAATCGTTTTTTCCCTATCTTGAAGCGCACCAATCGAAATCCAAAAATTGACGTGCATTTCAATCATATAAATAATCCCGACAGAACAACTATTACGGGAGATGAATTTCCCTATTCCCACAGAATACTTGATTCCCAAAACGCGTTAAATTACGTTCAGCTGTACCGAAGTTCACAATATTCACTTCAGGCTCTTTGGCTGCTGGCAAATTCGCGACAACGATGATATTTATTTCAAATCAACCATCATGAATAAAAAAGAACGGCTTTTATCTTTTTTAGAGTCACATCCCAACGACACCTTTTCTCTCTACGCGCTGGCACTGGAAGAGCGCAAAGACGGGAATATTGAATCCGCTGAAACCCTGTTTAAAAAAGTGATTTCGGTTGAACCCGGAAACCTCGGAGCCTATTATCAACTTGCCGAGCTTTTAGTTGAACGGGGTGCTTCTGATGATGCACTCGACGTAATAGATAAAGCGATTCTGCAGGCATCGGAACAAAATGACTCACATTCACTAAACGAATTTAAAGAACTCAAAACTATCCACTTCAGCTGATGTTACGCACCGTTTTATTCGCATTTATCCTCAGCCTTGGCTTTCTGTTCAACTCAGCACTGGCTCAGGAAAACACCACCTATCACACGGTTAAACAGGGAGAAACTCTTTTTTCAATCTCTAAGAACTACGATACCTCGATTGATAAAATCAGAGAGTTGAATAATTTATCATCCAATATAATAAGCGTCGGACAAAGACTGATTGTTGATGCGGGCTCAAAAGCTGAATCAGTTGCTGAAGAGAAAGAAAAAAAGAGAGCAGGGAAAATTCATACCGTAACAAGCGGTCAGAGTCTCTACTCCGTTTCAAAAAAGTATGATGTGACGATTGCCCGGATTAAAGAGTTGAATAATCTGCGTGGAAATACGATTAATATTGGACAGAAACTGGTGATTTCACTGCCTGACAGCGAACCTGTTTTAGGAGAAAACAACGAGGATAAAGTGGAAGCGCTGAGTTATTCAGGATTCAAGCGAATCACACTTAAAGGAGAATCCTTGCAAGGTATTCTGTCGGAGTACAATATGGAAGAAGATGAGCTTCAGCTTCTTAATCCCTCTCTCGATCTTTCCCAGCTCATTCGGGGACAAACAATAAATGTGATAAAATCAGCCAGAACGCCACGCGTAAATCCATATCTGCGCAAGCTTAAAGATGACGATGAATTCACTTTCACACAGCGCATCCCCGGAATTGAATCTGCCGCCGAACAGCAGGAGTCGGGCGCTACAAACCAAAAAGAAAAGGATCGTCCGTTTTCCGCGAAAATCTACCCCGTTTTCACCTATCCGGAGAGTGATGAGGGAGAAGTTACAACAAGCGGGGAATTGCTCAATAACAACAGCGCAACCATAGCACATCCCGGCTTTTCTATCGGAACGCCTGTGGTGATTAAAAATCATCAAACGGGACAATCAACTATCGCTGTTGTGAATGATCGCATTACGGAACAAGCGGTTAAAATCACCCGCCGCATCGCCGAAGAAATAGGTTACGAGCGTATTGAGCAGCATCAGGTGAGCGTGAGGAAGTTTGATCCTGCCGGGAATTAGTACATTGCTTTGACCTTTTATTAAAAAGGCTGGCAAATACAGTCTTTTGAGAACGTTCTGTGTCCTTATTTTTAATATCATTTCCTGAATGAGCCGATTTCCAACTTGGTTGCCAGGACAGATTCCGGCACGAAGGCCGGAATGACGGTAGGATTAACTTTCTTTGTCCTTAATGACGTCATTCCGCATCCAATTGCGGAATCTGTCCTGCTTAGATGCTTTAAATTTGGTAGGCTCATGATATGTGATGTTTTTGATGAGTGAGATTTTTACCTAAAAAAAGCCGCTTCTGAATTAATCAAAAGCGGCTTTTTAATATTTTTGTATTGGTAAAATGACGTTAGATCATCTTCCGTGACATTGTTTGTATTTTTTGCCTGAACCACACGGACATGGATCGTTTCGTCCGGGTTTATCTTCAACCACTACGGGTTCCCGTTTACCGCCGGAGGCTGCTTTTTCCATATCCGACTTCTCTTTTTGAGCTCCGCCGAATTTCATTCCCATATTTTCCGAGCTTTCGTGCTGGGTTTGCATCTTGTCCATATCGAGTTTTTGTTGCGTGTCGCGGGCTTTATTATTCATACGAGCCTGCGGTGTTTGCTCGGGAACAGCTTTCCACACCATAGAAACAATGCTGATGTTCATATCCTGCACCAGCTGACGGAACATATTGAACGCCTCTTTCTTGTATTCAATCAGCGGATCTTTCTGTCCGTATGCCCGTAATCCAATTCCCTCTTTCAAGGCATCGAGTTCGCGCAGGTGCTCCATCCATTTCTCATCAATCATGGAGAGAACGGCAGAACGCTCAAGCGCACGCATCACTTCTTTTCCTTCTGTGCTGATAATAGTAGGAATGTCCGTTACCACACGCAGATAGCGAATGCCATCGGTGAAGACGATCTGTACAGCGGCAGGCTTGCCTTCTTCGTCCTCTTTTCGCTCTATATTGTTAACGGCCTGATAAACAGGTTCTGCCAGTGCCCTATCTTTTTTACGATAGACCGTAAGTGCTTTATCAAGAATGTGATCGGTTAAACCGTCTTCTCCAAGAGTTGCCCATTGATCCCGGTCAACATCCACACTGATGGCCAGGTGACGCAAAATATCATCGCGAATTGCTTCATAATCGGCGTCTTTGTAGTGTTGCGTTACAACGCTGTGCACTACTTCATCGAGCATATCCAATATGTCGTTTGTGAGGCGCTCTCCAAGTAATGCATTTTTACGACGTGAATAGACTACCGTACGCTGGTTATTGAGCACATCATCATAATCAAGCTGACGTTTACGGATGCTGAAGTTATTCTGCTCAACACGTTTCTGAGCTCGCTCAAGTGCTTTGGTAATCCACGGATGCTGAATGACCTCGCCTTCATCAAAATTCATACGATCCATGATGTTGGTGATCTTATCTGATCCGCCAAACAATTTCATCAGATCATCTTCAAGCGAAACGAAAAATTGTGATACTCCTGGATCTCCCTGGCGTCCCGCACGTCCACGTAACTGAAGGTCAATCCGACGAGATTCGTGGCGTTCTGTACCCAAAATAGCCAAGCCGCCGAGTTCACGAACTTCATCATTAATCTTGATATCCGTACCACGTCCGGCCATGTTGGTAGCGATAGTTACCGCTCCTTTTTGTCCGGCCGATTTCACCACATCACTCTCCCGCTTGTGTTGCTTGGCGTTGAGTACGTTGTGGTTAATCTTGGCCCGGGTGAGCATTCGTCCCAGTGTTTCAGAAACCTCAACTGAGGTTGTACCCACCAGCACAGGCTGCCCATTGTCGTTGAATTCGCGAATCTGTTCAATAACCGCGTTGTATTTCTCACGCTTACTGCGAAAGATCATGTCTTCCTTATCATCACGCACAATCGGCCTGTTGGTTGGAATCTCAATAACTTCCAGCTTGTAAATCTCGAAAAACTCAGATTCTTCCGTCACGGCTGTACCGGTCATACCGGCCAGTTTGTGATACATTCTGAAATAGTTCTGAAGCGTGATAGTAGCGTATGTCTGCGTGGAAGCCTCAACCTTCACATTTTCTTTCGCCTCAATAGCCTGATGGAGTCCGTCTGAATAACGACGTCCCGGCAGAACACGTCCGGTGTGCTCATCCACAATCTGTACTTTTCCTTCCTGAAGAATGTATTCGTCATCGTTCTCAAACAGCGTGTAAGCCTTGAGCAGCTGATTTACAGCGTGAATACGCTCACTTCTCTCAGCAAATAATCGATGAAGTTTACTGAGTTCCTGACTCTTCGCTTTGGCAAGTTCTTCTTTTTTACGCTCAACGAGCTCTTTTTTATAATCATCACTGAACTCACCATTCTTCTGAATTGCTTCGAGCTCTTGGGGTTCTTTTGCTCCAAATTGCTGTTCAATAGTGGAGGTTTCTGTTCCCACATCAGGAATAACAAAGAAATCGGGATCTTCATCTTTTCTGGTGATGTAATCACGACCCTTATCAGTCATCTCAATAGAATTGAGCTTGTAATCGACTGAGAAGTAGAGCTCATCATCTACTTTGTGAAGATGCTTGGCATTTTCCTGCAGATAGAGATATTCTGTTTTCTGGACCAGCTTCTGAATGCTGGGATCCTGCATCAACTTGATAAATTTCTTGTTTTTAGGAAAACCTCGCTGGGCTCTGAGCAGCAATAATCCCGCTTTGTCTTCATTGTTATTCTCAAGCTCTTTTTCACCCTCATTGATAATTTTTCCAACAAGACGCTTCTGAGCCTCAACCAGTGACTGAACACGAGGTTTGAAATCGATATAAACCTCTGACTGATTATCCTGAGGAACAGGTCCGGAGATAATGAGTGGTGTTCGGGCTTCATCAATCAGTACCGAATCGACCTCATCCACAATAGTGTAGTGGTGTTGGCGCTGAACCATTTGCTCGGGGCGACCCACCATGTTATCACGCAGATAATCAAAACCAAACTCATTATTTGTCCCGTAAGTAACGTCTGCCTTATAGGCTTCGCGACGCTGCTGAGAATTAGGTTGATAGCGATCAATACAGTCAACGGTGAGTCCGTGGAAATTAAAAATAGGTTCGTTCCACTCGGCATCACGTTGCGCCAGATAGGTGTTTACGGTAATGACGTGCACGCCACGGCCAACAAGCGCGTTCAAATAGCATGGAAATATTGCCACAAGGGTTTTACCCTCACCTGTTTTCATCTCAGCGATTTTCCCTTCGTGCAGCGTGATGGCACCCACCAGCTGGACATCATACGGAATCATATTCCACTCTGTTTCCGAGCCGGCAACCTCCCACGATTGTCCCACAAAGCGGCGACAGGTTTCTTTTAGGACTGCAAAAGCTTCGGGCATGATTTCGCGGAGGGTAACCTCAATTATTTCAAGCCACTCTTCATCGAGTTCATCGAGCTCTTCAACCAGATCTTTTCGCTGGCCGGGAGTCAGAGTATCATCTTCCCCTGTTTTATTGAGCTGAACTTTTATCTCCTCAATATCTTTCTCAATCTCTTTAGTCGATTCAACTATTTTAGCCTTGAATTCAACCGTTTTCTGTTTTAGCTCCTCGTCGGAAAGTGTACCTAATGTTTCGCCGAATTCATTTATATCATCGACGATTGGCCAGTATTTTTTGAGATCCCGTTCACTTTTGGAACCGAACAACTTGGTAAAACTGTTAAACGCGTTTTCTAATAAACCCATAATGGTTTGCTAAGGTAATTTTGAAAATGGAAAATGGTTCTGTAGCCGGGATTGATCTTCAATCAAAAGCTCAATGATAATCGCTTATCATGATTTTTGGTACAGAACAGTTAAAATAAGGCTTTTAAAGCCGTGCTTCAATATTCGTTGCAACACCTGACATCAACAACGGAAGCGGATAGAATAGAAGGGGAACTATGATTTATTCAGGCGATTAGCTTTTGTGTCCAACAGCCACTTGAACGATGGAGCGATTGTTAACCCCTGTTCAATAGCTTCAGCTGCCGCAATTTTTTCATCTAATTCAAGATATGCTTCAGCCAGCCAGCCGTAGATTTCAGCCTGTCCCCAGTTTACGGGTCCGTCACGCGACTGTTCGTGGAAATTCTTTTCTGCTTTTTTAAATTTCTGAAGAGCATTTTGGGCACCACCGCCAAACATAGACGGGGTGTAAAGTTTCCCGATGCCATCGAGCATGATTACACGAGGATTATCGGGAGCAAGCTCATAGGCTTTATCCATCGAACGGGAAGCTTCTTTGCCCAAACGCATACCTTCCCACATTCCGTCGATCATTAATCCCAGCGCACTTGATTTCAGCGCGTAAGCTTCGGCGAAAGATTTATCGTGTAATATAGCTTTATCCAGCCAGTCAACACTTTGTCCGAGGAGTTTGTCTTTCTCTTTTTCAGAAATATTATCCTGCTGAAGGGAGGCCAGCCGATAATTGGCAAGCGCTGCGTAGTAGTAGCCCCATTGCTTTTCACCTTCCGCAGAAACACTCAGAAAATCTTTCAGGGCGTCGCGTATTGAAGCGATCTCCTGAATATTTTCTTTGTAGGTCGCTTCCTGAATCTGTGTTTTTAACACCTTGAGCTGTTCCGGCATAGTGCCGTTGGCCTGGGATGCCACGGTTGCCGCTGCCATAAAAAGCAGAGTCACTACCGATCTGAGGGTTAAAAACATGTTTGGGTTGAAAAAATTCAGTTAAAAAGCGTTTCGTTTACAATGCGTCCAAAAGTACGGTTAATAACACAAAATGTTGTATTAGAATTTCATGGGAGTGAATGATTTACATTTTATTCTCCACGTCCATTCTTTTTGCCCGTTATTGATGGATTTGGGCAGAAATATATTTGTCTGGTTTCGGAAAAGAAGGATTTTTTCGGAATATTTTCGTTTTAACAGCCATGCATCCTGAGCAGCGCAGCGTCCGTCGAAGGATCGCATGGAATAATTAAAATTAGGAAACATCACACTTTCCCCCGGTTTTATTCTAACCGCATTTTGAGCTTTAGTTGACTCCTTCCCGCCACCCTTCGACTCGCCTGTTGGCGGCTCAGGATGGAGGAGCATCTCAACTCATAAACCAATCATCGGGACCTCTTCCGGAGGAAGACAACACACGGTAGCACTTTAGGTTCCTCGCTTATATTGTGCGAGGAGGCTATAATTTAATCCTTACTTGTTTATTGACCGACGAGCAAGAAAATAGCCCCTGAATTCTGATTTAGCGTTTGGCAATTACATATTTGCCCTTTCTAAAACCTGTCGCATGATCCTTCGACTCGCCATTCGGCGGCTCAGGATGGATGAGCATCTCAACTCATAAACCAATCATCGAGACCTCTTCCGGAGGAAGATAACACACGGTAGCACTTTAGATTCCACGCTTATATTGTGCGAGGAGGCTGTAATTTGATTTTTGCTCATTTACTAACCGACGAGAAAGAGAATAGCCCCTGAATTCTGATTTAGCGTTTGGCAATTACATATTTGCCCTTTCTAAAACCTGTCGCATGATCCTTCGACTCGCCAATTGGCGGCTCAGGATGGATGATCGCTCCAATCTATCAACATCTTTCAAAAATAACTTTTTACCAGAAATTGCAGATTAAATCCGGGTTCGGGCATAATTGATTTTACACGTGATAAATGATTTCGATAGGTAGTATTCAACAGATTTTCTGCCTGAAGGGTGAATATGTGTAATCCCCCGCCTAACTCTTTTCTGTACTCAATTCCCGCTCCCAAGATGGCGTATCCATCTGTTGGTTCTTCAAACTCGCCGGTTCTGTCTTGTTCACCCGCAATGTGTGTGTTTAAGAATGCTGAATAATCACGCTGACTGTATTTCAGTTCCCATTTCAACGAAACGGGTGGTATAAAAGGAACCGGTTCATCTTTGCTGGTGAGCGTGGCATGGACATAACTAAACGTGCCGTTGGTTGACCACGAATCTGTCAAACTCAGCTCAATATGACCTTCAACACCTTTGAATTCTGCATCCTGCCCCACAAATTGGTAGAGATAGAGATCATTTCTCGTAATCGCCCGCTCATTTGTATTCTCCGGAAAGATGTAATTAGTGATGGAGTTCCAGTACCCTGTAATCTCCGCATGGAAATTGTTTGTGTGATATGATGTCAACAGGTCAAAACCGAGTCCGTTTTCCTGATCTAAATCGGCATTTCCAATTTCGAAAGAATATGCGGCTAAATGCGGACCTTTTGAGAATAACTCTTCAATTCCGGGAGCTTTGAATGTGCGAATCATTCTCGTGCCAATATCCCAGTTTTTGTTGATATCGTAGGTAATACCCAGCGAAGCCGTCGCATCTTTAAATGACCGATCTCTGACCTGACCCACATTTTCTAAAAATCGGTTTTCATCGGGTGAAATGGATTTGAAATCAACTCGCGCTGCCGCTTTAATGATCCAGTTTTCAAGTTCTTTCTCATTATACGCGAACAGCGCCCACTC
>Ga0306910_1000137_pt1 | contig 45899 bp, 34 predicted proteins | sample AntRauMFilla2698_FD_190438 | JGI IMG/M metagenome (GOLD analysis project Ga0306910, IMG submission 190438) | Saline lake microbial communities from Rauer Islands, Antarctica - Metagenome Filla 2 #698 (v2) (version 2) | ecosystem: Environmental > Aquatic > Non-marine Saline and Alkaline > Saline ... | reverse complement strand
GTGAGTTCAATCCACGTTTTTTTACTAAAATTATGGGTTTGGTTATCCACCACAACAAAATCGTTGCCGGTACCCTGCATTTTTGTAAATGAAATCTCTCTTTTCATGTTTAAAATTAATTCACCAAAATGGACGGAATGTGAAACCACTCGTTGCCTTTCAGCGGTAGTGGCTGTCCTTTCATCAACGGACTCAATCTGTTTGCCAGCACAATAAACGCCAGTCGCGCGTTAATATTTTGAAATAAAATTCCTCTGAATTCATCAATTTCGTCAATCATCAGATCCAGTTTAGCATCACCCAAAGCTTTGCAAAAGTTTTCAATTACATCCATTTGATCAACATTGGTGATGTACGATTTATCCTGAGTATGAACATATAAAGTGATATCACGGACAAACATCTCGAGCATATTCAAAATGGATATTTGACCCTGAAGATTGTAGTCGCCGTGCCATTGCGTTGCGATAGAAACAATCTGGGCCGGATTTCCCACAAAAGAAGCCCGTAAAAATTCAATTACAGATTCGCGGTGGCGCTTCAGGTCTTCCACATTGTAAAAGCGGGTCATGGAATAATTTCCACCTGCAACGCGGGCCAGATAATGAGCGTCCTTGGGATCAATATTGTCGTATGTGCTTAATCCTTCCTCGATTTCAGTATGGGTAAGCGGAGAAAGGGAAACAATTTGGCATCGGGAGATGATGGTAGGCAGCAGTGCATCCACGTTATTTGTTGTGAGGATGAACATCACCCGGTCGCTTGGTTCTTCCAAAAGTTTAAGAAACGCGTTGGCTGTTTCGGCACGCATTTTCTCCACTTCAGTGATCACAATTATTGTTTTTTCAGCTTCATTCGGCTTTAAAAATGCAGCTCTTCTTATTTCTGAGCGATAATAATCAATAGAATAAAATGCTTGTTTGTTCTTGGAACTGTCGTCGCTGTTCAGATTTGGACGCAATCCGTAATCCACTATTTCGTAGGGATCTTCGGCCAACAACTGTAACCGCTCCGAATATTCTTTTGCCGTATGAACCCGTGGCATTGGGAAGAAAAGATGAATATCAGGATGCGTAAACCAGCTGGTTTTGTTTGTCTTTTTTGCATCACCTAAGGTGCTCAAATGTTCAACACCACTCATATATTCAGCGAATGTGAGCGCCAGAGGAAGCTTACCTACACCCGGCTGACCGGTTAACAGATACGCATGTGAAATTCTCCCTGAATCGAGAATTTGTTTAATCTGAATGCGCGCTTTTTTCTGTCCGACAATGCGTTTGTTGCCCGGTAGTGGATGATTAGGATCTGATTTTGTTTCTATTTTTGTATCTGACATTTAGTCTTCCCAGATGAAATCAATTAATATTACCGCGAGTGAAATTGCCACGCCGCAAAACGCGATCAGGGCGGTTAGTTCGTTCAAAATACCATCAAAGCGGCCATCCACCAAAGCACTTTTGGTGAGTCGGGTTACAAGCAACAGCAGGGGAATGAGCAGCGGCATAGTCATGACCGGAAATACAGCGCCACGATGGTCGGCCTGTGCAATAATTGCGGCTAATAATGTGCTCATGGCCGACATTCCCAACGATCCAATTCCTACAGCGAGAAATAAAATTCCGATGTGAGCAACGGCCAAATCGGCTAAAAATATAAATCCCAGAACTGAAATTCCCGCTACAAGAAGTGTGAAAAAGAAATTGAAAAGAAGTTTTCCAACGTAAGTGGTGGAAGCGGGGACATTCAGTCTAAGTACATCAAATGTGTGACGATCGGTTTCCTGAACAAAACTACGCGACAGAGAAGACAATGCCGCGAACAAGATGATAATCCATACCAATCCTGCGCGACTTGTGGGTGGAACCTGATCAATTTTAACGGTGAAAAAAACCACAAATAAACTGGCGATGACAAACGCGAGCGCTGAATTAAGAGCAAATCGGGTGCGATATTCCTGTGTCAGTTCCTTTTGAAAAACAGAAACGGCGCTTTGGAGCCACTGTCTCATAGTATAACCGCCTCCTGTTTGCTTCCGGAATAGCTAAAATGGAGTTCATTTTGAGGTGGTAATAGTCCTCTGTGGGTCAATTTGGGCGATATCCAATAAAATTGTGCTTTCTTCAATGCTCTTGTTGGGGTTGATTTACTCAATCTTTATATTCGATTCGCCCTAAAATTACATATTTCCACCCGTTTGACCATGAAAATATCTGAACTGTTAGACGAACAACAAGTTATTACAGGATTAAAGGCCGAATCGAAGACTCACTTAATCGATCAGGTGATCGCTTTGCTTGAACCACGACTTGAACCGACTATGCTGAAACAGGTCAAAAAAGCTGTTCATGAGCGGGAAGTGGTGATGTCAACGGGAGTTGGGAAAGGCCTGGCCATTCCTCACGCTAAGGTAGATGGACTTCAGCAAAACTTTGCTGCATTTGCGCTTCTCGATAAACCCATTGAGTACAATGCGTTAGATGGGAATCCTGTAAATATGGTTTTCCTAATTATCGGTCCGCAATCACAAAACAGCCTGCATATTAAAATACTGTCGCGCATTTCGCGTCTCATGAATAATGAATCGTTTAGAGATAAGCTGAATTCTCTGCCTGATTCAAAATCCATAATTGATGCTTTTGAAGAGGAGGAATCAAGTTATTTCGCGATTTAATGATGGGTTACCTAATCTTATGCCTTTAAAAAAACATCTGCCGGCCTTTTTTTTCTTTCTATTATTGTTTCAGGGAAATTTGTCTGCTCAAAATGAAGCATTTGATTTTCGCGATATCATCGCCCAAACTAATTCAGCCGATGCTATTTGGTCGGTAAGTGTGCGTGATACGCTTGGAAATGAACGAATTTCATATAATTCCAAAACCCTTGTTACGCCCGCATCTAATTTAAAGTTACTTTCAAGCGCCGCTTTTCTGCACTATCTCGGACCGGATTTCACCTACCAAACCAAACTTTACGGTGGCGGAAAACTGGAAGGAAACGTCTGGGAGGGAGACATTTTTATTGAGGGGAAAGGAGATCCTTCTATCGATGACCTGTTTTATCACGGAAATCCGTTTTTCGTTTTTGATCAATGGCTAACACAACTGTATGACAAGGGAATTACAACCGTTGATGGATTTATTGTGGGTAATGATGGCTATTTCGATCAGCAGAATTACCCGAAAGGATGGAGCTGGGATGATCTGTCATTTTATTATGGCGTTGAGCTCGGAGCGCTTTCGTTTAACAGAAATACGGTTGATCTGACTGTAAAAGCTGAAGGAGAAATTGGTGATACGCCTGACATCAGCTGGTTTCCATTCAATACCGATTATGTCACATTTATCAACGAGCAAACAATTACGCCAAAAGGAACAGCGTATGATGAATATTACCGGCGTGAACTTGGAACAAATTCTATCATTCTGAGAAGTAAATTGCCTCAGGGATATCTGGAAGAGGAGGAACTGTCGATTACAGAACCCGCGCTTTTTACGGTTGATACGTTTCAAAAATATGCCATAGAAAATGGATTCAGTTTTGGAGAATATGGTGTAAGTGTAGATCACTCTGAGAAAAACTTTTCGGCGGGAGATTTTACATTATTAGCTACTCACACATCGCCACCGCTTGAGATGCTCTTGCATCAGGTGAATAAAGAGTCGGATAATTTTTACACCGAGATGATGGTAAAAACCATTGCAGCTGAAGAATTAAAAGCTGTTGGAAATACTGAAGACGGTCTTACTCTCATCAAAAAATTTGCAGCTGAAGCCGGACTCGACACTTTGAAAATCAATCTCAGCGATGGATCGGGAATGTCCGCCTCAAACCTGATTACAACCTCAAATCTAACACAGCTGCTCACACACGTTTACTATCAGGATTGGTATGAAGAATACCTCGCCAGCCTGGCAATAGCCCGTGTTGACGGAACCTTTGAATATCGCTTTAGGAATACACCTCTGGCCGGACGATTTATGGGAAAATCAGGCTACATCAGCGGAGCACGAACGCTTACAGGATATTTGATTACCAAGAGCGGGACAAAGGTTTCTGTCAGTTTGGCCACCAATCATTACATTGAAAAAACAAGGAATATTGATCGCGCTCAGGAAGCAATTTTGAGCTGGATCTATCGAAATGTGAAGTAAACGTTGCCTTTTAAACTCTGAACTTTAAGCAACTATGAAAAACAAAAGCATTCTTATTGTTGACGATGAGCCAAGTATAAGAAGGGCTTTAAGTGAGATTCTTGAGCTTGAAGGATACGATATCTTTGAGGCAGAGGGAGCGGATTCCTGTTTTGATGTACTCAACAAAGAGGATATTTCGCTGATTTTGTTAGATATAAAAATGCAAGGTAAAGATGGATTGGAGATTATGGCTGATTTGAATGAATCAGACTCTGTTATTCCAGTCATTATGCTTTCAGGCCATGGAACTATAGACACAGCTGTGCAGGCTACCAAGCTTGGCGCATTTGATTTTATTGAAAAACCACCTGACCTGAACCGGATATTAGTTTCTGTGAGAAATGCCCTGCAAAGGAACACTCTCCAGCAGAAAAACAAACAGCTGCGCCGGGTAGTACATAAAGTGACCGAAATTATTGGTGATAGTCCTGAAATTGAATTGATCAAAAAAACAATTCGGAAAGTTTCACCCACTGATGCGCGTGTGTTAATTACCGGTGAAAATGGAACGGGAAAAGAGCTTGTCGCCCGTTGGATTCACGAGCACAGCCAGCGCGCGAATGAACAGTTTGTGGAAGTAAACTGCGCAGCAATTCCATCGGATCTACTTGAAAGCGAGCTTTTTGGTCACGAAAAGGGTGCATTTACCGGTGCTACGAAACAGCGAATTGGAAAGTTTGAGGCCGCTGACGGTGGAACACTTTTTCTCGATGAAATTGGTGATATGAGCCTTGAAGCCCAGGCTAAAGTTTTGCGAGCGCTGCAAGAGGGAACAATCACCCGAGTTGGTGGGAATAAATCTATTTCGGTTAATGTGCGCGTGCTTGCGGCTACCAACAAAGATTTGAATCAGGAGATAAAAGATGGAAATTTCAGGGAAGATCTTTTTCACCGGTTGAGCGTGATTCCCATTCATGTGCCACCACTGCGAGAGCGAAGAGAAGATATTCCACAGTTGGCAGAATCGTTTCTCGAAAGAATTGTTCAAAAAGAGATCTCGTTTTCACATAAATCATTTACCAACAAAGCTTTAGATGCCCTTACACGAAAAAACTGGTCTGGTAATGTGCGTGAATTGCAAAATGTTATAGAGCGATTGGTAATACTTTCGGAAGGAGATGAGATTACCGAGGGAGATGTGGATTTTCTGGCACGTCCCGCTACAAGTAATGATGATCCGTTGAATGATATGCTTTGCAGCATTGAGGATTTTCAGGAATTCAAAGAGAATGCGGAAAAACACTTTCTGGAATTTCAATTGAAAAAGCATCAGTGGAATATTTCTCACACAGCAGAACATATTGGAATACAGAGAAGTCATTTATACAATAAGATTAATAAATATAACATAGAACGATAATCGAACAGGGAAGATCAGTCATGTCAGCCAGTATCATAGATGGAAAGAAAGTCGCCGATCTCATAAAAACACATGTTGCCGAAGATGTAAAACACTGGGTGGACGGTGGGCACAGAAATCCCAAATTGCAGGTAATATTAGCGGGAAATAATCCCGCTTCAGAAACCTACGTTAACGCCAAAACAAAGGACTGCATTGAGGTGGGCATCAATTCCGAAACGCTTCGTCTGCCTGATACTGTTTCCGACAAAGAATTACGCGCTGTCATTGATAAATACAATAAAGATGATGGCACCGACGGTATTTTGGTACAACTCCCGATTCCCGATCATATTTCGCCCCATGCTATCATTGAAGCGATCGATTATCGCAAAGATGTGGATGGATTTCATCCCATGAATGCTGGCAGAATGCTTGTAGGACAACCATCATTTCGTCCCTGCACACCCGCTGGAATAATGGAATTGTTCGATTATTATAGTATTCAAACCAAGGGAAAACATACGGTTGTAGTTGGTGCAAGTCAGATTGTGGGAACGCCTATGGCAATGATGATCTCCCGGGAGCGTGATGGTGGAAAATCAACTACTACTATCTGTCACCGCTACACCAAAGATCTCACCAAACACACTATTGATGCCGATATTTTGGTAGTTGCAGTGGGAAGTCCCGGACTGATAACAGAACAAATGGTAAAAGAAGGCGTGGTTGTGATAGATGTGGGAATCAACAGAGTAGCCGATCATACACGTGAAAAAGGTTACCGCCTGTCGGGAGATGTCCAATTTGATGAAGTTTCAGAAAAAGCCAGCTGGATTACCCCTGTTCCGGGTGGTGTGGGTCCCATGACAAGAGCCATGCTGATGAAAAATACGCTGTTGGCGGCTAAAAAAGCGATCTATCCTGAGGCAGACTGAAATTTTAGCAAAACTCCGCGTTGAAAAAAGCCGGAAAATTTTGCGATGCTATCTTCAGGGAAACTTTAGTGAGCATTGAAAAATCTCTTTTTTAAGTTATTGCGGACTTTGGAACTTAGGCCATCATCAATATTTTTAACTATTCTGAATAGTGGCTCATTGGTGCAACCGATTGGTTTAACTTGAATAAAATAGGTACTTACTCAATTATTATACGGTTTTTTATTAATTCAGAAAGTGGTTTTTAGCTAAAGAGGGTAAATGATACTTAAAAAATATTTCCGCATCAGGCACTCAATAAGGCATATCGTAAGGTAAAACCTTCACGCCATGAATTTGATCCGTTCAGGGAAAATATGGGTGCGTTGCTCGAACAAACCAATGATACCGAGAGTGAAGAGCATCATAAAAATCTCGTCATTGAGTTTTTGAAAGGCACGTGGTACGGGAAAGACTACTACGTTAATACAAAAGAGCGCACCGATCTCGTCATTCACACCGATAAGAAATCAAAATCACCGGTCGGGGTGATTGTTGAGACTAAAAAGCCTACTAATGCCGCTGAGATGATCACGGCTGATGATCTGAACCGTAAAGCCTTTCATGAACTGATTCTCTACTACCTCAGAGAACGCATCACACAGAAAAATCTTGAGATCAAGCACGTCATCGCCACCAATATCTATGAGTGGTTCATATTTGACGCCAATACCTTTGAGAAACTATTTGCGAAGGACAGGAAGTTCGTCAGGAAGTTCGAGCAATTTGAGGCGGGAAAATTGTCAGGCACCGACACCTCATTTTTCTACAATGAGATCGCCAAACCATTCGTAGCAGACCTCCAAAAAGAGATTCCTTACACCTACGTTGATCTGAAAACCTATGGTAAGCTCATCGATTCTGAGGCTGATAATGATCAGCGCAAGCTCATCAACCTGTATAAGCTTTTCTCACCAGAGCATCTGCTCAAGCTTCCGTTTGCCAATGACAGCAATAGTCTCGATAAACGATTTTATGCTGAGCTCCTGCACATCATCGGACTCACAGAGGTCAAAGAGGGAAGTAAGAAGCTCATTCAGCGTAAGCCTGCAGGTGAGCGTGACTCCGGCTCGTTGATGGAGAATGCAATCACCCAGTTAGAATCGCTCGATAAACTCTCCCGATTACCAAAGCCCTCATTATATGGTGCAAACAGGGAAGAGCGGCTATTCAATGTGGCATTGGAACTGGTAATCACGTGGGTGAACAGGATTCTGTTCCTGAAATTACTGGAAGCACAACTGCAATCCTATCACGATGGAAATAATGCCTACGTCTTTCTCAATAAGGATAAGCTAACGGATTTTGATGACCTGAACAGTTTGTTTTTTCAAGTTCTTGCCCGAAAGCATGAGGACCGTCTATATGAAGTGGGGGAGAGTTTTAAGAAAGTACCGTATTTAAACAGTTCTCTGTTTGATCCCACCGAGTTGGAACATAATTGTCTTTTCATTTCCAATCTTCGTAACCATAAAGAGATCCCGATTATCTCCACAACCGTTCTTAAAAAAGAGAATGGCAAAAAGCGAAAAGGGGATGTTGATACTCTGGCCTATCTGTTTGACTTTCTTGATGCCTATGACTTCAGCAGTGAAGCAAAGGAACAGATACAGGAAGAGAATAAGACGCTGATCAACGCCTCTGTGCTCGGGCTGATTTTTGAAAAGATTAATGGCTATAAAGACGGATCATTCTTTACTCCGGGCTTTATCACAATGTACATGTGTCGGGAAACGATACGAAGATCGGTGGTTCAGAAGTTTAATGAGGCTAATGACCTTGACCTCAAAGAATACAACCAGCTATACGATCACATCACAGATAAACAGCAAGCCAACGACCTCATTAACTCGATCAAAATCTGTGATCCGGCTGTGGGCTCGGGACACTTTCTGGTCTCGGCACTCAATGAGATACTTGCGGTAAAGTCAGATCTGAAGATTCTTCAAGACCGCAACGGGCGTACATTGCGTGACTACACCGTTGAGGTGGTCAATGATGAGCTCGTCATCACCGATGACAATGGCGACTTGTTCGAATATCATCCTTCCAGTAAAGAATCCCAGCGGGTTCAGGAAGCGCTGTTTCATGAAAAGCAGACTATTATTGAAAACTGTCTGTTCGGAGTTGATATAAACGCGAACTCAGTAAAAATCTGCCGCCTGCGGTTATGGATAGAACTACTAAAAAGCGCCTACTACCGACCATCCCAAGCCCATCCCAACCCCTCCACCGGAGAGGCTCAAAAAAGCCCCTCCCACGGAGGGGTTGGGGTGGGCAACGAAAGCCGCAGGCTTGAGACGCTGCCCAACATCGACATCAATATTAAGTGCGGTAATTCACTTATTTCACGGTTTGACCTCGATGCAGACCTGAAAGATGCGCTGAAGAAAAGTAAGTGGAATGTTTCCCCGTATAGAAACGCGGTACAGAGTTACCGGGAAGCCAAGAGCAAAGAGGAGAAACGCGAATTTCAGAAGCTGATTGCGGACATAAAAGGCGATTTTGAGACCGAGATATCCCAAAACGATCCCAAAGTTAAAATACTGAACAAAAGAAGCGGACAGCTTTACAACCTGCTCAATCAGCAGGACATGTTTGAGTCAACAAAGAAGGAGAAGAAAGAACGTAAGCAGCAGCAGGAAAAGCTTGAGAAAGAGATTGAGAAACTCACCGCTGAAATTGAGGAGATCAAATCGAACAAAATCTACGAGAATGCTTTTGAATGGCGCTTTGAATTTCCCGAAGTGCTGGATGATGACGGAGCGTTTTTAGGATTTGACTGCGTGATTGGAAATCCACCGTATGTGAGGCAGGAGGTATTCAGTGATCTGAAGCCAAATTTTAAAGAGAATTACGATACCTATTCAGGCACCGCTGATCTGTATGTGTATTTTATTGAACGTGGGATGAGGGTTTTGCGCAACGAAGGCCATTTTTATTACATCGTGCCCAATAAATGGATGCGGGCCAACTACGGAAAAGCACTGAGAACATGGCTGCAGGAGCGAAAACTGGAAGCCATTACTGATTTTGGTGATCTGCCCGTGTTTGAAGAGGCAACCACCTATCCGTGTCTGCTTCAAATTAAAAAAGAACAGAATCCGGGCATCTTCCGGGCGCTTGAAATTGAAGCGTTGCCCATTGAGGACATAATACAGAAAGAGAATAATCGCGGATTTGATGTAGATGCCACCAAATTGCAGGATGACGGCTGGTCGCTTGTCCCGTTGAAAACACAAAGACTGCTGGAAAAGTTAAAGGCAAAAGGAACACCACTCGGAGAATATGTAGATGGAAAAATCTACCGTGGTGTTTTAACAGGCTACAACAAAGCCTTCGTAATAGATGAAGAAACTAAGAATCGATTAATTGCAGAAGATGAATCAAGTTCGGAGATCATAAAGCCCTTTTTAGCGGGAAGAGATATAAAGCGGTATCAGGTGCCACAGCCAGAGAACTTCCTGATTTTCACACGCAGAGGAATTGAAATTGATGCTTATCCGGCGGTTAAGAAGTATTTAGAGGAATATAGAGAACAACTTGAACCACGGCCAAAAGATGTACCAAGCTCAAAGTGGAAGGGCAGAAAGCCCGGAAGTTATAAATGGTATGAGATTCAGGATGCAGTGGATTATTATGAGGAATTTGAGAAACCGAAGATAATTTACCCAAACATCTGTAAGCAGCCAGAACACACACTGGACTTGGATAATAGCTACACAAACCAAAAATGCTTCATCATAGGATTAGATGACAAATTTTTACTTGGATATCTGAACTCCAGCGTAGTCCATTTTATGTATGAAAAGCTTCTGCCCAAACTCCGTGGTGATTTTTATGAGCCGAGTTATGTGTATCTGAAGGAATTTCCTGTTCCAGAAATTGATGAAAGAATTGAAACCAAAACAAAAGAGATCCTAAATAAGAAAAAAACAGATCCTGATACAAAAACCAGCGACTTAGAAACTGATATTGATCAGATGGTATATAAGTTATTTGGGTTGAATGAAGAAGAGATTGCGATTGTGGAGGGGAATGTGTGATTTATCTTTAGTCATTCATTCAATCAATAAGTCATTTAAATGATATAAGTTGCTGTTTATGAGTGGTAAAACTCTTCAACAGGCTCACCCTCAGGCCTCAACCTCAATCCCTACCATTCAATCACATCGCCTTCCTGAACATCATACGAAACGGTAAATCCTGCGTTGACTTCCACAACGTATTTTGCGGGCTTTTGAGAAACGTAGTTTTCAGTAGCGTAGGCTTCAGTGTAGGTGTGGATGCGCACAATGTTTCCATCGGTGTCGGCAAATATGATGTCGAGCGACAACGGCGTGTTGGCCATCCAGAAGGAGCGGGGTTGTTCATCTTCAAAATTAAACAACATTCCTTCATCTGATTTCAACTGACGAACATCCATGAGTCCGAGCGTTCGTTTCTCTTCTGTATCGGCTAAAGTAGCAGAAATACTCGCTTTTTCAGCGCCATTCTGACCGATAAAACGAAGCTCTGTGTCAAAATTAAGCTCTTCATACCTGTCCGGCGGTGCTATTGGTTTTTTCTCGGTTTTATTGCTGTCGGTACATCCGCTAATCAACGTTACGAGGCATAGCGTCAGGACGGTGATTACGTGAGCGAATTTCAAGTGGTTGTTCATCGGTTAAAGTTGAACTCTGATTTATGGTTAATGTTACTGTGAATGTCCCTTTTGCAGGATAAATTTCCCGTTCTGAATCGTACAGAACTATCGAGTGTGTTTGAAATCCCATTGACAGATTTTCAATGGTTACGGTTTGTTCAAAGTCATTGTTTTCATCATCTGATGTGATGTGAATTTCGATGCTTGCGTTTTCGACCGGATTGAAAAATAAGAAATCTGCGTCAGGTTCTCGTTTTTCTGACCAACTGTATTCCTTTTCTCCCCAGCTACTGGAATGAATAATGGGTTGCAGATTTGCCAGAATTGGACTTTCATCACCTTGTTCGGCTAATTTTCTAATTGGTTTGAGATCTGCCGTAAAAATGCTTCTGCCGTGTGTTCCAACTATCAATTCATGATCGCGGGGATGAATCTTCATATCATAAGATGCCACATTGGGAATCTCCCCGAAAAGCTGCCAGTTTTCTCCGCCATTCAGGCTCATGTAAGTAGCGTGGTCTGATCCGGCGAATAGCAATTCTCCCTGAACGGGGTCAGGAAGCAAAATATTCATCGCCTCATCAGGCAGATCTCCTTTTACAGATTTCCAACTCTTGCCCCAGTCGTCCGTTTTAAACAGGTATGTTTTGAAATGATCGAAGCGATATCCAGTGAGGGAAACGAAAGCTTGTTCAGCATTATGCGGCGATGCTTCCACTTTGCTAACCCATAATCCCTTAGGTGCCGGAAGATCTCGTTTTTTCCATGTGGCGCCGCCGTCTTTTGTCAAATATAGATTTCCATCGTCAGTTCCCACCCAAATTGTTCCGAAATCGAAATAAGACTCCGAAATGGTTGTGATAGTGGAATAGGGGACATCTCCCTGCGGCTGTTTGTTGGTTGTGAGATCGGGAGAAATTCGACTCCAGGTTTTTCCGCCGTCCATTGTTCTGAGCAAGTATTGACTTCCCAAATAGATAATATCGGGATTGTATCGACTCATTATAAGCGGAGTGTTCCAGTTAAACCGGTAAGGATCATCGCCGATATCATGCTTGGGAGTGATGTATTGGAAACTGTCTTTTCCCTGATCTATGCGATAGTAATTTCCGAACTGAAATCCGGTGTAGACGATATCAGCATTTTCCGGGTGAACTGCTATGTGCATGCCGTCTCCACCCATCAGCCGTTCCCACTCATTTCCTTCATAAGCTGTACCTGCGCTGCTTCCAAAGAATACGCCGTTATCCTGAAGTCCGCCGTACACGTTGTAAGGCTCTTCCATATCATACTGAACCGTGTAAAACTGTCCCACAGCCGGTGTATTATGATGCTCCCAAATCTCGCCGCCGTCGTAGGTGCTGTACAATCCGCCATCATTACCTAAAAGAATGTGATCGGGATTTTCAGGATTAATCCACATCGCCTGATGATCGACATGCACATTTTCTTTATCTGAGCGATTCCATGTTTTGCCACCATCTTTCGATTCCAGCATTGGAACACCCATTATAAACAGATGTTCGTGATTGTTGGGATTGAGACGAATTTCACCAAAATAATATCCATAGGTGTAATAGAGTCCGCCGATTTTTTCATCGTGCGTTTTAGACCACGTTACTCCGCCATCATCTGACCGATAAACTTCTGCTCCGCTAATAGATGTGTTAAAAAGTGCGGCGTTGGCATCGCCTGAATAATCAGCGATATCCTGAGGAGTAATTTCTTTGTTTTCCAGTAAATCTTTTATCGATGCGGCTGTGTATTTAGCGGCGAATCCGTTCTGACGGAGAAAATCCTCCAGTTTTTTATCCTCAAGAAGTGTGATATCCCGAACAGAAAGTTCATTAAATGACGCAAACGTGAGAATTGAGTCGGCCAGAGGCTCTTTTTCTGTTTTTTCTTCAAATTGATTATCCAACAGGGTATAGAGCACTTCGGGGTTTTGCTGACTCACAGCTAAACCGATGCGTCCGTTCTTGTCATGATCAGGCAATCCGTCTTCGCTTCTCTCCCAGGTTTCACCACCATCAGTAGAATGCCAGATAGCCGAGCCTTTTCCTGCTTCCTCAAAATTCCATGCTTGACGAAATCGCTGCCACGTTGAAGCCCATAATTCGTCAGGATTTTCAGGATTGATGATGAGGTCAATACCGCCGGTTTTATCATCAACAAAAAGTGTTTTATTCCATGTCTCACCACCATTTGAAGTTTTATAGATTCCACGCTGATCATTATAACTGTATAAAGCGCCCATCGATGCCACCCAAACTACCTCAGGATTTTCAGGATGAATGATGATTCGTCCAATATGTTGACTGTTAGGCAATCCCGAAAAATCCCAGCTTTCTCCACCGTTGGTTGATTTATAGAGCCCGGAGCCCGCGTAACTGCTTCGGCTGCTGTTGTTTTCTCCCGTTCCAACCCAGATTATATCTCTGTTTTTCTGCGACCATGCGATATCGCCAATTGTTAAAGCCCCGTTATTGTCGAAGACAGGAGTGAAGCTGTTTCCATTATTCGTGGTTTCAAAAAGTCCGCCTGAAGCGTAAGCTACAAGAAAATGATTGGGATTTTCGGCGTTCACAGCAAGGTCACTAACTCGTCCGCTCATCACAACTGGCCCGATAGATCGGACAGGGTAGTTTTTAATGAGACTGTTTTGTCGCATCGCATCTCGTTTCTCGATAGCCTTATGCAGCTCTTCGGGAGATGTAGGATTGGGTTGAGCTTGCAATAATGTGGATGAAAAAAGAATAGTGCTGAAGATCAACAACAAAGAGGAAAAATGACTATTAAAACGCATGTTAATCTGAGATTGGTTTCTGATTGTGACTATATAAATAATGGTACTGAAAGCAGGGGAGACTTGCACGGGGATTTATACTACTCATCCTGATCTTTCTGCAGGCCTGTGATTTTCATCAGGGAAAAAATCATAGGCAATCATCATCACATGCTTTTTCGTATCATCAAACCTATGGGCTGTGAATGGTTGTAATTAAGCGATATTAAGGATATATTCGACCGATGTGAAAGTGAGCGTCGTATGGCCTCACTTTTTTTTGTACTAAACATTCAGTGAATTGGAAAATCTCGCAGAAAAAACCGAAGAACTTTTACAGCCTATACTGGCCGGAGGAAGCCTTTTTGTCGTTGATATTGAGATAAAAGGATCAGGAAACCGCCCTGTAATAAACATCTATCTTGACAACGAAAAAGGTGGTGTGGATGTAGATGAATGCGCGAAAATAAGCAACGAATTATCCGTTGTACTTGAGGCGCACGAACTCGTAGGAGAAAATTATGTATTGAATGTTTCATCTCCGGGATTGGACAGACCTCTGAAAGATATCAGACAATTTCGGAAGAATGTAGGACGCAAAGTTTCTGTTTCTTATAACAGTGACGAAGGTCCAAAAACAATTCCTGGTACGTTCACTAATTTTAATGATGAAGTGTTAACGGTGGAAAAAGAAAACGGTGAACCCGTTGAAATATCTTACTCCACTGTCACTCACGCAAAGGTCTTTCCGGCCTGGTAACCCGATAAAACAGTAATTCTCGATATCAACTATGCAAACTGATCTTTCTAAACAGATTGTTCAATCATTCGCCGAAATCGCCAAAGACAAGGGGATTGAGAGAGAAACGCTTCTTTCTATTCTTGAGGATGTATTTCGTTCGATGATTAAGAAAAAGTACGAGACGGACGATTCTTTTGAAGTTATTTTTAATGCCGATCGTGGTGAGATTCAAATCTTTCACATTCGTGAGGTTGTACCCGACGATGAGCTGAACGATGCGGTTAGCGAGATTCCTCTTACAGAAGCTCTTGAACTCGATCCCGATTTAGAGCTATACGATGAACATGCTCAGGAAGTCAAAATCCAGGACTTTGGACGACGTGCCGTAATGATGGCTCGTCAGACTCTTGCACAGCGTATTCGTGAAATTGAAAAAGACAACATCTTTGAGGATTACAGTGAACGCATTGGTGAGATTATTCTCGGTGATGTGTATCAGGTTCGTCGTAAAGACATGCTTGTAAACCATAACGGTGTTGAATTGGTGCTCCCAAAAAGTCACCAAATTCCAAAAGATCGTTACCGAAAAGGAGATACGATACGTGCTGTAGTTCTGGAAGTCCGCAAAGACAGTGGTACTCCCACAATTGTGATTTCAAGAACCTCACCATTGTTTTTGGAGCGACTTTTTGAGAATGAAATTCCGGAAGTATTTGATGGAATTATTGAACTTATGAAAACTGTACGCGAGCCCGGAGAGCGTTCAAAAGTTGCTGTTGTTTCTCATGATGAGCGAGTTGATGCCGTTGGTGCCTGTGTTGGTATGAAAGGTGTTCGTATTCACTCTATTGTTCGTGAACTCTGCAACGAGAATATTGATGTAATAAATTACAGTGAAGACAAATTTGAGCTCATCAAACGCGCATTGCAGCCGGCTCAGGTATTAAAAGTTGATCTCAGTGAAGATCAGAAATTTGCCAAGGTTGTTGTACCCGTTGATGAAGTATCAAAAGCAATTGGGCGTGGAGGCGTGAACATCCGCCTGGCGTCTCGACTCACCGAGTGTGAAATTGACGTATATCGCGAAGTTGACGAAGAAGACGATATCGATATAAAAGAATTTGATGTCGATTTTGGAGAAGACGTTGTTCAAACTCTGTTCGACATTGGATGCGATACTGCCCGCGCGGTACTCGAGCTTGATGTTGACGAAATTGTTCGACGAACAAACGGCGAAATAGATCAAGAATTAGCAGCACGCATTATAAGCGTTATTGAAGAAGAGTTCGATGAGGAGTACTAATTTCGTGCTAACTCTGTCAGCCACTTTTTCCAGCCCTCAAATCCATTGTAATATGTACTGAGGCTTGAAAAAGAACGGTTAGATGCAGGGCTACAATCGACAGCAATCTCTTCCAAATTATTAAAATCTGAATTATACAAAGCAACATGGCCAAAGGTTCTAAACCGAAAAAACTTTTTAAAGTCTCAAAAGAATACAATGTGACGACTTCTTCCATTGTTGAAACCCTGTCGGAAAACGGGTTTGAGGTGGAAGATCGTATCAATGCTAATATTACACCCGAAATGCTCGACGTTCTCGACAACGCTTATGGCGAGGACAAGCAAAAAAGTCAGGAGCACGAACGCTCACGGGAAGAATATCAGGAGAGAAGAACGGAAATGCGCTCACGACAGGGGGAGAAAATTACCCTTGAGCCCGATCCGCTTGATCCGATTGATGACTTAGAGCCTGAAGAAAATGCAGAAACATCGTCAACTGATGATAATACTGCTGAGAAGGAAGCTCCGGAAGCTGCACTTGAGCCTCAGGATGATGATGCTCCTGCGGAAAAAGCTGAAGCTAAAGCCGAGCCGGAAATTGAGCCTGAAGAAAAAGAGGAAAAGGCCGATCCCGAAGACGCATTAGAGCCTGAAGAGAAGAAATCTGAATCTCTTGAGAAGAAAAAAGCTTCTGAAGAGAAAGCAGAGACTAAATCGTCGGATGAAGAAGATTCAGCCTCGGATGAAAACAAAAAAGAAGCTGCCCCTGAAAAAGAAGTAGCAGAGGAAGAATCTCCCGATAAAAAAGAGAAGGAAACTGCCAAGCCCGCGGCTAAAGCTCCCGATAAAGAAGAGGAGAAGAAAAAAGACGATTCTGATGATGAAGAAGATCAGGATGAAGAGTCTGACCACGAAGTTGATGACGACACAGACGATGATTCTGACGATCAGGAACATCATACTGATGAAGACGAGGGAGAAGAAGATTCCGACGACGATGATTCAGAAGAAGATGATGATGATGACGACGTTGAAGATGATTCAGAAGAAGAAGATGATGATGACGACGAAGATGATTCAGAAGAAGAATCAGATGACGAAGAAAGTTCTGATGAACCCAAGGAAACCATAAGAGCCAACCGTAATAAACTGCGCGGGACTCGTGTTCTTGGTAAAATGAAAGTGCCAGCCGAGGACAAAGGCAAAAAAGGCAAGAAGAAAAAATCTTCTAAAAAAGATGACAAGAGCGACGATTCCAAGCCGCGTAAAAAACGTAAGCGCAGAATTAAACGTTCTAAATCAGATGACAGTAGTAAATCTAAAGGCGCTAAGAAAACATCACGTCGCAAAAGTGTCGATGAGGAAGATGTAGAAAAGAAAATGAAGGAGACCATGCAGATTATGCAGGGCTCTGGTGCAGCTGGCAAGAAACGATCTAAAATTCGCCGTAGAAAACGCGAAGAGATGGAGGCCGAACGTGAGGAGGAGGATGCACTTAAGGAACTTGAAGCAGAAATACTTGAAGTAACCGAATTTATCACTGTTTCAGATCTTGCCGAACTGCTTGACGTAAACGTGAATAAGGTTATTACAACCTGTATGAACCTCGGCATGATGGTTTCTATCAACCAGCGCCTCGAAGCTTCAACTATTGAATTGGTTGTGGATGAATTTGGCAAAGAAGCCAAGTTCGTGGATGCTGAAGAGCTGATGGAGGAACCAATTGAAGAAGAGGAGGATGATCCTGAAGATCTCGAACCCCGCGCTCCTGTTGTTACTATAATGGGTCACGTTGATCACGGTAAAACGTCGCTACTTGATTACATCCGTAAAACAAAAGTGGCAAGTGGTGAGGCTGGTGGAATAACCCAGCACATTGGTGCTTATGCCGTTAAAACAGATGACGGACGTCAGGTTACATTCCTCGATACTCCTGGTCACGAAGCGTTTACCGCTATGCGTGCCCGTGGTGCTCAGGCTACTGATATTGTAATTCTTGTTGTGGCCGCAGATGACAGCGTAATGCCTCAAACTATTGAGGCGATTAACCACGCCCAGGCTGCCGGTGTACCCATTGTTGTTGCTATTAACAAAATGGATAAAGACGGTGCGGATCCACAACGAATTCGCCAGCAATTGACCGAACACAATGTTATTGTGGAAGATTACGGCGGAAGTGTTCAGGTTGGTGAGGTTTCTGCACATACTGGACTTGGCATTGACGAAATGCTTGAGAAAGTTCTCATAGAAGCAGAACTCCTTGAATTGAAAGCCAATCCTGACAGAAATGCTTCCGGTACGGTTGTGGAAGCACGAAAAGATAAAGGAAAAGGTGTTGTAGCAACTGTTCTTGTACAGCGCGGAACATTACATATTGGTGATGCATTTGTTGCCGGACAATACTTCGGACGTGTTCGCTCGATGGAAAATGAACTCGGTGAACGTACAAATGAAGCAGGTCCTTCAACCCCGGTAGCTATTACCGGATTTGACGGAGTTCCACAGGCTGGTGATAAACTCATCAGCATAGCAGATGAACGCAAAGCGAAAGATATTGCACAGGAGCGTCAGCAGATTAAGCGAGAGCAAAGCATGCGTATGGTGAAACATATGACGCTTGATGATCTTTCCAGAAGACTTGCTCTTGGTGAGGTTTCTGAACTTAATATCATTATTAAAGGTGATGTTGATGGTTCTATTGAAGCTATCTCAGGTTCACTGCAAAAACTCAGCAACGAAGAAGTGGCTGTGAAAATCATTCACACCGGAGTGGGCGCAATTACAGAATCAGACGTGTTGTTAGCATCTGCATCCGACGCTATTATTATCGGATTTCAGGTTCGTCCCAGCAATAACGCGCGTAAACTGGCAGAACAGGAAGAGATCGATATTCGCCTCTTCAGCGTTATTTACGACGCCGTTGATGAAGTTCACGATGCTCTTGAAGGCTTGTTAAGTCCTGAAGTGAAAGAAAGTATTCTCGGTAATGTGGAAGTACGTGACATCTTCAAAGTTCCTAATGTTGGAACAGTTGCAGGTTGTTATGTTACCGATGGAAAAGTGAATCGAAACAACAAAATTCGCCTTATTCGTGATGGCATTGTAATTTACGAAGGTGAAATCGATTCACTCAAACGCTTCAAGGATGACGTGAAAGAAGTTGCGTCAGGTTACGAATGCGGACTTTCTATCAAGAATTTCAATGATATTAAAGTTGGAGACGTAGTTGAAAGTTTCGAGCTGATTGAGACCAAGCGTACATTAAGCTAAGCTGTAAGATCAGTAGCAAATTTTCAACATCAGAGAATTTTCATCCGAACCGGAGAACAAATCACTATGAGTACAAGAGCCGAAAAAGTGGCCTCTCAAATTCAGGAGGACATGGCCCAACTCGTGCGGGAATATCAGCGAAGCAATATTGTGACTGTCACTAAGGTGCACGTCACTAACGATTTAGGTATCGCGAAAATATACATTAGTGTGCTGGGTGGCGATGAACATGCCACCTTTGAGCGCATTAAATCCGCAACAGATGAATTGCGCTTCGATCTTGCCAGCAGAGTACGGCACCAGCTTAGAAGAGTGCCGGAATTGCAGATTTATGAAGATAATTCAGCGGCATATGCCCAGCGCATGGAAGAGGTTTTTCAGAAAATCCATGAAGAAGAACCTTCATCAGAAGACACTGAAAACAAATCTGATAACGCGTAATTATTCTATTCTGCATGGCGATTTCTATTCCCATCAGTATGCTTCCTGTTTTCTCAAAAAAAACGCAACATTCTTTCGATGAAACATTCGATTGGCAGAGCGGTGCGGCTATTTTGGTGGATAAACCTCAAAAAAAGTCGAGTTTCAGCGTAGTTCACGATGTAAGAAAACTTGTCCCACCCAAAAAAGTGGGTCATGCCGGCACGTTAGACCCAATGGCCACGGGACTCCTTATTCTTTGCGCTGGAAGGGGCACAAAGTCAATTTCACAGTTTCAGGAGTTATCAAAAACCTATCGCGCAACTTTTCAGTTCGGAAACTCCACACCCAGTTATGATGCCGAAACGGAGGCAGACAATGAGGCTGATTTCAAACATATCACAGAACAGCTGATAGAAAAGGAATTGAAATCACATTTTTCGGGTGAAATAATGCAAAAAGCCCCGAAATTCTCTGCCCTCAAAATTCAGGGAAAACGAGCCTATAAACTTGCTCACAAGGGCCGCCTTGATGAAATTCCCGATCGCATTCGCCCCGTCTCTATATTTAATACCACTATTCACAGTTATGATAGTGAAAATGGCGTGTTAGATATTACCATTCAGTGCGGCAAAGGTACCTATATCCGATCTATTGCTCATGATTTGGGAATCGCTCTTGATTCACTCGCTTACATGACGCAGCTAAGACGTACACAAATAGGTGATTTTTCTGTTGATGACGCTTTTTCAATTTCCACATTACAAGAAATTCTGCCGGGACAATGAGTAAGATTACATGGCTGAAAGACGTTCAACGCAAGGAAAATACCGTTGTGACGGTCGGCACATTTGACGGTGTCCATGAGGGACATAAAAGTTTGATACGTGTGTTGGTAAAAAAAGCCAAAAAGCGTGATGCCCGATCCGTTCTGGTGACATTTGATCCTCACCCGAGAGAAGTCATAAATCCCGGAAATAGTGTTGGATTATTAACAACGCTGGAAGAAAGAGCTGAAATTCTCGGAGAACTCGGACTCGACGAAATGGTTGTGATTCCATTCACGCGCGATTTTAGTCTTCTTGGCAGTCATACATTCTTAAAAGAGATCGTTTTTGAGAAAATCGGAATTTCTGAATTTGTCATTGGCTATGATCACAAATTCGGAAAGGACAGAAAGGGAACTAAGGATACCGCTTTTGAACTTGGGAAAGAGCTTGGTTTTGATGTTCATGTTGTTGAGGCGCATGAAGTTTCAGAAGTGACGATAAGTAGTACGTTTGTCAGGAAGGCGCTTATTGAACGTGGCGATGTTTTACCTGTAAAAGAGTATTTAGGAAAACCATATCGAATCACCGGAACGGTAATTAAAGGGGATCAAAGAGGTAGGACAATCGGGTTTCCAACAGCAAACCTTCAACCCGACCATACAAAAAAAATCATTCCAAAACGTGGGGTGTACGCTGTACGCGTTCACATTGATAAGGATTTGTGCAAAAAAGGAATGATGAATATCGGCTATCGCCCAACGGTCGAAGATGATCAACAGAAAAAATCATTGGAAGTCCATATTCTCGATTTTGAAGGGAATATATACGGGCAATCTATTACTGTTGAGTTTCATGATTTCATCCGGGATGAGAAGAAATTTGCATCACTCGATGCCCTCAGGGAACAGCTCCAAAAAGATCAGGAAACAGCGCGCAAAACACCCTGTTAAGGTCGAATTGAGATTGCAGAGCGTTTGCTTTGTTCGTATCTTCACAAACTGTAGAAAAAATCTACTTTAGCATAATAACATCTAAAGCGGAAAAATAACTCGCATGAATATTTCAAAAGAAGAAAAAGCAGAAATTTTTAAGAAATACGGCTCATCTGAAACGGATACCGGTTCTGCCGAAGCGCAGATCGCCCTTTTTACTGAGCGTATCAACCGACTTACCGATCACCTGAAAGGGCACAAAGCTGATAACTCAACCCGATTGGGGCTGCTCCGAATGGTAGGTAAACGTCGTAAACTTCTTGCATATCTGAAAAAGAAAGATATCGAGGGATACAGAAGTCTTATTACAGAATTAAAGATTCGTAAATAGGTTTTCAGAAGGCACTTTCGGGTGCCTTTTTTTGTATCTGTAACAACAGTAAACTTTGTGGCTCAATCGGGAGTTACATTCGATGAATAGTCAATTATATACACACTTATGGAAAAACAATTAAGAACAGTTGAATTCGCACCAGGAAAAGAACTTTCTGTTGACCTTGGACGCCTCGCAAAACAGGCTCACGGTTCTGCAGTTATTCAGTTTGGTGAAACAATGGTACTCAATACCGCGGTTAGTAATTATGATGTAAGAGAGGGACAGCCTTTTTTCCCGCTTACAGTAGATTATCGTGAGAATTTTGCAGCCGGTGGTCGTTTTCCGGGCGGATTCATCAAGCGTGAGGGAAGACCTAACGAAAAGGAAATTTTAACGAGCCGTTTGATCGATCGCGTGATTCGCCCCATGTTCCCGAAAGGATACATGAACGAGACACAGGTCCTTGCCTATGTAATGTCTTCTGATGGTGAAAATGACGCTGATGTTATCAGTGCCGTTGGAGCATCTATCGCACTTACTATTTCTGATATCCCATTTGCCGAGCCTATCGCAGAAGTACGTGTTGGCCGCGTGGATGGAGAATTTGTAATCAATCCAACTTTTGAAGAGCAGGCCGTTTCTGATATTGAATTGGTTATTGGCGGAACTGCTAAAAGCGTGGTTATGGTGGAAGGTGAAATGCAGGAGATCTCTGAAGAAGAGATGCTCGAAGCAATTAAAGCCGGACATGAAGCCATTATCAAGCTCTGTGATTTTCAGGAAGAACTCCGTAAAGAGTTTGGCAATGAAAAAAGAGAATTCATTCCTGAAGAAACCGACGAAGAACTCAATACAAAAGTACGTGGTCTCATCGGCGACAAAATGGATGTCATCTCCCGTGCAGGATATGACAAAGCTCAGTACAGTACTGCGCTTGATGAACTTAAAGAAGAAGTTCTCGCAAAATTTGAAGAAGAATTGGATGAAGAAGCTTACGCTGAAGTCAAAGGTGGTGTGAAAGGCATTATCGGTGATGTTCAGAAAGAATCTCTCCGAAACATGATTCTCAACGATGGTGTTCGTCTCGATGGACGTTCAACTACTCAAATTCGTCCAATCTGGACAGAAGTTGGTTATATCCCGCGCACTCACGGTTCTTCAATCTTTACACGTGGAGAAACTCAGGCGCTTGTTTATGCCACTCTTGGAACAGCACGCGATGCTCAGGGCGTTGATACTCTCTTCGATACCGAAGACAAAAAATTCATGCTCGATTATAACTTCCCGCCGTTCTGCGTTGGTGAAGCTAAATTCCTGCGTGGTGCCAGCCGTCGTGAAATCGGCCACGGAAACCTCGCCGAGCGTTCTCTCAGAATGATGATGCCGTCTCATGACGATTTCTCATACACCGTTCGTGTGGTTTCAGATATTCTGGAATCTAATGGTTCATCGTCTATGGCAAGTATTTGTGGTGGTTCAATGGCTCTTATGGATGCCGGTGTTCCCCTCAAAAAACCTGTTTCAGGTATTGCTATGGGAATGATAGTTGGTGAAGATGGCAATGTTGCTGTTCTCTCCGATATTCAGGGCGAAGAAGATTTCATGGGCGACATGGACTTCAAACTTGCCGGAACCGCTGATGGTATCACTGGTTGTCAGATGGATATCAAAGTTCAGGGAATTCCTTACGAAGTGATGGAAGAAGCGATGCATCAGGCACGCGACGGACGTCTCTTTATTCTTACAAAAATGGCTGAATCGATTTCAGTTGCACGCTCTCAGATTTCACAACACGCTCCTCAGCTTACCTCTTTGGAGATTGAGCTTGACGAAATCGGCGCTATTATCGGACCTGGTGGAAAAGTGATTAAAGCTATCCAGTCAGAAACCGGTACCGAAATCAATATCGAGGAAGGTCAAAATAAAGGTAAAGTGACAATCGCCGCTAAGAATGGCGAAGACGCTGAAGCTGCTAAGAAGATGATTAAAGGTATTCTTGGCGACCTCGAAGAAGGTGCTGTGTATGAAGGAAAAGTTCAGTCAATCAAAGATTACGGCGCATTTGTTGAAATTGTGCCCGGAAAAGACGGACTGCTCCACATCTCAGAAGTAGCTCACGAGCGAATTGAAAACATTCGTGACGTGCTTAGCGAAGGAGATATCATCAAAGTTAAACTTCTGAAAGTTGAAGGTCAGGGACGACTTAAACTTTCCAGAAAAGCAATACTCCCTAAAGAAGGAGAAGAGGAGAATGAAGAAGGCTAAAATATGCTGACTTTATAACCTTATCATTTTAGAGATGAGCGTCGTTAAGATGCTCATCTCTTTTTATTTTATACTCGGCCTAAAAAAATGGCAACAGGAAATGATGTACTAATCCGAAACTGTCTTTTTTAAGAGATTTGAATTACTTTCCCACGGATTTAAAAAGTAAATAGATGAAGCAGATCTACACAAACAAGCAGCCTCAGAATTATTAAACTAAATGAAATAGAAAGCTGCTTTTCTATCATAAATAGAGAATTTTAGAAGATATCAGATGAGTAACACACAATCAGAGAGAATAGATATTACTAAACTGGACAACGGGTTGACCGTTATCACCGAACATTTCGATTTTGTAAAGAGTGTGGCCATCGGAGTATGGATAAAAATCGGTAGCCGCTACGAACGGGTTGAGCAGGCGGGAATCACTCACTTTTTAGAGCACATGCTTTTTAAAGGAACAGAAAGACGCTCAGCTTTTGAGATTGTTTCTACAATTGAGTCGCGTGGCGGATATATGAACGCTATGACAAGCAACGAGTACACGGCGTATTATATTCGCTGCATTCATTCAGAAATAGACACCGCGCTTGATGTACTTTCAGATATGGTTCAGCATGCCTCATTTCCTGAAGTAGAGATCACTAAAGAGAAAAAAGTGGTAGTGGAAGAGATGAAGATGTATCGCGACAGTCCCGATGATCTTGTAATAGAAGAATTTGTTTCTCAAATTTTTGAAAATCATCCACTTGGCCGCCCAATTTTAGGCTATGAGGAAACGGTCAATAATTTCAGCCGTCAAAACCTGATCGATTTTATTCAAGAGCATTACGCACCGGAAAACATCATTCTTTCAGTAGCCGGAAATGTAAATCATAATGCGTTGGTTGAGAAAGCGAAAGAGAAATTTTCTCAAACTGAAAAAAGAGATCGTATTGAAAAAAGTGACTTGTTGAGTCCTTATCGCCCGAATCAAAAACGATTTACTAAAGACATTGAACAAACACACTACGTGATTGGCAAAAGAGGATTGGGGATTGATGATCCTGATCGTTATAAATTATTGGTATTAAACAGCATCCTCGGCGGAGGAATGAGTAGCCGTCTGCATCAAAATGTGCGTGAAAAATTTGGGTATTGCTACAGCATTCACACCATGTTACAATCCTACCTGAACGCGGGGATTTTTGGCGTTTACGTCGGGACTGATGAGGATTACCTCGATCATGTACGGGAGTTGGTTATTGCTGAGTTTGAGAAAGTCCAGCAGGAAAAAATCAGCACAAAAGAGCTTGAAGATTCCAAAACGCAATTGAAAGGATATCTCCTTCTGGGCTATGAAAGCATGAATAACAGAATGCGAAGATTAGCTACCAATCACATGTTTTTTGACAGGATTATTCCTCTCGAAGAGATTGAGCAAAAGATTGAAGAAGTAACGGCAGAAGACCTGCAGAATTTCGCGGGATCTTTCCTTGACAAAAATGAACTTTCAGAAACGATATTAACCCCACAAAGTTAAGCGAAATGACCTATATAAAAGATTTAAAGGACTTTGACGGACAAGAAGTTACCCTAAAAGGATGGGTATATAATCAACGGGGAAGCAAAAGCCTCTATTTCACAATTGTCCGTGATGGCAGTGGATTATGTCAGTGTATTATCTCACAAGATGATGTCTCTGAAGAAGTTTGGGCAGCAGCCGGGACACTGACGCAGGAAACATCACTCGCGATTACCGGAAAAGTTAAGAAGGATGATCGAAGCGTTGGTGGATACGAGCTTCATGTAACCGATATGAAGATTATCGGAGCATCTGATGATTATCCCATTACTCCTAAAGATCACGGAACTGAGTTTTTGATGAATAATCGTCATCTGTGGCTCAGAAGTCAGCGGCAGTGGGCCGCTATGCGCGTTCGAAATACAATTATTTTTAGCATTCACCAGTTTTTCCAGGAGCGGGGATTCATGCAGATGGACGCACCCGTTTTTACCGGAAATGCCGCTGAAGGGACTACCACACTGTTCGAAACCGAATACTTCGATCAGCCCGCTTATCTCACACAATCGGGACAGTTGTATGGCGAAGCGATGGCTATGGCTCAGGGATTGATCTACACGTTCGGACCGACTTTCCGAGCTGAAAAATCTAAAACACGCCGCCACCTTACTGAGTTCTGGATGGTTGAGCCTGAAATGGCTTTCTACGATCTTGATATGAATATGGATCTTGCAGAAGATATGCTCTGCTACATCGTGGATAAAGTGCTCGATAAGAACAAGAGCGAACTCGAAGTGCTGGAACGTGATATCTCCAAACTCGAGCAGATCAAAAAACCTTTCCATAGTATGACTTACTCTGAGGCAATTGATCAGCTGAAAAGTGTTGAGACAGAGAGCATGCTCAATGAGATGTTTACTTCGCGGGAAGAAGAGCAGGTTCAGTTGAAGAAAGAAATTGAAGATCTCGATAAAGAGTACGGACAAGCTAAGAAAGGAAGAAAATATCGCATCGATGCCCGTAAAAAAGAGATTCACGATCGTCAGAATCAGATCGAGGAAGATCTCAGAAATATTCCCGTTTGGAAGAAAAATATTGAAAGCCTGAAGTGGGGAGAGGATCTCGGCGGAAGTGACGAAACCATTTTGATGATGCAGTTCGATCGCCCCCTTATGATTCACCGCTATCCAACCGAGGCCAAAGCGTTCTACATGAAGAAAGATCCCGAGAACAAAGAAGTGGTTCTCGCTGTTGATGTGCTTGCTCCTGAAGGCTACGGCGAAATTATCGGTGGCTCACAACGTGAAGATGATCTTGATGAACTGCTTCATATGATTGAAAAACACGATCTGCCTCAAGAAGTATTCGACTGGTACATCGATCTTCGTCGTTACGGCTCAGTCCCGCATTCCGGCTTCGGACTCGGTGTAGAGCGAACAGTGGCATGGTTATGCGGACTCAAACACGTACGCGAAACTATTCCATTTCCTCGTATGCTTGGAAGACTGCATCCATAAATTCATTCAATAAATCTGATGAAGAACATTTCTATATTAGAATCTCTCATTATAGTAAAGTCCAATCCATCCTGAGCGTAAGCTCTAAAGCCGAACAGTCGAAGGGTTGATTGGGCGTGCCAACGAAGGCAAAAGATTAAATTGTAATCAACAAGAGATTCTTTTTAAAATTGAGTACAGGTTGTAAAACGGATAATTTAAACCACGAATTATCCGTTTTTTATTTTGGAGAATTTGTAATACATTTATGTAATACAAAAATAAAGCACAACGTCATGAAATCTGTTCGCCTAAATAAAGATCTCGAAAAGCAGCTAAAAAAGCGCGCTTACGCAGATAATATATCTGAAAGCGAAGTAGTCCGCGAAGCACTTGTGGCATATCTATCAAATACAGATAATAAAGAATCCTCGTATTCAGTGGGTAAAACGCTTTTTGGTCAAACATCTTCATCCCAAAATACGTCCAATCGGTCAACCACGTACAAATCACGTCTAAAGTCAAAAATTCGTGAAAAAACTTCTCGTTGATGCCGGTCCGCTTATCGCTCTGTTTGATGCTTCGGATCAACATCATAAAAGAGTAATTTCACAGGTAAAACGATTTGATGATGTACTTGTATCAACCTGGCCTGTGGTTACGGAAGTCCATCACATGCTCGATTTTAATGTTCAGGCGCAGCTCAATTTTATGGAATGGATAAGCCTCGGGGATTGAAACTGATGGATCTGCTTGAAGACGACATTGACAGAATAATTGAGTTAACCACAAAATACCGGGATGTGCCATTGGATTTGGCCGATGCTTCACTCGTAGTCATCTCTGAATATCTGAACACCAATCGAATATTAAGTATAGATTCCGACTTTCTGATTTTTAGAAATCGGTTTAAGGATTACCTCGTAAACGAGCTGGATTGATTTGTTTTCGGAATCTTTCTGAATACAAAAGTACCATACAGTACTTTATTTCCCATCTAACAAAGGTTTGAAATATACCTTAAAAACCTGGTATAAGAGAAATTGTAATTAGGACAAAAAAGTATTAAATATATAAGACCAAATTATATTAAATTAAACTAAAGCAACTAAGTAGCCTATGTTTAGGAGGGTATTTATGGCACAAAAGGTTTCACTTCCGGATGGTATTCAAGCTGCCGCTGCCATCACGTATAAGTCAAATATATTTGATAATAAAAAATAGATAAGAGGTCATATATGGATTTATCAACCAACTATCTCGGACTCACACTCAAAAACCCACTTGTTCCATCCGCTTCACCACTCTCACTAAATCTTGATAATATCAAATTGATGGAAGATGCCGGGGCTTCAGCTGTGGTTATGTATTCTCTTTTTGAGGAGCAAATCAACAATAAAAGTGAGGAAGTGAATCAACTTTTAAGTAACGGTACAGAAAGTTTTGGTGAGGCGATGAGCTATTTCCCTGACCTTAATGATTATAATGTTGGCCCGGAAGAATATCTGAATCATATACGTACCGCAAAAAAAGCTGTGGATATCCCTATTATTGGAAGCCTGAATGGTATATCATTGGGAGGCTGGACTAAATACGCGAAAAAAATTGAAGAAGCCGGAGCTGATGCACTGGAACTGAATATCTACTATATCCCTACAGATCCCCAAATGACTGGCGTGCAAGTAGAAAAGATGTATATAGATATTATTCGTGAAGTCAGCTCAAGTATCTCCATTCCAGTGTCAGTAAAAGCCGGGCCATTTTTTAGCTCTATTCCCAATATGTGTTTGAATATGGTCAATGCCGGAGCTAAGGGATTGGTCCTGTTCAACAAATTCTATCAGCCGGATTTTGATATTGAGGAGTTCGAGGTAAATCCTAAGCTCAAATTGAGCAGATCTTACGATATGCGTTTGCCCATGCGTTGGGTGGCCATCATGTACGATCAGATCCCAATCGATTTTGCCATAACCAGTGGAGTTCATACATATAAAGATGTTATAAAAAGCATTCTGGCAGGTGCTTCTGTTACTATGATGGCTTCAGTTCTTTTGAGCGATGGAATTGACCGAATTGGAGGCATGCTTGAAGAGATTGAAAACTGGATGATTGAAAAAAATTACAATTCAATCTCACAGATGAAGGGACGTATGAGTCAGGGTAACATTGGAGAACCAGCCGCATTTGAGCGGGCGAACTACATGAAGGTGCTACAATCCTGGCGACAAGATCCCACAGGACCAAAGATTTATTAATAATCTGATTTTAAAATTTGTACTAATCTAACTCTGAGGACGGTTTTCGCCGTCCTCTTTCTTTTAAGCTATTTTTTTGATAAAAAACGTGACTTGAAATTGAGTTCTATCCACAAAGCAAATTGAACTCAACAGGAACAAACCGTATTATTCCCGCCACCAATTAGTGCAGAACTAACCCGATTGTATGGCCCGCAGTAATAGTATTGATCAGTTTAACACGGTTTTAAAAGAGATTCGCAGCAATTCTGTTAAACCGGTCTATTTTTTTACGGGAGATGAAGTTTTCTTTCATGATAGATTGCAGGAAGAGTTTCAGAAATTAATCCCCGAAGGAATGCGGGATTTTAACATGGATATTCTTCGCGGGAACGATATCTCAATTGAGCGGTTAGTCAGTATTGTTAAAAGTTATCCGATGATGGCCGAACGGCGTTTGGTCATTTTAAGAGACGCTTTGAGCATGGATGGAAATGACGGCGGAAGTTTAAATGATTTAATTCCCTACCTCCAGGCTCCAACAGCGTCTACGATTTTGGTAATGATAGATACGCAAAAACCGAACAGAGCCACTAAGTTCGGTAAAGCGGTTTCCAAGACTAAACATTCAACCTACGTGGCGTTTGATACTGTACCCGATTACAAATTGGCAGAGTGGATTGTTAGCTGGGCAAAAACAAATTTCAAGCTACAGATTAGCAATCAGGCGGCCGAGTTATTAGCACAGTTTGTGGGCGATGATCTGCTTCAACTGTCTAATGAAATTGAGAAACTGTCCAATTTTGACAACACTAAATCTACTGAGATTGGTGTTGATGCCATTCGAAAAATTGTCGGAAATACGCGTGAATACACCGTTTTTGAGCTTAAAGACGCCATTTTAGCACGTAACCGAAAACAAGCGATGAACATAGCGGAACACATGTTGCAACAGTCTGACTCGAATGTGGGTGAGATTATAAAATCGCTCGGTTATTTGACAAGTTTGTACACTCAGATATGGCAAATTCAGATGATGTTGCAAAATCGCTTTAGTGATAACGACATTAAAAATGAGCTGGGAATCAGAAGTGATTTTCATCTCAGACATCTGAAAAGTGACGCAGGGGCTTATCGCCACGAAACGTTACCTCGTGTATTTGAAGTGCTACTCGATGCAGATAAAGCCGTGAAAGGGTTCACAACAATGGACCACGATTCCATTTTCTTACTCACCATTCAAAAACTGATGAGTCTAAAATGAAAATGGTACAATTATGCAATTTAATATATCGTACAGTGAAGCACTAAAAAGAAGTGATGAAGATGTAATGGAGCTGCTGCAAGGTGGATACGACGCAGCCCTGAAAATCATCATCGAACGCTATTCTGAACGTTTAAAGCATTTCACCTATCGCTACACGCACTGCCGCATGGACAGTGAAGATCTTGTGCAGGAAACATTTATGCGTGTGTATAGAAGTAAACATCGCTACAAACGCATAGCCAAATTCTCTACCTGGCTCTACACTATCGCGTTTAACTTGACGAAGAGTCACTATAAGAAAGCTCAGCGAATGAAAACCACATCATTGAGCAACGACTATAATGACGATGATATGGACTGGGAACTTCCTGATACAAATTACTGTCCCGATGTTGAAGTTGATCAGAAGATGAGCCTTCAACTAATTTATGATGCGCTCGAAGAACTACCGGCTGAATTTAAAGAAGCCGTTGTGATGCGTGATCTTAAACAGATGACCTACGATGAAATTGTTCAGATCACGGGTGTTCCAATGGGAACCGTTAAGTCTCGAATAAACAGAGGAAGAGCGCGCATTAAAAAAATTCTGGAACCTGTGTTTACTTCGGAAACATTGTTCGCTGCCTGATGTTACAATTGTTAGCAACGATAAAGTTCACACTCAGTACTACTATATGACAGACTTATCAACTCGTCAACACAGTTTAATAGCTGATTACATTGATCGAAATACGGACGAAGATGACAACCAATACCTGAATCGATTGATTGAAACTGACTCATCATTTCAATCTCAGTTCATGGATGTAGTCATTGGAAAATTATTGACGGATGCTTTACGCATCGACATTGAAGGTAATATTTAGAAATTTATTAATCAGTCTTCAGTATAAGTCAGACTCCCTCTGACGGGCTATTGGGGCAGTATCGTAATCTAAGACTGACAAATATTACAGATAAAGCAGGTAGTTCAGAACTGAATTACCTGCTTTATTTTTTTCACAGCATTTTTAGAGAATATGTAATCATCTTCCAGAATTTTATTGGTCGGAATGGGCGTATTTCTGGAACTGCAGCGAACTACAGGCGCATCTAAAAGCGTAAAGCAATACTCGTTTATCAAGGCGCTTATTTCACTCATCGGTCCTAACTGTCCGCTCGCTTCTTCTAACAATAGTGCCCGGTTTGTTTTAGAAATACTCTGCTGAATAGTTTCAAAATCGACAGGAGAGAGGCTACGCAAATCTAACAACTCTATTGAAATTCCCAGCTCTGCCTCAATATCATTTACATTGCGTAATGCCCATTGCACACCCGCTCCATAAGTGATTAATGTAAGATCTGTACCCTGACGCAGAATATTGGCTTTGTAAGGATCTTCAAAAGAAACACCTTTTGAAACATCCTCTTTCAGGCTTCTGTAGAGTAGTTTATGCTCAAAAATGATGACAGGATTTGGATCCTGAATAGCGGTGTAGATCATTGATTGAGCGTCGGAAACGGTTCCGGGAACAAGTACTTTAAGTCCGGCATGTGGCATAAACCAGCCTTCGGGACTTTGGGAATGAAACGGTCCTGCCGCAACGCCCGCTCCGTGAGGTGCCCTTATGGTCACGTTAATGCCATCTGACCATCGGTAATACGATTTAGCCAGATTATTTACGATCTGATTAAAACCACAGCTCATAAAATCAGAGAACTGCATCTCTACAATCGGTTTATATCCGGCGAGCGTCAAACCGTAAGCCGCACCGATGATTCCCGATTCAATGATAGGTGTATTTCTGATTCTGTCGATGCCGAATTTCTCTAAAAATCCCTGCGTGACTTTAAAAACTCCACCATATTCAGCGATATCTTGTCCCATTATTATCGTGGATTCATCTTCATCCATTGCCTGATACAAGCCGTCCTGAATAGCATCAATAAAGCGCTTTGTCTTAGTTGATGGATCAGAATTGGAAGATTTGGGAATAGAAAAAGGAGCAAAAACTAATTCATGATCGGTAGAAACAGAATCTACTTTGGGCGGATTCGCTTTCAGGGCTTTCTTCAAAGGACCTTCAATACGCTTTCTGAGTCCGTGATCAATTGCGTCTAAATCTTCTTCGGTAACACCGTACTCATTTAATAATAGTTTGGAAACTTGTTTAATGGGATCTTTATCAGACCATGCTTCAAACATATCATCAGGCACATAAGCTGTTCCTGATGCTTCTTCATGTCCGCGCATTCTGAACGTTTTGGCTTCAATCAGATATGGTTTTTTATGACGACGGACATATCCACGCGCTTTTTTTATTGATTCAAAAACTTCAAACACGTTATTCCCATCAATAAAATCACTCTTAATACCATAACCAACACCACGATCGGCGAGATGTTTACAGGCGTATTGTTCCTTCACAGGAGTTGATAATCCATAGCCATTATTTTCAATAATAAAAATGACGGGCAGTTTCCATACAGCGGCTAAATTAAGAGCTTCGTGAAAATCACCTTCGCTGGTAGCGCCATCACCACAAAAAGCGAAAGCAACTGCGTTTTCATCCTTAAGTTTCGCAGCTAAGGCCAAACCATCGGCAACTGGTAGCATGGCAGCGAGGTGAGAGATCATCCCAATAATTCGATGCTCGGGGAGACCAAAATGAAAAGAACGGTCACGCCCTCCGGTAAATCCATCGGCTTTGCCAAAGAGTTGACAAAATAATCGATACAAATCTACATTGCGTCCCGTGAAAATGCCAAGGTTTCTGTGCATCGGCAGAATATAATCCTCCGGGTGAGAAGCGTGTACTACTCCCACTGAAACCGCTTCCTGACCTATGCCTGAAAACCATTTTGCTATTTTATTTTGCCTCAGGAGCATTAACATGCGTTCTTCTATAAGGCGAGGGAACCTCAAATGATTATAAAACGCTAATAAATCCTCTTTCCTGAAATTTTTCGAAAATTCCATACCCAAAATTTTTGCGAAAGTCCGTAACTTTGCGGTTTAAGCCGTTGCTGATTCTGAAATAAGACAGATAATGTAACAAGATTTAAATCACTCATCATACTAAAGGTTTACACATTGCTGCAAAAAATAAAGTTCCCTTTATGCAGCTCCGAGACAGCCCGATAATTAAGTGAGGAACGATCTGTACTACAAAATTGGCTTAGTATAATAAATGAATGGATTTTTGACTAAGACGAAATCATTTTAAAAGTTTCAGATGAGTTAAAATCAGAAATCCTACAATGAATTATCATGTGTAAGTTTACAGAGGTAGAAAAAAAATGAAAGCACTTGGACGTCAAATTTTAGTCGAGTTTTACGATTGTGATTCCGACATAATAAATGAAGTTGACGCTATTGAAGGTATCCTTCTCGAAGGAACCCGCAAATCGGGAGCTACTATTATCTCTCATAATTTCCACAAATTCAGTCCCCACGGAGTTAGTGGCATGGTTGTTATCGCAGAATCTCATGTTGCCATTCATACATGGCCTGAATATGGATATGCCGCGGTTGATATATTTACATGCGGTGAGAATATCGATCCCTGGATTATTCAGGAGCATTTAAGAGAACAGTTTGAGTCGGCCAATGTTTCAAGTATGGAACTGAAGCGTGGATTATTCAAAGTTCAGCCGGGTGAAGAACTCCTCTTCAAACCCAAAGAAGCCTCAGTGGCTCAGAATTAATCTTAAGAAAATCTCTTTTTATAATTTTTTTCGAAATTCCATTTTCAGAACAAAACGGGATTTTTTCTTTACATACATCATCAATCTACATACACATTTCAGGAGTTTAGTAAATGACAGAATCAATGGTTAAAACCCCGAATATATATTGGCTTGTTCAGGGCAAAGGTGAAGGAAATATGCCTTTAAACGCGTTCGATCAGGCGCTGCTGGATGCAGGTGTGGGTGACACTAATTTGGTGCGTATGAGTAGCATTGTGCCACCAGCAGCCGATGAAGTTGATGGATTGACATTGCCCAAAGGCGGGCTCATTCCGGTGGCGTACGCTGCCTACGATTCCTCAACGCCCGGAGAGATTATTTCTGCGGCTATCGCTGTTGGAATTCCTGAAGATGACTCACTTCCCGGCGTAATTATGGAACATCACGGCGCTGAACCACTCGAAGTTATTGAGGCGCTCGTTCGCCAAATGGTTATTGATGCATTCGATTACAGAAATCGTGCGTTGGGTGAAGTAAAAAGTATTGGGGTAGAACATACTGTGGAAAAGCATGGTGCCGTTTTTGCCGGTGCTGTTTTGTGGTATAAATAGATTAGAAACAGGTTTTAGATTATGTCTCTTAAATACGAAGAGTTTTACAACGGAAAAACCGGCCTCACAATTGGCGTAGAGGAGGTTTTATTCAGTAAACAAAGCGATTTCCAGAAGGTTGAAGTTTTAAAAACTGACACCTGGGGAAATTTAATGACGATTGACGGCATGGTGATGCTCTCTGAAAAAGATGAGTTTGTTTATCATGAAATGATCGCTCATGTTGCCATGAACAGCCATCCGAATCCCAAACGCGTTTTAATAATTGGCGGAGGAGATGGCGGAACTGCCCGTGAAGTTTTGCGTCATCCTGAAGTTGAACACGTTGACATGGTTGAAATAGATCAGTTTGTGGTTGACGCTTCCAAAACCCATTTCCCGGGAGTGGGAGACTGGGAAAATCCCAAACTTAAGATTCGGTACGAAGACGGAATCGCCTTCGTCAAAAATGTGACTGATCCTTATGACGTTATCATTATTGATGGTTCTGATCCGGTTGGTCCGGCTGAAGGTTTATTCACTAAAGATTTCTATCAGTATTGCTATAATGCACTCACAGAGAATGGCGTTTTGACATCACAGACTGAAACCCCGTGGGTGGAGAAGTATCACGGCAGTATGAAGAAAGTGACTTCAGCCACACAGGAATTATTTGATATTTCAAAACTTTATCTGGCTTTTATTCCGCTCTATCCAACAGGGATGTGGTCATTGCTCTTCGCCTCAAAAGGAATCAATCCGCTGGGAGATGAAGCATTGGAAAAATCCCGGGAGCGATGTAAGGAGTTCGGATCTAAGCTGAATTATTACAATCCTGAAATACACAGAGCCGCGTTCGCGTTACCCAATTTTGTGAAACCATTAGAAGGATAACCCGGATTATTCACAGAATACATAAAATAAATACCTATGCATTTGATTTATGTAAAGATGGGCGAATTTCTTAATAGCTTAAATTTGAGCAACTTTGTAAACCTGCGAAATTTGACCGTGTGCTACGTTGAAGTTGAAATAGCTCACTCAACTTATAAGGATACGTTTCACTTGCCATTTCAACTTCGCCTTGCTCACAATCAAATTTCTTGGTGAATTATCCGGGACAAGTTCATCAGAATGCGTATTCTGACTCGATGATTTTTTCAGATTCTAAACCCTGTTTATTAAAGCGCTGGCATATTATGTCATGCGCTTTTTTTGTTTTACTATCTGTGTCTGTTTCAAATTCTGTGATTGCGCAAAACAACTCATTAAACTGGCTGGAAATCAATGAGTCGGGGGATGAAATTCATCGTCAAATTCCTGTATCTGAGACTCAGCGTAACACTGACAAAAGGCAAATCATACAGCACTTCTACGATAGCCTTGGATATTTTGAACATCAGTTATTAGTCGAAAATGATTCTCTGGCACTGGTAAAATCAGGACCGAGATATTCATACCAAACAGAACTCAACGTAGATACCACGCTTCAAAACATAATCTCAGGAATTGATCTATGGAGGCAAAATTTTAGCAGTGGTTTGTATGATGCCGGTATAATTGAGGAAGGATTTGAGACTTTACGGGCCCTATTTTTAACTCAGGGATTTCCTGCGGTAAAACTGCAAATTCAAGAACCCATCTTAGATGTTCAGCAGAATAGCACAACACTGTTCGTACAAATAGAAACGGGAGAAAGATTAACACGGGAAGCCCTCGTATTTTCCGGGCTCGAAACTACTTCTGAGCTCTATGCCAGAAGATTGACATCACTAAGAATAAATGATGTTCTGAATCGAAGAAACCTGATCGCCGCCCGCAGAAATCTTCAGCAAAGCGGACTTTTTGCGTCTGTTTCTGAACCAGCTGTTATTCGCCTGAATGATTCACTTCGGGTGTTGCTTCAGGTTCGCGAGCAAAATCCCAATCAATTTGATCTGGTACTTGGTTATGTGCCAAACAGTTCAGGAAATAATGAGATAGTTGGAGAGGGAGAACTGAATTTGAAGGAGGTCTTTGGCGAGGGCGTTTATCTCGATCTCGCTTTTTCCCGTATGCAGCAGGACAGAAATAGTTTGCGTATCGCCTCCGGAAAAAAGTGGTGGTTTGGTTTGCCTCTGAGTTTGAATGGAAGTTTTGATATCTATCAGCGGGATTCCACATTTCAGTCTCGGGATATTTCAGTCGGCGTTGGTTATGCGTTGTCATCCACCACTACGGTTGAGGGATTTTTAGCATTTGAGGACAGAACCCGTGGGATAGCAACTGAAATTGAAAATCAGAATGATACGGAGGCGCTATTAAGTGGTGTTTCGTTATTACTCGACACGCGTGATGATGTCATTGTTCCACTTAGTGGATTGAATTTCACCCTGACAGCTGAAGTCGGTCGGCTTCAGAATTTGAATTTGCCTGATTCTTCCTCATTTAACCAACGTGAACAACGCCAGCGTTTACGTATTAAAAGCCGTTACTATTGGAATCCTTTCGGGCGCCACATACTTTCTCCGAGAATAAACGGGGGCGTTGTGCTGGCTGAAAATTACCAACTGGGTGACATGTTTCGTTTTGGTGGAACACAATCACTCCGTGGGTACAGGGAAGAGCAGTTTGAAGCATCAACGTATGTTTGGGGAGATGTTGAATATCGTTTTCTACTCGATCGCTCAACCTATCTGTTTACTTTTGGCGCAGCCGGTTGGTATGAAAATAAAATCCTTAAATCCGATGATTACGTCACCTCATTCGGCCTTGGGCTGGCTTATAATACTCCCATCGGATTGGTCAGTTTTACCTACGCGAAAGCACCTGAAGATCCTTTCAACAACGCCAAAATTCACTTCGGGATAAGAGGAAGGCTTTAGGTTAATGTAATCACAATCATAATCAAGAATTTGCTGTTGATATTCGGCAGGTATTTATGCTCTGTTAGGATCATTACATTTTAAAAAAAACATAATGATCATAATTCAAATGTGCTCCGTAGGTTGCGCTACATCAGGCATAAATCTGGCTCAGTAAATAGTTCCTAATGATGCACTTTTACTAGCTGATAGATTCTTATCCATGCATCAGTTAAATTTTTTTATAAAGTATCAAACAGAGCAAATCTCAATCTATCACGTTGAAAAACTTCAAATTCATGATGATGCGTTGCCTTGTGGGAAGTTGGGAAAGATGAAGAGCAAAGAATGCGATGGGTGACATCGCGTTGGCCCACAGCAGAGGTTTTTCATCAATAATTCCACTTGATATAGACATGAAAATGGTGATAATCCCAAGAATTGGAGCAATCTCCCAGGCAATCGATCGAATTACATAGGCGTTAGTAATTCCGCTTTCCACCGCGAGTTGCTTCTCCTGTTTGATATTTTTCTTCATCGAATCTGAAGCCAGAATGGAGCGAAACAGGAATAATCCCACCGGAAAAGTTAATCCAATTAATGCAAAATGGGAGGCGGTGAAAATCACCATCATATTTAAATCTGTATCTCCCGATGGTTCAATTACAAAATACAGAAAGCAAACCACGATCAGGAATAGCATTAGTCCGCCGGGAATGGCCATCATAAGAATGCGTAATTGCTGAATTGTTTTGTCTGATACAGGTACGTTTGGCTGTTCGTCACTCATTGTTTTTAATCGGTTCTTCCGCTTTTTGGATGGAGGTTAAAATGGTATTTACAAGATCGTCGTCAGGGTTAAGATACTGAGCGTAGGATAAATATTTTTTGGATTCGAGTATGTATTTCTGAAAAACCGCATCATCATCACTCGCCAGTGCAGTTTGATAGAGACTGATTCCCATAGCGCGTACAGCAGGTTGATTTTCAGCATCCAAATCAATCGCTTTTTGGAAATGAGTTCGTGCTTTTTCATCATCACCCTGTTCTTCCAAAACCAATCCGTGAAGAAGATGAAGTTCAGATGATTCAGGATACATTTTTAGCAGTGATTGAGACTGATTGAAGAGCCATTGCTTTTGGGATGGATTTCCATATTCGAGCACAAGCTGTAGGAGTTTCGCTTTTTGTTCGGGATGTTCAATGATTTCAGAATATTTCCGGGTGAAATCAAAAGCCTCACCGTTATTTTGCTCAAACATCAACAGTGAAATGGAGTAGATAACATCAACATCGTTGGTTGGTAACAATTGCCGAAAACTAATTAATGCACTGTCTTTTTTATTTGAGCTGAGATAGCGTGCTCCGGTTTGGGTCCAAAAATCGGTTTTGATGGAATCGTACTTGGCTTCAAAAACTTCGCTGTGGGTATAGATTTCTCCATAACTCGCCCATGATGAAAAACGGTCGGGTCCGGCTTGTGTATCACGCAGCATGCTCAATCCCAATAGAACAGTTGCCGGTGAGAGTGCTCCCATCTGTTCGAGCTGATTCAAATAAGAGAACGCCCGATCGTAATTGTTCAGATTGTAGTGCGCGTAGGCCGCCAACAAAACAGCAGCTGTATCTTTTTTGTTAATCGTTAGTGTTTGTTCAAGTCTAAAAACTGATGATGTAAAATCAGCTTCGTTAAAAAATGTTTTCGCCTGACCAAGTAACCTGTCTTTGAGATGAGTTCGCTCTCCTGATAAGATTCTTTTTTGTTCACCGGAAAAAGCATCGCTTTCCCAAATCGTGGCATGAAGCGAGAGGGCGCTGTCGAGATATGCTTTTTGTTCAGATTTGGATGTAATAGGAATGTTTGAAGCCAAACGTTGATAAAGCCTTAGACGAGATGATGTTACCGATACAGACTCAACGTAATCATCGCCGGCGTTTTGTTCGTGTTTATGGATGAGAGAAAGTGCCTCCTTGAATTTCTCTTGTCTTTCGAGCTCAATAACGTCCTGAATTAAATGTTCGTTTTGAGCGGTGATATTTCCCGCAAATAGTAAGATGCAAAGAAACGGTAATAGTAAAAGGAGATTCCTGAACATGTGAAGAGTTAGAACTGAGATTCTGATTCGTAAAATATGCGGGGATATCATGGTTAGATTGCTTTACAACCGTCGTGTTAAAATTTGTCCCTGCCTTGAGTTTGGCCCGAAATCCTGATTTTTCGAAAACCTTCATGCTGAAGAAAAAGATCACAATCAGGCTGATGAATAAAATATATTACGAAACTCATTCAAAAATGGTCTGCAAATATAGCTAAAAAAACGAATTCTGACAGCTGACGGCATTTTATAATCATCAGACAATAAATCAGCTAATATGCTGCCGGTGTTTTTATTAAACCATCATCTCACGTATTTTCTTACGCAACTTGAGGTTTCGTTGAGTTTCAAACAATGATATTCTTATAACCTGTTTGAAGTTCAACGATACAATCGATTTCAATAAATAGAATCTTGAAATATTTGTAGAGATATGAAAAAACTTGGTATAGATGTAGGCGGATCAGGCATTAAAGGTGCTATTGTCGATTTAGACAAAGGAGAACTAATAACAGAGCGTTTTCGCATTGAAACGCCTCAACCCGCAACACCCAAAGCAGTAGCTGAAATTGTTAAAGAGATAGCTGATCATTTTAAGTGGAAAGAGGAGATAGGAATTGGGTTTCCCGCTGTAGTTCAGCAAGGAGTGGTGCATACCGCTTCTAATATTGATGACAGCTGGATTGAAGTTGAAGCAGATATCCTTTTTTCAGATATCACCGGCCGTGAATGTCATTTAATCAATGACGCAGACGCAGCGGGATTGGCTGAAATTAAATACGGGAAAGGGAATCAACAGTCAGGAACGGTTGTATTGGTAACAATTGGTACAGGACTTGGTACAGCACTTTTCAGAGATGGAAAACTTGTTCCGAATATGGAGTTGGGTCACATAAAAGTGAAGAAGAAAACGGCTGAACATTATGCCTCAGATGCGGTGAGAAAAGCCGAGGGACTTAAGTGGAAAAAGTGGGGAAAAAGATTTAGTAAGTATTTGAAAAGATTAGAAGAACTTATCTGGCCCGACTTGATTATTCTTGGTGGCGGAGCGAGTAAAAAGTTTCACAAGTACGAGAAGAAACTCAAAAATAAAACGACCGTAGTACCGGCTGAACTTCTGAATGAGGCAGGTATTATTGGTGCCGCATTAGCTGTTGAAAGCCAAAATATCGACGTATCAAAATAAGTTTTCTGATAAAGAAAGGCATAGGCATCGGGGCAATTCTTATGTCACTGAGATGTAGCCTGAAATCCTGTTTTATTCGAGTATTGGATTTGTGGCTGTGGTCCATCTCCAACTATAAACTCAAGGGATCGGCTAAGTCACGCACTGCACAACTTTAATCTCAAGTCCGCCAGCCGGTCGGAGGCTCTGCCGTCCCGCATTTCTGGCTGGTTAATGGTGCTCGACATCGGAGTTTGGAACTAAAATATTTCGCAGAATACTTTGAAATTCCTGTGACGTGATTTTATCAGAATATGAATTTAATCGTATCCAGTGAATCTAAAACTGAGCCTGAAATCCAGCTGAAAGCATTATAAGGTCGAGTCCGGGATTCACTTTGCCAATCTCGGCATTGGAATGATGATAGTATCGACCTCGGGCCGTTAGCCAAAATTCCTGATTTAATCTTATTAAAAGAGCGCTGTTCAGGGAATAGGTGAAATTCAGTGGAATCCCGTTTTTATCTGGAAATAGCTTGTCAAAAGTGCTCAAGCCTCCGGAAAATCCGGCATTAACGGAGATTTCTTTCGAAATCGGAATCATAAAAGTGTATCCTGCCGGTGAGATACCAAACCCGTAGCGGTGTTTTTCCTTTCCTGTATCGTTAACTGTGTAGTTTAGCTCCGAAAAAAGACCAGCTGAGACGGTGTAATAGATGGCAAAGATGTTTTTAGGGTGACGAAATATCTTTTTCCCTCCATAAAACCGATGCAGCTGAAAACCTGAAGAAGGGGTTTTCCCAATAAACCGAATTGATCTTCCACTAAGAATATATTCGAACCCTGCATAATAATTGTTGAAATCAGGTGGATTGCCAGACTTCTGTACAATCGATTTCTGTTGCTGCGCCTGTACTACAATTCCAAAGAAATTGGAGACTATTAAGAAGCAAAAACAAAGTTTGGTTAGATTAATGCACATCAGAATTTGTAACCAAAGTTTAAGCCTGTCATAAATGCTTTTTGACTTCCGCCGGCAATGGATATTTCAAATGGCCCGATTCCTGTTTCTGTTCCGACCGTAAGTTTCCATCCTGTTTTGAATTCATCCTGAAGCATATTCAGGTTAAATAGTGGATTGTATGTTCCGGCATTAACATTGAAACTCAAGAACCTATTTTCAAATATCTCATACTGAACACCTGCGTCAAATATCTTAAAGGAGTTATTGCTGACAGATCGATTATCATATCCCCAAAACGGGTGTTCCCGCCACAACAGAATATCAGAAGTTGTTAATCCGCCAAACTGAAACTGATAATGTACAGGAAGATCATCACTATCTGTGAAACCAATTTTAGCGGCAGCTGAGATTGTCCAGTCGGGATGAATAGGAATGTGATTGTGATATTCCCCGAATAATTGAATGAAAGAATGATCAGAGAGGAAAAGTTTATCACTGATTTCTCCGCGAATTTTTAGTAATTGCCCGCTTTTTGTGAAGGACTTTGAGTTCAAATTATCAAAATCGATATTTGCCCCGGCAGTAATCATGCGCTTTGTTTTGGTGGTAAAAGAGGCTGGTGCTACTTTAGGACGAACCTGATACAGCTCAGCTTTTCCAAAGAGTGTTAAGCTGGTTGATCGGGTAAACATTGAACCCAATTCCAATTGTAAATTTATGGCATCCACGCTTAGTTCAGCAATAGTATTCTGGCCTTCAAATCGCGGAAGAGATGTTCTGATATACCGGGAGCGTATGCGGGAAAGTAATCGGGGGCGCATTAATCGAAATTTCTGATAAATAACATCCACCATGTATTCGGAACCTGCCCTGAGATCGATGCTGAATAGAGAAGAATTAATAAACGAGTCGCGGAGTGTCAGGTTGAACAGAAAAGCGGCTTTCTGGAAATCGTTGTATCTCAGCCCGATACCAAAGCTATCTTCACTTTTGTGAACAAAAGTGAGTGTGAGAAGATATTCTGCTTGAGACGATTCATCTATTGGGCTTACGTTAAAGGTAATAAGCTCAAATAACCCTGTAGCGTATATTTGATCAACTTTATTCTGAAGATTTTTGAGTGTGTAATTTTTCCCAAGTTCAATGTCCAGAAAATATTCAATTTGTTCCTTTTGAGACGAATTTACACCATCCAGATTAAGATCAACAATGGTAAACCGGTTATATTTATCAGGAATTGCAATACTTGGAACCGGCTGTGTTGAAAATTGACTTTCGGTATTTAAAGCCCGTTCAATTTGTGGCAGAATTTTGTAAGCGGCCTGTCGCCCGCGGTAAATCAAAGAGTCCAGTTTATCAAAGTCGTTGGCGCTAACACCTTCAATTGATGGAAACGCCACAACATCGCATAGTTTTCTCTGTTGTTTGGTAGCGTTTATAATCTGGAAACTCACAGCCTGATCCATAATCTCGACAAGTGAATTTAATTCGGAAGCTTCTTTTAAAGGTTGTCCGACATCAACACCAATCACATAGTCAGCGCCCATATTAAGGACATCGATTGCGGGAATATTTCTGGCAATACCACCATCAATAAGTTTGGTTTCATCAAATTTAAGTGGTTTCAGAATGCTTGGGATACTCATGGAAGCTCTTATAGCCATAGAAAGAGAACCATTCTGAAAAACATAAGCTTCTCCGTTTTCGAGATTTGTAGCTACAGCCCGGAACGGTATTTTTAATTTTTCAAAATCATTTTCCGCATCATGGACAGGAAGAGTGTAGGTATTTAATTCGTTAAAAAAACGCTGACCCGCTATAAGTCCGTCAGGCAATGCAATTCCGCCATCTCTAATGGGCAGCTGGAAAATAAAGCGTTCGCTGTTTCTTTTTTGATCAAAAAATTCCTGCGTTCTGTCCACGTTGTCGAAGTACATTTTATTCCACGGAATCGAATGCATAATCTTGATCAGGCTGTCCGCGTTGTATCCAACGGCGTAGAGTCCGCCCACAACGGCTCCCATGCTTGTACCGGCAATGTAATCGATCTCAATTCCTTCCTCTTCAAGCACCTGAATGACACCAAGATGCGCTAATCCTTTTGCTCCGCCACCACTCAAAGCAAGCCCAACTTTTGGGCGTTCTTCCTGGGCAAAAACAGTTTTTGTACTCAAACTCATACTGAGTAAAAACAGCAACAAGATTGGTAAGAAATGACGAGATGGACTCATGTTCACTTGTTTACCCAATTGTTTTCAGATGAACAACGTAAGGCTTTACTACTGGCTTGGTGAGGGCAATAATATTTTTCGTGTCAGCGGCTTTGGAGAACTCAACGGCTTTATTTGGTTCCTGCAAAATCCAGATACTGTCGTTTTTGTATTGATATGCTTCTGTATAGCTACGGTCGAAGTGGAGATAGTATGAAAGACTTAAATCATCATAAGGTAATTTCATGTCTTTGAGCGCTTGCCGTGTTCTTTCTTTGTAGGTAAGCTGGACTTCAGCATTTGGTTTGTTATCAAAAAACGTAGTACGCATTAAGTCACGATCAAGAAAACGACGTGAGAGATCGGATAAAATGGGATCTTTGCTGTGTTGCCAGTATTTAATACTCAGTACCAAATCATTGTCATCGAGCAGTACGTAATGATCGATGATTTCATTGGTGATCTCTTTAAATGAATTTGCTTTTTGTGTGAGAAAAAAATCGAGTGCAGGTGAAGCCACAAATACAGAATCGCCGGAATCTATTAAATGACGTGCCCTGCGAATAATTGATTTTAAAAGTTTATCTCCCCCTAATACGGTTTTATGGAGATACACCTGCATGTACATCAGTCTTCGGGCAAGAATGTAGTTTTCAACAGCGTAGATTCCTTTTTTTTCAATTACAATATGGTTCTTAAAAACACGCATAGTTTTTAGAATCCGGTCAATTCCCACCGAACCCTCATAAACTCCGGTATAAAAACTGTCACGCTTCAGATAATCCAATCTGTCAATATCCAATTGAGAGGAGATAAGCTGATGTAAAAAAGCTTTACTGTGCTGATTAGTAAAAATCTGAATGGCTGTTTCAAGCGCACCGTCAAATTCATTGTTCAGGCGCTTCATCAGAGCCAGCGTCATTTTCTCGTGATGAAAGTCTTTTAGAAAGGTGTGTTCGAGCGTGTGAGAAAACGGTCCGTGCCCAATATCATGAAGCAGAACAGCAATGAGAGTACCTTCATATTCAGCATTAGAAATGGTCGTGTTTTTATCACGCAGACTTCCCAATACAACCTGCATGAGTTCCATGGCTCCGAGCGCGTGTGAAAACCGGGTATGCTCAGCACCTGGAAAGACTAAATATCCCATACCAAGTTGTTTAATTCGGCGCAACCGCTGCATGAAAGGGTGATCTATCAACCTTAAAATGATGCCTTTTGGCACGTTGATAAAACCGTGAATGGGATCAGAGAATATTTTGTAGTGCGTACTCATTTTAAACGTCTTTGCTTCATTGGTCAGCTCTTATAGTGAGATGTTAACCGCGAAAAAAAATCATTAGTTAAGAAGATACAACCTCAACCTGAAATCAAAAATTAGTACTCTTGATTAGAGTATAAATCATAAATGGAGAAGATTGAACATAGAAGTCAATGTGAAGCTAACAGGCCGGATGAAAACTTTGTTACAATAACGTCTGGTATTGGACAAAATAGGTGCTTTTTAATCCTGAAAGCAGGGAACATTAATAACTTGCAAAAATTCTTCACCCAAAGTTGTTAAAATGTTATTATCCGAGTGAAATTAAATCCCAGCATAACTTTTTTAGATTTGAATACAGAACAGCAAGCGTTTCTCGAAAAATTACTTTCAACACCGAGTCCTACCGGATTTGAAGAAGCCGGTCAGCAGATTTGGATTAATGAAGTTAAAGATTTAGCGGATGATATTGTTACAGATCCTTATGGTTCAGCAGCCGCCAGAATTATCATTGATAAGAACAAGCCAACCATAATTTTAGAAGCGCATTGTGATGAAATCGGAATGATGATAAATCACATCACCGAGAAAGGGTTTCTTCAT
>Ga0306910_1000136_pt1 | contig 46030 bp, 53 predicted proteins | sample AntRauMFilla2698_FD_190438 | JGI IMG/M metagenome (GOLD analysis project Ga0306910, IMG submission 190438) | Saline lake microbial communities from Rauer Islands, Antarctica - Metagenome Filla 2 #698 (v2) (version 2) | ecosystem: Environmental > Aquatic > Non-marine Saline and Alkaline > Saline ... | reverse complement strand
CGACGAGCTTGTCTTTACCGTCAAAAGCGCGCGCGGTGTCGATTATGCTGCGGTTTTCGAGATGGATGCGGATGACCGGGATGCTGCGCAGTAGCAGCGGCCCGCGACTCCGCTGATAGGTTGGACGCCCGCAGCGGGGCGCCCACCCTGACTATTGCAGGTCCTTGAAGGCTTCCGCGAGCCTGTTGCAGGCCTCCTGCACCCGCGCGCGAGGCGTGGCGATATTGAACCGCAGGAAGCTTTCGCCACCGCTGCCGAAGGTGGGGCCATGGTTGGCGGCGATGCAGGCACCTTGCTCGACCCGGGCGGTAAACTCCTCACGGCTCATTCCTGTGCCTTCGAAATCGACCCAAGCGAGATAGGTGGCTTGAAGCGGCATGGATTTGAGGCCGGGGATCTTGTTGACCGCATCATCGAACAGGCGGCGGTTGCCATCGAGATAGTCGATCATTTCATCGAGCCAGGCGGCGCCTTCGGGGGAATAGGCGGCGGTGGCCATGAAAAGGCCGAAACTGTTGGGTGATAGGCCGAAAGCTGCCATGCGCGCCGCGAATTTTGCGCGCAGGGTTGGATCGGCGATGATCACATTGCCTGCGTGGCTGCCTGCAATGTTGAATGTTTTGGTGGTGGCCGTCATCATCACCAGCCTGTCGGCGATGTTGTCGATGTTTGCCATGACGGTATGGGTGTGGCCGGGCATCACCAGATCGTGGTGGATCTCGTCGGAGACGAGGACCAGATCGTGCCGCGTGGCAAAAGCTGCGACCTGCTCCAGTTCCGCGCGGGTCCAGACGGTACCACCGGGATTGTGCGGCGAACATAGCATGATCATCTTCTCATTGCCGGTCAACTGCGCGTCGTAGGCCTCGAAATCCATGTGGTAGCGGCCGTTTTCCTGTACCATCTGACACTCGACCACCTCGCGGCCCGCCGCTTTGATCACCCGCGCGAAGGCGTGATAGACGGGGGTGAACAGGACGACACCCTCGCCCGGTGCCGTGAAGGCATCGACGCACATTGCGGTGCCGTTGACGAGGCCGTGGGTGGTGAAGATATGGGCAGGATCTAGATCCCAGCCGTGCCGCTCCTTCATCCACCACTGGATCGCGGCGCGGTACTCGCTGTCATCGCCGAAGTAGCCGTAGACGCCGTGCTCGGTCATGGCTTTTACTGCTTCGTTGATCACCGGCGCGGTGGCGAAATCCATATCAGCGACCCACATGGAAATGCCCGTGTCGGCGGGGACGCCATAAGCGTTCTCCATCCCGTCCCACTTCACGCAATGGGTGCCGCGGCGCTCGATGGGGGTGTCAAAGCTCATGGTGTTCCTCCTTTGAATTTGGTCCAGAACGTAGCCATACATGACTTATGTGCAAGCCCTGCTTGCGGCGACAGGGGGCATAGCCTACATGGATTTGCATGAAACGCCCCATTTTATATCATCCCGACCCGCGCCTGAAGAAATCCTGCGATGCCGTAGAGGATTTGAGCGATGATCTGCGCCAGCTCGCCGATGATATGTTGGCGACGATGTATGACGCGCCCGGTGTGGGGCTGGCAGCGCCGCAGGTGGGTGTGCTCAGCCGTCTGATCGTGCTTGACTGCGTGAAGGAGCAGGGAGAGGCGCCGCGCCCGCTGGTGATGTTCAACCCGAAGATCGTTGCGGCGTCCGAGGCATTGAATACCTATGAGGAGGGCTGTCTGAGCCTGCCTGAGCAATTCGCTGATGTAACGCGCCCGGCGGAGGTCGAGGTGACGTGGATTGACCGGGACGGAGCGGAGCGGCGCGAGGCGATGCGCGGGCTCTGGGCGACCTGCGTCCAGCACGAGATCGACCACCTCGATGGCAAGCTCTTCATCGATTATCTCAAGCCGCTGCGGCGGCAGATGATGACGCGCAAGATGGTCAAGTTCAAGCGCGAGTTGGCGCGGGGATGAGTGTTTTGCCTATCGTGAAGTGGCCCGACGCGCGGCTGACGCAGACCTGTGCTGCGATCGGGCAGATCACCCCCGAGATCGAGACACTGGCCGCCGATATGCTGGAGACGATGTATGCAGCACCAGGCCGCGGGCTGGCGGGGCCACAGGTTGGCGCGATGGTGCGGATGTTCGTGATGGATACCGGCTGGAAAGAGGGCAAGCCCGATCCGCTGGTCTGTCTCAACCCGATGCTGATGGAAGTGAGCGAGGAGCGCGCGCGCAATTCGGAAGGCTGTCTCAGCATCCCCGGTGTGAGCGCGGAGATTTCGCGGCCAGCTCAGGTGCGGATGGTCTGGACGGGGCTGAACGGCGGACGGTTCGCACAGAGCTTCACCGGGTTTGCCGCCGCATGTGTGCAGCACGAGATCGACCATCTCGACGGGATCGTGACATTTGATCATCTGGATGCGGAGACACGGACCAAATTGGAAGCGGAGTATGCGGCATGACTGTACGCAAGATTTTGAGCTGGCCCGACAACCGACTGCGGACCGTTGCGGAGCCGGTGGACAGCGTGAACGACGAGGTGCGTGCGATCTGGAACGATATGATCGAGACGATGGATGCGATGCCCGGTGTGGGACTTGGCGCGCCGCAGATCGGCGTGATGCTGCGGCTTGCGGTGGTCGATACGTCGGAGGCGCGCAATAAGCGGATCAGGCTGGCCAATCCGGAAGTCATCGACGCGTCTGCGATCATGAATGTGCACGAGGAAGCCTCGCCGTGCTTGTCAGGTGTATCCGCCAAAATCTCGCGCCCGCGTGGGGTGAAGGTGCGGTACATGGATGAAACGGGTGCGGTGGTCGAGCGAGATTTCGTGGGACTGGATGCGACGAGCGTGCAGCACCAGATCGACCATCTGGCGGGGGCCATGTATTTTGACCGCCTGAGCAAGGTAAAGCGCGATATGCTGTTGCGCCGCGCGCGCAAGATGAACGCGTAGCCCCGTGCGGATCGTTTTCATGGGCACGCCGGAGTTTTCGGTGGGCGCGCTGGACGAGCTGGTTTCGGCGGGGCACGAGATTGCCGCAGTCTATTCTCAGCCGCCGCGCCCGGCGGGGCGGGGCAAGAAGGACCGTCCCTCACCCGTACACGCGCGCGCCGAAGCGCTCGGGCTGGAGGTGCGCACGCCTGTTTCGCTGAAAGATCCGCAAGCGCAGGCAGAGTTTGCAGCGCTGGGTGCCGATCTGGCTGTTGTGGTGGCCTATGGGCTGATCCTCCCGCAGGCCATTCTGGACGCACCTGCGCGCGGGTGCCTGAACATTCACGCGAGCCTTTTGCCGCGTTGGCGCGGGGCGGCGCCCATTCACCGCGCGATCATGGCTGGTGATGCCCAAACTGGCGTGTGCATCATGCAGATGGAGGCCGGGCTCGATACGGGCCCGGTGCTGCTGCGCGATACTCTCGATATCGGGGCGCGGGAAACTACTGCCGAATTGCACGACCGCTTGAGCGCTATCGGCGCGCGGCTGATTGTAGAGGCGCTGGCGCAGCTTGACGGGCTCACCCCGCAGGTGCAGCCGGAGGAGGGCGTGCTTTACGCCGCGAAGATCGACAAGGCGGAGGCCCGGATCGACTGGAGTAAGCCTGCTGCGGATGTGGACCGCATGATCCGGGGGCTCTCGCCCTTTCCGGGGGCGTGGTTCGAACTGGACGGTGTGCGGATCAAGGTGCTTTGCTCTCACACGGCTCCGGGCGAGGGCCAGGCGGGCGTGGTGATGGACGATACGCTGCGCATCGCCTGCGGAACGGGCGCCGTCGTGCTGACGCGCTTGCAAAAGGCCGGCAAGGGCGCGCAGGATGCGGAGGTGTTCCAGCGCGGCATGCAGATCGCACCGGGCACCGATTTAAGCGAAGGATAGCGCCAATGTTTCCCACCATGATCGGAACAGTCGTGATTGCGGGGATCGTAGGCTATCTCGCTGAGCGGACCGGATTCACCCATAACGGGATCCTGCAATCGATCATCATCTGTATCGGCGGCGCTTTTTTGTTCTATTTCGTGCGGCTGATGTTCGGCTTCGGGTTTTCCTCGCCTGGGCTCAATGCGATTGCCTCCTCGATCGGCGCGTTGATCATCGTGCCGTTCCACTGGCGTAAATAATGCTCAGCTTTTCGGCGGTGCGCTTTTGTACACCGGCAGGTTCCAGCCAAATTGGATAGAGCCCGCGCGCAGGATCCACGTGACTGCGGCGCCGATGATGAGGCTGTAGGGAATACTCGGCAGATAGGCATCGAGCAGGACGGTCGTTGCTGCGCCCGCGAAGGCGGCGGTCACGTAGAGCTCGCCCTGTTTGAGCACGACCGGCACGTCGCCCACGACCACATCTCGCATTAGCCCGCCCATGCAGCCTGTGACGATGCTCATCAGGATCGTAATTGTGGGTCCTTGATCGAGGCTGATCGCGATTGCCGCACCGGCGGCGACGGCCACCGAGAGCGCCAGACTGTCGAGCCAGATGAGGGTGCGCAGGCGCGATTCGAGGAGGTGGGCGGTGAAGAAGGTCACCACGGCGGCAGCAGCTGCGGCGCCAAGATAGGCGGGCTGTGCAATCCAGAAGATCGGATTCCGGTCCAGCAGCAGGTCGCGGACAGTGCCGCCGCCGACGGCGGTGAGGCAGGCGATAAAGGCAAAGCCCACAAGATCGAGCTGGGCACGGCTGGCCACCAGCGCGCCGGTGATCGCGAAAACGATGACTGAGGCATATTCGAGGAAGGGGATCAGGGTCATAGGGTTGCTCTGATCCACTCAAGCGCGCGCAGGTCTTTGTCGTCGAAGCCTGCAGCCGCTTGGCCGTCGAGGGGCATCCAGATGAACTGATGCGGGTGTGTTTCGCCTTTCGGCAGGTGCTGCCAGCGGTCGCGAACAGGGGGCACGATGCGGCACAGGGCGAAATGCCACTCGGCGTCCTCCGCGACAGTCTGCGCTGTTCCGATGGGCAGGACGGCGCGGGTTTCTAGCACACTCTGTACGTAGAGCACGCGGGCTGCTGCTGCGGTAGGATCTTCTTTCGCGCCAACAACGGCCTTCATAAGCTGCGGCCCCGCCTGCGGGTGTAGGCAGATGGCGATGCGCCGCTCGCCCCCGTCGGGGTGCAAGGCCACGGGGCAGGCGATGCGTGTCATCGGGATTTGAACGGAGCCATGCCGGCACGGGCCAGCGCATCCGCGCGTTCGTTTTGGGGGTGGCCCGCATGGCCTTTGACCCATTGCCACGTGACGCGGTGGCGCGCGTTGGCCGCATCGAGGCGCTGCCAGAGCTCGGCGTTTTTCACGGGCTTTTTCGCTGCGTTCTTCCAGCCGTTTTTCTTCCAGCCAAAGATCCAGCCGGTTATCCCGTTTTTGACGTAGTTGCTGTCGGTGATCAGCGTGATCTCGGTGTCGCGGTCCAGCGCTTCGAGGGCGTGGATCGCGGCGAGAAGCTCCATCCTGTTGTTGGTGGTGTTGGCTTCGCCACCTTTGAGCTCGCGCTCTTTCACGACTGTCTCGCCGTCCATCGCCTGCATCAGCGCACCCCAGCCGCCGGGACCGGGATTGCCTGAACACGCACCGTCTGTATATGCAAAAAGTTTGGCCATAGGCGGGGTGCTATCCAATCTGTAGGGGGGGCGTCCAGCCCCTATCCGTGCGGTGGGGCGTTTTCGGATCTAGATCAGAGGAACGCGGTGATGGCGAGGCAGACGAGGACGATGCCCGTGAGGATCAGGCGCAGGGGGATCCACCAAGCAGGGGTCAGTCCCCAGCGGGTGAATGTGGCGTCGAGCACCAACAGTCCGGTGAAGCCGATCATCAGATTGAGACTGGCTGTGGTGGGGCCGAAGCCTGTCATGAAGAACGCCCAGAGTGCCGGCAAGACCGAGAGCGCGTAGCCCAACGCGGCGCGTTGCGGTTCCGCCTTGGTGGCGAAGCCCCAGAGCACGCCGGACATGAACGACAGAATAATCGCACCATAGAAGAGCTGCACATAGGGGCCGGTAAACCGCGCGCCGAGTGTGGCGGTGCTCCAGTCGGCCAGGGCGGAACTGAGCACGGTGGCAGCGCCCCAGAGAAAGGGGAAAAGGCCGGCAAGGCCGAGGAGAAAAGGCGCGCGGGGGATCTGTTGCATCGGGTTAGGCGTGCTCGAGCGCGAGGCGACCGGCGAGGGCGGCGAAAATGGCCGCAAAAGAGCGGTTGAGCCACGTCATGACCCGCGCGGAGCCCAGAAACCACTGGCGTGCGGCGGCGGCGAAGATACCGTAGAGGACGAAAACGGCGAAGGTCATGACCATGAACACTGCGCCCAGCATGGCCATTTCGACGGTAGCGCTAGTGGGATTGCCCGACAGGAAAGGCGGCAGCAGCGCGAGGAAGAAAATCGAGAGCTTTGGATTGAGGATATTGATAAGCGCTCCGCGCCGCGCAATCTGCCAGCCGTTCTGGCGGGTGCTGGTAGGGCTCACGCTGAGCGCGCCGCCGTCTTTCATGCTCTGCCAAGCGAGATAGAGCAGATAGGCAACGCCCGCCCATTTCACGGCCGTAAATAGCAGCGCGGATGTGTGCAGCACTGCCGCGAGGCCCAGCGTGGCGGCGGCGAGATGCGGCACGATGCCGATGGTGCAGCCCATAGCAGCCCAGAGCGCGGCACGGCGGCCTTGGCCCAGCCCTAGCGCCAGCGTGTAGATCACGCCGGTGCCGGGGGCGAGGACAACGACGAGGGCGGTGAGCAGGAATTGGACGGTAATCATGGACAGTGTCTCCGGTGGTGGGTTGGCCAAAAGATGCCGCATCGAAACGGTGCTGTCCATGGGAGGGATGGCCTGCGCTGGGAAGTTCAGGGGGCGTACAGATCTGGTCCGGTTCGAAAAAAGGACACATTATTGGTAAAGATGCTCTCAGGCGTGAGGCAGATGAGCCGCCCGTCCGGATCGTCGATGCGCGCGATATGCTCGATGAACCAGCTGTTCCAATCCGCGCGCGGCCCCAGATAGCGAAGCAGCAGCCGCTCGAAAAGGTGCGGATCCATCGGCGCGATACGTGCGCGGCCCCGCAGGCCCAGATGCAGGAGGCGGCCGCTGGTATTATCGTAATCGGTGATCTCGACGCTGACGCGCGGATCTGCCGCGATGCGCTGCGTGCTGGCGCCGCCCATTGCACCCAGCATATACAGGATACCCCCCTCCCAGAGATACCAGACGGGCGCGGTGCGGGGGCTGCCGTCGGTCGCAACCGTGCCGAGGGTCGCCATGAACGGGTGGGCGAGGAGGATGTCGGGATCGAAAGGTGTGGGCACCTGCGTCAGGCATTCTCGCGCAGGACGCGGGGAACCTTGAATTCAACGTTCTCGACGGCGGTCTCGACCAGCTCTTCCGTGACATCATAGCGTGCCTTGAAGGCGTCGATGACCTCGTTGATCAGCACTTCGGGCGCGGATGCGCCTGCGGTGATGCCGATGCTGGTGATCCCGTCGAGGGCGCGCCAATCGATATCGGATGCGCGCTGGACGAGCTGGGCGTAGGCGCAGCCCGCGCGCGAGCCAACCTCGACCAGACGTTTGGAATTGCTCGAATTTGGCGCGCCGACGACCAGCATCGCATCGCATTTGGGTGCCATCGCCTTGACCGCCTCCTGCCGGTTGGTGGTGGCGTAGCAGATGTCTTCCTTGTGCGGACCAACGATGGCCGGAAAGCGGTCTTGCAGGGCGGCAACCACATCGGCGGTATCGTCGATGCTGAGCGTCGTTTGCGTGACGTAGGCGAGCTTTGAGGGATCTCGTACCTCGACCTTCGCCACATCTTCGGGCACTTCGACCAGCAGCACTTCGCCCTCAGGCAGCTGGCCCATGGTGCCGACGGTTTCGGGGTGGCCCGCATGCCCGATCATGATCATTTGCAGGCCCGCATCCGCATGGCGCTGGGCCTCGATGTGGACCTTGCTGACCAGCGGGCAGGTGGCATCCACGTAGACCATATTGCGCGCCTGAGCGGCGGACGGGACGGATTTTGGCACGCCGTGGGCGGAGAAAATCACGGGGCGGTCATCGGGACACTCCGACAGCTCTTCCACGAATACCGCACCTTTTTCGCGCAACGCGTCGACGACGAATTTATTGTGGACGATCTCGTGACGGACATAGACAGGCGCGCCCCATTTCCCGATCGCCATCTCAACGATCTTAATCGCGCGGTCAACGCCCGCGCAAAAGCCGCGCGGCGCGGCGAGATAAAGGGTGAGGGGTGGTTTTGTCATGGCTGTCTCCTGCTGATCGCAGAAGTAAGCGTTTCTGGTGCCCCAGTCTAGGCGAAGCGTGCCGTTTCTGGGGCGTCAGATTGACTTGCTCTATTCGGCTTCGACGTTGTCTGCTATCTCGCGCGGTTCGCGGGCGGGTCGGCCGATCACATCTCGCAGATCGTCGAGCTCGATGAAATTATCGGCCTGGCGGCGCAGATCGTCCGAGATCATCGGCGGCTGGCTGCGGATCGTGGACACAACAGAGACCCGCACACCCTGCCGCTGGAGACTGGCGATGAGGGGTTTGAAATCCCCGTCGCCCGAGAAAATCACGATGTGATCCACGCGCGGCGCCAGCTCCATCGCATCCACGGCCAGTTCGATGTCCATGTTGCCCTTAACCTTCCGGCGGCCCATGCTGTCGGTGTATTCCTTGGCGGGCTTGGTCACCATCGAGAAGCCGTTATAGTTGAGCCAATCCACCAGCGGGCGGATGGGGGAATACTCATCGTTTTCGAGCAGGGCCGTATAGTAGAAGGCGCGCAGCAGCTTACCGCGGCGCATGAATTCGGAGCGCAGAAGCTTGTAATCAATGTCGAATCCGAGCGTTTTCGATGCTGCGTAGAGATTTGATCCATCGATAAACAGAGCGAGACGTTCATCTTTATAAAACATCGCTTATCCTTCGGGTGATACGGTAGGGGGGGTGCCAAACACTACTCGAAACTTGCACCATAGCACATTAACTAGTTCGGCGACTAATAAGGGAAATACGAAATGTCGCAAGAGACAGGTGTGTCAAAAATCAGCGATGTATCGCCCGTGGAAAGAATTTCTGGAATTATTGCCATTGGATCAAATCTTTACTTTGAGGGTGATGGGCCAGAGATTGTTCTGGATGCGGCGTTCGCGATCCTCGCAACGCGAGGTTTCGTGATTCGCCGTCGCAGCCGGAATTTCCGCACGCCCGCCTTTCCGGCAGGGGCGGGACCTGATTTCGTCAACGGCGCCGCCGTGATTGAGAGCACCGGCGACATCCATCACATGCTCGCGCAGCTGCATGCGGTCGAAGCGCAGCTGGGCCGGACGCGAGAGCAGCGCTGGGGCGCGCGCACGCTGGATCTGGATCTGATTGCAGTAGGCCAGCACGTTCTGCCGGATGCGCAAACGCATCAATACTGGCGTGATCTAACGCTGGAGGCGCAGAAAACCGCTGTGCCGCCTGAACTGATCCTGCCGCACCCCCGGCTGGAAGAGCGCGGCTTCGTGCTGGCGCCGCTCATGGATATTGCGCCGGAGTGGTCTCATCCGCTCACCGGGCGCACGGTGAGCGAGATGTATGAAGCTCTGCCACAGGATGCGCTGCGCGATGTCGTGGTGCTGTAATACCTGCTTGTAAATCAGGCCGAACAGGCCTAGGTAACGCTTTCTGACAGATATCATACTGGAGCGTCCAATGGCCCGCGTCACCGTCGAAGATTGTGTTGATAAAGTCCCGAACCGGTTCGAGCTGGTCATGCTGGCGGCACACCGTGCCCGCGAGATTTCCGCAGGTTCCCCAGTGACCGTGGACCGTGACAACGACAAGAACCCCGTCGTATCGCTGCGCGAGATTGCAGACGAGACCCAAGGTGCGGACGATCTGCGCGAGCGCCTGATCGAGAGCAATCAGAACCAGATCGAGGTCGATGAGCCCGAAGAGGACGCAATGGCGATTCTCATGGGCGCCGAGCAGGACAAGCCCGAAGAAGACAGCATGTCCGAAGAGATGCTGCTGCGTCAGCTGATGGCAGCGCAGGGGCAAGGGTAACGAAGTCGGAAATATCTGACCATCCGGGGGTTGAGGCAGAAAATGACCACCACTGCCGATGACCTTGTTACATTGGTTCGGGGGTTTAACCCCAAAACAAACGCTAAAATGATCCGCGCCGCCTATGCCTACGGCGAGCGGATGCACGAAGGGCAACTGCGCCACTCCGGCGAGCCCTATTTTACACATCCGGTTGCTGTGGCCGCCATTTTGGCCCAGCAGCGGCTGGATGATGCGACAATCATCACCGCCCTGCTGCACGACACCATCGAGGACACGCCTGCGTCATATGGCGAAGTGCTGCAACTCTTCGGCACGGACGTGGCGGAACTGGTGAACGGGGTGACCAAGCTTACCAATCTCCAGCTCACGTCCTCCGAGACCAAGCAGGCCGAGAATTTTCGCAAGCTGTTCATGGCGATGTCGAAGGATCTGCGGGTTATCCTCGTGAAGCTGTCGGACCGTTTGCACAACATGCGTACGATCAAAGCGATGCGCCCGGACAAGCAGGTGCAGAAAGCACGCGAGACGATGGATATCTTCGCGCCGCTGGCGGGCCGGATGGGCATGCAGTGGATGCGGGAGGAGCTGGAGGATCTGGCGTTTCAGGTGCTCAATCCCGAAGCGCGAATTTCGATCATGCGCCGCTTCATCACACTGCAAAAGGAAACCGGCGATGTGATCGCGAGGATCACCACCGACATGCGCAAGGAGCTGGCCAAGGCGGGGCTCGAGGCCGAGGTGCTGGGGCGGGCGAAAAAGCCCTACTCGATCTGGCGCAAGATGGAGGAGAAAGAGCAATCCTTCTCGCGGTTATCCGATATTTACGGCTTTCGCTTGATCGTGGAGACGGAAGAGGATTGTTACCGCGCCCTGGGCGCGATCCACCAGCGCTGGCGGGCGGTGCCGGGCCGCTTCAAGGATTACATCAGCCAGCCCAAGACCAACGGATACCGCTCGATCCATACCACGGTGTCGGGCCGCGACGGCAAACGCGTGGAGGTGCAGATTCGCACCGGTCAGATGCACGATGTCGCAGAGACCGGCGTTGCAGCACACTGGTCCTACCGAGACGGTGTGCGCTCGCGCAATCCGTTCGCAGTCGATCCGGTCAAGTGGATCGCTCAGCTGACGGACCAGTTCAACGGCGAGGACGATCACGAGGATTTCCTCGAGGCGGTCAAGCTCGAGATGTATGCCGACAAGGTGTTTTGCTTCACGCCCAAGGGTGAGGTGATCAAGCTACCGCGCGGGGCCACGCCGATTGATTTCGCCTATGCCATCCACACACGCATCGGATCAGCTTGCGTTGGCGCCAAGATCGACGGCATCCGTGTGCCGCTTTGGACGCGGGTGAAGAATGGCCAATCGGTCGAGATCATCACCGCCGAGGGGCAGACACCGCAGGTCACTTGGCTGGAAATCGCCACCACGGGCAAGGCCAAGACAGCGATCAGGCGTTCTTTGCGGGAAGTGGACCGCGCGCGGTTTGTGAAGCTGGGCCGGGAGCTTGCCCGCTCGGCGTTCGAGCATGTGGGCAAGAGGGCGACAGAAAAGGTCTTGGCGACGGCAGCGCGCGCGCTGAGGCTGGGCAGTGTCGATGATTTGCTGGAGCAGCTGGGCAGTGCGGAGCGGACGGGCCGGGAGGTGGTGAGCGCAGTCTATCCCGAGCTTGGCGCTGTCACTGGCGAGGAGGTGGACCGCAAGCGCGCGATCATCGGGCTGGAGCCTGGCCAATCGTTCGACCGCGCGCCATGCTGCAAGCCTTTGCCCGGCGAGCGGATTGTGGGCATCACGTTCCGGGGTAGGGGCGTGACGGTTCATGCGATCGACTGTAACCGTCTGAGCGTTTACGAGGATCAGCCCGACCGCTGGCTCGATCTGCGCTGGCATGACGGGAGCCATCCTGCTGTCTATGATGCGACAATAGATCTGACCGTTGCCAACGACCGTGGCGTGCTGGGCCGGATCTGTACCCTGATCGGGGAGGTGGGCGCCAATATTGCGGACTTGAATTTCGTCGACCGCAAACCAGATTTCTTCCGTGTGAGAGTGCATGCAGAATTTCGGGATGCGGCGCAGCTTCATTCGCTGATGTTGACACTGGAGGCTGACAGCCATGTGGCCGAGCTGTCGCGCTATAGAGCCACAGGTGCGGAAGCCGATGCGATGATGGCGGTGGAGACAGCCTCGTGATCTTTAAGCGGCGCGATCCCAAGCCCTTCATTCGCCAGCTGGCTGAGCTGCTTTGGCCGCGCGGAGGCTGGGCGCGGGCATTCCACTACGTCAAGCACCGGGTGCGGCGGCTGCCAGACAGCCCCGAACGGATCGCGCGGGGCATCTGGGCTGGCGTGTTCATTACATTTACGCCGCTGTTCGGGTTTCACTTCTTTTTCGCAGTGCTGATTGCGAAGGCGATGAAGGGCAATATTCTGGCGTCGCTGATGGCCACATTTGTTGGTAATCCTCTTACCTTCGTGTTCATCACGCTGGCCTCGCTCAAGACAGGCCACTGGATGCTTGGCACCGAGCTGGAGCAGGGCGAACTGCGCGCTTTGAGCCGGAAATTTGCGGATGCTGGCAGTGATCTGTGGCATAATGCCATCGCCATTTTCACGCCTGCTCCGATGGATTGGTCAGGGCTGGCCATTTTCTCACGCGATGTGTTCTATCCCTATCTGATGGGCGGCATTGTGTCCGGTATCTTCTTCGGCACACTTGCATATTATAGTTCCGTTCCCGTGTTGCGCGCCTATCAGAAGCGCCGTCGGGGGCTGATCAAAGAAAAATTCGAAAAGCTGAAGGCCAAAACAGCCGCGAAAGCGGAAGAGAAAAAGCAGGCCGCGCAGAAGAAAAAGGAAGAAGCGAATGGGTGAACCGGGCAAGCTGCGACTGGGCGTGAATATCGACCATGTGGCGACCGTGCGCAACGCGCGGGGCGGTGATAACCCCGATCCGCTGCGCGCAGCACAGATCGCGCAGGAAGCTGGAGCGGACGGCATTACAGCGCACCTGCGTGAGGACCGCCGCCATATCTCGGATGCCGATATCGAAGGGCTGATGGAGATGCTGTCCGTGCCGCTCAATTTCGAGATGGCCGCGACCGAGGAAATGCAGGCGATTGCGCTGCGCCACAAGCCGCATGCCGTTTGCATCGTGCCGGAAAAACGCGAGGAGCGCACGACCGAAGGTGGGCTCGACGTAGCACGCGACGAAAACCGGCTGGCGCATTACATCGCGCCGCTGCTGGAGGCGGGCAGCCGTGTGTCACTGTTTATCGGCGCCGAGCAAAGCCAGCTGGATGCCTCGCACCGCATCGGTGCGCAGGTAGTCGAGCTGCATTCGGGGGCCTATTGCGACGCCTATCACGAGGGGCATTTCGACAAGGCGGAAGCGGAGCTTGCCAAGCTACGGGAGATGACGACATACGGCTACGGCCTCGGGTTGGAGATTCACATCGGGCATGGCCTCACCTATGATACCGTGTCGTCGGTTGCGGCGTTTCCGGAAGTGATGGAACTCAACATCGGGCATTTCCTGATCGGGGAGGCTATCTTTCGTGGGCTGGCACCTGCCATGGCCGAGATGCGCCGCTTGATGGACAATGCGCGCGCTGTCTGACCGGCTGGGCGCCTGTTTGGCGCTTGTGCTGGTTCTCGTCTCCCTCTGGCAGTTGCAGGGGATGCGGCAGGGCATTGCGATCGAGCATCTGCGCGTTGGTCAGACGCCGGTAACGCGCTACGCTGTGCTTGAGAGCGACGGCCCGGTGATCGTCATCGCCCACGGGTTTGCAGGCTCCACCCAGATGATGCAGGCTTATGCGCTGACGCTCGCGCGGGCGGATTATCGCGTCTATGCCTTTGACTTTCTGGGCCATGGGCGCAATCCGGTTCCGATGTCGGGAGATGTGACGGTAATCGACGGCACCACGCGCCTTTTGGTGGATCAGACGCTTGAGGTGGTCGCGGCAGTGGCCGATCCGGGCGCGTCTGTGGGGATGCTGGGCCATTCCATGGCGACCGATGTGCTGATCCGCGCGGCACAGGACCGACGGGCTGACATCGGCCCGCTGGTGCTGCTATCGGCCTTTTCGGGGGCGGTCACTGACCGGGAACCTGCGGATATGAACCTAATCGCAGGCCAGTGGGAGGGGCGGCTGCGTGCCTTCGGGCTGGAGGCCGTGCGCATGATCGATCCGGCAGCGGCTGAGGGTGATCTGGTGCGCAGCGGTGATGTGGTGCGCAAGGCGGAATTTGCGCCGCTGACCGAGCATGTATCGATCCTGCATAGCCGCGCTGCACAGCAAAGTACGCTGGCGTGGTTCAATCGTGCGTTCGGGCGGGACGGTGAGACGGACATTCCGGCGAGCGGCTGGTGGCTGCTCGGGCTGCTGGCTGGCATCGTGGCGCTCGCGCGACCGCTGGCGCGGGTGCTGCCCCGGAGTGTCGGCGTGACAGAGCAATTGAGCGCGCGGCAGATCTGGGCCGTGGCCATCGGACCTGCGCTGGCGGCGCCGCTGCTGGCGACATGGCTCAACCCCAATTTGCTGCCCGTACTGGTCGCGGATTATCTGGCGCTGCATCTGTTTATTCAGGGCGTGCTCGGGCTGGCCGTGCTGTGGGGGATGGGCGTTCGGCCCGGTGCGATTTCTGCTGCTGGTGTGCTGGCGCTGCTGGTCTGGGGGCTGGGGGCTTTCGGCTTGGCGCTCGATCGCTACGGCGCGAATTTCATTCCGATCCCGGAGCGTCTGTGGGTGATCGCGGCGCTGTGCATCGGCACGCTGCCTTTCATGCTGGCGGACGCGCTTGCCACACGCGGCGGACAGGCGCCGATCTGGCAGCGGTGGTTGCTGAGAATCTGTTTCTTCGCCTCGCTGGCGCTTGCGGTCACGCTCGACTTCGAGGGGCTGTTCTTTCTTATCCTGATCGCGCCGGTGATGGTGCTGTTTTATGTGGTGTTCGGGCTGATGGGGCGCTGGGTTGCGCTGCGCTGTGGACCTGCCACTTCAGGCGTGGGGCTTGGACTGATCCTCGCTTGGGCACTCGGCGTGAGTTTTCCGTTTTTGTCGGCAGCGGGGTAGAACGATGATACTGGGCATCGGCACGGATCTCGCGAATATCGAGCGGATCCAAGGCACGCTCGACCGGTTTGGCGACAGGTTCCGCAACCGCGTGTTCACCGAGGTGGAGCAGGCCAAGGCGGAGCGGCGGCGCGATGTTGCAGGCACATATGCCAAACGCTGGGCCGCCAAGGAGGCCTGCTCCAAAGCGCTTGGAACGGGCCTACGGATGGGCATCAGCTGGCGCGATATGGCGGTGAGTAATCTGCGCACGGGCCAGCCGGTGATGGAGGTCACGGGCTGGGCCGCGGAGCGTTTGGCTGCGATGACCCCGGCAGGGCATGAGGCGATCATTCATGTGACGTTGACGGACGATCATCCCTGGGCGCAGGCATTCGTGGTGATCGAAGCGCGACCCGTCGTCTGAGAGGCAGCCTGCGACCTTGACACTGCGCGCCGCCCTGCGCATGTACCGAGGACCAGTGAAACAGGAGCGCCGCATGGCCAAGACGGAAACCACGGGCAACGCGTTTGTCGAAACGATCAAGACAGTTGTGTATGCCCTGTTGATTGCCGGCGTGTTCCGCACCCTGTTCTTCCAGCCCTTCTGGATTCCTTCGGGCTCTATGAAGGAGACACTGCTGATCGGTGATTTCCTGTTCGTGAACAAGATGGCCTACGGCTATTCCTATGCGTCTTGCCCCAGTGTGATCCTGCCCGGCATCGGCATCAACATAGATGCGCAAAAGCTCTGCGGCGTTTTTGACGGCGACAATACACGACTTTGGGGTGGTGAGCCCGACCGCGGCGATGTGGTGGTGTTTCGCCATCCCACGACCGGGCGCGACTATATCAAACGGCTGATCGGTCTGCCGGGGGACCGGATCCAGGTGACCAACGGGATTGTCCAGATCAATGGAGAGCCTGTGCAGCAAGAGCGCGACGGCACTTTTGACGAGCTGATGGAGCTTCAGGGCCCACAGGGGCTGCGCCCGCGCTGCGCCAACGGGGCCGTAGGTCAAGGCGGGATTTGCAGCAAGGAACGCTTTATCGAGACGCTGCCCAATGGGGTGAGCTATGCGGTCCTCAATATCGGACCGCAGTCTTCGGACCGGACGGGCGTTTATACGGTGCCTGCGGGCAACTACTTCTTCATGGGTGATAACCGTGACAATTCCGCCGATAGCCGTTTGGCACAGGCGGCGGGTGGCGTGGGCTTCGTGCCCTACGAGAATCTGATCGGGCGTGCGGACCGGATCGTGTTCAGCTCGGGCGGGCGCTCGATGCTGTTCTTCTGGACATGGCGCAGCGATCGTTTCTTCAAAGGGATCAAGTGAAGCTGTCGGCGGAACTCAAAGCGTTTCAAGCGCGGCTGGGCTATACTTTCCAGACGCCAAGACTGCTGAACGAAGCCATAACCCATGCGTCGATGTCGACGCCCAACCGTGACGACAACCAGCGGCTGGAATTTCTGGGCGACCGTGTGCTGGGGCTGGTGATGGCCGAAGCGTTGTTGAACCTCGATACCCAAGCCTCCGAGGGGCAGCTCGCGCCGCGTTTCAATGCTCTTGTGCGCAAGGAAGCCTGCGCCGATGTGGCGCGCGAAATTGATATCGGTGCGGTGCTACGCTTGGGGCGCTCCGAGATGCTGTCTGGTGGTCGGCGCAAGCAGGCGCTTTTGGGCGACGCAATGGAGGCAGTGATTGCGGCCGTCTATGTCGATGGCGGCTTCGACGCGGCGCGGGCGATGATCCTGCGGCTTTGGGGCACGCGCACGACCTCTGTGAAAGATGATGCCCGCGATGCCAAGACTGCCTTGCAGGAATGGGCTCAGGCGCGGGGACTGGAGCCGCCTGCCTATGTGCTGACCAAGCGTAGTGGACCCGATCACGCGCCGATATTTACCATCGCTGCCAAGCTCTCGACGGGTGAGACGGCGAGTGCGACGGCAGGGGCGAAACGCGCCGCCGAACAGGACGCCGCGCAATCGCTGCTGGCGCAATTGGAGCAAGACACATGACGGATACTCCCATCGACGCGGCACAGGCTGATGAACCGACCCGCGCGGGGTTTGTCGCACTCATCGGGGAGCCAAACGCGGGCAAATCGACACTGCTCAACCGGATGGTGGGGGCCAAGGTCTCGATCGTGACGCATAAGGTTCAGACGACACGGGCGCGGATTCGCGGCGTTGCGATGCATGGGCAGAGCCAGATCGTATTCGTGGATACGCCAGGGCTGTTCGAGCCCAAGCGCAGGCTGGACCGCGCGATGGTGGCCGCCGCATGGGGCGGGGCGACGGACGCGGATGTGGTCGTGCTGCTGGTTGAGGCGAACCGTGGCGTGAGCGATGGTGTGAAGCGGATTCTGGAGCGTTTGACTGAGTTGGGTGACGGCGTGCGCGTGGCGCTTGCAATCAACAAGATAGACCGTGTCGAGGCGCCCGTGCTGCTGGGGTTGAGTGCCAAGCTCAACGAGGCTTATCCCTTTATCGAGACTTTCATGATTTCGGCGGAGCGAGGCCACGGGGTCGAGTTACTGAAGGGCTGGCTGGCGGGAGAAGTACCGCTAAGCCCGTGGCTTTATCCCGAGGACCAGATCGCGGATCTGCCGATGCGGATGATTGCGGCGGAGATGACGCGAGAGAAGCTGACGCTGCGCCTGCATCAGGAGTTGCCCTACCAGATGACGGTGGAAACCGAGAAATGGGAAGAGCGCAAGGATGGCTCCGCGCGGATCGACCAGCTGATCTATGTCGTGCGCGATGGTCACAAGGGCATCGTGCTGGGCAACAAAGGCGAGACGATCAAGGCCGTGGGCAAGGCTGCGCGTGAGGAAATGGAGGCGTTTCTGGGGCGCAAAATCCATCTGTTCCTGCAGGTGAAGGTGCGGCCCAACTGGCTGGAGGAATCTGAGCGATACTCCGAGATGGGGCTGGAGTTCAAGGACGGCAACCAGTGACGCTCGTGCGCGCACTGGGCTGGTCTGGAATTGAGTTTAAAGACCAAACGAAGGGTGTCGCGTCGTGGCCCGGCTAACGGCGCGATTCTGGGTCGATGCCTATCTGGCGCGGTTGCGGATGTTCGATATTCCCGCGTTTGTCGTAGCGCATGGGGACGATACCGGTGGCGCAGTGCTGGTGAAGCTCGCCACGCTCGACGGGAATGCGGTCTTGTTCCAGCGTTCGTTTGATCTGATGAGCGGGGAGCGTGTCTGGGTCGAACTTGCCAAGGGGGCTGAGCGGGATGTTGACGAGGCTGTTGGAAAACAGCGCGCGTTTGATCGCGATCTCTGGGTGATCGAAGTAGAAGACCGCGCCGGGCGGCATTTGCTCGATCAGGAGGGGCTGACCTGATGGAATGGCGCGATCAGGGAATATTGCTCAGTTCGCGCCGCCACGGGGAGACATCGGCGATTATCGAGGTGTTTACCCCGACTCAGGGGCGCCACTCGGGCGTGGTGCGCGGCGGAACCAGCCGGAAGATCGCGCCGATCCTGCAACCGGGCGCGCAGCTTGATCTGACATGGCGGGCGCGCCTAGAGGATCATATCGGCGCGTTTAGCGTGGAGCCGGTCCGTAGCCGAGCAGCCGTGGCGATGGGCGACAGGCTGGCGCTGGCAGGCCTCAATGCGGTGACGGCGTTGGTGTCTTTCTGCCTGCCGGAGCGGGAGGTGCATCGGCCGCTGTACCACCGCACGGAGGCGCTGCTGGATTTGCTGGGGCAGGGAGAGTTGTGGCCGCTGGCCTATTTGCGCTGGGAGCTTAGCCTGCTCGAAGAATTGGGGTACGGCCTCGATCTGACGCGCTGTGCAGTGACGGGGGCGACAGAGGGGCTGGCTTATGTTTCGCCCAAATCTGGACGGGCCGTTTCGCGGGTGGGTGCGGGGGACTGGGCGGAGCGGCTTTTGCCGTTGCCGGACGTTTTGCGGGGGATCGGCGCGGGGGATGATATGGAGATCGTCGCCGCTTTTCGCACCACGGGCTATTTTCTGGCGGAGCATCTGGCAGCAGATCTGGGGGGCAAGCCGTTGCCGGAAGCGCGGGCGCGGTTCGTAGAGGCGTTCAGTCGGTTGCTGTGAAGACCATTTCCAGACCATCCGTATTGGAGAGGGTAAGCGTGTCGCCGTCCACTTGTGCGGTGGTGGCGGCTTCCAGCGCAACGAGAAAGGCGGGCTCTGCGTCCATGTCTGGACAGGCCATGCGAGTGCTTCCAATAGGGCCCGTCTCGAAGCTGGGGTAGTGCGCGTTCAACGCACCGAAATAGCGATTGCACGGCGCTTGCCCCGCGATTTCGCCTGACTTGGGAAAAGTGAGGGTTGCCGTGACTGGAAAAGCAGCGCCGCCCATCGATTTCAAGGTCCAGATCTGGTCAGGGTTGTCATAGACGCGTGCCGAATCGTCGCCGCGGCAGGCGGCGAGGCTCGCGAGAAGGAGTATCAGGGGGAGGATAGGTTTCATGCTAGTGCTAGAATCGTATCGACGAGCGCATCGAAGGCGGCGTGGGACTCAGATCCTGACTTAAGTAATGGCAGACCCGCTAGTGCGCCGAGGATTGATTGTGCGAAGGCGGGGTTGCGGAGCCCAAACTGGTTGAGCAGATGTTGTATGTAGGTCAGGCGCTCGGCATCGACTTCGGCGATGCTCGCCGCAACTGTGGTATCCGTCTGTGCCCAGACCCGCAGGGCAGGCTCCAACGGGTTGTCGAGCAGGGCATGGCCAAATGCGCTCAACCCCTTGTCTGGCGTATCGGTATTTTCCAGCCGCGTCACCACATCGGCTAGAGCCAGCGTATGCCACTGCCGCACGAGCGCGCGGTGATAGGCTGGAACATCTTTGAAATGCCAGTAGAATGAGCCCTTTGTGGTGCCAAGTCGCCGGGCCATCGGCTCCGCCGCAAGACTCGCCGGACCATCGGCACAAAGCGCGTCGAAACCTGCGGCGATCCATTTTTCAGGCGAGAGGCGTGTATTCGTCATACCCAGTGAGGTAGCGGCGGTCGGGGCGCGCCGCAAGAGCGCGCCCCTGACATGTCGGCGAAGTTTAGCGCAAGCGCGGGCAAGTGATCAGCCGAGCATACACGCTTTTTGCAGTGCTCAGCCCAACAAACGGCGTGCGATCACTTGTGCCTGAATCTCGGCAGCGCCCTCGAAGATGTTGAGAATACGGGCATCGCACAAGACGCGGCTGATCTTGTACTCCAGCGCAAAGCCGTTGCCGCCATGGATTTGGAGGCCGTTATCGGCGGCGGCCCAAGCGACGCGTGCGCCCAGAAGCTTTGCCATCCCGGCTTCTACGTCGCAACGGCGCCCCTCATCCTTCTCGAAGGCCGAGAAATACGTCAGCTGTCTGGCGACCATGATTTCCACGGCCATCATCGCCAACTTGCTGGAGACGCGGGGGAACTCGATCAAAGATTTGCCGAACTGCTTTCGGTCAATCGCGTATTGCATGGAGATGTCGAGGGCCGACTGGGCTACACCGATCGCACGGGCGGCGGTCTGGATGCGCGCGCTCTCGAAGGTTTCCATTAGCTGTTTGAAGCCCTTGCCTTCCTCGCCACCCAGCAGGTTCTCGCCTTTGACGTGGAAATTATCGAAGGCGATCTCGTACTCCTTCATGCCGCGATAGCCGAGCACTTCGATCTCGCCGCCCGACATACCTTTGGTAGGGAAGGGATTGGCGCAATCCCCGGGTGTCTTTTCGGCGATGAACATCGACAGACCCTTGTAGTTGTCTGTCGCGGGATCGGTGCGTGCCATGAGCGTCATGATCTGAGTGCGCGAGGCATGGGTGATCCACGTCTTGTTTCCGGTCACCTTATAGTCGCCATTGTCATCCTTGACCGCACGGGTGCGTAGGCTGCCGAGGTCGGAGCCGGTGTTGGGCTCTGTGAAAACAGCCGTGGGCAGTGTTTCGGCGCTCGACAGCCGGGGAAGCCATTTTTGTTTTTGCTCCTCGGTGCCGCCCGCAATGATCAGCTCTGCCGCGATCTCGGACCGTGTCGCCAGCGAGCCGACACCGATGTAGCCGCGCGACAGCTCCTCGGATACAACGCACATGGAGGCTTTGCTGAGGCCGAAGCCGCCATATTCCTCCGGGATCGTTAGGCCGAAAACGCCCATCTCCGCGAGCTCCTCGATGACTTCCATCGGGATAAGCTCGTCTTTGAGGTGCCACTCGTGTGCGAAAGGCTCGACCTTTTCGACAGCGTAGCGGCGGAACTGCTCGCGAATCATCTCCAACTCTTCATCGAGGCCGGAGGCGCCAACGGTGACATTGGCAGAATGTTCCTGCATGAGCTCGACGAGACGGGTGCGTGCAGCCTGTGTGTTACCGCCCTGCGTGAGCGCCTGAATTGCTGGATCCATCAAGCCGCGCTGATCCTCCTGGCCGAGGCCGAGATCTTGCATGCGGACGATCTCGCCTTGGTTCATTTGGATGCCGCCGTAAATCTGCCAGAGGTATTCGCCGAATGCGATCTGATGGATCAGCGCTTCGGTCTCACCGAATTTGCCTTTAGCGTTCATCCGCTCGGCCCAGGATTGCATCTGGCGCAGTGACTGCGCGTAGGTGGCAAGCCAAGCAAGACCGTGCGCTGCGGTCTGGTTTTGCTCGACGAGCGTGTTGGACACACGGCCGCCTTCGCTGACCATGGTGCGGACTGTCTCGGTCGCCCGCGCGAGGATCGCATCGACGGGGCCGACTGCTGCGGCTGTCAGTGTCAGCAGGTCATCAAGGAGGACTGGCGCCTCCAAATTCAGTTGTCCATCATGTGCCATATCTAAACATCCTTTTTTGCTTATCGCTGGGCTTAATCATTTTGCAGGTGCAGCGCAACAAAGATACATTTTGCTGCGGCAATTTGGACGAAAATTGCGCCGCCGAATTTCCTTACGCCCGCCCGCTTGTTTGATATGTAGGGCCATGGAGACGTTTTTCCCCCTTTTAACACCATCCGAACTGCTTGTCGCGGCATTGGTTGCCGTGGTTGCGGGTTTCGTAAAAGGCGTGGTGGGATTCGCGATGCCTTTGATCTTTATCTCCGGACTGACGATTTTCATGCCGCCCGAACTCGCTCTCGCGGGGCTTATCATCCCGACGGTGGTCACAAACGCGCAACAGGCACTGCGCCAGGGCGTGCAGGCGGCAGTGCGGTCTACCGTTGAGTTCAAGGTGTTTCTGGGAGTTGGAGGCCTTGCGCTGGTGGTCTGTGCGCAGTTTGTGCGGCTGTTCCCCGATCAGGTCATGCTGGCGATCATCGGTGTGCCCGTGACGTTTTTTGCATTGCTTCAATTGACCGGACACAGATTCAATCTGCCTAGGCAAAGCGCTGGTGTGGAGGTGGTTGTCGGATCGATTGCGGGCGCACTGGGAGGGCTTTCGGGCATCTGGGGCCCACCGACCGTCGCCTATCTTACCGCGCTCAACACGCCTAAACATGACCAGATGCGGGTGCAGGGGGTAATCTACGGTCTTGGTGCGGTCGTCCTTCTGGGCGCCCATCTCTGGTCAGGCGTTCTTCGAGCCGAAACAATCTGGTTCTCCGTCGCGATGGTCCCAACAGCGTATCTGGGTGTTCGAATCGGATCTGCGGTTATGGATCGGATCGACCAGCAGATGTTCCGGCGCGCCACGCTCTGCGTCCTTCTGGTGGCAGGGCTGAACCTGGTCCGCCGAGCGTGGTTTGGATGATCAGTTCTGACGGGAAACTGTCATGCCGGAAACATCTTCGATGAACGTGACGATTCGGGATTTCACCTTGTCGTCTTTAATCGCGGCGAGGGCATTCACGATTTCCATGCCGGAATCACGGGGCTTGGAATCGCTGTGGGCGTTCTCGTAAAGACCTTCAAAGAAATAACCTGGTGAAATGTCGAAAATTTGGGCAAGTTCGAACAGACGGCTTGCTGCGATCCGATTAGAGCCGATCTCGTATTTTTGGACCTGCTGAAACGAAAGACCGAGGCGCTGGGCCACATCAGTTTGGGAGAACCGCCGAAGAGTACGGACTTCTTTAAGTTTGCTGCCGACGTGTACGTCTACTGGATGCGCCATTTCTAAAACCCTAAGTTGTGTGTTCAATTGTTTTTGCCAGAATTGACTTTGCGTTCAATTGGATAGTTTTTTTCAGTTTTGCCCTAAATATGTATAGGCACTGTATGATTTATATTGATTTGTTGTATGATTTGTTTACCCATGCGGGTATATGAATAGTATCGTGAATAGTCCTGTATCCGCCATGGCTGCGCTTGAAGCGCAGGCACCGCCCTTGTTGTATGAAATGATTCGTTCTTTCGTAACCCTCGCGCGTAAATTGAATCTGAGCCACGCAGTCTCCGAAATGGGCAGCACGCGGCAAACGGTCCGGCGCCATATCTCGCAGCTCGAAGAAATAATGGGTGCGGAGCTTTTCGCGGTCGAGGACCGCCGCTACCGGCTGACGGAGGCAGGCAACGAGATGTTGCCCGAAGCGGAGAATATTCTGGCGCGGTGCAACGTCTGGGTGCGCGGTCAGGTGCTGCATCAAAACGGCATGCCGCAGTACAAGGCGATCTTCCCGACCGGTGGGGACTTTTACCAACAGCAAAAGCCTGTGAACATCGTTTGGGAATCACAGAGGCCGTTGCTGGCTGCGGCACTCAAGGCCTGGGCAATGTCGGGTGGGGCACTGGAAAGCCCTTATTTTGAAGACATTAGGCCGTTTTCCATGGTCTACAGGAACTCTCCGAATGGATGGGTTTGCGTCGAGCTTGGGGAAAAATCTTCCTACGTATCGTGGTTCGGTTCGGCAAATGCGCGCAGTAGTATCGGGCGTGTTTTAGGTGATTTGCCTGCCGGTGGCGACTTTTCCAGATTTGTAATCCAGCCTTTCCATAGCATCGAGAGGGATCGGGGCGTGCGGGTTGACCATATCGCGACGCAGGTTGCGCGCGCGCCGGGCACGCCGCCGGAGCAGATTTGCTACGCTCGAATTCTGCTTGGATGCAGCTTTCCAGACGGTTCTTTTGCGCTCGTCGCTATTGTCGACCGTCATAACGGCATTGATATTCCGGGCGCACCAATTGCGCCAATGGCTGAACATTTGGTCATGGACGCCGATGAATTCCCATTAAACCAGAAGCATTGAATAAAAATATCTCTATTATAGCGGGTACAAGCCCTGAATATTGGAGATTCAAAAATGACAATGTATTCTGCAAACGACGACGCGCATTTCATGGCGGCGAGCCATGATATCCTGAACCGGAATTCGGTCCAGCTCACGCTTGGGACGGATTTCGAGGAATATCGGACCCTTTTGGCGGAGGGGCGACCCGATCACACCCTCGGTGCGCCGTTCGAACCCAAAAAACACAACCTCAACGAAGCGAATGCGGTTTGGGTCGTCGGGCGGGATGCGGATGGGCTGATCATGCACACTCAGGCTCTCAGGCTATTGGACCTCAGACAGAATTGCCTTGGCGAATATTTGCGCCGGGACTTCAAAGAATTCCCGCCATCGGATGTGGATATTGATTACGAGCGCTCGCGCTATCGCGCGGGACCTGGAGCGCAGCGGATTGCGGGCCGTGTGGTTTATCATGGCGAAGTCTGGATGGGTGGCGTGCCAGGCCGCTACCGGGGGACTGGCCTTTCGGGTGTACTGGGCCGCTATGCCTTCCTGATCGCCATGCAGCGCTGGTCACCCGATTACGTGTTTGGCTTCATGCCGAAGCCTGTGGCCTACAAGGGGTTTGTCGAGCGTCAGGGATATATGCATTCCGAGCCCGGAACATTGCGGTGGCACATCAAAGGCGAAGATAATCCATTCGAGGCTTTCATGGCCTATATGGGAAATGACGATATCCGTTTCATGCTGGATATGCCGATCCGCGAATTGATGGAGCGCGCTGCGTGAATAGAAAAGAGCCGCAGACTGCTTGCGGCTCTTTTCCTTCCGGGGTTGACCGAGATCGTTAGCGGATCACGGCTGCTTTCACCTCGTCGTCGATATGGGGCATGTACTGCTCGAAGTTCTTGGCGAACATTGCTACAAGCTTTGTGACCTGCCGGTCGTAGGCTTCGGGGTTGTCCCATGTGCGGCGCGGATCCAGCAGGATATCGGCGACCCCTGGAACAGACACTGGTACATCGAAGCCGAAGTTCTCGTCCTTGCGGAATTTGCCCGCGACCAGCGAGCCGTCGAGTGCTGCGGTGAGCAGAGCCCGTGTGGCCTTGATCGGCATCCGCGAGCCAGTACCATAGGCGCCGCCGGTCCAGCCGGTGTTCACCAGCCAGCAGGTTGCTCCGTGCTGGGCGATTTTTTCGCGCAACAGGTTGCCGTACACTTCGGGGCGTCGCGGCATAAAGGGGGCGCCGAAACAGGTGGAGAACGTGGGCTCCGGCTCTGTCACGCCCCGCTCCGTGCCAGCGACCTTGGAAGTGAAGCCCGATAGGAAGTGGTACATCGCCTGCGCGGGTGTGAGGCGCGCAATAGGGGGCAGCGTGCCGAAGGCGTCGCATGTTAGCATGATGATATTTTTGGGATGCCCGCCCACGGCCTTTTTCGACGCGTTCGAGATATAGTGCAGCGGATAGGCGCAGCGCATGTTGGCCGTCAGGGAGTCGTCATCGAAGTCGAGATCTTTGGTCTCGTCATCGTAGACCATGTTCTCGATTACGGTGCCGAACTTCTCAGTCGTGGCATAGATCTCTGGTTCAGCCTCCGCGCTGAGATTGATCGTCTTGGCATAACAGCCGCCCTCGAAGTTGAACGTGCCGGTATCGGACCAGCCATGCTCGTCATCGCCGATTAGTATTCGCGAAGGATCGGCGGAAAGCGTGGTTTTGCCAGTGCCGGACAGGCCGAAGAAGATGGCAGTATCGACCGGGTTGCCTACCGCGTGGTTGGCCGAGCAATGCATCGGCATCACGCCTTTTGCGGGCAGCATGTAGTTGAGCAGCGAAAAGACTGATTTTTTGTTCTCGCCTGCATATTCCGTGCCGCCGATCAGGATCAGCTTGCGGTCGAAGTTCATCGCGATGACCGTCTCAGAGCGGCAATCGTGCTTTTTCGGGTCTGCGGAAAAGCTGGGGCAGTTGATGACCGTGAAATCAGCGAGGAAGTCATCGAGCTGGTCGCGCTCCGGACGGCGCATCATGTGGCGGATGAACAGGTTATGCCAGGCAAGCTCGGTCACGAAGCGGACGTTGATCGCGTGCTTTGGATCCGCGCCACCGACAAGATCCTGCACGAAATAGTCGCGCCCTTCCATGTGGGCAAGCATGTCCGTGTAGAGCTCGTCAAACCCTGCCTCAGACATCTCGGCGTTGTTTTCCCACCAGATCGTGTCTTTTACGCTGTCACTTTTGACGACATGCTTGTCCTTAGGAGAGCGGCCGGTGAATTTGCCTGTGGTGACGAGGAAAGCGCCGCCTTTGCCCAATGTGCCCTCGGAGCGCTTGAGCGCTGTCTCAATCAACGCAGGCTCCATAAGATTGTAATACACATTGCCCAGCCCTTTGATCCCTTGATGATCGAGGCTGAAGTTCGGGTTTACCCGTCCAGTTTCCATGCACTGTCTCCTTTGGAGCTGTGCATTTGACACAGCGAAATGTGGAATGCCCGCTATCAAAAGCGCAGGGGGCTTTAGTGTAATATCGGCGTCATAGCACGATGATTTGCCCGATGAACAGGCGCGTTCGCATAGTTAGCGCCACCACATTCGCAATTGAAGTGCAGCGGCGTCAATGGCCTATCCCCGCTGGAACCTGTGGCACTGCTTACGCTGGCCGGGTCGGGGCGTTCGAACAATTGTCGCAATCAATGTGAGGCAATTTAGCCATTCCGAAACAAATTATGGCTGAAATCTGGCCACAGGGTCACGTGATTCGCAGTTTGGGATTGATTCGACAGCAAAAGGAGTGATCAATGTTGGAAAAAATAAGAATACATTGAGCAGCATAAGGAAACAGGCAGTGTCAAAAATTGCATTGGTGGACGACGACAGGAATATCCTGACGTCTGTGTCGATGACTCTCGAAGCCGAAGGTTTCGAGGTTGAAACGTATAACGATGGTCAGGCCGCATTGGACGCTTTCAACAAGCGGATGCCGGATATGGCCGTTCTGGATATCAAGATGCCGCGCATGGACGGCATGGATCTGCTTCAGCGGTTGCGCCAGAAAACGGCGATGCCGGTGATCTTCCTGACGTCAAAGGACGACGAGATTGACGAAGTGCTGGGCCTGCGGATGGGCGCTGACGACTATGTGAAAAAGCCATTTTCGCAGCGTCTGCTGGTCGAGCGTATTCGCGCATTGCTGCGCCGTCAGGATGCGGTCGCGACCGATGAAGTGGGCGATACGGAAGAGACCAAGGTGATGGAGCGGGGCGATTTGCGGATGGATCCGCTGCGTCATGCGGTCAGCTGGAAGGGCAATGACGTGTCCCTGACTGTGACGGAGTTCTTGCTGCTACAAGCGCTCGCCCAGCGGCCGGGTTTCGTGAAGTCGCGCGACCAGCTGATGGATGTCGCCTACGATGATCAGGTCTATGTGGATGACCGGACCATCGATAGCCACATCAAGCGCCTGCGGAAGAAAATGCGCACGGCGGATGATGAATTCTCCGCGATTGAGACACTCTACGGTATCGGCTACAGATATAACGAAGAGTGATCTGAGCCGATGGCGATTGTGGAGAGGAACTTCGTGCGCGATCTGACCCCCGCGAAAAACGGTGGCGATGTTGTTCTGGGTGATGATTGGGTCGCGCCGGACAATGCCGCTCCAAACGAACTCAGGGCCAGGCGCGAGCGTCGGGGCCTGTTTTCGTTGCGGGCGTCGCCGCTCACGCGCAAAATTATCACGTTCAACCTGATTGCGTTGAATGTGCTGGTGGCGGGGATCCTATACCTCAATTCTTCGCGTGAAAGCCTCGCCGTACAGCGTGCGGCTTCGCTCGTTTCCGAGGCGGAACTGATTGCCGATGTGATGGAGGCGCAGTTGCCTGATGGACAGCCTGTCGATCTGTCTGCCGGCGAGGGTGTAGATATCGAGAAGACCCTTTCGGGCCTCGATCTGCGTAGTGGCATCAACGTATTTGTGTTCGGCACAGATGGTATCCTGATCTCCGAGCTTGAAGGCGCGAGCGACGAAAGGGCAAAAGGCCTCTCGAACGGGAGCGCGAACAAAACGATCCTGACGGACGGCCTCAACTGGCTGTGGGGTGCGGTGTCCGCGCCCTTCCAGCCGGATATCGCGGCAATCTCCATCGAGGACAGGCTGAAGCCGGTGATTGCTGCGGCTCTGACCGACGGTGCTCAGATCAAGGAAGAGCGTGACGAGGCGGGGGCGACCCTGATTGCTGTCGCTACGCCGATCGAGCAAAACGGTGTGGCGGTCGGCGCTGTCGCGATTGCGAGCGCCAGTGGAGAAATCGACCGTCTTGTGCGCGGAGAGCGCGAGCGCGTGTTGCAAATGTTTATCATCGCCACGCTGGTGTCTATCGGCCTGAGTCTTGTGCTGGCCTCGACTATTGCAAACCCTTTGGCCGATTTGGCCGCCGCGGCGGAGCTGGGCCGGGACAAGGATGCGCGCAAGAAAAACCCCGGCCGCATCCGCATCCCCGATCTGACCGCCCGCCCCGATGAGATCGGACGGCTGTCCGGCGCGTTGCGCGGGATGGTATCGGCTCTCTACAACCGGATTGAGGGGAACGAGCAATTCGCCGCAGATGTCGCCCACGAAATCAAGAACCCGCTGGCCTCGCTGCGCTCTGCCGTGGGTACGCTGCGGATGATCAAGCGTGAGGATCAGCGCGATAAGCTGCTCGATGTAATAGATCACGATGTGCGCCGCCTTGACCGGCTGGTAAGCGATATCTCCAATGCCTCGCGCCTCGACAGCGAACTTGTCAAGGAAGAGGAAGAGCCGTTCAATCTGATGAAGATGCTCGCCAATCTGGGCCAGTATCTGGGTGAGGACGCGAAGAGCAAGAGCATTGATTTTATCATAGATCTGCCAGAAGCGCCGATCACGGTGCAGGGTCTGGAGGCGCGCCTGGCGCAGGTATTCGTCAATTTGATCACCAATGCGATCTCTTTTTGCGAAGACGGTGATGCGATCCGTGTTTGGGCGCGCAAGCGTGAAAACCGGATCCTGATCGTCGTCGAGGATACCGGTCCCGGCATTCCTGACCAGGCGCTCGCGAAGATTTTCAATCGGTTCTATTCCCAGCGTCCTGATGAGCATTTCGGTAATAACTCCGGTCTTGGCCTCGCCATTTCCAAACAGATCGTCGAGGCGCATGGAGGCGTGATATGGGCGGAGAACATCCGTCCGACCGATGCCGATATCACGTCCGATCCTCTTGGGGCGCGCTTTGTCGTAGGCCTTCCGCTTTAATCCGTGGCAACGACCGATCTGATCGTGCATGCGAGCTGTGTCGCCATTCATGGCGATGCTGTTTTGATCACGGGGCCTTCCGGTGCGGGTAAGTCGGCGCTGGCGCTCCAACTCATGGCGTTCGGGTGGCAGTTGGTGGCGGATGACAGGACCTGCCTACGCCGGGAGGGTGCAAAGCTGTTGGCGTCCTCGCCCAAGGCGATTTCAGGGCTGATCGAAGCTCGCGGTGTGGGATTACTGCCAATTCTCCCTCTTGTGCAAGCGCCGGTTGTATTGGTTGTCGATATGTCGGTTGTCGAGACCGAGCGTCTTCCGCAGCGGCGTTTAGCGACATTGCTGGACATCACACTGACGTGCCTGCACAAGGTTGACGCACCCTATTTTCCTGCGGCAATTCATACTTATGTTATGGGCATCCGTAATGAGGCCCAATGACGAATCCTGAACCGACCCCACGCCGTATTGTATTTGTGACCGGCCCTTCGGGCGCTGGGCGCTCATCCGCGCTCAATGTGCTGGAGGATGCAGGGTTTGAGGTGATCGACAATCTCCCCATGCGTTTGCTGCCGATGCTGTTTGAACAGACGGAGCAGACCCGCCCGATGGCCTTGGGTATCGATGCGCGGAATCGGGATTTTTCGACCAACACGGTGATTGATCTGATGGGACGTCTCTCGATGCGTCCGGGCGTGGTGGCGGAGCTGTTGTTTGTGGATTGCAGTACCGATGTTTTGCTGCGGAGGTTCTCCGAGACACGACGTCGCCATCCCATGGCACCCGCCGACCGTCCCGCCGAGGGGATCGAAGCAGAGCAAGACCTGCTAAACCCGCTGCGCGCGCGCGCGGATGTCCTGATCGATACCACCGACCTGAACGTGCACGAGTTGCGTGCGGAGGTGGAGCACTGGTTTGCGCCGGGCGGCAAACACCATCTGGCGGTGACGGTGCAATCGTTTTCCTACAAGCGCGGGCTGCCGCGATCAGTCGACATGGTCTATGATTGCAGATTTCTCAAAAACCCCTATTGGGCCCCAGAGCTGCGCGGGATGAACGGTACGGACGCACAGGTCGCCGCGCATGTTGCGACCGACCCGCGCTATGCGGAATTCGCGCAAAAGGTGCTTGATCTGAGCCTTTTGATTTTGCCTGCGTGCCGTGAAGAAGGAAAAAGCCATTTCTCTATCGCCTTCGGCTGTACCGGTGGGCAGCACAGGTCCGTAACCCTGGCGGAAAGCCATGCATTGCGTCTTGCAGAAGCTGGCTGGCAAGTGTCAATTAGACATAGAGAGCTTGGCGCGCGGCAAAAATTGGGGACCTCGGATACGTGATTGGTATTGTGATCGTAGCACATGGCGGGCTGGCCAGCGAATATCTCGCCGCGATCGAGCATGTTGTGGGATCACAGAATGGCGTTCGCGCGATTGAAATACGCGCGGATCATGACCGCAGCGCAAAGCAGGACGAAATTTGCACAGCAGCAGACGCGGTCGATACAGGACAGGGCGTGGTGGTTGTGACGGATTTGTTTGGGGGATCACCGTCGAATCTGAGCCTGCGGGCCTGCCAACCGGCAGGTCGCCGCATCATTTATGGTGCGAACCTGCCGATGCTGATCAAACTAGCGAAAAGCCGCCACAAACCTGTCCCCGAAGCGGTGCGCGCGGCGCTTGAAGCGGGAAAGAAATACATTGATGCTCAGAACGTCAGTACCGAGTAGTAAGGCCGCCGATGACACATATCACTCTTGAGATCGTGAACGAAAAAGGTCTGCACGCGCGGGCGTCCGCCAAACTTGTCGAAGTTGTCGAGGGCTTTGATGCCAGCGCTGAGGTGACCAAAGACGGTATGAACGCGTCCGGTGACAGCATCATGGGGCTTTTGATGTTGGCAGCGGCCAAGGGAAGCTTTATTGACATCGAAACGTCGGGCCCTGATGCGGATGCGCTTGCAGGTGCGCTGACCGCGCTGGTCGCCGATAAATTCGGCGAGGGTATGTAGCGTACCTTCCCGAGCCAGTTTGAGCGAGGTTGCCCAGGTGGCAGAGAAACACCAGTCTATCGGTTCTCACGATATTCCCGATTATGAAGGCGAGCAGGTTAATTTTACCAAATACGACAGGCGCAGTCTGTCCTATGCTTCCACGTTTGAAGACCCGTGGAAATCGCGGATGATCTCTGCGATGGAGCTGTTTACTGGCAAGATACAGATTCTTCGTATGATCAAAAAGTTCGAAAGACGCGGTGCGCCAAGCGGGCAGGCGTTCTGGCGGGCCGCACTTGATACGATGGGCATCGAGCTGACGACACCGCAGGCGCAACTGGATCTGATCCCGAAAGAGGGGCCTGTCATTGTGGTGGCAAACCATCCGCACGGTATGGTGGATGGAATGATCTTTGCCGATCTGATCGGGCGCGTCCGCCCGGACTACAGGATCCTGACCCGTTCGCTGCTCACCTCGATCGATGAGGTGGCCGGCAGCTATATGATCCCCGTGCCCTTTCCCCACGATCCTGATGCGCAGCGCAAAGGTGTGGAGATGCGGGCGAAAGCCATGGCGCATTTGAAGGAGGGGGGCGTTGTGGCGCTGTTTCCCTCCGGCGTTGTCGCCACGTCGAAAACGTGGTGGGGCCCTGCGGTCGAAGCGGAATGGAACGTTTTTACGGCAAAGATGATCCGCCGATCGGGCGCGCAGGTCGTGCCGATGAAATTCCCCGGCCAGAACAGCCGGGCCTACCAGATCGCTAACCAGCTTTCACCGATGCTCCGGCAGGGGCTGTTGCTGCATGAGATCGTTCACAGTTGCAACAAGCCCCAAGCGCCTGTGGTAGGTGCACCGATCAACCCGGCGGAAATCGATGCGCGCGCAGACGATCCGCGCGGCTTCATGGAGTGGCTTCGGGCGCAGACCCTTGCGTTGGATACCTGAGCGTCAGCGGGTCGGGACGGGGACATCCCCACGATAATCGTAAAATCCGCGGTCGGTTTTGCGCCCCAGCCATCCGGCTTCGACATATTTCGTGAGCAGGGGGCAGGGCCGGTATTTCGTATCGGCGAGCCCGTCATGCAGAACGTTCATGATTGCGAGGCATGTATCGAGCCCGATGAAATCGGCAAGCTCCAGTGGCCCCATCGGGTGGTTCGCGCCGAGCTTGAGCGAGCTGTCGATAGATTGCACGCTGCCCACGCCTTCGTAGAGCGTGTAGACGGCCTCGTTGATCATCGGCATCAGGATGCGGTTGACGATGAAGGCCGGGAAATCCTCCGCTGATGCGGCAGTTTTGTTCAGACGGTCCACGACTTCCTTGCAGGCGGCAAACGTCGGCTCGTCGGTGGCGATGCCGCGTATGAGCTCGACCAGCTGCATGACAGGGACTGGGTTCATGAAGTGGAAGCCCATGAATTTTTCGGGCCGGTCCGTACGGCTCGCCAAGCGGGTGATCGAGATCGAGGAGGTGTTCGAGGTCAGGATCGTCTCGGGCTTCAGATGCGGCAGCAGGTCTTCGAAGATGGCCTGTTTTACCGTTTCCCGCTCGGTCGCGGCTTCGATGATCAGGTCCGAGGGGCCCAGCTCAATCAGCTTGGTCGTGGTTTTGATCCGGGCAAGGGCGGCTTCCATATCGGCCTCCGCAATTTTGCCACGCCCCACCTGCCGTGACATGTTGCCCCGCATGATCTCCATGGCGTTGCTCAGCGCCTCCTCGCTGATGTCGGTGAGCATGACATCGTAGCCCGCCAGCGACATCACGTGAGCGATGCCATTGCCCATCTGTCCTGCGCCGACGATTCCGATTGTCTGGATCTGCATGGCATATTTCCTTTGTTTGGTTGGCCCCAGCTTACGGCGGAGTGCGCGCGTGCTGCAAGGCCTGCGGCTGCCGAAAAACTGTCCTTAATTCTGCCATTAAACGAATCGTAAGGGACGGCTCACCATAGTCGGTTCGGGTGAGTTAAAAAGGTGGGCATTATGACCTATGAGATACTGGGGCCGGGGGCCCTGGACTATTTGCCGTGCCGTTATGGCATGTCGAAGCTGAACTTTAGAGGGCCGAAGCGGGCGCTGGAGGGGCCCTATGTGGCCTTCTTAGGGGGCACGACAACGTTCGGGAAGTTCATCGAACAGCCCTATCCTCTCAAAGTAGAACATCTTACGGGCGTGCCTTCGGTCAATTTCGGGCAGATCAACGCGGGCCTCGATGTTTTCATGAAGGAGCCCGTGGTGATGGGTGCCGCCAGACAGGCTCGCGTGACCGTGGTGGAGGTTTTGGGTGCTGCCAATTTGAGTAATCGTTTCTATAGAGTTCATCCCCGACGTAATGACAGGTTCCTGCGCGCGGGGCCGCTGCTGAAGCGGTTGTACCCGGAGGTCGATTTCTCCCAGTTCAACTTCACGCATCATATGCTGCGCCATCTGCACCAGCATGATGCGGAGCGGTTCGCGCCGCTGCGCTCGCTTCTCCAAGCACTCTGGGTGCGGCGCATGCGCAAGCTGGTGGCGCAGGTATCGGAAGAGGTCGTGCTGGTACGGTTCGGGGCCGATAAGGCGGACGGGCGAGGGGCTCGGGGCGGAGGTGCCTGTGCGGCACTGGTGACGGACGAGATGCTGGACCGCCTTGGCGCCGATGTGAGCGCAATTGTAGACATCCCGTTGGGTTCGCGGTCGCACGCCGCCGAACGATCGGGGATGACATTCCGGCTCCTCGAGGAAGATGCGGCCAAGACGGTAGCGCCGCCACATGTCCACACTGCGGCTGCGCAGGCATTGCGACCCGTACTCGACCGATTGATGTAGCGACAAAAAAGGCCCGCCTGGGTGAGGCGGGCCTTTAAACATTCGATGATCGTGAGCGCTGCTCAGAGCTTTTTGATCATATCGGGTACGGCTTCGAACAGGTCCGCGACAAGGCCGAAATCAGCAACCTGAAAGATCGGCGCCTCTTCGTCCTTGTTGATCGCGACGATGATCTTGCTGTCCTTCATGCCCGCGAGATGCTGGATCGCGCCGGAAATGCCGACAGCAACGTATAAGTTGGGTGCAACGACCTTGCCGGTCTGGCCAACCTGCCAATCGTTCGGCGCATAACCGGAGTCCACCGCCGCGCGCGAGGCACCAACGGCTGCGCCGAGCTTGTCCGCAAGATCTTCGATCATCTTGAACTGCTCCTCGGACCCAACACCGCGTCCACCCGAAACGACGATGCCGGCGGAAGTCAGCTCCGGGCGATCGCTTGCCGCGACTTTGTCTTCGACCCATTCCGACAGGCCGGGATCTGCTGCGGCAGAGACGGTCTCGATGGGAGCAGAGCCGCCATCGCCCGCTGCGTCAAACGTGGATGTACGGAAGGTGATGACCTTCTTGGCATCCGAAGATTTGACGGTCTGGACCGCGTTGCCTGCGTAAATCGGGCGCTCGAACGTGTCGGCGTCGATCACCGCGGTCGCGTCGGAAATGATCATTATGTCAAGCAGTCCGGCAACCCGTGCCATGACGTTCTTCGCATCCGTGGTGGAGGGAGCAACGATGTGATCGTAATCCCCGGCCAGCGAGACGATGAGCGCCGCAGTGGATTCCGCCATGCGGTGGCCCAGCGAGGCGTCCTCGGCGACGAGGACTTTCGAGACGCCTGCGATTTTGGACGCGGCCTCCCCGGCTGCGGCGGCGGAGCCACCACAGGCCAGCACGACCACATCACCAAGCTGTACGGCAGCCGTCACGGCCTTTGCCGTGGCATCCATCGCCAGTTCGCCATTGTTAACTTCTGCAAGGAGTAGAACAGCCATTATACGGCCCCCGCTTCTTTGAGTTTCGCCATCAGCTCGTCGACCGAGCCTACCTTGATGCCCGCCGCGCGTGCGGCAGGCTCGACAGTCTTCACGATCTCCAGACGGTTTTTGACGTCCACGCCGTAGTCAGCCGGGGTCTTCTCATCCAGAGGTTTCTTCTTTGCCTTCATGATGTTCGGCAGGGAGGCATAGCGCGGCTCGTTGAGGCGCAGGTCGACCGTGATCACGGTCGGCATGTTCACCTTGATGGTTTGCAGACCACCATCGACCTCGCGCGTCACCACGGCCTTGTCGCCTTCGATGGAGACTTCGGAGGCGAATGTCGCCTGCGACCAGCCCATGAGGGCCGCCAGCATCTGGCCCGTGGCGTTCATGTCGTTGTCGATCGCCTGCTTGCCGCAAAGTACAAGGCCGGGCTGCTCTTCATCCACGATACCTTTGAGGATTTTCGCGACTGTGAGTGGCTCGATGTCATGGTGCACATCTTCGGAGGCGATCACGAGTATTGCGCGGTCCGCGCCCATGGCGAGAGCGGTGCGGAGCGTTTCCTGCGCCTGTTTTACACCGACGGAAACAACGACGATTTCCTCTGCCTGACCGGCCTCTTTGAGACGGATGGCCTGTTCGACCGAAATCTCGTCAAACGGGTTCATGGACATTTTGACGTTGGCAAGATCGACACCGGAACCGTCCGCTTTCACACGCACTTTTACGTTATAGTCGATCACGCGTTTAACAGGTACGAGCACCTTCATGAGCGATTATCTCCCTAGTTGCGACTCAGACCCCGCGCGGGTCGGTCAGTAAATCTATCACCTGTCTAACGAAGCGCGCCCCAGCAAAACAGGGCAAAATCGCCGCATGGAGCTTGAGGCACGTCACGTTACATCATTTTGCCCGCTGTCAGGAGCATTATTCTTGCGCGGCTGCGCCAGGCCGGTGCGTGGTGTCTTTGTCTTTGTCTTTGTCTTTGTCTTTGTCTGTGGCGCACGGCCGCTTTCAGCGGTTTGCGCCCGGGACCCACAGCACATCATCCTTGCCACTGTTGTTTGCCACGCGGGCCGCGACGAAAAACCAGTCACTCAACCTGTTGAGATAGCGCACGGCGGAATCGTTTACGGTTTCACGCGTCGCGAGATCTGTCGCCAAACGCTCGGCACGGCGGGCCACGGTGCGACAGACATGCAGGTGTGCTGCCAAAGCAGATCCACCCGGCAGAATAAAGCTGCGCAGGGGTTCGAGCACCGCGTTCATCACATCGATTTCCGTCTCAAGGCGGTCCACCTGTGATGCAATCATCCGGAGGGGCGGATACTCGGAATCCGCGTCTTTATCCATATCGGGACGGCACAGGTCGGCACCGAGGTCAAAGAGATCGTTCTGGATCCGCGACAGGGCAATGTCTGTCTCGCCCGTTGCATGCAGACGGGCCACGCCGACAAAACAATTGAGCTCGTCAGAGGTGCCATAGGCTTCGACACGCACATCATGCTTGGCGACACGAACCCCGTTGCCAAGCGCCGTATCGCCCTTGTCGCCTGTCCGGGTATAGATTTTGTTCAAAACGACCATGGGCTTACCCTTTTATGAAATAGACGTATATCACGATCAGGACGACGGCGATGAACTGCGCGATGAGGCGCCAACGCATCAACTTGTTCGAGTTTGCCTTGTTGAAGGCACCGCCGCTTGCAAACCCGCCTATTCCAAACATCAACACGATCACCACCGCTACCACGGCAATGACGACGAGGATGAAAAATGGATCGGCCATGGGTCTGCTCCTTCTGAGTGCTCGATCGCGATGTAGCTGTCGTGGGCGCTACTGCAACCCCTTTTACCGGCCCAGAACGCGATCGAGCATTCGCGTGGAGAGCAGGCGCCGCAAAAATCCGGCGACTTGGGTGGGCCTCGTGACGTAGTAACGCGGGCGCGGGTTTTTTGCTTCCAGCGCGTGAATAAGCTTTTTGACGACCGCCTCCGGCGGAAGCTCGAACTTGTCGGGGCCGTTTTTCTCCCCATACAGCCTCTGCGCCAGATCGCTCTCGTACTGCGCCGCGCGTGCGGAGTTTTCCCAATCTATCCACCGCTCGAAATGCGGGATCGAATTGGCTCGGATCTTGGTGGTAATCGGTCCGGGTTCGATTAGGATGGGATGGACACCCGTGCCTTTCATCTCCAGCCGCAGGGTGTCGGTCAGCCCTTCAAGCGCGAACTTCGTGGCGGTATAGGCGCCGCGCCACGGCATGGCGACAAGGCCCAGAACTGAAGAGCATTGAACGATCCTGCCGTGCCCTTGGGCGCGCATCACAGGAATGACCGCGCGCGTAAGAGTGTGCCAGCCGAAGAAATTCGCCTCGAATATCTCGCGCAGTGCTTCGGTGGGGACATCTTCGACCGCACCGGGTGTTGCGTGCGCGCCGTTGTTAAAAACCGCGTCCAGCTTGCCGCCGGTATCTTCCAGTACATCCGCGAGGGCTGTGATGATGCTGTCGGGGTCGGTATAATCAATGCGCGGGCTGTCAAAGCCTTCGTCCCGCATGCGCGCGCAGTCCAGTTCCTGCCGGCAGGCGGCATAGACATGCCAGCCACGCTCTCGAAGGCCGTAGGCGGCAGCGTAGCCGATGCCGGAAGAGCAGCCGGTGATCAGAATGGTCGGATTGGACATGAAAAGACGCCTCACGGGGGATGTGAGGCTTCAGATGCGCTGTTTTTACGTGTTTTGCAATCGACTTGCCGGGATTAGCCGGACGTGAGCAAGAAATCGGCCATCCAGCCTGCTTCGCCGCCATCAAGGGGTTGCATCAGGACCCAGCCATTCCCGTTGTCCTCAAGGATGCGCACTTCGGCGCCGCGGGTAAGTTTATTGACCACGCCGTAGTTGGTGGACGGACCATCGCGTACGTTGACAGTGTTGCCGGAAACGCTTCGGATGTCGCTACGGGCAGCGGCCTGTTCCGCTGCGGTGCTGCTCTGCGGTGTGATGATCAAGCTTGGCAGAATGATCTGGGGCGTTTCTGTGCTGGCAATAATGTTCGCGGTTTCTGGCTTGGGTTCAAGCTCGGGTACGATTGTGGACGCTTCCTCCACGGTACTGATGTTGGTGAGGTTCAGGGCCACGCGTGTCACGCTTTGGTCATCGTTTCGGCTATCGTTGATCTTTGTGATCGATGCGGTATCCACGGTCTCGCTGCGCGGGCTCTGGGGGTTTTCGGCGATGGCCTGCAAAACCACTTTTCCCTCGGAGGCAGCCTTTGCCATGCGTACGCTCGCAGGCTCAAAATCCGATCCGCCGCTCATTTCATAGAAGGCGAAGCCAAGAAACCCGAAGGTCAAAAGGATAAAGGTTCTCATTATGTGGCCTTTGCAAATCTTTAAGGAGCCGCAGCGACGGCTCCTTCCCCTCCGTTACCATATCAAACATGCATTAGCTTTTTTAGTGGGAAAATGAATAAATTTAAGATGTGGGCGCTGCTGCGCTTTTCGGGCCTATGCCGGGAGAAAACGAACGACAGCCGCTTGCCGGCTTGAGAGTGCGCGGCTACACAACGATCATGTCGGATATCAAACCCCCAGTACCGCCTCGGTTCGAGGAAACGTCAGAGCCTTTGCGCCGTGCGCTGGGCGAGCGGTATTTGACGTATGCGCTCAGCACGATCATGCACCGCGCGTTGCCCGATGCGCGGGATGGGCTCAAACCCGTGCACCGGCGCATCCTTTATGCGATGAGCAGGCTCAAGCTTAACTCGACCGGCGGTTTCCTGAAATCCGCCAAGATCAGCGGCGACACGATGGGCGATTTCCACCCCCACGGCGATGCCGCAATCTACGATGCGATGGCGCGTCTCGCGCAGGATTTCAACGTCCGTTATCCGCTGGTGGACGGTCAGGGCAATTTTGGCAACATCGACGGGGATAACCCTGCCGCGAGCCGGTACACCGAGGCGCGGATGACCGCCGTCGCTGAAGCCATGCTCGAGGGTCTCAGCGAGAATGTCGTGGATTTCCGCGATAACTACGATGGCCGCCTGACCGAGCCTTCGGTGCTGCCTGCGCAATTTCCCAATTTGTTGGCGAACGGCTCCAGTGGCATTGCCGTGGGCATGGCGACGAACATCCCGCCGCACAATATCGCAGAGCTTTGCGATGCCTGCATCCATCTGATCAAAACCCCCGATGCGCGTGATGATACGCTGCTGAATTTCGTACCCGGCCCCGATTTCCCCACAGGCGGCGTCATCGTTGAGCCACGGGAGAACATTGCGGCAGCCTACCGCACGGGGAAGGGTGGCTTCCGCCTGCGTTGCCGCTGGGAGGTCGAGGATCTTGGGCGCGGTCAGTGGCAAATCGTGGTGACCGAGATTCCCTATCAGGTGCAGAAATCAAAGCTGATCGAGAAGATCGCGGAAGCCATCCAGCTCAAGAAGATACCGATCCTCGCCGATATCCGCGATGAGAGCGCCGAAGACGTGCGCATGGTGCTCGAGCCGCGTTCCAAGAACGTGGATCCCGAAGTGCTGATGGGGATGATGTACCGCAATTCCGATCTCGAAGTACGCTTTTCGCTCAACATGAACGTGCTGATCGACGGCGTGACGCCGAAGGTCTGCTCGATGAAAGAGGTGCTACGCGCCTTCCTTGATCACCGCCGCGAAGTGCTTGAGCGCCGCTCGCGCCACCGGATGGAGAAGATAGACCACCGGTTGGAGGTGCTCGAAGGCTTTATCATCGCGTTCCTCAATCTTGACCGCGTGATCGACATTATCCGCTACGACGACGAGCCAAAAGTGGCGTTGATGCGCGAGAACTGGGGCAAGGATCATGTCCGCGCCATGGACGAGAAAGACTATGTACCCCCCGCCGAGGGCGAGGGTGAGTTGTCGGAGGTGCAGGCCGAGGCGATCCTGAACATGCGTCTGCGCAGCTTGCGCCGTCTTGAGGAACTCGAGCTTTTGCGCGAGCAATCGGAGCTGATGGAGGAGCGCGCGGGGCTCGAGGATCTCCTTGAGAACGAGAGCCTGCAATGGGACAGCATAACAGACCAGCTTCGCGAGACGAAAAAGCAATTTGGCAAAAACTATGACGGCGGCGCGCGCCGCTCGACCTTTGCCGAAGCGGGCGAGATCGAGGACGTGCCTCTGGAAGCGATGATAGACCGCGAACCAATCACCGTCGTGTGCTCGCAGATGGGCTGGATCCGGGCGATGACGGGCCACATTGATCTGGCGCGCGAGCTTAAGTTCAAGGACGGCGACACATCGCGGTTCGTGTTTCACGCCGAAACCACCGATCGCCTGCTCGCTTTCGGCAGCAACGGGCGATTCTATACAATATCGGCGGCAAATCTTCCCGGGGGGCGCGGGATGGGGGAGCCGCTGCGGCTGATCGTAGATCTGCCGAATGAAGTGCAGATCGTGGACCTGTTCATCCACCGCCCAGACGGCAGGCTGCTGGTGGCGTCCTCTGCGGGCGATGGGTTCGTCGTGCCAGAAGCGGAGGTCGTGGCGCATACGCGGTCTGGCAAGCAGGTGTTGAACGTGCGCGGCGATGACGTGCGTGCGCTGGTCTGCAAGCCGGTCAGGGGCGATAGCGTGGCCACAGTGGGCGAGAATCGCAAAGTTCTCGTGTTCGCGCTCGACGAGCTGCCGGAGATGGGGCGAGGCAAGGGCGTGCGTTTACAGAAGTACAAGGATGGCGGATTGTCGGATGCCACCACTTTTACCCGCGCGGAGGGGCTGAGCTGGCTCGATCCGGCAGGGCGGACCCGCACCGAGACTGAGCTTGATGAGTGGACGGGCAAGCGCGCCAGTGCAGGGCGGATGGCGCCCCGTGGGTTCCCCCGTGACAATAAATTTACCTGAGGGATTACCGCCACCCGTGCCGCCGCAGGGGTTGGACGTCTGGTTCGTGGGCAACCGTTCCGCGTTATTCTGGCTCGCACTGAAATCAGGTTTCTGGACGGTGCTCACGCTGGGCTTTTACCGCTTCTGGATGAAGACACGGCTGCGGCGCTGGTACTGGTCTTCCATCCGGCCCGGAGGGCATCCGCTTGAATATGTGGGTGATCCGCTGGAAAAGTTGCTCGGGTTTTTCATCGCGGTCGTGATCCTTACCTTCTATATCGGCATTGTGAACCTTCTCTTGATGTTCGTGAGTTTCTCGGTTTTCGAGAGCTCATTTCTGGGATATTTTGCCAGCTTCTTGGGGGTGATCCCGGTTTGGTTTTATGCGCAGTATCGCGCGCGGCGCTATGTCCTGGGTCGCACGCGCTGGCGCGGGGTTCGCTTCGGGCTGGAGCCGGGGGCCTGGGGCTACGCCTGGCGCGCCCTCGTCCATTGGATCATCACGCTGTGCACGGCGGGCATCCTGTGGCCGCGCATGACCTTCTATCTGGAGAAGTACAAAACGGACCGCACTTTCTTCGGATCGGCCAAGCTGGTGCAGGGAGGCCGGTGGCAGATGCTCATTCCGGCGGCGATGCCGTTTGCGGCGTCTGCCTTGTCTCTGGGCGTGCTTGTGGTCTGGATAGTTTGGCTCGATCCGCTGATCCCCCAGAGTGCTGCGTCTTTTGAAGACATCTTGGGCGGCATCGACAATCTCGCAGATCTCGGTCAGAGCCCTTTGCAGTGGGAGGCGGCATGGCGGCTGTGGTTGCTCATTCCGGCACTGATGCTCCTGATTTACGGCGCGGTTCATTACCGGTTTGTCACCAAGCGTATTCTGGCCAATCACAAGCAGGCGCAGGGGGTTCAGCTACGCTCAAAGCTCAATGGGCTGCGGATTTCTATGATTTATGTGCTTGGCACCACGATCGCTTATCTGATCCTTGCGGTTGGCCTCCTCGGGATCATCGGCGTGGCTGTGGGTCTGCTGGGTCCGGAAGCCTTTCTCGAGGAGCAGATGGGGATCGCCGATCCCTTGGGCGATTTGCCGCGCTGGCTTTCCTTCGCGATCATCGCGGCGCTGTACCTGTCTGTGTTTTTGTTCTGGAGTGTGCTGCACCACGCTTTCGTGACCTATCCGCTCATGCGCCATATGGCACTTACGCTAAGCTTGCTGAACGTCGCGGGCCTCGCACAGGTGAGCCAGCGCGCGCGTGACGAATTCGCCGAGGCTGAAGGCTTCGCCGAGGCTTTGGATCTGGGGGCGGCGATATGAGTGGGCCGCCCGAGCTTCCGGTTACGCCGCAGAAGCGGCTGCCGATGGGCGCCTATTTCGATGGTGACAGCCCCGTGCCGCGCGATGCCACCCTGCGGGTCGACCGGGGTGCCGGTGTTTTGGAGATAACGACGCCTGATTTCATGCCATCGGGCCTGCGCTGGCCGTTGGGCGAGATTCGGCTGCTCGACGATATCGCGGGTAAGGAGGGCGCGATCCTGCGCTGGACCGGCGATCCTCTCGCGCGGCTGCACCTTTCCGAGAGGGAGCTCTTGCGCGACATGCCGCATCTGAAGCGGCGCACGGCGCCCAAAGGGCGCGGGTGCCTTGCGGCTTGGGCCTTTGCGGCCGTGGCCGCAGTCGCGGTGCAGATCGGGGTGCTGGTGCCGCTGCTTGCGGATAGGCTTGCTACATTTGTGCCGCCTGCGGGGGAGAGAGCGCTGGGCGAGGCGACGTTTGAGCAAATCCGGCAGGCGCTGGCGGGAACCGGTCTGCCGCCGCTTCCCACCTGTGAGGGCGAGGACGGCGTGGCCGCACTGGAGCAGATGTTGGTCGCGCTGGGCGTGGAGCGCGGCGGCGATCAGGCGGTGCAGGTGTTCGTGCTGGATCACGAGATGGTCAATGCCTTCGCGCTGCCCGGCGGTTACGTCGTATTTTTCCGCGGGATGATCGATGCTGCGGGAAGTCCCAACGAGATTGCGGCTGTGCTGGCCCACGAAGTGGGGCACGTGGAGAACCGTGACCCCACGCGGCACGCGCTGCGCTCGGCGGGATCCATCGGTATTCTGGGTCTCCTCTTCGGTGATTTCGCCGGCGGTGCGGCAGTTCTGTTTCTGACCGAACAGCTCATCAGTGCGCGCTACAGTCAGGGCGCCGAAAGCGGTGCAGATGAATACGCCTATAGCGTCTTGGAAGATGCGGACATCTCGCCTGGCGCGCTTGGGGATATATTCGAGCGGCTGCGCGACAAATACGGAGATGCGGAGGGTGTGGTGGCCCATTTCGTAAGTCACCCGACGCTCGGCAGCCGGATCGCTGCCGCGCGGGATGCCGCGCGTGAGGGAGCAGACTACGGCGATATTCTCTCAGATGAAGATTGGACGGCATTGCAAGCGATTTGCGACTGAACAGGTCCCGCTCAGACTGGCTCTACTGTCATCCAGACGCCGCCATGAGGGCGCAGGGTGATGAGCATCTTCGGCTCCGGTGTCCGCCCCTTTACGGCAGTGAAGCGGAAGCGCTGGAGCAGGGTGGCAAGGATAATCACCGCCTCTTGCAGCGCGAACGAAGCGCCGATGCAGATGCGCGGGCCATCGCCAAAGGGGAGATAGGCATAGCGGTCGATCGCCTTGCGGTCGCGGAACCGCTCGGGGCGGAACGCATCCGGCGCCTCCCACAGCTTCCTGTGACGCCCCAGCGCGTAGACGGGGATCATCACCGTCTCGCCCTTCTTGATTTGGGTGCCGCACAGCATATCGTCCGACTGCGCCGTGCGCGACAGCATCCCGCCAGCGGGATAGAGCCGGAGGGTCTCGTCGATGATGGCGCGGATAAAGGGCAGAGCCTGCAAGTCTTCAGCACCGGCCGCGCGGCCCTGTAGCGCGCTTTGAACCTCTGCGCGGGCGCGGTCCTGTGCGCTGGTATCGAACCCCATCAGATAGAGTGCCCAGGACAGTGTCTGGGCCGTGGTCTCGTGGCCCGCGACGATGAAGGTCAGCAGATTGTCGCGCAACTCGGCTGTTGTCATGGTGCGCCCCGATTTGGGATCTTCGGCGGCGAGCAGCATATCGAGCAGGTCCGGCACTGCCAGCGGCCCGCGCGCCTCGCGGCGTTCGATGGCGGCGTCGGCAGCGTTCTTTGTCTGCTCCAGCAAACGCATCGCGGGGCCGCGGCCGGGGCGCGGCACCCATGCAGGTGCACCCAGCATATCGAGCAGGCTGACCGTGCCTGCCTCGTTGATATAGCCGTCGATCGCGTCGTGCACTGCTGCGCGGTCCATCATGTCATCGCCGGAAAAGGTGACATCGGCAATTACATCGAAAGTCGTGGTGATCATCTCCTCGCCCAGATCGATGGCGCGCGGCCCTGCCGCAACGATCCGGTCGCAGGCCGCCTCGGCGGCTGCGCTCATGATCGGAGCGAGTGAGGCCACCGTGCGGTGCGCAAATGCAGGTGCCGCCGCGCGGCGCTGCCAGCGCCAGTGGGCGCCCTCCGCGATGAAAAGCGAGGACCCGATGGCAGGGCTCAGCAGCGCTTTCGTCACATTGGACTTGGGGTAATCATTTAGCCGGTCAAGCAGGACGTGCTTGATCGCCACAGGGTCCATGATCATGTGCCAGCCGACAAGAGTGCGGCCTGAAACGATGGGCTGCTCCAGCGCCTGCGCGGGAATAATCCGCAGGATATTGCCCTGGAGGGTCCCTAAGGTTTTGAAAAAACCCGGATCCTCTTGGGGCAGGGTGACGCGGACGGGCAGATCAGGGGCGGTCATGGCCTTGGCCTTTCGACTGGTTCGTCCTTGAGGTAGGTGCCGCCGTCGAGTTTGCCAATCGGTGGACGCATTGCCTCGGTCCTGCGCATAGGATACCTCGTTGCGGGGGATGCAAAGGAGCACCGGATGGGTCAGATCAGAATCATACGCGCATTGGCTGCTCTGCTGGTGGCAGGATCATTGGCGGCCTGTAACGGTGCATCCGATCTGGGCGATCCCGCCACTCCGTTGGGGGATTTCAATCTGGGGCACAACATCGTCGTTGCGCCGAAGGTCCAGAAGGTCCCGCTGTGCCGCGAGCTCGAGACTGATGCGATGACGACGATCCTGCAAGAAGCGGTGGCCGAACGGTTCGACCGCTATGAGGGCACGCGCCTGTATCATTTCGGTATTTCTATCGAGGGGTACTGTCTCGCTCCGCCAGGTATACCCGTGGTGGCCGCGCCCAAATCCGCGATGATCATTCGGATCACGGTCTGGGATGACGCAAAGAACATGAAGCTGACGCCGAAGGCGCATCAGATCACCGTGCTCGAATCCCTTGATCAGGGCCCATTGGTCGGCTCCGGCTACACCAAAACGGCCGAAGAGCAGTTCAAGAATCTCAGCCAGAACGCGGTCAAGCAGATCGAGAATTTTCTGGTGGAGAAGAATAAGGAAGAGGGCTGGTTCAATGGGACATCCTCTGCTGTGGCAGCGGAGACTTCGGAGTTGGAGGACCCGGTGAGCAGTAGCACTGAGCCTCCGTCGGCTCCGGACCCTGAAGAAGACAGCGAATAGGGCCATTTGGCCACCGCTTGCCTCGTAGCGCATGAAACTGCCGCCGCGCTGCAAGAGCCGCTTGATTTTACCCTCCAGACCAAATATGCCGCGCGCCATATGCAATACGGGCCCGCGCAGTGGGCCCTTGAACTTTTAGAAGGGCGCCCATCATGGCAAAGGAAAAGTTTGAACGTAACAAGCCGCACGTGAACATCGGCACGATCGGCCATGTTGACCACGGCAAGACGACGCTGACGGCGGCGATTACCAAGTATTTTGGTGACTTCCGTGCGTATGACCAGATTGACGGCGCGCCTGAGGAGAAAGCCCGGGGGATCACGATCTCGACGGCGCACGTGGAGTACGAGACAGAGGCGCGCCACTACGCGCACG
>Ga0306910_1000134_pt1 | contig 46836 bp, 40 predicted proteins | sample AntRauMFilla2698_FD_190438 | JGI IMG/M metagenome (GOLD analysis project Ga0306910, IMG submission 190438) | Saline lake microbial communities from Rauer Islands, Antarctica - Metagenome Filla 2 #698 (v2) (version 2) | ecosystem: Environmental > Aquatic > Non-marine Saline and Alkaline > Saline ... | reverse complement strand
CAAGCATTCCGAACGGTCTTTATGACAAATGACAAATAGTTGTCTTGCTCTTTCTCCCTTTATTATTAATTCCCGAATCTAAGAATTAATAACTTTATTCATCATATATACAAACATAGGATGACAAAGGCGGACCGGTGGCTGAGTGATTTTTCTTTTGAAAAATTGTATCGAAGCCACATTTAAACGTTAGTTCGAGTGATGGGTTTGTGGCGATAGACCAAAACCATTGTATCGAGAACTCGATTGAGTACCTAACATTAAACCACCTCTCAACAGAAAGAAAACGGCCTACGAAAAGAGGTCGTAAAAATTAAAGTGAAGGTGTCGTAAAATTTTAGACTGTTTGAGACCGACTTTAGGAGGTTGAGTTTCTAAAATTTAGACATCAAACGTAAATTTTAGACTGAAGTTCGTAAGCCTAGATTTTTTTGGTTCGTTTTTTCATCAATGGAAAAAATGAATGAAAACACTAATTCTTTCTAAAGTTTAAATAATGAGACACACTTAAAAAGATTCCGTATCGCGCTATCGCTTGCACGGAATGAAGAGATCTCTCGTCACTGCGTTTCCCTCGAGATGACAAGGGTGAACCGGTGGCTGAGTGATTTTTCTTTTTAAAAATGATATCGAAGCCACATTAAGAAACGTCAAGGCATTTCATATTTAAAATTTCAAAATTGACAATTCAAATTTTTATGAAAAGCACTTCTCGATACAATTTTCTATCGAAAATCACTCGAAGTGACATAACGTATTCAAGCTGAGTACACCACCTAAACAGATTCCGTATCGCGCTATCGCTTGCACGGAATGAAGAGATCTCTCGTCACTGCGTTTCCCTCGAGATGACAAGGGTGAACCGGTGGCTGAGTGATTTTTCTTTTTAAAAATGATATCGAAGCCACATTAAGAAACGTCAAGGCATTTCATATTTTAAATTTCAAAATTGACAATTCAAATTTCTATGAAAACTTTTACTTGATAGTTAGAAAGCGGCCTACTAAATTAAACCGTAAAAATTGAGGCAAAAGCCTCGTAAAATTTTAGACTGTTTGAGGCTGTTTTTCAGTCGAGTTTCTAAAATTTAGAGGGTGAGCAATAATTTTAGGAGGAATTTCGTAAGTCTAGATTTTTTTGGTTCTCCCGACACCTCGGGATTCATCAATGGAAAAAATGAATAAAAGCATTGATTACATCTAAATCCTAGGTTAAAAAAACTTTAACCTGAGAACACCACTTGAAAAGATTCCGCGTCACGCTATCGCTTGCACGGAATGAAGAGATCTCTCGTCACTTCGTTTCCCTCGAGATGACAATGCCAAGTTAAGGGTGACAACCCACCAAGCTTTGTCATGCTGAACTTGTTTCAGCATCTGGTCGAAGCTTTGGCATCATTTCAGCATCTAGTCGAAGTATAAAGACTCACTCTAGCATCTAGTTAAAACCTTACTAAACCTTAGTTGAGGCTAAATTAATCTCGTTAAATTTAAGAAAAAACAAATTCAAGGGTATGCGGGTTTTAATTACAGGAGCAACAGGATTAGTCGGGCAGGCTTTAGTGGAGTTATTCCACGAGAAAGGCATTGGGGTGAACTATCTAACCACAAGCCGATCCAAAATTAAAACTCAACCGAATTACCAAGGTTTTTATTGGGATCCTTCCAAGTCCGAAATAGATACAGAGAGTTTAAAAGACGTCACCACCATCATCAACCTAGCTGGAGCAAGTGTGGCCAAAAAATGGACGTCTTCCTACAAAAAAGAGATTTTAAACAGCAGACTCGATACTTTGATGACGCTCAAAAAGACCTTGTCTTCCCAAGACCATCATGTAGAGCAGCTTATTTCCGCCAGCGCAATTGGGCTATACAAAGATTCGTTAACCAAGTTCCATGAGGAAGAGCATTTCTCACAAGGCAATAATTTTTTGGCAGATGTTGTTTTAGAATGGGAAGCGGCTGCCGATGAGGTGGGTAAACTCGGTATAGACGTCGCCAAAATTCGAATAGGGGTGGTTTTAGCTAAAGATGGTGGTGCCCTTGAAAAAATAAAACAACCCATCGAAAATTATATAGGGGCGCCTTTAGGAACCGGCAAACAATGGCAATCCTGGATCCATATCGAAGACCTAACCAGAATTTTTGTCTACGTCATGGAGCATAAACTAGAAGGTGTTTTTAATGCTGTAGCGCCCAATCCAGTGAACAATAAAGAATTAACGGAATGCATTGCTAAGCGACTTGAAAGGCCACTTATTCTACCAAAGGTTCCTGCCTTTGTCTTGAAATTGATGCTAGGAGAAATGGCGACCATCGTTTTAGGGAGTCAGTTGGTGAGCTCCAAGAAAATGCTGTCTACGGGATTTCAGTTCAATTACGCTCAACTGAAACCTGCTATTGCCGATTTGCTTTAGTCATGCTATAAGCCGATTATTTCTTATTTTTGAGTAAATTTAGATGGATTAAAACCCTAAGTGTAACGCTATTAAATTCAAACTAAATTCATTATAAAAGAATAGAAATTCAACCTTATTTATTGAGATGAAAATAATCATTGCCCTATTTTTATTAACAACTATGTCCTCCACTTTTGCACAAGACTCTCTTAGTTACTTAGCCTTAGGCGACTCCTACTCTATAGGAGAAAAGGTCTCCGAAGCGGAGTCTTGGCCTTTCCAATTGGCTAGCTTTCTTGATCAACAAGGATATCCTGTAGACAAGCCCGAAATCATAGCAGTCACAGGTTGGAGAACCGACGAGCTTCGAGATTCTATCGCTTCACAAGATTATAAAGAAGAGTCTTTTGACTTGGTTTCTTTGCTTATTGGTGTTAATAATCAATATCAAAAAAAACCTTTTAAAAAGTTTAAATCTGAATTTGAAGATCTTTTGAAAACTGCAATTGCATTGAGTAGTCAACAAAACAAAGGTGTTTTTGTCGTGGGCATTCCAGATTATAGTTTGTCTAAATTTGCTCAAGATGAAAAGCTAAAAAAAATATCATCACGATTGAAACGCTACAATAAATACATCCAGAAAATGAGTCAGCGCTATAATGTGGCCTACTATCCCCTGCAACAGCTGAGCAAACCCTTGCATAAACATGAGCACATGCTAGCCGAAGATTTACTGCACCCCAGCGGTCTTCAATATAAGGCTTGGGTAGATAGTTTTAAGGATGAAGTCCTCTCCAAAGTAAAAACCTTTTGAGATGCAGGAAGCTTTTCTTCATAGCGTTTGGAAATATAAAAAATTGGATACTAGCCAATTGAAAACGACGCGTGGAGAATCCCTCCAGATTTTGAATACGGGGTTTCATAACGAAACAGAATCTGGCCCCGATTTCTTTAAAGCTGAAATAGTGATCGATGGGCAACACTGGGTAGGAAATCTGGAAATACATATCCTATCCTCAGATTGGTATGCGCATAAGCACGAGGTGGATCCTGCTTACGATAATGTTATTTTGCATGTGGTCTGGGAAGAGGATGTGAGCATATTCAGGAAAGATGAATCGGTAATTCCTTGCTTGGAACTAAAACACTATATCTCTACAGAACAGGTTACAGCATACGAAGCTTTGCTAAGCAATACGTCTAAACAGTGGATCAATTGTGAAACCCATTTTAAAGACGTGGATACTTTTAAACTCAATAACTGGCTAGAGCGACTCTATATTGAGCGTTTGGAAGATAAAAATGAATTAATTCTGAATTTATTGAAAGTTTCTCATAACAGCTGGGATGAGGTGGGCTTTAAGCTTATGGCCAAAGCTTTTGGCTTGAATGTGAATGGAGAAGCCTTTCTACAAATGAGTAATGCTGCCGATTTTAAAGTTTTTCAAAAATGTTTTCAGCATCCTCTTCAACTGGAGGCCTTGTGCTTTGGATTAGGTGGATTGTTGAATTCAGATTCAGAAGATGTTTATTTTAAACAACTTCAGGATGAATACGGTTTTTTAGCTCAAAAATTTCAGTTACCCAAAAAGGTAAAGAGTCAAGTGAAATACTTTAGACTTCGCCCAGACAATTTCCCGACCATAAGGCTATCTCAATTCGCAGACGTATATCATAAAAAACCAAACTTATTTTCTGAGCTAATTCAATGTAAAACCAAACAAGAATTAAGCGATAGCTTAGAGGCAAAAGTGTCTAGCTATTGGAAAACCCACTATACCTTTGGGAAAGAAAGCAAATCCAAAACGAAAGCCTTAAGCCAATCGTTTAAAGATCTTTTAATTATAAATACCATTTTGCCTTTGAAGTTTGCTTACGCCAAATACAAAGGACAAACCGATTTTGAAACGAGTATTTATCCGATTATTACCGCCTTAAAACCAGAACAAAATAGCATTACCAAAGGATTTGATTCTTTAAAAACCAATGTGGTTTCTTCGGCCTTGGAAAGTCAAGCATTTATTCAATTAAAAACTAAGTATTGTGATCTTAATCGCTGCTTGAAATGCCAGATTGGCTTAGAACTTATACACTCATGAAAAATTTTATATACAATCTACGGACGTTTTTTGAAAAGCACGGATTTTATGTAAGCTCTCGCCTTGCCGACAAGCTGGGGATGAAAGCAAAATCAGTGCGAATTTTTTTCATCTACATTTCTTTTGCCACCTTCGGTTTTGGTTTTGGACTTTACTTGACTTTAGCATTTTGGTTGAAATTGAAAGACTTGGTCTATACTAAGCGCACATCGGTATTCGATTTATAAAAAGGATTTATGAAGCGAAGTATCATTACCACAAAAGATGGTTCCAAAACGATAAGACTAGAAGACTGGGATGAGCATTATCACTCTACTCACGGGGCTATCCAAGAATCTAAGCACGTTTATATGGAAGCAGGTTTGGACTATTATAATGAGTTGTACCATCCTAAAAGCCTAAAGGTTCTGGAAGCTGGCTTTGGGACAGGTCTTAATGCTTTGCTGACTTATTTCTGGGCAGAACACCATGGAGTTTCTGTAGACTACACCGGTTTGGAGGCCTATCCTATTTCTAGTGAGGAACATATAGCAATGGAGTATCACAGAGAACTTGTCTCTGCTTCTGCTCAACAGGTCTATGAAGACTTGCATCAGGCGAAATGGGAAGAATGGACATCGATTTCCAAGACCTTTCAACTGAAGAAAAATAAGATGTTTTTTTCCGATTTAAAGTTGAAACAAGAGGTGGATGTGGTCTTTTATGACGCTTTCGGGCCAGGTGTTCAACCTGAATTATGGGAAGCTCCACTATTCCAAAAGTTCTACGAGGCCTTGACCCCAGGAGGGGTTTTTGTTACCTATTGCGTAAAAGGAACCGCAAGAAGAGCTTTGCAAGCTATTGGTTTTGAGGTAGATATTATAGAAGGTCCTCCCGGGAAAAGACATATGATGAGAGCTCAGAAACCTTGCCAATAAGTCTTAATAAATACAAAACTACTTCTTAAAGATTTTAGGGTTTTGAGTTTGAATGCAAAGCATATTTTTTGCATATTGCGGGATATTTTGAAATCCCTAAGATTTCGACATTGCTTTTTATACTGAAAATACTAAATTATAAACAACCTTATGGTAAGAAATATCAGTCTGATCGTTTTTCTAATGTTCACTGTTTCATTGACATTTGCTCAAGATTTGCAAATTGAAGAAACCTTGATTAACCCTTCAGAACAAATTAATGATGGTCAAATAGAATTGAAAGTATCTGGAGGAATTCCTCCCTACACTTACGAATGGAGTAATGATGAAACGCCATTAAGTTCAGCTAAATCTAGTGATCTTACAGAAGGGATAACTCATACTGTAAAAGTTACAGATGCCAACGGGAATTTTGCTGAGAAATCCTTCGAAATAAAAGCGGAATCTATTGTAGAAAGTTTTAATGGTACCTTCAAGCCTATTGTTAACAGCATGGGAAGTGTTCTATTCTGGGATCCCTTTGCTGCAGTTGGTATATACGATCCAGTAGTCTACACCAAGGAAAAACTATTATTTGCCCCACGTTGGGAACCTAATACTCAAAATAAATTCTTGCTCAAGCAATGGCTTGTTCAAGAAGAAGAAACGGTTAAAAAAGGACAAGACATCGCCATTATAGAAGTTGATGGAGAAAGTGAAATTGTAAAGGCACCTGCCAACGGAAAGATAGAACACCTTGCAGAGGATGGAGATTATATTTACGATCCTAGCAGCAAAGCAGATGTCATTAATCAAAATGCACATAAATTTGGTAAAATTACATTTGATGACCCAGTAGCTCTCACCCATCCTAATGGGACTCCATTAACTAAGGATATACCCTTTATTGTGATTTGGCTGATCTTTGGAGCGGCATTCTTTACCTTTAGAATGGGCTTTATCAACATTAGAGGATTTAAACACGCCTTACAACTCGCCAGAGGAAAATACGACGAACCCAATGCGCCTGGTAGAATTACGCATTTTCAAGCTTTAGCAACTGCAGTTTCTGCTACTGTTGGACTAGGGAATATTGCTGGTGTTGCGATTGCTGTTTCCTTAGGGGGAGCTGGAGCAACATTTTGGATGATTCTTGCTGGATTTTTAGGTATGTCTTCAAAGTTTGTAGAGTGTACCTTGGGGGTGAAATATAGATTTATCAATAAAGAAGGCAGAATCTTTGGGGGTCCTATGAACTACTTAAGATATGGTCTTGAAAAACGAAATTTAGGTAAATTGGGTAAATTTTTAGCAGCCTTTTTTGCGGTCCTAGCAATTGGAGCGTCCTTCGGAGGTGGTAATATGTTCCAAGCCAATCAATCCTTCGATATTCTCTCTGGTCAGATCCCGTTTTTAGTGGGTAATGGCTTTTGGTTTGGAGTTTTCCTAGCCGTATTGGTAGGCGTTGTGATCATTGGAGGTATCAATAGTATTGCAAAAGTAACCGGCAAAGTAGTTCCGGTTATGGCTGGGGTTTATATTATAGGAGCTTTGGTGGTCATTGGGATGAATATTGAAAATCTAGGCCCAGCTTTGAATGCTATCTTCTCTGGAGCATTTACACCCACAGCCCTTAAAGGTGGCTTTATAGGAGTATTGGTGGTTGGTTTCCAAAGAGCAGCTTTTTCAAACGAGGCTGGTGTAGGGTCTGCGGCTATCGCTCACTCTGCCGCCAAAACTAACCATCCACCCTCAGAAGGTTTTGTGGCTTTATTAGAACCCTTTATAGATACCGTTGTGGTCTGTACACTTACCGCTTTGGTATTGATCTTTACAGGGATGCATGAAGTAGAAGGAGTGTCTGGTGTGCAATTGACAACTGATGCCTTTGGAAGTGTGATCTCATGGTTTCCATACGTGCTCTCTGTTGCCGTTTTCTTATTTGCTTTCTCTACAATGATATCTTGGTCTTACTACGGAATGAGAGCTTGGACTTATATTTTTGGAAGAAGTAATCGATCAGAATTGATTTATAAAATCATATTTTTATTGTTTGTGGTCTTAGGAGCTTCTGTAAGTTTAGGAGCTGTATTAGATTTTTCAGATATGATGATATTAGCGATGTCTTTCCCTAACATTATTGGACTGTATATTATGTCTGGTGAAGTGAGAAAAGATTTAAAAGAATACATGGACAAACTAAAATCAGGACAAATCTTTAAAAAAGAGGTCTTGAAAAAATAAAAATCCACTGATGAAATCTTCAAGAAAATTCCGTTTTGGCTACACTAAAGGTGACCGAAACGGAATTTTCTTATTCTGCCTTATTTTGATTGCAGGGATAGCAATCAATTACTTTAGTTTGAATACCTTATCTGAGGCCAACAAGCCGTTTGAATTTTCTAAAACCGCAGATTCTCTTCATCGCCTTGTAGATTCGTTAAAAAAACAACAAAGCCTTGAGGATCAAAGAGTCATTTATCCTTTTAATCCTAATTTTGTGACTGATTATAAAGGGTATACTTTGGAAATGACTACCGAGCAGATTGATAGGCTTCTTGAGTTTAGAGCTAAAGACGAATGGATCAATTCCAAAGCTCAATTTCAGAAAGTGACTGGAGTTTCCGACCAATGGATGACAACTTACAGTACTTACTTTAAGTTTCCAGATTGGGTAATTGAGCGCCAAGAACAAGATTCTAAAAAACCGAAGCGCAAGTCATTAAAATATTCAGAAAAGAAAGACCTGAATACCGTTGATATTGATGAATTGATCCTAGTAGATGGGATAGGAGAGGCCCTAGCCAATAGAATAGTGAGGCATAGAAGTCAACTAGGGGGCTTTGTCAATACAATTCAACTTAAAGATGTGTACGGGTTAAACTCAGAAGTGATAGAACGTTTGGAAGAGCAAATCGCTTTAAAAACACCTTTAGAAATAGAGAAGCAAGATATTAATACCATCAGTGTGCTTGGGCTGTCCGAGCTTCCTTATTTCGATTATGAAATGGCTAGAAGCATAGTCAACTTTATAAAATTGAGAGAAGGGATTAGTAATTTTGAAGAATTATCAAAAATCGAAGGGTTTCCAAGTTATAAATTAGACAGAATTCAATTATATTTGGAAATTAGAGAATAATACTTAAAATAGACTTAGAGATATGGATCACATGTATTTTAGTGAAGAACATGAAATGTTCAGAAAGAGTTTAAAGGAATTCCTTCAGAAGGAAGTCGTTCCTCACATAGATAAATGGGAGGAAGAAGGCAGTATAGAGCGTTTTATTTGGAAAAAGTTTGGTGATATGGGCTATTTCGGTCTAGCTTATCCGGAGAAATATGGTGGCTTAGATTTAGACTTATTTTATACCATTATCCTTTTGGAGGAACTTCAGAAAATAAATTCTGGTGGTTTTGCTGCAGCGATATGGGCACATGCTTATCTAGCTATGACTCACATCAATAAAGAGGGAAGTGAGGAGATAAAAGAAAAGTATCTATCGGCTTCTATTTCTGGAGACATGATTGGGTGTCTTTGTATTACTGAACCTTTTGGAGGCTCAGACGTCGCTGGAATGAAAACCACTGCAGTTGAAAAAGAAGACACCTTTGTCATTAACGGGTCCAAAACATTTATCACTAACGGAGTCTATTCCGATTACCTCATTGTAGCTGCTAAAACAGCTCCAGAGAAAGGAGGAAAGGGCATGAGTATTTTTCTAGTAGATAGAGATACACCTGGCATTTCTGCAACCAAGTTGAATAAATTGGGTTGGAGAGCTTCTGATACGGCTGAGCTGGCTTTCGATAATGTTGAGATTCCTAAGTCTCATTTGATGGGAGAGCGCAACCAGGGTTTTCCATATATCATGCAGCACTTTGCTCTTGAGCGTCTTATTATGGGGGTGAACGGCCATGCGAGAGCAGAATATGCATTAGAATATGCGCTAAAATATATGTCGGAGCGTGAAGCTTTTGGACAGACTATCGATAAGTTTCAAGCCTTAAGGCACAAAATTGCGGAGCGAAGTAGTGAAGTAGAAATGGCTAAAGCCTTCAATTATACCACTGCAAAGCGTTTAGATGCTGGTGAATACGTTGTGAAAGAAGCCACCATGTCCAAGTTGCTTTCTACCAAAATTGCCGATGAGGTGATTTACGATTGCTTACAGATGTTAGGGGGTTATGGCTATGTAGAAGACTATCCATTAGCTAGAATGTTTAGAGATAGTAGATTAGGACCCATCGGTGGTGGCACTTCTGAAATTTTGAAAGAAATTATCGCCAAAATGGTCATTGATAATAAAGATTATAAGCCAGCCACTTATTCGGAGGATGGCTTGGTATCTCGATAAAGGCGTTTGGCGAAAATATCCCCAAAATTATCGCCAAAATGGTCATTGATAATAAAGATTATAAGCCAGCCACTTATTCGGAGGATGGCTTGGTATCTCGATAGAGTCGTTTGGCGAAAATATCCCCAAAATTATCGCCAAAATGCTAATCGATAATAAGGATTATAAGCCAGTCACTTATTCGGAGGATGGCTTGGTATCTCGATAGAGTCTTTTGGCGAAAATATCCCCAAAATTATCGCCAAAATGGTCATTGATAATAAAGATTATAAGCCAGCCACTTATTCGGAGGATGGCTTGGTATCTCGATAGAGTTGTTTGGCGAAAATATCCCCAAAATTATCGCCAAAATGGTCATTGATAATAAAGATTATAAGCCAGCCACTTATTCGGAGGATGGCTTGGTATCTCGATAGAGTCGTTTGGCGAAAATATCCCCAAAATTATCGCCAAAATGGTGATAGATAATAAAGACTATAAGCCAGTGACTTATTCGGAGGAAGGCTTGGTATCTCGATAGAGTCGTTTGGCGAAAATATCCCCAAAATTATCGCCAAAATGGTGATAGATAATAAAGACTATAAGCCAGTGACTTATTCGGAGGAAGGCTTGGTATCTCGATAGTGTCGTTTGGCGAAAATATCCCCAAAATTATCGCCAAAATGGTCATTGATAATAAGGATTATAAACCGACGATTTAGTTGATTTATAATTATAAATTTGTAACCATGTTCTCCTAGGGACATGATTTTTTTATGATGTATACGGATGCCTTTTTAGATTATCTCCTTTTGGAAAAGAAGTATGCTAAGCTTACTATTGTTTCTTATGCCTCGGATCTGCATCAATTTCAAGTATTCATTTTAGAAACATACGATACTAAGGACATGTCTGAAGTCAATTATCCTATGATTCGGCAGTGGATTGTTGGTTTTATAGAGTTAGGGTTAACTCATAAAACCATCAACAGAAAGCTATCTACCCTCAAGACTTTTTTTAAATTTCTCTTGAAGATACAAGCGATAGAGGTAAATCCTATGTCGCAGCATAAGTCTTTAAAATTGCCAAAACGCCAGCAAGAGGTATTCTCCGTTCTTGAATTGGAGAAAGTTTCCTATTATTTTGAAGATTCTACTTTTGAAGGTCTTAGGGATCATCTCATTATTGAATTGCTGTATGCCACAGGGATGCGTAGACAGGAGTTAATAGACCTGCAGTTGAGTAGTCTCGATTTGAAGCAAGAACAGCTTAAAGTGCGCGGGAAACGCAATAAGGAGCGACTTATACCCCTGCTTAACTCGACCTCTCTTTTAATTGAACGCTACTTGCAGGAAAGAAGTATTTTGCAGCCTCAAGGGAGTGCACTTTTTGTCACTTCCAAAGGGAAAGCGATTTATCCAAATTTAGTGTATAGGGTCGTGCATTCTTATTTTGAAAAGGTGTCTACAAAGAAAAAATTAAGTCCGCATTTACTAAGGCATGCTTTTGCTACGCATTTGCTAGATAAAGGAGCCGATATTTCAGCCATTAAGGATTTACTAGGACATAGCAGTTTAGCGTCAACCGAAGTCTATACCCATTCGAATTTTAAGGAGTTGAGCAAAGCTCATCAAGCCGCACATCCTCGCTCACAAGGCAAAGAGTAAGCATCTATATTACTAGCTGGATTTATTTTCAATTTAATTAGAAAAAAAGTAAAAAATAATTTTCAGATACCAATAATCGTTTTATATTTGCAACCCGTTACGAAAAGTAGCGTTTGACATACTGATAAGCCGATGTAGCTCAGCTGGCTAGAGCAGCTGATTTGTAATCAGCAGGTCGTGGGTTCGAGTCCCTCTATCGGCTCAAAGTGTAGAATGGTGTTCATTTTATTCTTTAATCATTAAATGAGTTGAAGCGTTTGGGACGAGAAGTTTATCCCGAACGAAGTTGAGGGGAGTCCCTCTATCGGCTCAAAGTGTAGAATGGTGTTCATTTTATACTTTAATATTAAATGAGTTGAAGCGTTTGGGACGAGAAGTTTATCCCGAACGAAGTTGAGGGGAGTCCCTCTATCGGCTCAAAGTGTAGAATGGTGTTCATTTTATACTTTAATATTAAATGAGTTGAAGCGTTTGGGACGAGAAGTTTATCCCGAACGAAGTTGAGGGGAGTCCCTCTATCGGCTCAAAGTGTAGAATGGTGTTCATTTTATATTTTAATATTAAATGAGTTGAAGCGTTTGGGACGAGAAGTTTATCCCGAACGAAGTTGAGGGGAGTCCCTCTATCGGCTCAAAGTGTAGAATGGTGTTCATTTTATACTTTAATATTAAATGAGTTGAAGCGTTTGAGACGAGAAGTTTATCCCGAACGAAGTTGAGGGGAGTCCCTCTATCGGCTCAAAGTGTAGAATGGTGTTCATTTTGTATTTTAATATTAAATGAGTTGAAGCGTTTGGGACGAGAAGTTTATCCCGAACGAAGTTGAGGGGAGTCCCTCTATCGGCTCAAAGTACAGAATGGTGTTTATTTTATACTTTAATATTAAATGAGTTGAAGCGTTTGGGACGAGAAGTTTATCCCGAGCGAAGTAGAGGTAAGTCCCTCTATCGGCTCTATTATCAGATTGTTTGGGGAGATACTCAAGCGGCCAACGAGGGCAGACTGTAAATCTGCTGACTACGTCTTCGCAGGTTCGAATCCTGCTCTCCCCACAACCAAGTCGGATAACGTCAGACTTTGTATTGAAATATTGATTAAATAAGCGGAAGTAGCTCAGTTGGTAGAGCGTCAGCCTTCCAAGCTGAATGTCGCCGGTTCGAACCCGGTCTTCCGCTCTATTTTATTTCGATATCAAATATCTGAATGCCGACGTAGCTCAGGGGTAGAGCGTTTCCTTGGTAAGGAAAAGGTCACGAGTTCAATTCTCGTCGTTGGCTCAATTTTAAAGTCTCAAAACTTGGTTTTGTTGGCTTTATACGTTGTTATTAACATTAACACTAATATATAACTAAGATTAAATAATTACTACTATGGCAAAGAAGGAAAATTTTGATCGTTCCAAACCGCACCTTAATATAGGTACTATTGGTCACGTCGATCACGGAAAAACTACTCTTACAGCTGCTATTACTAAGGTTATGGCAGACGCTGGATATTCTGAAGCTAGTGCTTTTGATCAAATTGATAATGCACCTGAGGAAAAAGAGCGTGGTATTACCATCAACTCTTCTCACGTTGAATATCAAACAGCTAATCGTCACTATGCACACGTTGACTGTCCAGGTCACGCCGATTATGTGAAGAACATGGTTACAGGTGCTGCCCAAATGGACGGCGCTATTTTAGTAGTGGCTGCTACTGATGGTCCAATGCCACAAACTCGTGAGCATATCCTATTAGGACGTCAGGTGGGTATCCCTAGAATTGTTACTTTCTTAAACAAGGTTGACCTTGTTGATGATGAGGAGCTTTTGGAGCTTGTTGAAATGGAAGTGAGAGATTTGCTTTCTTTTTACGAATATGATGGAGATAATGCTCCTGTTATTTCAGGTTCAGCTCTTGGCGCTTTAGAAGGTGATGAGAAATGGAGCAAAACTGTTATAGATCTTATGGAAGCAGTTGATGACTACATTGAATTACCAGAAAGAGATGTTGAAAAAGATTTCTTAATGCCTATCGAAGATGTATTCTCAATCACAGGTCGTGGTACTGTTGCAACTGGTCGTATTGAGACTGGTGTTGCAAATACTGGTGATGCTGTAGAGATTAACGGTATGGGTGCTGAAAACTTAAAGTCAACAGTTACTGGAGTTGAAATGTTCCGTAAAATTCTTGATAGAGGTGAAGCAGGAGATAACGTTGGTATCTTGTTAAGAGGTATTGAGAAAAACCAAATCTCTAGAGGTATGGTTATCGCAAAACCTGGTTCTGTTAAGCCACACGCTAAATTTAAAGCCGAGGTGTATATCCTAAAGAAAGAAGAAGGTGGACGTCACACTCCATTCCACAATAACTACAGACCACAGTTCTACGTAAGAACAACAGATGTTACTGGTACAATCAACCTTCCTGAGGGAGTTGAAATGGTTATGCCTGGTGATAACTTAACCATTACTGTAGACTTGATTCAAGCCATTGCCTTAAACGTAGGTTTAAGATTCGCTATCCGTGAGGGTGGACGTACAGTTGGTGCTGGTCAGGTTACTGAAATTATCTAATTCTTTTTTAAGAATAGATACAAATTTAGTTAAGGTGTCTCTTAGAGATACCTTAACTTTTTAAGTTTTCTTTTTTTAAGTGCATTTTATTTTGTTTCTTTGCACGCTTTAAAAAACGAATTATTTACGGGTTTAGCTCAGTTGGTAGAGCACTGGTCTCCAAAACCAGGTGTCGGGAGTTCGAGCCTCTCAACCCGTGCAAATCTTAAGAAGATGTCAAACTTTAAAAATTACGTAAGCGAGTCTTACGAGGAATTAAAAAATCATGTGACTTGGCCAACATGGGCTGAGGGGCAAAAGCTCATGGTTATTGTTGCCGTGTTTTCAATCCTTTTTTCGCTCGCCATTTGGGGAGTTGATGAGGTCTTTAGCGCAGCTGTTAAGCAATATTTTAATTGGGTTAAATCATAACACATGTCAGAAACAAGCTTAAAAAAATGGTATGTGGTCAGAGCCATTAGTGGTTCAGAGAACAAGGTGAAAGATTATATTGAAAAAGAAATCTCACACCAAGGTCTTAGCGATTACGTCGATGATATTCTCGTTCCTACAGAAAATGTGGTTCAAATCCGTAATGGAAAGAAAATCACCAAGGAGAAAGTTTATTTTCCTGGCTACATTATGGTCAACGCTAATCTTGAAGGAGAAGTTGGGCACGTGATTAAGCAAGTTAATGGAGTGATTGGTTTTTTGGGTGAAACCAAAAGAGGTGATCCTGTTCCAATGCGTAAATCTGAAGTGAATAGAATGTTAGGTAAAGTCGATCAACTTTCTACACAGAAAGAAAATGTGGCTATACCTTTCAATATTGGCGAAGCTATTAAAGTAGTTGATGGTCCTTTCAACAGTTTTACGGGAACTATCGAGAAGATAAATGAAGATAAACGCAAGCTCCAAGTTATGGTTAAGATCTTTGGTCGTAAAACACCGGTTGAACTTAGCTATATGCAAGTAGAGAAAATTTAAATGTTACATATAATACAGAGTTGTTTTTAATTATAATGCTTCCCACTGAAAACAATTCGACTAAATTTTGAAAAATGGCAAAAGAAGTAAGTAAAGTAGTAAAACTCCAGGTAAAAGGTGGTGCAGCAAACCCATCCCCACCGGTTGGACCTGCTTTAGGTGCTGCTGGGGTAAACATCATGGAATTCTGTAAGCAATTCAATGGTAGAACTCAAGATAAAGGTGGGAAAATCCTTCCTGTAGAAATTACAGTTTACAAGGATAAATCCTTTGATTTTGTAATCAAAACACCACCTGCAGCAGTTCAATTGATGGAAGCATCAAAACTAAAGAAAGGATCTGGCGAGCCTAATAGTAAAAAAGTTGGTGTCGTAACATGGGATCAAGTGAAAGCTATAGCTGAAGATAAAATGCAAGATTTGAATGCATTTACAACAGAATCTGCCATGAAAATGGTAGCTGGTACAGCAAGATCTATGGGAATAACCGTAAAAGGTAATGCACCATTTTAACAAAACGAAATTAACATGGCAAAAATAACTAAAAAGCAAAAAGAAGCGCAAAGTAAAGTGGATGAGACTAGAACTTATTCCGTAGCTGATGCCTCTGCTTTATTGAAAGATATGGCTTACGCTAATTTCGACGAATCTGTTGATTTAGCTGTAAGACTGAATGTAGATCCTAGAAAAGCCAACCAAATGGTTCGTGGAGTAGTAACACTTCCTCACGGAACTGGTAAAGACGTAAAAGTTTTGGCTCTTGTTACTCCAGATAAAGAAAAAGAAGCTGAAGATGCTGGTGCTGATTTTGTAGGATTGGATGAATACCTTGAAAAAATCAAAGGAGGATGGACCGATGTTGATGTCATCGTAACTATGCCTAGTGTGATGGGTAAATTAGGTCCCTTAGGACGAATATTAGGCCCTAGAGGTTTAATGCCTAACCCAAAGACTGGTACAGTAACTATGGACATCGCCAAAGCAGTTTCAGACGTGAAAGCTGGTAAAATCGACTTTAAAGTTGATAAAACTGGTATCGTTCATGCTGCTGTAGGTAAAGTATCCTTTGATGCAGAAAAAATTGCTGGAAATGCAAGAGAATTACTAACTACGCTCGTCAAACTTAAACCTCAAGTAGTGAAAGGTACTTATATAAAAAGTATCTACATCGCTTCTACAATGAGTCCAAGTATAGAAATCGATACGAAACGATTTACCGAGCAATAATATTAAGTTATGACAAGAGAAGAGAAATCTACAGTAATAAAAGATTTAACTACTAAGTTAGCAGATTCATCTAATGTATACCTAGCAGACATTTCAGGATTGAACGCAACATTAACATCAGACTTAAGACGCGCTTGTTACAAAGCAGACGTTAAGTTGATGGTAGTTAAAAATACTCTCCTAGCTAAGGCTATGGAAAGTTCAGATAAGGAATTTGGGGAGCTTACAGGTATTTTGAAAGGAAGTACCTCAATTATGCTTTCTGAAACAGGAAATGCTCCTGCTAAAGTGATCAAAACCTTTAGAAAGAAAAATGATAAGCCAGTTTTAAAAGGCGCCTATGTTGCAGAGTCAGTTTATGTTGGCGATGACTACCTAGATGCTCTTGTAGATATTAAATCTAAAGACGAAGTGATTGGCGAAATTATTGGATTGTTACAATCTCCAGCTAAAAACGTTATTTCAGCGCTTAAATCTAGTGGAGGTAAACTAGCAGGTATCCTAAAAACCCTTTCAGAAAAAGAAGAATAAACACGCACTAATTACTAAATATTAAATTACACTAAAACGATAGAAAATGGCAGAATTAAAAGATTTCGCAGAACAATTAGTTAATCTTACTGTAAAAGAAGTAAACGAATTAGCTGATATTTTAAAAGAAGAATATGGAATAGAGCCTGCTGCTGCTGCAGTAGCTGTTGCTGGTGGCGGTGCTGCTGGTGGTGGTGAAGAAGTTGAAGAGCAAACAGAATTTGATGTAATATTGAAAGCTGCAGGTGGATCTAAATTAGCAGTAGTTAAACTTGTTAAAGAATTGACAGGTTTAGGTCTTAAAGATGCTAAAGGATTAGTAGATGGTGCACCAGCTCCAGTTAAAGAAGGTGTTTCTAAAGACGAAGCAGAAGCACTTAAAGCACAACTAGAAGAAGCAGGTGCTGAAGTTGAGCTTAAGTAAGCTTAACAACAGTTTTAACAATAGGTTTAGACCACAAGATTTAGTCTTGAAGGTCTAAACCATTTTGCGTATCTATACGCGACGTGTTTATTTTACTTTTTATAAGTTAATATTGCTGATGAATTTAATAAAATTCAAAGCATTAAAATCTTTCTTAGATGTTAGCAATTCACAATGAACGAATTAGTTTTTCTTCCGTACAAAACAAGCCAGATTATCCAGATTTCCTGGATATCCAAGTAAAATCTTTCCAAGATTTTTTTCAGCTTGAAACCAAACCAGAAGAAAGATCCAACGAAGGTCTATACAATACCTTCAAAGAAAATTTTCCAATTACAGATACGAGAAATCAATTTGTACTTGAATTTTTAGACTACTTTGTAGATCCCCCAAGATATTCTATCCAAGAATGTATTGAAAGAGGTCTAACTTACAGTGTGCCTTTAAAGGCAAGATTAAAACTTTACTGTACCGATCCAGAACATGAGGATTTTGAAACGATCGTACAGGACGTCTATTTAGGGACTATTCCCTACATGACACCCAGCGGTACGTTTGTGATTAATGGAGCAGAACGGGTTGTTGTGTCTCAATTGCACAGATCACCAGGTGTATTTTTTGGTCAGTCTTTTCACGCTAACGGAACTAAACTTTATTCCGCTAGAGTTATTCCTTTTAAAGGATCGTGGATTGAATTTGCGACCGATATAAATTCTGTGATGTATGCCTACATCGACAGGAAAAAGAAATTACCTGTCACTACACTTTTCAGAGCTATCGGTTTTGAAAGAGATAAAGATATTTTAGAAATTTTTGATCTTGCAGAAGAGGTCAAAGTTTCAAAAACAGGTCTTAAAAAATTCCTTGGTAGAAAACTAGCTGCAAGGGTTTTAAATACATGGTATGAAGATTTCGTAGATGAAGATACAGGAGAGGTGGTGTCGATTGAAAGAAATGAAATCGTACTCGACCGTGATACCGTTTTAGAAAAGGACCATATTGAAGAGATTTTAGAAACGGGTTCAAAAACAATCTTACTTCACAAAGAAGAGAATTTGACCGGTGACTATGCTATCATATACAATACATTACAAAAAGATCCTACTAACTCTGAAAAAGAGGCAGTAGAGCATATTTATAGACAACTACGTAATGCCGAGCCGCCTGATGAAGAAACGGCTAGAGGTATTATCGATAAGTTGTTCTTCTCAGATCAACGTTACAATTTAGGTGAAGTTGGTCGTTATAGAATGAACAAAAAGCTAGGTCTTGATATCAGTATGGACAGTAAGGTTCTTACTAAATTAGATATCATTACCATTATCAAGTACTTAATAGAACTTGTAAATTCTAAAGCTGAAGTTGATGATATTGATCACCTTTCTAACCGTCGTGTAAGAACAGTTGGTGAGCAATTGTCTCAACAATTTGGTGTTGGTCTAGCTAGAATGGCGAGAACCATAAGAGAGAGAATGAACGTTAGAGATAATGAAGTCTTTACACCAATCGACTTGATTAATGCGAAGACATTGTCTTCTGTGATCAATTCTTTCTTTGGAACCAACCAGTTGTCTCAGTTTATGGATCAAACCAATCCATTAGCTGAATTAACCAACAAACGTAGACTTTCTGCTTTAGGACCTGGAGGTTTATCTAGAGAAAGAGCTGGGTTCGAGGTTCGTGATGTTCACTACACTCACTACGGAAGACTTTGCCCTATTGAAACTCCTGAAGGACCAAACATTGGTCTGATTTCTTCTATGTCTGTTTATGGAAAAGTAAACAGCATGGGCTTTATCGAAACTCCATACCGTAAGGTTGAAAATGGAAAAATCGATTTCAAATCAGATCCTTTATACCTTTCAGCAGAAGAGGAAGAAAATAAATTGATTGCACAAGCCAATATTCCTATTTCAGAAGATGGAACGATGACTTCAGAACGTGTTATTGCACGTATGGAAGGTGATTTCCCTGTTGTAGATCCAAAAGATGTGGATTATATTGATGTTGCACCAAACCAAATTTCATCGATCTCTGCTTCATTAATTCCATTCTTGGAACACGATGATGCCAACAGAGCTTTGATGGGATCTAACATGATGCGTCAAGCACTTCCACTATTGAGAGTAGATGCTCCTATTGTAGGAACAGGACTTGAAAGAAGGGTTGCTCAAGATTCAAGAGTTTTGATCAACGCTGAAGGTGAAGGAACTGTCAAGTATGTAGATGCTAGAAAAATCATCATAGATTACGACAGAACTGAAAATGAAAGATTGGTTAGTTTTGACGATGATGACAAAACTTATGATCTGATCAAATTCAGAAAAACAAACCAAGGGTCTACCATTAACCTAAAACCTATCGTCCGTGTTGGAGATAGAGTTATTAAAGGACAAGTTCTTTGTGAAGGTTATGCAACAGATAATGGTGAGCTAGCTTTAGGTAGAAATATGAAAGTGGCATTTATGCCATGGAAAGGATATAACTTCGAGGATGCTATCGTAATTTCTGAGCGTGTGGTTAAAGATGATCTCTTAACTTCAGTTCATATCGACGAGTATTCTTTAGAAGTAAGAGATACCAAGCTTGGTAATGAAGAGTTGACCAGCGATATTCCAAACGTTTCTGAAGAAGCGACTAAAGACTTGGATGAGCATGGTATGATAAGGATAGGTGCAGAAATTAAGCCTGGAGATATCCTTATCGGTAAGATCACCCCAAAAGGTGAAAGCGATCCTACTCCCGAAGAAAAATTATTGAGAGCTATATTTGGTGACAAAGCTGGAGATGTAAAAGATGCTTCTTTAAAAGCTTCTCCATCACTCAACGGTGTTGTTATCGATAAGAAATTGTTTACTAGAGCTGTTAAAGACAAGCGTAAGCGTGCTCAGGATAAACAAGAAATCGATGCTTTGGAAGGAAAATTCCAAGTTAAGTTTGAAGAGCTAAGAAATCATTTGATTGAAAAGTTGTTTGGAATCGTAGGAGGAAAAACTGCACAAGGTGTTCAAAATGATTTAGGGGAAGATACTCTACCAAAAGGTAAGAAGTACACTCTAAAGATGTTGAACTCTGTGGAAGATTTCAGCCACTTGACTAAAGGGACTTGGACGACAGATAAAGGGACCAATGCTTTAGTAGCAGACTTGCTGCATAACTATAAAATTAAGCAAAACGACCTTCAAGGAAACCTAAGAAGAGAGAAATTTACTATAACAGTAGGAGATGAACTTCCATCGGGTATTTTAAAACTCGCTAAAATTTACGTGGCTAAGAAACGTAAATTGAAAGTAGGAGATAAGATGGCTGGTCGTCACGGAAACAAAGGTATTGTCGCTAAAATCGTAAGAGAAGAAGACATGCCGTTCTTGGAGGATGGAACTCCAGTAGATATCGTATTGAACCCATTGGGTGTACCATCGCGTATGAACATTGGACAGATCTACGAAACTGTATTAGGTTGGGCTGGACAAAAATTAGGTAAGAAATTTGCGACTCCAATTTTTGATGGAGCCACTTTAGACCAAATTAATGAATTGACCGACGAAGCTGGAATTCCAAGATTTGGGCACACGTATCTTTTTGATGGTGGAACTGGTGAGCGTTTTGATCAACCTGCAACGGTAGGTGTGATTTATATGCTGAAACTAGGACATATGATCGAAGATAAAATGCACGCTAGATCTATAGGACCTTACTCTCTAATCACACAGCAACCTCTTGGTGGTAAAGCACAATTTGGTGGACAGCGTTTTGGTGAAATGGAAGTTTGGGCTTTAGAAGCCTACGGAGCGTCTGCTACATTAAGAGAAATTTTAACAGTAAAATCTGATGATGTTATTGGTAGAGCCAAAACTTACGAAGCAATCGTAAAAGGTGAACCCATGCCAGAGCCAGGATTGCCAGAATCTTTCAATGTATTGATGCACGAATTGAAAGGTTTAGGACTAGATATCAGATTAGAAGAGTAATAACAATCCCACCTAAGGGTGGGGTTGATTATCACATTATATTTCAATAATTCTTTAGCACTTGTATTATGACAAGAAATAATGATAAGAATACACAAAAGAGGTTTAATAAAATCTCTATAGGTTTATCTTCTCCAGAGAGAATTCTAGGTGAATCTCGAGGTGAAGTTTTAAAACCTGAAACTATTAACTACAGAACACACAAGCCGGAAAGAGATGGATTGTTTTGTGAACGAATTTTTGGCCCCGTCAAAGATTATGAATGTGCTTGTGGAAAATACAAAAGAATACGTTACAAAGGAATTGTTTGTGACCGTTGCGGAGTAGAAGTTACCGAGAAGAAAGTAAGAAGAGACCGTGTTGGACATATCAACTTAGTAGTTCCTGTTGCTCATATTTGGTACTTTAGATCCTTACCTAACAAAATAGGTTACCTTCTTGGAATTCCTTCCAAGAAACTGGACATGATTATTTACTACGAGCGTTATGTAGTTATTCAACCAGGGGATGCTAAGAATGAAGAAGGAGAGCCACTTAAAAAAATGGATTTCTTAACCGAAGAAGAGTATCTGAATATACTTGAAGAAGTTCCACAAGAGAATCAATATCTAGACGATGACGATCCAAACAAATTCATTGCCAAAATGGGTGCTGAATGTCTTTTGGAAATTCTAAAGCGTTTAGATCTTAATCAACTGTCTTACGACCTAAGACACAAGGCTAACAATGAAACGTCTAAGCAAAGGAAAACTGAAGCTTTAAAACGTTTACAAGTTGTTGAAGCTTTAAGAGATTCTACAAAAACTAGAGAAAATAATCCTGAGTGGATGATCATGAAAGTGATCCCTGTAACTCCTCCAGAATTAAGACCTCTTGTGCCTCTTGATGGCGGACGTTTTGCGACTTCAGATTTAAATGACTTATACCGTAGAGTAATTATTAGAAACAATCGTTTAAAGCGATTGATGGAAATAAAGGCTCCTGAAGTTATCTTAAGAAATGAAAAACGTATGCTGCAGGAATCTGTAGATTCTTTGTTTGATAATACGAGAAAATCTTCAGCGGTTAAAACGGATTCTAACAGACCTCTGAAATCGCTTTCCGATTCTTTAAAAGGTAAGCAAGGACGTTTCAGACAAAACTTACTTGGTAAGCGTGTGGATTATTCAGCACGTTCGGTAATCGTTGTTGGTCCTGAGATGAAAATGTTTGAATGTGGATTGCCTAAAGATATGGCAGCAGAACTTTATAAGCCTTTTGTTATCAGAAAACTGATTGAAAGAGGAATTGTTAAGACTGTAAAATCGGCTAAGAAAATAATAGACAAAAAAGAACCTGTAGTTTGGGATATTCTTGAAAATGTACTCAAGGGTCATCCTGTTTTGCTTAACCGTGCTCCAACGCTTCACAGACTTGGTATACAAGCCTTTCAACCTAAGTTGATTGAAGGTAAAGCGATACAATTACACCCATTGGTTTGTACTGCATTTAATGCCGATTTTGATGGTGATCAAATGGCAGTTCATTTACCTCTAGGTCCAGAAGCTATCTTGGAAGCTCAACTTTTAATGTTGGCCTCTCATAGTATTTTGAACCCTGCAAATGGTTCTCCTATTACCGTTCCTTCTCAGGATATGGTACTTGGATTATACTATATGACCAAGCCAAGATCTTCTACTCCAGAACATAAAGTGAAAGGGGAAGGCCTTAGATTTTATTCAGCCGAAGAAGTTAACATTGCTTACAACGAAAAGCAAGTTGAATTAAACGCTTTAATCACAATTAGAACTAACGATGTTGACGAAAACGGAGATATCGTTAAGAAAAATATAGAAACGACAGTAGGACGGGTGTTGTTTAACCAAACTATTCCGGATAGTGTTGGTTTTATCAACGATGTAATGACTAAGAAAGCGCTTCGTGATGTTATCGCGAGAGTACTTAAGAAAACATCTGTTCCCGAAACTGCTGAATTCTTAGATGAAATTAAAACTCTAGGATACAATTTCGCCTTTAAAGGTGGATTGTCTTTCTCTCTTGGTGATATTATTATCCCAGCAGAAAAGCAATCTATGATTGATGATGCAAATGAGCAAGTAGAAGGCGTTATAGGAAACTATAACATGGGTCTTATCACAAACAACGAGCGTTACAACCAAGTTATTGATATATGGACGGCTACCAATGCAAATCTAACAGAACTCGCTATGAAGCGTATTCGTGAAGATCAGCAAGGTTTCAACTCTGTGTATATGATGCTTGATTCTGGTGCAAGGGGTTCTAAGGAACAAATTCGCCAGTTAACAGGTATGCGTGGTTTGATGGCTAAGCCTAAAAAATCTACATCTGCAGGTGGAGAAATTATTGAAAATCCTATTTTATCTAACTTTAAAGAAGGTCTTTCAATTTTAGAATACTTTATCTCTACTCACGGTGCTCGTAAAGGTCTTGCCGATACGGCTCTTAAAACTGCCGATGCTGGTTACTTAACTCGTAGACTGGTAGATGTTTCTCAAGATGTAATTGTAAGAGAAGAAGACTGTGGAACTTTAAGAGGTATTGAAGTTTCTGCACTGAAGAAAAATGATGAAGTTGTAGAAAGTTTAGGAGAACGTATCGTTGGTAGAACAGCGCTTAACGATATTATAGATCCTATTTCTCAAGATTTACTTGTAGAGTCTGGAGATGAAATTAATGAAGATGCTGCAGATAAAATCGAGGCTTCTGCTTTAAACTCAGTTGAAGTTCGTTCTCCATTAACTTGTGAAGCTAAACAAGGAATTTGTGTGAAATGTTATGGTAGAAACCTTTCTACTAATAAGACAGTTCAACGAGGTGAAGCTGTAGGTGTTGTTGCTGCCCAATCTATTGGTGAGCCAGGTACTCAGTTAACCTTAAGAACTTTCCACGTTGGAGGTATTGCGGGTAACATTTCTGAAGAAAACAAATTGGAAGCTAAATTTGATGGTGTTGCAGAAATTGAAGACTTAAAAACTGTTGAAGGAAAAAATAGCGATGGCAAGAAAACTGACATTGTTATTTCAAGAACTTCAGAAATAAAAGTCATCGATAAAAAATCTGGAATTGCTTTAAGTACAAATGTTATCCCTTATGGTTCTGAACTTCTGGTAAGTCCTGGAGATAAAATCAAAAAAGGAGATGTCATTTGTAAATGGGATCCTTATAATGGTGTAATTATTTCAGAATTCTCTGGTAAAATTGAATTTGAAAATATTACTCAAGGTCAGACTTTCGATGTTGAAAGTGATGAGCAAACGGGTTTCCAAGAGAAAGTGATTATTGAATCTAAGAATAAGCGTAAGATTCCTACACTTCACATCAAAAATAACGATGATGAAATTATGAGATCTTATAACTTACCTGTTGGAGCTCACTTGATGGTAGATGATGATGAGGAAATCAAAATCGGTAAGATCTTGGTTAAAATTCCTAGAAAATCATCAAAAACTGGTGATATTACAGGGGGTCTTCCAAGATTAACAGAATTGTTTGAAGCAAGAAATCCTTCAAACCCTGCTGTTGTAAGTGAAATTGATGGTGTTGTTTCTTTTGGAAAAATTAAAAGAGGTAACCGTGAAATTATCATAGAGTCTAAACTTGGTGAGATTAAAAAATACTTGGTTAAATTATCTAATCAGATCTTAGTACAAGAAAATGATTATGTAAAAGCAGGTATGCCATTGTCTGATGGTTCTGTTACTCCAGAAGATATCTTAAACATCAAAGGGCCTAGTGCTGTGCAACAATACTTAGTGAACGAGGTGCAAGAGGTCTATAGATTACAAGGAGTACAAATCAATGACAAACACTTTGAAGTTGTTGTAAGACAAATGATGAGAAAAGTTAAGATTCAGGACTCTGGAGATACGATATTCTTAGAAAACCAATTGGTGCATAAAGAAGACTTTATCGAAGAAAACGATAATATTTTTGGTAAGAAAATCGTAGAAGAGGCTGGTGACAGTGTGAACTTAAAACCTGGTCAAATTGTCACGATTCGTGAATTGAGAGACGAAAATTCTATCTTAAAACGCGAGGATAAGCAATTAGTTACGGCTCGGGATGCTGAGTCTGCGACTGCTGCTCCAATCTTGCAAGGGATTACAAGAGCATCTCTTCAAACCAAATCTTTCATCTCGGCCGCTTCTTTCCAAGAAACGACCAAAGTATTAAACGAAGCTGCGGTAAGCGGAAAAGTGGATTACTTAGAAGGATTGAAAGAGAATGTAATTGTAGGACACAGAATTCCTGCAGGAACTGGTTTAAGAGAGTTTGACGATATCATAGTAGGGTCTAAAGAAGAATTGGCCAATATGATGGAGAAAAAACAAGAAGTCAATGTAAACTTTAATTAATCATGAGTGATCAAAACGATAAGAAACAACAGAAGCTCAATATACAGATAGACGACGATGTCGCTCAAGGTATATATAGCAACTTGGCGATCATCAATCATTCTCAAACTGAGTTTGTACTGGATTTTGTAAACATAATGCCTGGAGCTCCTAAGAATAAAGTGAGATCGAGAATTATACTTACACCACAACATGCTAAGCGTTTGATGAGGGCATTGAGTGATAACATTAGTCGTTTTGAAAAAAGTCAGGGTTCTATTAAAGAACAAGATAAAACCAATATTCCTTTGAATTTTGGTGGACCTACCGGTGAAGCTTAATTTTCATTGTAGATCTATAAAGAAAATCCCCTCAAACTGACGTTTGAGGGGATTTTTATTTTGAATCAAAACTGACTCGTTATTATTCAGCTTTATAAGCTTTCAAATCAAAAGCAATTTTCATTTGATCGTCAATAAATTTATCTCCTAAATTCTCAACAAAAGATTTAGACATAAATTTGATACCCCACTCTGTTCTATCTAAGACAATGTCCTTTGAGGTTAAAATCAACGAATCGTCAGCTTCGTTCATAGAGACCTGAACAGGAAAAGTGATGTTTTTAGAGGTTTCCTTTAAAGTTAGATTTCCAGATAGCAAAGTCTGTCCTTCTTTATGTTCTACACCAGTAATTTCAAAATTCGCTTCAGGATACTTATTCACGTTAAAGAAATGATCTTCTTTACCGTTGGCATACCCTTTTAAATGATTTTCGAGGTCTTCCTTTTCTTGACCTTCAAGATCTAGCACATTTATAGTCTTCATGTCAATAGTGATATCTCCTCCCTGAAGTTCTCCTTCATTTAAAGACAATCTGCTTTCAGATAAAGAAATCTGACCCTTGTGTTGTTCAGCGGGCTTAGAACCTATCCAATTGATTTTAGATTGTTCTAAATTGACATTATAAGTTGAAGCTAAACTTGAAGTCTCTGTGGTTTCTTTAACATCAGAAGTTTCAGTTTTTTTATCGCTTTTACAGCTTGCTGCTGTTGCGATTAATGATAATACCAAAAGAGAATTAATTACTTTTCTTTTCATTTTTGTTTTTTTAAGTTTAAGAAGTCATATCCAAAAACATTCCACAGTAGAACACTGTCATTATGGCATTAGAACACAATTGGCAATACATTTGCCATACCATACGTAAATTTACAAGCGATGAGTGAAAATAAATCAAATAAAGACGATATAGAATCAACACAAAATGATGTTGAAGTCAATTCAGAAGAGGAAACTTCAGAAGTTCATGATCTAGAAAGTGACGAAGTAGTGGATACTCCAGAAGTTGAGCTGTCTACAGAGGAAAGACTTCAGCAAGAGTTAGGTGCTAAAGATGATAAGTATCTAAGACTTTTTGCTGAATTTGAAAATTATAAGCGCCGAACTTCAAAGGAAAGAATGGAGTTGTTCAAAACAGCTAGCCAAGAAGTGATGCAAGCTATGCTACCCGTTCTTGATGATTTTGATCGTGCCCTCCTTCAAATTAAAAAATCTGATGATGAATCTCTAGTAGAAGGTATTGAACTGATCAATACTAAACTAAGAGAAACTCTTATTCACAAGGGGCTTGAAGTAATGCTAGTAAAAGCAGGTGATGCTTTTGATTCTGAATTACACGAAGCTATTACCCAAGTGCCTTCACCAAGTGAAGACATGAAAGGTAAAATTATTGACGTAGTTGAAAAAGGTTATACATTGGGCGATAAAATTATAAGATACCCTAAAGTAGTGACAGGAAAATAAAATTTTATGAAAGAAGATTATTACGACATATTAGGATTATCTAAAGGAGCTTCACAAGTTGAAATTAAAAAAGCCTATCGAAAGATGGCCATTAAGTTTCATCCAGATAAAAACCCAGATGATAACGAAGCTGAAGCTAAATTTAAAAAAGCAGCAGAGGCTTACGAGGTTCTTGGAAATGAAGAAAAAAGGCAAAAGTACGACCAATTTGGTCATGGTGCTTTCGATGGTTCCCAAGGCTTTGGCGGAGGTGGAATGAACATGGATGACATCTTCAGCCAATTTGGCGATATTTTCGGTGGAGGATTTGGAGGAAGATCTCAAGGATTCTCTGGTTTTGGAGGCGGTTTCGGCGGCAGACAACGTGCTAAAGGTGGAAACCTTAGAATACGCGTTAGTCTTACACTAGAAGAAGTCGCTAAAGGGGTTGATAAGAAGATGAAAGTCTCTAGAAAGAAAAAGCCAGAAGACACTACTTTTAAAACCTGCTCAACTTGCGGGGGTTCCGGTCAGGTCACCAGAGTGACAAATACCATTCTAGGAAGAATGCAAACGGCATCTGCTTGTACAGCTTGTGCAGGTTCGGGACAAATTATCGATAAAAAAGGTCAAGGCACAGATGCTCATGGTCTCAAAATGGTCGAAGAAACGGTGTCCATTAAAATTCCATCGGGAGTTGAAGATGGTATGCAACTAAAAGTTTCCAATAAAGGAAATGAGCCTGTTGGCGATGGTATCCCTGGAGATCTTATTGTCCTTATAGAGGTTAAGGAGCACGAAAATCTACAGCGTGATGGAGAAAATTTGCATTACGATCTCTATATCAGTTATCCTGAAGCTGCTCTTGGGGCTAGCAAAGAAATTCAAACCGTTAATAGTAAAGTTAGAATTAAGGTGGAACCAGGCGTGCAGAGTGGTAAAATTCTAAGATTAAGAAATAAAGGTTTGCCCAACTTAAATGGGTATAGTGTTGGGGATTTACTTGTGCACATTAATGTGTGGACACCACAAACCTTATCTAAAGAACAAAAAGACTATTTTGAAGAGAATTTAGGAGATTCAAATTTTGAACCTAATCCAGATCGAATGGATAAATCTTTCTTTGAAAAGGTAAAAGATATGTTCTCATAAGTCAGTTAACATTTAATTATATATATTTGAACATCGCTATTTTTTAGCGGTGTTTTTTCTTTTTCATAGCAATTTTTTTTCCCATCCTACATTAGTGTAGGGTGGGTTTTGTTTTTTTAGAAGAACGAAGTTTAAAATTCTAAAAAAAAGAAGATGGGTTTTTCTAAACCATAAGATATGGGTTATATTTAATTTTTATAAATACGATAAGTGATGCCTAAAATTTTGATTATTGAAGATGAAGATGCGATAAGACGTGTTCTCAAAAAAATATTACTTGAAGAAGAACAAAACTATACTGTTGAAGAAGCTGAGGATGGTTTGTTAGGCATTGAGCTCATTAAAAAGAACAAGTATGATCTTATTCTTTGTGATATAAAAATGCCAAAAATGGATGGTTTGGAAGTTTTGTCAGCTTGTCAGAAACTAAACCCAGATCTTCCTGTAGTCATGATTTCCGGACATGGGGACCTGGAAACTGCTGTAGAAACCATGCGTATGGGAGCTTTTGATTATATTTCTAAACCCCCCGACCTTAACCGCTTATTGAACACTGTAAGAATAGCCTTGGACCATACTCAATTGGCACAAGAAAACAAGCAGCTGAAAAAAAAGGTGTCCAAGCAATTTGAAATGATAGGTAAGTCTGAGGAGTTGGAGCAGATAAAATCCATGATTGATAAAGTAGCCCCGACAGAAGCTAGAGTTTTAATTACTGGCGAAAATGGTACCGGGAAAGAACTTGTCGCTCATTGGCTTCACGAAAAAAGTGAACGAAACAAAGGACCGTTTATAGAGGTAAATTGCGCCGCTATACCGTCAGAATTAATTGAAAGTGAACTTTTTGGTCACGTCAAAGGAGCTTTTACTTCTGCCAACAAGGACAGGGCTGGAAAGTTTGAAGCTGCCAATGGAGGAACTATTTTTCTTGATGAAATTGGCGATATGAGTTTGTCTGCTCAGGCAAAAGTCTTAAGGGCTTTACAGGAAAATAGAGTGCAACGTGTAGGAAGTGATAAAGATATTAAAGTTGATGTGAGAGTGGTTGCAGCGACTAATAAAAACTTAAAGGATGAAATTACCGACAAGCGATTCAGAGAAGACCTTTACCATAGACTTGCCGTAATTCTTATTCACGTTCCTTCTCTAAAGGAAAGGCGTAGGGATATTCCAGAATTGATACAACATTTTACAGAAAAAATAGCCAGAGAGCAAGGGACCAAGCCTAAAAGCTTTGACGATAAAGCCATTTCAATTTTAGAACAACTGGACTGGACTGGTAATATACGAGAGCTTAGGAATGTTGTTGAACGCCTCATCATTTTAGGCGATCAACAAATTTCAGATAAAGATGTGGAGCAATTCGTGCAACTCAAGTCGACCTAATCGTCTAGCGTAGGAGGGACGTATCTTAAAAAATACATGGTATCGCCACTTGGGTGTTCCCATTCTTTAAGCATCTCAAACCCATACCTCCTATAAGCAATACTCACCTTTCTAACTCGAGTCTCCGCGTAAATAGGCAATTGAAGTGACTTAGAAATGCGAAACATTTCGTCTTTCATCTTGTAAGGGGTTTTGTCGCTGCTATTACCTCTAGCATCTGGTAAAATTCCCCAGAACCAGCAGTAGAGAAATTCCCCTTCAGTTGGGCGTTGCTGCCTTACAAATTTTTGAGATTTTAAGGCTTTAAGCCCTTTTGTTAATCCTGTGACGTTGATGGCAAGTTTTAAGTCGCTCACCAATTCTGCCCAAAAACCATCGCTTTTCCCATCCATTTTAAAGAAAATAGCGATGCCTCTCCCATTATCAGAAATTAAGAGGGCATCTTTCTTTATGGCTTTCTCAACCATGTGCTTAGCTAAATATCTAAATCTTTCTTTCTTCTTGGAATCGTCTTTGACGATCTCTAGAGAAGTTGGGATTTCTTCTAGAAGAGTGGCGACATGGCCAATGATTTCATCTTTATCAAAATCTTGCTTCAAATCTGTTGGTTTTCAAGTTTAAAATTCAAATATAATTTAAAAATATTATCCATTACCTGTATTGGAAGAGCAAGTTTAGGTCCGAAGGATTAATACCAATTTAAACCTATAATGTCGCAATAAATCGTTTTTTCCCCCTGCTTTTTATCAAAAATAATCACCGTAACTAAGGCTATGCTTATTATTTTTAATTTCAATCAATCAAAAAACTTGTGCTGAGCTACGTCGTAATATAATTCAATTTATGTCTACGACATTATCAATTTAATTTGGTTTAAGTCGTAAATGATTTTAAACTTTTTGAGTTTTAAAGATTTTACAACACACGATCTGCCTTATTTAAATCCCAAAGCGTACTTTTGCACATCAAAAAAAACAGCCTTGAATTTATCAACTTACACCAAAGAATTTCCTAAAAACTTCAGTCTTGCTTTACCTATTATGATGGGGCAGCTGGGCCATGTTTTAGTTGGTTTTGTAGATAATTTAATGATAGGTAAATTAGGAGCAGCACCATTGGCAGCTGTTTCCTTGGGCAATACCCTTATTTTTTTAGCCCTTTTTCTGGGTATAGGTTTCAGCTTTGCCATTACTCCCTTTATCGCAGAAGCAGATGGTGAGGGAGACACTCAAAAAGGGCGTGTGTTTTTTCAACATGGCTTAGTGATGTGTACCGTTAATGGAGTTGTTTTATTCCTCCTCCTATTATTAGCTAAACCTATTTTATATCACCTCGATCAACCTAAAGATGTTGTGGATTTGGCCTTGCCTTATTTGGATATCGTAGCTTTTTCTTTGATTCCGCTAATGATATTCCAGGGATTCAAGCAATTCGCAGATGGTCTTTCCATGACTAAATACGCTATGTACGCTACGCTTTTAGCAAATGTGGTCAACGTTATTTTCAATTATTTATTGATCTACGGGATTTGGTTTTTTCCTAGATTGGAATTAGAAGGGGCTGCAATAGGGACTCTTATTTCTCGAGTTTTTATGCTTGTTCTTCTGTATTTAATTTTAAGTAAGCGGCCTAAGCTAAAGCCGTATTTCGTCTTGATGAAAAAGTCTTTGGATAAGAAAATATTTAAACGTTTGATAGATCTTGGTTTTCCTACGGCCTTACAAATGTTATTTGAGGGGGGTATTTTTACAGCCACTGTCTTATTAGCAGGAACTTTAGGAACCAATGCTCAGGCTGCCAATCAAATTGCCTTAAACTTGGCTTCTATGACTTTTATGATAGCTGTTGGTCTGGGAGTCACTGCTACTATTCGTGTGTCCAATCAAAAGGGTAAAAAACAGTTTAAGACGTTAAGGGATGTAGCGTATTCTATATTCTTACAGGTATTTATCATAGAAGGCTTTTTTGCGCTTGGGTTTATTCTGCTTAAAGGATTTTTACCTACTCTTTATATCGATGATGCAGAAGTCCTCATGCTAGCTTCGCAACTACTTGTTATTGCAGCACTTTTTCAATTGAGTGATGGCTTGCAAGTTGCAATTTTAGGAGCCCTACGTGGTCTTCAAGATGTAAAGGTTCCGACCTTGATATGTTTTGTGGCTTATTGGCTAATTGGATTTCCCGTGTCTTATTTCGCCGGTAAAGCTGAGGCTTTAGGAAGTATGGGTATTTGGCTTGGTCTACTCATTGGTTTAACGGCATCAGCTATTATGTTATATATTCGATTTAATATGCTCTCCAAAAAACAAATTCTTACTTTTGAAGAAATAAAATCTACTGCATAATGAAATTACCCCGGTTTATATTAGGTGATAATACAGATGTTCCAGACTCTATATTTATTATTCATACAGAATTCCCAAGATTTATCATCGACCTAAAAACAGATGATATTGAGTGGTTTGAAAATTTTGATGTTGAAAATGAAGAAGAATTTCTTGAGGAAACCAATAACCTAGTAAAAGAAGCTAGCGAATTTTACGATAGAGAAGTAGATCGTTATCAATAATGTTGGAAACTTTAGAACAAATAGATCGTGAACTTTTTCTTTATCTCAATAATCTTGGAATTAAAGAATGGGATTGGTTTTGGGTATTTCTGACCGAAAAGGAAACCTCCATACCGCTTTATGCGATTCTTTTATTTTTGATTTTCAAAAAAATACGATTACGAGGTTTATTAATTACAGTTGTTATTGTGGCGGTAATGATCACCTTTACAGATCAGCTGGCCAATTTCTTTAAAGACAGTTTTCAAAGACTACGACCTTGTAACGAATCCTTTATAGAATACGGAAGATTTTTGGCTAAGCGTTGTGGTAAATATGGTTACTTCTCTGGGCATGCCATCAGTTCTTTTGCGGTTGCAACGTTGGTGTCCAATATTTTGAAACCCTACTATAAATATGTGTTTTATTGGCTCTTTTTCTGGGCTTTTATGGTGACTTATAGCCGTATTTACGTTGGAGTCCATTATCCAGGAGATATTTTTACTGGAGCAGTTTTTGGAATAGCAACAGGGTTTATGTTTTACAAATTATATAAGTACCTAAGATTCAGGTTTGATAAATAATTTGAAAACAAGATTTACGATTTAGCTTTCTTCAAAAGATAATCTGCAGCTTCAAATGGGCTTATTTGTTGTGATTGAATTTTCTTGAGGACTTCAGGAAATTCAGCTTTAACGGTTTCATTCTGGTAGAATTCCCTTTTCAATGAATCTTCGATGGTTTGTGTTAGCCAAAATTGATTTTGATTGGCCCGTTTGTCCTCAAAGAAACCATTAGATTTCACTATCTCAGCATACTTTGAAATCATAGTCCAGACGTCCTCAATTCCTACATTATTAAGAGCGCTGGCTAATTTAACTTTAGGAAACCAACCGTTTTGTTTGGCTGGGTACATGTGTAATGCACGATTGAATTCAACTTTTGCTCTTTTAGCTGCTTTAACATTTTCACCATCCGATTTGTTGATGATAATAGCGTCTGCCATTTCTATAATGCCGCGTTTGATACCTTGTAATTCATCTCCAGCTCCTGCCAACTTCAGTAATAAAAAGAAGTCGGTCATACTATGTACTGTAGTTTCACTCTGTCCTACGCCAACAGTCTCAATAAGTAAGATGTCAAATCCAGCAGCTTCGCATAGTAGTATACTTTCTCTTGTTTTTCTGGCAACTCCACCCAGAGATTCACCAGATGCCGTTGGTCTAATGAAGGCATTGGGGTCTTGAACCAATTCTTCCATTCTTGTTTTATCTCCAAGAATACTTCCTTGAGACACAGAGCTTGTAGGATCCACTGCCAATACGGCTACCTTGTGACCTTTATGAGTAAGAAGAAGACCCAACTGCTCAATAAAAGTGCTTTTTCCAACGCCAGGGACTCCTGTAATACCAATTCTTAGAGATTTATTGGCATGAGGCAAACACGATGTAATGACTGTTTTTATATCATCCGTATGTCTTTTACTTCGGCTTTCAATTAGAGTGATAGCTTGACTTAAAGCTGTTTTGTTACCTTTTAAAACACCTTGTATAAGCTCGTTAATATCTTTTTTCTCTCGCCTCAAAGATTTAATCCTTTCAGCAGAAATAGCGCTCAAATTGGAATGAGAATCGCTTTCTTTCTCCTGAAGTGCTGATTTATTTTTTGAAAAAGGCATAGGTTTATATTTAGTACAAATTTATGAATTCATTTTTTTAATGCGCTATTGTGATTAGTATATTCGATTGAATTAAAATTCTAAACAATGAAAACACTTTATACAGCGAAAGCTACAGCAAAAGGAGGAAGAAAAGGACGTGTAAAAACAGAAGATGGTCCAATAGATTTACCCCTAAGCATGCCTAAAGGACTTGGAGGAGATGGTGGTGACGGAGTGAATCCTGAACAGCTTTTTGGATCTGCATATTCTGCTTGTTTTGGAGGTGCCTTAGGTCTTGTTGCTGAAAAGCATAAAGTTGATTTAGGAGATTTTAGCGTATCAGCTCATGTGAGTATTGGAAAAGTTGAAGATGGAAATCTCCAAATATCCGTAATTTTAGATTGCTACTTACCTGGTGTAGAAGACATCAAGACTGGAGAAACTTTAGTAAATGAAGCTCATGAGGTTTGTCCATACTCAAGAGCGACAAGAGATAATATAGATGTCACTCTCAATCTCTTAAGAGACGAGTAATTAATCACTAGTAAAATAGTTTAAAACCCCAATAACATTGGGGTTTTGTTAGTTTATAGCTTTAATACTTACTTATATGTTGAGTTTATTAAAAGACCACTTATCAGAAGAGTTCTTTTCAATATTAGGTCCCGACTTTTCTGAAAAGGATTACACCCACCTAGATTTATCTTCCCAAAAAACATCTGAAGTTGACTTAGATTTATCGACAGAATTTGCCCTAGAAAACTATATCCATTCTTATTTGAACCAGAAAAAGGCTAAGGCCGCCTTTGGGGGTTATCTAGAACAAAGAAATCTTTACTCTAGAAGCTCTTATTTTGGTATGGAAACTACAGGAAACAAAAGGGACATACATTTAGGTCTTGATATCTGGGCACATTCAGGCACTCTTATATATGCACCCACAGATGGAATAGTGCATAGCCTAAAGAATAATACAAATCATGGAGACTATGGGCCAACACTTGTTTTGGAGCACCACACTCATAAACTCCGCTGGTATTCCCTATATGGACACCTCGCTCTAGATACTTTATCTAAATTTAATAGTGGAGAAAGAATCACTAAAGGAGAAGCTTTTGCTAGTCTAGGGTCCAATGAAGTCAATGGAAATTATCCCCCGCATTTGCATTACCAATTGATCTTCGATTTGGAAGGTTATATTGGTGATTATCCTGGAGTGACTTCAGAAGGAAAACTTAATTATTACAGCAATAATTGTCCTGATCCTAACCTTGTCTTAAATTTTGGTATCTAACTTTTTAACAATAGTTTACCCATAGCCTTTTAGTTATATTTGCAAAAAAAAAGAAAAAATTGAAACTACACATAACAAATGAGACCTCTAGACTTAAATCTGTAGTTCTAGGTGTTGCCAATTCTAATGGAGGTGAGCCTGATCTTGAAGAAGCTTACGATCCAAAATCAATTAAACACATCAAGGAAGGGACTTACCCTAAAGAAAAAGATATGGTAGAAGAGATGGATGCTGTTGCGTCTATTCTAAAAAAATACAATGTTGAAGTTTTTAGACCTCAGATTATTAAAGATTACAACCAAATATTTTCTAGAGATATTGGTTTTGTGATAGATGATAAATTTGTCTTTGCCAATATCCTACCAGATCGTGAAAAAGAAATAAAAGCAATTGATTTTGTAATAAAGACTTTGGATGATGACAACAAAATAAGGCTCCCAGAACATTGCCATATTGAAGGTGGAGATGTCATGCCACATGGAGATTATATCCTTGTAGGAACCTATAGGGGAGAGGATTATTCCGATTTTATTACTGCCAGAACCAATGTAGAAGCTGTAGATGAGCTTCAGAAATTATTTCCTCATAAAACTGTAAAATCCTTCAATCTTAGGAAGTCCAATACAGATCCGAAAGCGAATGCGTTGCATTTGGACTGCTGTTTTCAACCTGTTGGGGATAAGTTTGCCATTATTCATAAAAACGGATTTTTAGAGGAAGAGGAGTATAATTGGTTAGTCGACCTTTATGGAAAAGATCAAGTCTTTGAAATTGATGCTCAAGACATGTATGATATGAATAGCAATATTTTTTCAATTTCTGAAAAAGTGGTTATTTCTGATGCCTATTTTAAGCGATTAAATGCTTGGCTGACTTCAAAAGGAATACTAGTAGAAACTGTAGATTATAGAGAAATTGCTAAACAAGAAGGTTTGTTGAGATGTTCAACATTGCCTTTAATAAGAGAATAAATGAAACAAATTACAGATACACTAGTGATGATTCGCCCTGTTAACTTCAGAATGAATGAAGAAACAGCAGTGAATAATTACTTTCAACACACCACGGAAGACTTGCAGGAAACGGTCAATGCTAAAGCACAGAAGGAATTTGATGCGTTTGCAGATAAGTTGAAAGCTGTTGGGGTTAACCTTATAGTAATCGACGATATTGCATCTCAAGATACTCCAGATTCTATTTTTCCAAATAACTGGGTTTCCTTTCATGAAAATGGAGATGTAGCCCTTTATCCCATGTTTGCTAAAAATAGGCGAAAAGAGAGACGTGAGGATATTTTTAAAACCATCGAAGCTGAAGGTCGATTCATCAGAAACTTTATAGATTATACCTCTGCGGAGCAAGAGGATGTTTTTCTAGAAGGGACAGGAAGCTTGATTTTGGATCGGGCAAATAGTAAAGCCTATTGTGCGTTATCACCAAGAGCAGACGAAGATTTAGTTATCGAGTTTTGCGAAGATTTTGAGTACACTCCAATTATATTCAATGCTTACCAAAGTTTCAAAGGAGAAAGACTTCCCATCTATCACACCAATGTTATGATGTGTGTAGCCGAAGAATTTGCAGTGATCTGCTTAGACACTATCGACGATAAAAAGGAAAAGAAATTAGTTGCCGATAGTCTTATGCAAGATGGAAAAGAAATTATTTCTATTTCTGAAGAACAGATGAATAATTTTGCAGGAAATATGCTTCAAGTACAAGGCAAAGCTGATAAGTTCTTGGTAATGAGCCAAACTGCTCATCAGGCACTAACTCAAAACCAGATTAAAACTATAGAAAAGTATTGTAAAATTTTAAGCAGTGATTTAGAGACTATAGAAACGCATGGCGGTGGAAGTGCAAGGTGCATGCTGGCAGAAGTATTTATACCTAAAGCAGTTTAAAAAAAGACGCATATAATCTAAAAAGCCAGCTTCTAGAAGCTGGCTTTTTAATTTAATTAGCTTCTTCGCTAATAAATTTTATTCGATATAATCTCAGTTCTTCTTCATCGTAATCACCATCAAACTCTTCAATAGCTGCGTTAATACTGTCTGAATTGGCTTCCAAGAAATAATCGTGAATTTCTTCTTGTTGGTCTTCGTCTAAAATATCGTCTAGCCAGTAATTGATGTTTAATTTAGTTCCGCTAAATACAATAGCTTCCATTTCTTTAATAAATTGCTTCATTTCAAAACCTTTGCCATCAGCAATGTCCGTTAATGGTAGTTTCCTGTCTATGTTTTGAATAATATATAGCTTGTTAGCACTATTGGCACCAGTACTTTTTACTACCAAATCGTCTGGTCTTAAAATATCGTTTTCTTCAACATAATCTTGAATCAACTGTATAAACTCTTTTCCAAACTTTTTAGCCTTGCCTTCACCAACACCATGAATGTTGACCATTTCTTCTGAGCTGATGGGATATTTTAAAGCCATGTCTTCTAAAGAAGGGTCTTGAAACACCACAAATGGGGGGATTTCCTTTCTTTTGGCTACTTTTTTTCTAAGATCTTTTAGCATCTTTAGTAGCCTTTCGTCGGTTCCTCCAGAAGGTTTGGCGGATGTGTTGATAGACGATAGGTTGCTAAAGTCATTATCTTCTGTCATCATGAAAGAAGTATTGTTCTTTAAAAACTCTTCTCCTTTAGGTTGTAATTTGACAACTCCATAAGACTCCAATTCTTTTTTAAGGAATCCTGAAATGATCACTTGGCGCAATAAAGCTGTCCAGTAGCTTGCAGGTTTACCTTTGCCAGCTCCAAAAATCTTAAGCTTTTCAGCTTTATTAGATTTTATGAGGACATTGGTCTTTCCGCAAATGGTGTGAACTATTTCTTTAGATTTAAATAATTGTCCGGTTTCTATTACCGCTTTTAGTATTAAATCCACGTCATCTTTAGCCTCTTTTTTCTTTTTAGGATAGCGTACATTATCATCCATGTCACCACCTTCACCGGTTTCATTATCAAATTCTTCACCGAAATAATGTAAAATATACTTTCTCCGTGAAATAGAACTTTCAGCAAAAGCAACCACATCTTGTAGTAAAGCATGACCTATTTCTTGTTCAGCAATAGGCTTTCCGCTCATGAATTTCTCAAGCTTCTCTATGTCTTTATGATTATAGTAGGCAACACAATGGCCTTCACCACCATCTCTTCCTGCTCTTCCAGTTTCTTGATAATAACTTTCTATACTTTTTGGAATGTCATTATGAACCACAAATCGAACATCGGGTTTATCGATGCCCATCCCAAAAGCAATAGTTGCCACTACGACATCTATATCTTCCATCAAAAACATATCTTGATGCCTGCTTCTTGTTTTAGCATCCAGTCCAGCGTGATAGGGAACGGCTTTAACACCATTGACTTGAAGAGCTTGTGACAATTGCTCTACTCGCTTTCTGCTTAGGCAATAGATAATGCCGCTTTTACCCGAGTTCTTCTTAACAAATTTTATAATGTCAGAATCTACATCATCTGTTTTTGGACGAATCTCGTAGTATAAGTTTGGTCTGTTAAAAGAAGCCTTGAAGGTTGTAGCATCTGGAATCCTTAGGTTTTTAAGGATGTCTTCTTGAACTTTAGGAGTCGCAGTAGCTGTAAGACCAATTATAGGAATATTCTCTCCTATGCGTTCAATAATATTTTTTAAGTTTCGATATTCAGGTCTAAAATCATGCCCCCATTCCGAGATGCAATGGGCTTCATCTATGGCTAAAAAAGAAATAGTTTCGCCTTTTAGAAACTCGATGTATTCAGTTTTAGTAAGAGATTCTGGAGCAACATAGACCAGCTTGGTAATGCCGCTAGAAATATCTTCCTTGACCTGCTTGACTTGTGTTTTATTCAAAGATGAATTCAAAACATGGGCAACCCCGTGGTGATCAGAAATATTTCTCATCGCATCCACTTGGTTTTTCATAAGGGCTATAAGTGGAGAGACGACTATGGCTGTTCCCTCCTTAATTAATGCGGGTAGTTGATAACATAAAGATTTGCCTCCACCAGTTGGCATGATGACAAATGTATCTTTATTCGCAATAATGCTTTTTATAACCTGTTCCTGAAGACCTTTGAACTCGTTAAAACCAAAGTATTTCTTTAATTCTTGATGTAAATTGATTTGTTCCAATTGAAATATTACTATTTAGTTTTATTTACCTTTGCAAAATTAAATATACGCATTCTTTACAAGCGTGCAATTATTAAATATAGCAAATTATGGAAGATGTAGCGATACAATCTTACGCCAAAGATATAATACTAATGGAGTCCAAGGCAATACAAAACCTTGAAGCTTCAATCGATAAGTCTTTTTCTGACGCTGTGAAGTCTATTTTTGACTCTAAAGGACGGGTAATTATTACCGGCATTGGTAAAAGTGCAATCATTGCTACTAAAATTGTAGCGACTTTAAATTCAACGGGAACTCCTGCTGTTTTTATGCATGCTGCAGATGCCATTCACGGCGATCTTGGAACTATTTTAAAAGACGATATTGTAATTTGTATTTCAAAAAGCGGGAATACGCCAGAAATAAAGGTCCTTGCACCGCTTATCAAAAATTTCAAAAATACATTAATCGCGATTACAGGAAACAAAGATTCTTTTTTGGGTAAGCAAGCTGATTTTGTACTCAATACATTTGTTGAAAAAGAAGCCTGTCCTAATAATCTGGCCCCTACCACTAGCACAACAGCTCAATTAGTGATGGGAGATGCATTAGCGGTATGTTTATTGAAATTACGCGGATTTTCAAGTGATGATTTTGCGAAATTCCACCCAGGTGGAGCTTTAGGTAAAACGCTTTACTTGAGAGTAAGCGATATCACCTCACAAAATATGAAACCACAGGTGAACCCAGAAACGCCTCTTAAGGATGTTATTGTTGAGATTTCAAGAAATATGCTTGGGGTGACTGCAGTTATAGAAAATGAAGAAGTTGTTGGCATTATTACAGATGGAGATTTGAGGCGGATGTTAAGTACTACTGATAACTTCACCAAACTGAAAGCTAAAGATATAATGACCAAAAGCCCTAAAACTATTGCCAACTCTGCGATGGCTATTGATGCCCTAGATCTTTTGGAAACCTATGATATTACTCAACTCGTCTCTCATGAAAATGGAAAATATGCTGGAGTGGTCCACCTTCATAATCTCGTAAAAGAAGGCATTATATAATATGGCTAAATCCAAGCAAAAGAAAAACCCAAACGAAATGTCTTTTTTAGATCATCTTGAAGATCTAAGGTGGCATTTATTGAGAGCAACAATCGCCATTCTTATTGGGGGTGCCATTGCTTTTGGGTTGAAGTCTTTCATTTTTGATGTGATTATATTTGGACCAAAGCGGGCAGATTTTTATACCTACAGTGTGTTGTGTAATATTTCCGAGTACTTTGGAATGCAAGAAAGTTTTTGTTTCGATGAGCTTCCTTTCAGAATACAAAGTAGGACCATGGCTGGGCAATTTAGTGCTCACATTTGGACTTCTATTACCGCTGGTTTTATAATAGCTTTTCCTTATGTTATCTATCAATTTTGGGCTTTTATAGCCCCTGGATTAGCCTCTTCAGAGAAGAAAAACGCAAGGTGGTTTATCATTGTCACCTCATTCTTGTTTTTCTTAGGGGTCTTCTTTGGATATTATGTCATCACTCCTTTATCGGTTAATTTCTTAGGGAGTTATACCGTGAGTCAAGAAGTCTTCAACGATTTCGATTTAAGCAGCTATATAGGTTTGGTAAGAGCCTCTGTACTCGCTAGTGGATTAATTTTCGAACTGCCTGTTATCATCTATTTTTTAACCAAAGTAGGCTTGGTAACCCCAGAATTTTTGAGGAAAAACCGAAAGTACTCTTTGGTGTTTATATTGATTATTTCAGCATTAATAACTCCTCCAGATATCGCCAGCCAAGTGATTGTTGCAATACCGGTTTTGGTTTTATATGAAGTGAGCATTTTCATTTCCAAATTGGTTTTAAGAAAGCAACGTAAAGAAGAAAAAAGAAAAAAAAATAAATAATTATGATGGATTTAGTAGATGAATTTGAGGCGTATAGAGCCAAAATGAATGGAAAGATTTTAGATGAAAACAATAAAGTTCTTAAACGAATTTTTAACTTAGATACCAATTCCTTTACAGAAGGAGCTTTGGACGTAAAGACCAAAGAATTATTAGGTCTAGTTTCTTCTCTGGTCTTGAGATGTGATGATTGTGTGAAATATCACTTAGAGTCTTCTTATAAAGAAGGCTTGAAAAGAGCTCAAGTTGTTGAGGCTTTAAGTATCGGGACCTTAGTAGGTGGGACAATAGTAATCCCTCACTTAAGAAGGGCTTTTGAATATTGGGAAGCTTTAGAACAGAAGTTTGGAAAAACAGAATAACAACAATTAATTTTTGGGTATGAAACCTCTATTACCAATTATAGTAAGACTATTTGCTTACGCAGGTCTTATGTTTATTATGGCTTTAGTCATTCAATTTGATTTTGCTGAAGGTGAAGTGAAAGAAGATTCTCTTATTGAAATCACACAAGAATTTTTGCTTTTTGTGAGCTCCATCCTTTTAATCGTGTATAGCTCTAAGGCTAAAAATTTTAAAATTTTTAACTTGACATTAGCGGGGTTTCTTGGAGTTCATTTTGTTAGAGAATTTGACTTTTGGCTAAATACAAGGTTATTTGATAAAGCTTGGCAGGTTCTAGCCCTTATCATTCTTGTGTTGATTGTTGTAATGGTCATCAGAAATTGGAAAAAATTTATATTTGAATTAGTAGCAATATCCAAAACCTATGGGTTTGCCTTTTTCTTTTCAGGACTTATTATCCTTCATGTTTTTTCAAGACTCTATGGGCGTAAACTGATGTGGATAGACTTATTAAGAAACACCCATGACCAGTATGTCATTGAAGATAATGGTGAAAAGGTTATTGCTTTAAGAGATTTTATGCGACCGGTGAAAGATGCTTCTGAAGAAAGCCTTGAACTATTAGCTTACTCGATTATTTTTATTGGTGTAGTTGAGATGATTATGTTTGGTGTGAAATCTTCTAAAAAAATACAGTCATGAGTTCCAACCGTGCCACATTAAGAGCAGAAAACTTGGTTAAAGCCTACAAAGGCGTTAAGGTCGTTAAAGGCATAAGTGTTGAAGTCACCCAGGGAGAAATCGTTGGCCTTTTGGGGCCTAATGGTGCAGGAAAGACCACCTCTTTTTATATGATTGTAGGTTTGATAAAACCCAATGCGGGTCATATCTACCTTGATAAGATGAACATCACGAAATTTCCAATGTATAAAAGAGCTCAAAATGGTATTGGTTATCTTGCTCAAGAGGCGTCTATATTCAGGAAATTGAGTATTGAAGATAATATCATGAGTGTCTTGGAACTCACAGATCTTAATAAGAACGAAAGAGAGGAAAAAATGGAGTCTCTTATTAGTGAATTTGGATTGAATCATATTCGAACGAATAGGGGTGACCTTTTGTCTGGTGGAGAAAGACGCCGGACCGAAATTGCCAGGGCTTTAGCCACAGACCCTAAATTTATTCTCCTAGATGAACCTTTTGCTGGGGTAGATCCAGTAGCTGTGGAAGATATTCAAAAAATTGTCGCACAGCTTAAAAATAAAAATATCGGTATCTTAATTACAGATCACAATGTTCAAGAAACATTGGCGATTACAGATAGAACTTACCTCATGTTCGAGGGTGGAATTCTAAAGCACGGTGAGCCTGAAGAATTGGCCAATGATGAGATGGTTAGAAAGGTTTATTTAGGTCAGAATTTTGAGCTGCGTAAGAAAAAAATCTTTGAATAAAGTCTCCTAGGTTTTCTGCTTTTTCTTTTCAGCAGCAGGAAACAAAATATTATTGAGTATAAGTCTATAGCCAGGTGACTTGGGATGTAATTCCAATTCTGTTCTTGGATCGCCTACTCTGTGTTGATAATCCTCTGGATCGTGTCCACCGTAAAAGGTGAAAAAACCTTTTCCCTTTATGCCGTGAATGTATCTTGCTTCGTCATTGAGCTTATTTTTACCCATTACAAGAACATTAGATTTAATATGATTAGGCCTAAAGGCTGTGGTTTGCCCCATAAAACCTTTTACCACTGCAGTATGATTTTGACAGAGCATTGTAGGAATGGGATCCCATTTTGCTGAATAATCCATTAAAGTGAAATAATCTTTAGCCTTCGGGATATTTCTGGTACTGGTCATATCTATGGACGAGTATTCATAAACCATAGGATCCTTTTCTAGGATATAATCGGTGAAAGCCATAGTTTTAGAATAGTCAATTTTATTTTGGTAACCAGAATCTGAAGGATCGCCGTCAAACATAGGCTCGCAGATATCGGTGCCTTCAGCAGAAAGAGCAATATCAAAAGAATCGGTCGCACTGCACATGGCGAACATAAAGCCTCCACCAATCACATACGCATTGATCTTTTTGGCAACAGCTAATTTGGCTTCAGACACTTTAGCATATCCTAGCGACTCTGCTAAAGCTTCAGCATCTTTTTTCTCCTGAATATACCAAGGAGCAGAGCGGTAAGCCCTATAGAATTTCCCGTATTGGCCCGTAAAGTCTTCGTGGTGGAGGTGGAGCCAATCGTACAATAGCAATTCATCATTCAAAACACCTTCATCGTAGATGGTTTCGTAGGGGATTTCTGCAAATTCCAGAACCATAGTCACAGCATCATCCCATGGCACATTACCTTGTGGAGAATAGACTGCAATTTTTGGTGCTTTTTCGAGAAGAACCGCTTCCATGTTTTGAGAAGGACTGTTGATGGTTTCTAAAATTTTTTTTGTCTCAGCATCGGACTTAATTTCAAAAGATACGCCTCTAATGGTGCATTCGCGTTCTAAATCTTCAGAATAAGGAGATAAAAAAGAACCGCCTCTATAGTTAAGTAGCCATTGTATTTTTTGCTCTTTTTCCAACAACCAATACGAAATGCCGTAAGCTTTTAGGTGATTGTCTTGGGTTTCAAAATCCATAGGAATTAGGATGAACTTGGAATACCCCGTAAAGCTCATCAGAAATACTAGACTAAAAAGCAAACTCTTCATAGGTGAGTAGTTTTAAAAAGGAACTTCATCGTCGTTGCTATCCATATTTTGACCTGGTGACGGTGTACCAAAGACATCTTCAGCATTTGGGAAAGAAGGGGTTTCCGATTTCGCTGCATTCATGCTAGAATTGATTTCAAAAGGAGAATCAAAATTATCTAAGTTTTCAAATTTACCGAGCTGACCGATAAATTTCAAACGAATATTGTCCAAGCCACCATTCCTGTGTTTTGCAATAATAAATTCAGCTTGACCTTTGGTAGGAGATTGATCGTCATCATCCCACTCGTCAATATCATAATATTCAGGACGATAAATAAAAGAGACAATATCGGCATCTTGTTCGATAGCTCCAGATTCTCTAAGGTCACTTAGCAATGGTCGCTTACTGCCACCTCTTGTTTCTACAGCTCTAGAGAGTTGAGATAATGCCAAAACAGGAATGCTTAATTCTTTTGCTAGGGCTTTTAAGTTTCTGGAGATGCTAGAAATTTCTTGTTCACGATTTCCTCCTTTTTGAGATCCGCCACCAGTCATCAACTGCAAGTAATCCACTACTATCAATTTGATACCATGTTGAGAAGAAAGTCGTCGTGCTTTTGCTCTCAAGTCAAAAATAGATAAAGAGGGGGTGTCATCGATAAAGAGAGGAGCTTGTTCTAGCGATTTTACTTTTACATTCAATTGTTCCCATTCGTGAGGCTCTAGATTTCCGGTTCTAAGCTTTTCTGAACTCAATCCAGTTTCAGAAGAAATAAGACGTGTAATTAACTGAACGGAAGACATCTCTAAAGAAAAGAAGGCTACGGGGATATTTTGGCCAACGGCAATATTTCTTGCCATGGTAAGTGTAAGTGCCGTTTTACCCATACCAGGACGAGCAGCAATAATCACAAGATCACTAGGTTGCCATCCTGAAGTTAACTTGTCTAAATCTGTAAATCCTGAAGGCACACCACTCAATCCCTCTTTATTGGAGATTTCTTCTATTCGTTTTTTGGCCTGCATGACCAAGTTTTGAGCAGTCTCCGAAGATCGCTTGATGTTTCCTTGGGTGACCTCATACAATTTGGATTCTGCATGATCCAAAAGATCAAAAACATCGGTGCCTTCATCGTAAGATTCTTCTATAATTTCATTAGAAATCTTAATCAGGCATCTTTGAATGTACTTTTGCAGAACAATTCTAGAATGATACTCAATATGCGCCGATGAAGATACCTTTTGAGTGAGTTGGATGAGGTAATATTCACCACCTGAGGCTTGTAGCTTTTTTTGTTTTTTTAATTCTGTGGAAACCGTTAATAAGTCAATCGGATCTCCTTTCTCGAACAAGAGTATAATGGCTTCATAAATATTTTTATGGGCTTCCTTGTAGAAAACATCGGGATGTAAGATATCTATTACTTCATCAACCCCTTTTTTATCAATCATCATCGCTCCAAGTATAACCTCCTCAAGGTCAGTAGCTTGTGGTGGTATTTTACCTTTTTGTAAACTGATAACATCTCCTTTTGGAGAATCCTTGAATGAAGATTGGGTTGCGTTTTCCATAATACGAATGTAAATAAAAGGTTACGAAGAACGTGTAAAAAGTATCAGCTTAACACTCAACTTTTTCCACAGCAACCTGTTGATAACTAAAAATTTATGTGGATAACTAAAAAAATCCAGATAAATAGTATCTGGATTTTGGTATAAATTGAGCTATGTTAGGATTTACTCATGGTAAACTCCTATATCAACAAATTTTTGCATCCGTTTCTGCACTAATTCTTCTGGGGATAACTTTTTCAATTCTTCCAATTCTGCCAGAATAGATTTCGTGACAATTTCGAAAGTTTTCTCTCTATTACTATGTGCACCTCCAAGAGGTTCTTTAATAATTTTATCGATAATCTTCAATTTCTTCATATCGGTCGCTGTAAGCTTCAATGCTTCGGCGGCTGTTTGCTTATGTTCCCAGCTTCTCCATAAGATAGAAGAACAAGATTCTGGAGAAATTACAGAATACCAAGTGTTTTCTAGCATCATCACGGTGTCTCCAACAGCTATTCCTAAAGCTCCGCCACTAGCGCCTTCTCCAATGATGATGACGATAACAGGAACCTTAAGTTGGCTCATTTCCATGATGTTTCTGGCAATAGCTTCACCTTGTCCTCGTTCTTCTGCTTCAAGCCCGGGGAATGCTCCAGGAGTATCTACAAAACAGACAATTGGTAAATTGAACTTTTCTGCTTTTTTCATCAGGCGTAAGGCCTTTCGATACCCTTCTGGATTGGCCATTCCAAAGTTTCGGTACTGGCGGGTTTTTGTGTTGTAACCCTTTTGTTGACCAATAAACATAAAACTTTGTTCATTGATTTTACCAAGTCCGCCAATCATAGCTTTATCGTCGCCAAAGTTTCTATCGCCGTGCAGCTCCATAAAGGTAGAACCACAAATAGCGTTGATGTAATCCAAGGTGTAGGGTCTATTAGGATGCCTAG
>Ga0306910_1000133_pt1 | contig 47115 bp, 47 predicted proteins | sample AntRauMFilla2698_FD_190438 | JGI IMG/M metagenome (GOLD analysis project Ga0306910, IMG submission 190438) | Saline lake microbial communities from Rauer Islands, Antarctica - Metagenome Filla 2 #698 (v2) (version 2) | ecosystem: Environmental > Aquatic > Non-marine Saline and Alkaline > Saline ... | reverse complement strand
ATTCTCGACCGCATCCATGATCACAAAATCAACTGGCTCGATGAATTACTACCGTGGAATTGGGCACCGCTGGCATCCACAACGGACAGTCAAGCCGCATAACCTGCGGTATCAATCAGGCGCTTACTTTAGAACCGGTTGTGCAAAGTTTTATTCGACTTGTACCAAGCCATGGTCCCGGCAGTTTCAATCCTTTGCACCCGCATCCGCAATTTCAGCAGCCAGAGTCTGTCTGGAAAGTTTGTTTCTCGAAGGGATTGCACAGGCGATCGCCGCGGTTGTCGCGCTGAGCGCAGCGATCCAAAGGAAAGCTGTTTGAAACCCTGCAAGCGGGGTGTCGGGTTGGCCGATCAGAACGACGGCAAAGGCAGTACCGATGACGCCTCCGAGCTGGCGGACCGCGTTGTTGACCGCACCGCCCACGCCGAACCTCGCCGGCGGCAGTCCGGCAACTGCGGCACCGGACAGCCCTACGAGCAACAAGCCGATTGCCGCGCCTCCGATGATCTGAAGCGGGAGCCATAACGCAAGATAGGACGGCGTCGAAGTGACCTGCGTTCCAAGGAAGAGTTGTCCTATGGCAAACACCACCCCACCGGTCACGATCACACCACGATGGCCGACGCGTGTCACCAACCGACCTGACGTGACCGCCACAAGGATCACGACAAGGGGCCCGGGTGTCACTGCCAGACCAGTCAGGCCCTGACCAAAGCCCCAGATCCCGAGCAGGAACAGGAACGAAGTCAGGAACATCATCGCAAAGCCGAGGCCAAAGACAAATGTCGCCAGCGTTACGAGTGCATAGGTCCGGTCCTCGAACAGGGCCATGTCGATGGCCGCGTTCCTGCGTCCGCGGGCCCAGAGGCCATATCCGATCAGAAGGATCGCACCAGTCGCCGCCGGTGCCCAGACAATCGGAGCAGCGAGGCCGAAGCTTTCAATTTGCACGATCCCGTACGTCAGGCTCGACACACCGGCGACGATTAATCCGATGCCGACCAGATCCAATCCTTCACCACGGGCCGCACCGCCCAGCCTCGGCAATCGGCGCCAGGCGAACCAGACGATCAGCGCGCCGAAGGGAAGATTGACGAGGAAAGCCGCGCGCCATGTCGCAAGTTCGATCAGGATACCGCCTGCCCCGGGGCCCACAGCGGCGCCAAGGGCGCCCACACCGCTCCACATGCCGACAATGGCGGTGCGTTTCTCGGGTGGGAATGCCCCGAGGATTAGCGCCAGCGATGCAGGCGTCAGGATAGCGCCACCGACTGCCTGGACGACGCGAGCTGCGATGAGACTGCCTGTGCCCGGCGCCATGCCGCAGGCGGCACTTGCCAGTGTGAAGACCGCCACGCCGACGAGGAATAATCTGCGACTGCCGTGTAGATCGACGAGGCGCCCGGCAGGCACAAGCAGCGCCGCATAGAGGATCGTATAAGCATTGAGGACCCATGACAGGTCCGATGGCGAGGCTTGCGCGAATGACAGACGCAGGGCGGGAAATGCCGCCACTGCAATCGTGGCATCAACCGAGACCAGAAACACCGCAGCGCTCGAGACTGCAAAGACGACCCACGGGTTCACGGTTGTCATCGCGTCTGCCTCTGGTCACAGTGGCATTGGCGTCCTGTGCATTTTTGCGAGGGATGTCTTTGCCGATCATGCCCTTCATGATGACGCCCATCACCTTCACGCGGCCCCATCAAGGCAGCATCGCCAGCGACCAACCCAGAAACTTAGCCAGGAACCCCGGCCTGACCGTAGTCCGACGCCCCAGTGCGGCGAGCGCGCCGCGCGCGATAATCTCGGGTGTAGCTGCTTGGCCCATCTGCATGCCTGCGCGGGCCGCAAAGCCGGTGCCCACGGGGCCGGGGGCCACCGACAGCACGTTCACACCATGGGGCCGCATCTCCACCGCTATCCCTTCCGCGAAACTCTGCACGAAGCCCTTAGTAGCGGCATAAGTGGCTGATAGGGGCGCGCCATTGAAACCCACGAGCGACCCGAACAGCACGATCCCGCCGCCTCTTTGCGCTGCCATGCGCTGCCCAAAGCCGTAGGACAACTCGACGACCGACCGACAGTTCAGGTCCACCATGTTGATCTCGGAGGCCACGTCCTGGTCAAGGAACGGCCCGATAGACCCGAAGCCCGCTGCCGCTACGACAAGGCCTATGGGCGCGCTTTGCGTGAGCGACATCAACTCCGGCACCGCTGCGGGATCGGACAGGTCCATCGCCAGCACGCGCACGTTCGCGCCGAAACGGGTGCTCAGGTCTAATGCCATTTCTTGCAGCACGCTGCCCCGACGTGCGACAAGAATCAGGTCGAACCCCTGCTCGGCCAGTTGCATGGCAAAGGCGCGGCCGATGCCGTCGCTGGCCCCGGTGATAAGGGCCGAGGGGCCAAAACGGCGCTTCAGGGCGCTGTCTTTGCTTATATTCCTGTTCATGTATCGCCCTTTCTTTTGGCGTTGGTGTCATTCGCCCGCAATGCGAAGCGGTGTCAGGGTGGAGGTGGTTTGCGCTGCGTTCTTGGGCTCTGCAGGTGACCTCTGCCGGGGGAGGGTTAGGGCGAACATCTGTGGTGTGAAAGCAAAAGCGAGCGTGACGGACAGCGCCACACCGCCTGCGACTGACATCGCAAAGGGCGGCCAGAACCCGCCACCGCCAAGGATCAGCGGCAGGAAGCCGCCAAAGGTGGTGATGGTGGTCGAGGTAATGTGCCGGGCGGAGCCTGCCACCACATCGACCATCGCAGCGCGGTCGCCGGCACTGGCGCGCGGGTCTTCCTGCAGGCCCGATAGAACGATAAGCGCGGCGTTGATCGACACCCCGATGGAGCCGATCACGCCAATGATTGCATTGATGCCAAAGGGATAGTTAAAAATCGCCAATGCAAGCATCGACAGCCCGGCGGACAGCCCAGCGACGGTGAAGGCGATCAGCGTCAGACGGAATGAGTTGAAGGTCATCACTACAATGGCGATCGACAGGGTGATGATCAGACCCAGGGGCGCGATCAGCGCCTGAACGGTGCTGTTGCGGGCATCTGAATCGCCGCCGGTTTCCAGCCGGATGCCCTGCGGCAGGGCGTAGCCACTCGCATCGAGAACCGCCATTGCTTCGGCCAGCGCGACGGCGGGCAGAACACCAGGCATCAAATAGGCCTGCACGGTGTTTACCCGCTCGCCGTTGCGCCGGGTGATCGTGCTCTCCGAGGGCTCCAGCCGCGAAGCGCCCAACGTGGACAACGGCACGGCGGGAAACTGGCCCGCGCCCACGACAAACGCTGCCCCTGGCGGCAGAATGGGCATGTCACCGATGGCCACCGGATCGCCCCTCAGGCCAGCGCCGAGGCGCACGCGCACTGGCAGTTCCTCGGTCCCTTCCAGCAGTGAGCCGCCGGTCACGCCTTCCAGACCCGCTTCCATCTGCCGGGCCACCTGGCCCAGATCGAGACCCAGCAGACGCGCGCGGACCTCGTCAACCTCCAGCGTCAGCTTGGGCGAGCCCCCGGCAATGCCGGTGCGGGCCATGGCGACTGTGGACACGTCGGCCAAACGTGCGCGCAGATCATCGCCCGCACGGCGCAGTGCGTCGATGTCCTGCCCGACAAGGCGCAACTCGACCGGTGCATTTACTGGGGGGCCTTGGGTCAGCCCTCGGATGACAAAGTGCGCCTGTAGATAGGCAGGGGGCAGATCTGCCTGAAGTGCTGTCAGCAGCCGTTCGGTGGCGGCAGGCGAAACCGTTCGGATCAGCGCCTGGGCAAAGGCCGGTGCCTGATCGCGGTCACCTACCATGTTGTAGTAGAAGGCAGGCGCGGACCTGCCCACGACCCAAGCTACGTCAAGGATCTCGTCCTCGGTTGAGAGCGCCGTGTCGATTTGGCGGACGACACGCAGGGTCTCGGAAATGCCAGTACCGGGGGGCAGATCCACCTCGATGTGGAACTGGTCGCGGTCAACACCGGGAAAGAACTGGGGCGTGAGCGTTGGCAGCGACAGGAAACTGATGACTGGCAGGACAAGTGACAGCGCCACCGTGCGCAGCGGGTTCGCCATTGACCATGTCAACACGGCCTGAAATCCGCGCATCAAGAGGCCTTTACGTATTGGCTGGCCGTTGCTTGAGCGAAGCCAGCGTCCGGCGATGGCCGGGGTAATGGTAAGGGCCAGAACAAAGGACCAGGCCAGCATAACGATGACGGAAATGGCGATGGACCCCACGAAATCTCCCGCTGGTCCGGGCAGCAGTAGAAGCGGCATGAAGGAAAGGATCGTGGTGATGGTGGAGGCCGCCAGCGGCATGGTCAGCCGCCGCACGGACCCTGCGACAGCCTCCAGCCGGGTCAGGCCTGCGCGCAGCCGCTTGCCTACCTCATCTGTCATCACGATGGCAGCATCGACCAGCAGGCCAAGAGCTACGATCAGCCCTGTCACGCTCATCTGGTGGATTGGTACCGCCAGCGCGTTCAGGGTGGCAACAGAGGCCAGTGACACCACCGGTAGAACCAATGCCACGATCAGTGCCGATCGCCAGCCAAGAGTAACGAACAGGACGACGACCACAAGCAAGACACCGACAGCCATGTTCAGACCAACCTCGGTCAGACGCTCAAGCGTATAGCGACTCTGATCAAAGACGGGTGCGATAGACAGACCCCATGGCAGGGCCTCTGCCTGCGCAGCGATGGCGGCGCGGATGCCCGCCATCCAGCGGTCGACCTGCAAACCTTCGCTCACCTTGGCCGAGACAAGGATCGAACGTTGCCCTTGAAACAGGGCGGCTTCCGCCTGCGGCAGGCGCGGCCCGCGGGTGATCTGCGCCACATCGCCCAGCAGCGTGACGCGTCCTGCTGCATCCTCGCGCAGGACCACGGCACGTAGGCGATCAAGAGAGATGATCTCGCCGGTGATCCCAAGAACCAGATCAGTCCCCTCACCGCGCAGGCGGCCCGCCTGCACCTTGGCGTCGGCGGCGCGGATAGCTGCCGATACCTCGTCTGCGGTTAGGCCAAGGGCCGCAGTGCGGTCGGGGTTCAGAGTGACAAGAACCTCCTCCTCCGGCACCCCATGCAGATCGACGAGGCTGGTGCCCGGCACGCGGCGCAGCCGGTCGGCCAGCGCCTCGGCCTCGCGGGCGGCACGGGTCAGGCTGAATTCTTCCGGCATTGTAAGGGCAAAGATTGCGGCGTAGCCGCCCGCCCCGTCACTGTCGAAATCGGGCTCCAGGACGCCCGCTGGAAACTCCCGCTGTGCATCCGTGACCGCGTCGCGGGCCTGCGCCCAAAGTTGCTCGATGGTTTCCGGTGGGACAGTTTCGATGAGTTCAACTGAAATGACTGAGATGCCGGTAGCCGAGGTTGAAGACACCTCGGCGATCTCTGGGATGGTGCGGAGTTCGGTTTCGATCTTGGCTGTCACCAGCGCCTCGACACGGGCCGGGTCGGCACCGGGGAACACGGTTGTGATCGTTGCGAAGATGTTGGTGATGGTCGGGTCTTCCTGCCGCCCAATGGAGACGAGCGCCGACATGCCCGCCGACAGGATCACCAGAAGGGTCAGGATCACGAGGCGCGGTTGACGAAAAAACAGCGTATCCATGGCGCTTACTCCGGCAAATCGGACCTGAGTTTGGCAAGAACAAGCTGGCCCGGTGCCACGCGATCTGGAGCCTCGGCCACGATCCGCGCGCCGGGGGGCAGAGCGCCGCGCAGGAACACGCGCGCGCCGTCGCTGTGGATGACCTCGACCGCTGCGGGCAGGGTGCGGTCGCCCTCTGCCGTGGCGTCGACGGCCATCACGGACCAAGACCCCCGCACACCTTCCCGTAAGGCGCTGAGCGGAGCCCAGAAACCGGGATCGTTAACTGTCTGGGTCAAGAGCAGTGCGACCGTGTCGCCCAGTACGGGTGCGGCGCTCTCGGGCAGCGTCACAAGAACAGACTGGCTGCGGGTATTGGGGTCAAGATCCGGTCGGATCTGGTAAAGTGTGCCCACAAGTTCCGCCCCGCCCAGTTCGAGGGCGACGGTGTCCCCCACGGCCAGTCCCGAGGCCATTTCCGGCGGCAGGCCGACCCGGGCGCGAGCGGGCGCGGTATCGAAAAGGACCAGAGCGGTCTGGCCTGCTGCCGCCGTCTGCCCAGGGTCGGCCATTCGCGCGCCGATGCGGGCAGAATAGGGAGCCGTCAGCACAGACTTTTCCAGCCGTACATCAACGCCCGCAATGCGTGCGAGTACCGCAGCCATGCCGGCCTCGGCGCGCGCCAGCGTTAGCCTTGCATCGTCTTGCGCCGCGACTGAGCGAAACCCGCTTTGCGTCAGCGCGTCGTTGCGCGCCAGCGTCAACCGGGCAAGTTCGGCATCGGTGGCAAGCGCTGCCAGTTCCGCCTCCAGCGCTGCACTTTCGGGGATCAGGGCGCTGGTGTCCAGTCGGGCGAGTACCGTGCCGCCTGCCACAACATCGCCTTCCTCGACCAGCACTTCGGTGATGCGCCCGCTCAGTTCGAACCCCAGATCGGTCCGCGCCGCTGCTTCGACTTGGCCGGTGAACCGACGGATGACGGTATAGCCCTGTACGAGTTCAACCGATATCACGCCGACAGACGTCCGCGGTGCTGCGACGCCGGGGGCGGCATCGCTCTGTGCTGCGATCAGGGAAATTCCTCCGATAACTGCTGCCGCAGCAGCCCCGCAGACCATGAGTGTCGTCGTCACGGTCAGAACTCGGCCAAGCGCCTTTCGAAATATTGATGCTGTACGCTGGGTCATGGATGAAATGTTCCGATAAAGTTAGATGTACTTACATATGTTAGAATCGCTCACTTTGGCAAGTGCCTTTCATGCAGTGCCTGATAGACACCCTCAATCGTCCGGTCTCACTGGGGGGCCAGCAGCTGAATCCGCTGGCCGAACGCCGCCGAGATTGAAGATGGGCGCAAAGGAACACGGACCAGATCGCCGCCCATGAACGGGGCCACCTGATCGGCAAAGGTCGTGCTGTTGATCCAGCTGTCCTGGCCGCCGAGCAGAACGAAGTGGTTCTCGTCGATATCGCCCAGATCGGACAGGTGCCGCGCCTGCGCACCGAACATCGTGAGATGCGGCTGGTCGGTTAGATCATGCGCTGCTTTCAGGATCGTCTCGCGACTGCCCGAAATCGGCAGTGTCGCGATGTCATAGCGGGGCCCGATGATGGGCAGGTTGCCAAGGGCATGGGTAACGCGCAGCCGGTGCAGGTCGCCCCATCGCGTGCCGTCTGTTGCGACGATTGCTGCGGGGCGCAACGCACGGGTCGGAACCTGCGCGCGCGTCTCGGGCGGCAAAAGGGCAAGATCCTCGCTCAAAAACAGCGGCAACCGGCTAAGGGCAGCATAGGTTTCCCATTCGTCTCCGCGCCCGAGAGCCTCGTAGGTGAGCGGAACGAGGGCGGTAATGAAACTTTCAAAAACTGCGGGGGCCTCGGCCTCCGCATGATACGCCCCGTCCCACGCAAGCAGGGTGTCGCGTGCCTGCTGTTCGGGCGATGCCTGCAGCGGTAAGATGCGGAGATCTGCCTCGACCGCCGCCAAGAACTCCACAGCCACGGGGGACACCACATCGAGCTGAATCTCGGCCAGATCGCGCAGGCTGGCTTGCGACAACCCGGCAAGAAGCGTGTTCAGCCGCCTGATCCGTTCGTCCTGCAAGAACACCCCACCTTAGGGGCGCTGCCCGTCCGGAGCAGGGCGATTGTTGGCAGAGGCGATGAAGCCTTGGCTTGGGTTCATGCTGTGAGGCAGGTCACGACCATCCCAAAGCCTGCGCCAATCGCGATCCGATTGCTTGGGCGAGGTGATGATGTCGAACCCCTGTTCCGGGGCGCGCGCCGGAACGCGGGCTGCCGTGACGGCACCACCGTTGCCGGCGTCATCCGCCGCGAGGAAGGTCAGTGGCGGGAAGGCGAAGCCACCGACTGCCGCTTGAAACTCCGGCACGCTGCGGGCGCGCATGGCGTCCAGCAGCGCGGTCGTCTCGTCGGTCACGGTGTGACCTGTCCAGCGCACCGCGAAGGTCCCCTCGGTTTCCGACAAAAGATCGAGGTCGGACAGGATCGGCCCATAGGGCGTCTGACGCGTCACGCGTCGCACATCGGGCAACAGGCGCACACCGATCCGATGGCGTGTCTCCGTGATAAGTGCAGGGTCGAGCGTACTTACATCCACCAGCTGGCTGGTGCGCGCGCGCAGGTTGGTGCCGCCCCAGGCCAACCGCTCGTTCCGGCCAAAGGCGAAGACCGGCGTACCCGGCACCATCATGCCTACAAGGTTGTAGCTGGGCGACCGAAGGCCCGCCACGATCCAGGCATTCGGAAAGATGAAGGCCAGGTGCGGGTCGCTGGCGATCAAGGCGGCCCCGGTGGCACTCCGCTTAGGCCCGACCACCATGCTGTTTGATCCCGAACGCCGCCAGTTCAGCGAATTCAGCAAGGACCGGGCGCTCTGCGAACGCCGTGGCTTCTGGCAACGCAGTGACAGCTTGCGCGCCGCCCGGATCCCCTTGCAGTATCCGCAAGGCGAGTCTGTCCCGCAGGTCGGGATCGGGGATCGACAGGATGCGCAGCAGGAAATCCCAATTCAGGTCGATGCCCGATGCGCGCCCCAAAGTAATCGAATCCTGCGCGGTCCAAAGTTCCCAATCAATCGCAAGCACCCTGAATTCATGCGGGGGCTGGATCGCTATCTGGCGGGCCGCACCATGGTTCACGCCCGCCACGTAGCGATCTATCCAAATCCGCGTCGCGGGTGGCATGGCTACCAGAATGTCGTCGGCGGCGCGGTAGACATCCAGCGACTGGATCGCGTGATCGAGATCAACCGTCAAAGGTCCCGCCGACTCCGAAAGCCGCCCTTGAACGATCCGGCGCACCACGCCCATCTGCCCCAGCCGCAGATGCGCATGAACCAGCCCGAGGGCAAAGGCCCCGTCGCCGTCGGTTTCCGCGACGACGAAGGGGATCTGATGGTCGTCCCAATGGATCGTGACGGGGTGGTCGAGGGGCATGTCTGTTGTCCGAAAGGCCTGCAAGCGCCCCTCTAATCGTGTGACCGGTGGCAGCGGTGTGAGGACCGAGCAGGCGACAAGCAACCCTGTTCCGAGCAGAGCGAGAACTGCGGCCGCGACCGGACGTGCCCTCATACGACGCGCCCCCGTTCGAGCCATATCGCGTGGACCTCCGACCAGTCGGGTGCCTGTTTCGCGAGATATCCGACCACTTTTCCCGTTGCGATGCTGGGAAAGAGGCGCATGGCCTGGAGGTGCGGGTCGGCGGTTAGATAGGCCCGCATGGCGTCCTTGTCGGTCCAGAAGGAAAGCGTGTGATGAACGCCGTTGATGGTGCGCGCATCGGCAGAAATGTTGCCGGGTGCATTGTGTGCCTGCACCATGGATTTCATCGCATGCAACCAGAAGGACGGAATGTGCCAGACCCGCCGGACCTGCAGACCAGTGATGGAGACATAGACATCCTGTCGCATCGGGCAAGCCTTTCATGGTCAAGCGGGGCCATCCCGCCAGGCGGGATGCGGGCGAGCGGATTTGGGGCGGGAAACGCCGCCGTCAATGGCCGTTGGGATGTGCATAATCCGAAGCTCCGCTCCTACACTTGTAAACATATGTGAGAGGTGCTAACTTTCGTCAAGAAAAAAGTGAATGTCACTCACTTAGCTGGAAGATCGAAATACAATGTCCAAAGAGCCGCATGCCGCACAGACTTCACCGGGAGTGACGGCCAAAGCTGCCTATCACCACGGAGACCTGCGTGCGCAACTGATCGCGGCAGTGCGAGATCTGGTCGAGACGCATGGCCCGGACGGGTTCTCTGTGGCGGAAGCCGCCCGCCGCGCCGGTGTAAGCTCTGCCGCGCCCTACAAGCATTTCAAGGATCGTCACGAAATCCTGCGGGGTGTCGTGAGTGAAGCAATGGACCGACTGCGCGCTGCGATGGAAGCGGGCGCCGCGGCCCATCCCCACGGCTCGCTGGAGGCTGTCGCTGCCGTGGGTCAGGCCTACGTCGATTTCGCCCGGGCCGAACCGGGGGTGTTCCGGTTGGTCTTCGGCCTGACGGAAGGGCACGAAAATGCCCCCGATCTGCTGGCCAAGGGCGAAAGCTGTTTCGGGGTGGTCGTGGAGGCCGCCGCTGCCTGCCTTGGCCTGCCTCCCAGCGATCCGGATGTCCAGCGCCGCGCCTATATGTTGTGGTCCTTCGTTCATGGCCATTCGTTCCTGACCATCGACATGAAGCATCAGGTTGCGAGTGCAGACATCGACGATTGGGACTACCTGCTGACCATCAGCCGCGCAATTCTTTCATCGGCGGCGCAGGCATGACGTGGGGCCAATGCCGGTGGTACCGTTTCAGCCTGAGACGGGACGCTCCTGCGGCTCCGAACCCGAACCGCGTGCAGAACATCGTGGAAAGGATTCGCATGGCCAGTAGCGGGCCAAGTGTGACCATCGGCGAGATTGTTCGTGCGATGGACCCATCAGTCCAACCCGTATTGCTGCTGCTGCCGGGCCTGATCCTCGTGACGCCACTCAGCGGCATTCCTGGTCTGTCATCCCTCGGGGGTCTTACGATTGCCCTGGTGGCTGCACAAATCTTATTGGGGCGTTCGGACATATGGCTGCCAGACTTGGTATTGCGCCGTCATTTGCCCGCTGCGCGTCTGGCATGGTCCCTTGAACGGCTGGACCGGTTTGCCGCTTTCATCGACGCGCGATCGATCACCCGGGCTGAATGGCTGATTGGCTTTCCGGCGCGTCAGCTTGCGCTTGCGACATGCCTTTTGTGTGGGATGGCGATGCCCTTCCTCGAACTGGTCCCGTTTTCCGCGACAACACTGGCAGTGGTCGTCAGTATTCTGGCTGCGGCGCTCTTGGTGCGTGATGGCGTGCTCATGGCGTTCGGGCTGAGTGGTTTCGGGTTTGCCGTCCTCTTAATCGCGAAGCTGGCATCGACGTAATGCAGCCACAGATCGCGCTTTCCGGGTTCCGCTGGACGTTTCCGCTTTGGGTTTTTGGTGGAATTTCCTGTGCGATGATCCTTGTCTTTGCGGCCACAATCGCCTTTTGGGTGGTCGACTCCAGAGTGATCGACGGGGTTTCTGTCTGGGCAAAGCCGGTGAAATTCGAACTTGCCCTCGCGATTCATGCGGGAACGCTTGCCTTGGTGGTGTCGAGACTCAGCCCTTCGTTTCAGGCGGGTCCCTTCATGCAGGGCGCCACGATTGCGTTCCTGGCGGCATGCACCATCGAGATGGGCTGGATCATTTTTCAGGCGTCGCAGGGCCAGCATTCGCATTTCAACGACACCACGGCATTTCACCGGGCGATGTTTTCGGTAATGGCCTTTGCAGCCGTCATCATCACAGGGGCGGCCGCAGCGGTCGCATTTCAGGTGTTGCGTGATCCAGATTTTGCCGCGGGTGCGCTGTTGAAGACCGGCATCCTGCTAGGCTTGACTGGTGGAACGATCCTTACTCTCGTGACGGCACTCGCAATTGGCGGGAAGGGAAGCCCCTATGTCGAAGATATGCCGTTGCTCACGTCACGCATGATGTTCACCGGCTGGTCGCTCACCGGGGGCGATTTGCGCGTCGCTCACTTTCTTGCGACCCACATGATGCAAGCCGTTCCGATTGCCGCACTCATCATAGTCAGGTCGAGGACTGGCGTGTTTGCTCCATATGTCGTTGCGCTTTTTGCTGCTTTGTGGACCACTTGGACGCTCGCGGAGTTTAGTGTCGCACGTTCTGGTGAACCGGCCCTGATCTTGAGTATGTTTCGCTAGTCGCGAAGTGTTAGCCGCGTTGAAGTCCCTATGAACTGATTGGCGCAGGACATCGCTTTTCAACCGGTGGCCAAACGCTCAGTAGTTTTGCTACCAGCGAGCGCGTTCACGAACCACTGCAGTTTGTGGTCAGTGCCTGATCAGGTGCGCACCGGGTTCCTAGGATACTGGGCTTGGCGTGAGGGAGGCCCGATTGGCAGTCCGATAGGGGCTGTTACCCCTCTGTCGCCTGTGCCATCCCTTCGACTGACAACCCCGCAATTATGTTCGCCCACTTCTGTGCAACCCGCCGAGTTTGCTGCATCGCCGTAAGGCCGGTTGCACTTCTTGTTCCGCTCTCCCGGCCAGCTGAGACAGAAATGCCCAAACGTCACTCAAGCGTGCGCTTTTCTGCTGTCGGATGGGGCCTGCGCGCGATCAAACATGCCATAGTCCCGAACGACACCGGCGATCCGAAGGCGGTAGTCGTCGAAAATGCCGTCCCTCCCGCTGGCTTGCGCCCCGCGGTGCGTGTCCAGTGTGCGCCACCTTGCTATGGCAGCTTCGTCCTCAAAGAAAGACAGGGACAGGATTTTGCGCGGGTTGGTTAGACTTCGGAATCGCTCCACGGAAATGAAGCCATCAACCTCATCCAGCATCGGGCGCATTCGGGCCGCGATATCGAGGTAGTCCTGCATGCGACCGTCTGCCGGTTCCACTTCGAAGATAACGGCAATCATGTCGCTTCACCCGGTCCATTTGGCAAGGATACGCATTTCAGGAACGTTCGGTCCTCACGCAGCAAAAACTTTTCTTTCTGGGCGAATTCATAGTTTTCACGACCAAGCGGATCGGCTGCCAGCCGGGCGCGATAGCCTTCGTAGTCCGCCAGACTGGCAACGTTGTATATGCCGTAGGCCAATGTGCTGGAGCCTTCGTGCGGTGCGTAATAGCCGATCAGCTCAGCGCCGCAGCGCGGGATCGCTTGTCCCCAGTTTCGAGCGTATTGCGCAAAGGCGGCTTTCTTGGTCGGGTCGATCTGATAACGGATCACGCAGGTCAGCATGGCTTTTCCTTTTTTCTGATTGCTCTTCCAGACTAGAGCATTGCGACCGAAAAATGCTTCGACTAAGGTCGAACTATGAAAGAAGGTCCTGATATTGCCCATGTTGCCGCGCTGATCGGTGATCCGGCCCGTGCGAACATGCTTACGGCCCTGATGACAGGCAAGGCGCTGACGGTCAGCGAGCTTGCATCGGAAGCAGGCGTGACAATCCAGACGGCAAGTTCCCACCTGTCGAAACTGGATGATGGCGGTTTGTTGCGGCCGCGCAAGCAAGGGCGGCACAAGTATTATACCTTCGCCAGTGACGATGTCGCGAAGGTGCTTGAGGCCCTGATGGGTCTGGCGGCAGGATCGGGCCACCTGCGCAAGCGCACAGGCCCCAAAGATGCGGAAATGCGCAAGGCCCGCGTGTGTTACAATCATCTGGCGGGTCATATGGGCACCCGGATGTTCGAGAACCTGATCGGGAAAGAGCATCTGGTCTTGGAAGGCGATGACTTAGTCCTGACGGGCTCCGGCGTCGCATTTGCCCACGACTTTCAGATTGATCTGGATACGTTGCGGCGCAAGAAAACGGCCCTTTGCCTCGAATGTCTGGACTGGAGCGAGCGGCGGTCACATTTGGCGGGCAGTCTTGGGCGGGCCTTCCTGAGCCGCTTCGAAGATCTCAGCTGGGCCAAACGGGATCAGAGAACCCGGGCGGTCATTTTTACCCGTGCCGGGGAAAAAGAGTTTGATCTGCTGTTTGGGGCAAGCTGACCGCTCGGCAATATCGCCAAGAACTTCGCAATGACCGCTTGGTCCCGTTTGAGGCTCTCTCACAGTCGCGTTTAATAGACTGACTAGGGCGTATTGGACATAGCCAAGTTGATGAAGCATGTGATCGGGACCGGAGGGTGGCAAGTTGAGTGATAGGTCTCGCAATGAAGCGCTTGGCGGCCTTGGTATTGCGGCAGCCCTGGACAAGGATGTCGAGCATGTCGCCGTTGGCACCTCCTGCGCGCCAGCAGAGCCCCATCGTTTCGCGGCCGATACTCTCGCTTCCCTCGGCAATCATATCACCGATATCAGCCCTGCTCAGCGCAAACCTATGATAAGCTCGGACCGCGTAGGCGATGATTTCACGATGGTAAGGTAGCTCCACAGGCGCGGCATGGCAGACGGTACTCTTATGCACCATCCGATGCTGGGTCAGTAAAGCCGAACAACTTGGCAATGCCGTACAAGCTTTTGAAATCCTGTATGTAGCGCTGGATACTTGACGTCCGGAGCTTGCCCTCATCGGCAATAGGCTCCAAGATCGGAGCGTAGAAATATCCGCGGATATACCTAAAATGGCTTACGGGCAGTTCATACGCGATCTGGAGCGTATCATGGCGCAGGTGAACACCAAGATACAGCGCGATCTTACCCTGTGCAGGCGTGTCTTACGGCGGTTTTCCCAGACTGAGGTTACCGAGTTCCTCAGTGTGGACGAATCCGGCGCCACTGGTCCGAAACCGCGTAGCGCTGCAGAACTTGGCGCGGTTCGGCGCCCGGTGCTTTGGCTAGGAGTCCGCCTCATTCCGGGTCGAGCGAATATCCAGAACGGTAATATCACCCTTTTCTTCCTCTCCCGGAGACGCGGTATTCTGGTTTACCGGGTGCTGCGGGCAGAGTTTTGCCACATCTGCCGTCGCGGGGGATTCGCATATGTGTTCATTTAAGAAAGGTGGGACTGATGGATAATATCGCGCGGCTTGACCAGACACAGCCGATATCCGGACGCCCGGTCGATCCCGATTGGCGTACTGACAGTGATCAACCCATGGTCACTACGGATCGTTTCATCTTGCAATCAGGCCGCCGCCGTCTGGAGGCATACCGGGTACTCGGGCGGTCTTGCGCCGGGCTGCACGACCAGATCAGCGTGGAAGTGGACAGCGCCAACACACCCAACCGCGCGTTTTGCGAAATCATCCCCCGCTTGCACGGCGGCACGGTCAAGAAGCCGAAAACGAAAGCGCCCGAGATAACCCGCGCGGAAAACGGCACGGTGAAAGCTACCGCTAAACCCGTGTGTGCAGGGCTCGTCTCTGCAATGATCGAGCCGGGAAAGATGTAAATGCCGATTGGTTGGCCAAATCATTGGTCAAGCTGATCGCGGACAAAACAAAGAAATAAGGATATTTCATGACACAGACCACCTTGCGCCAACACCTCCATGCCAGCAACACGGATCGCGATTTGCTGATGCTGATGGAGGACATCGCAACCGCCTGCCGGATGATCGCTGACCGCGTGCGCCATGGTGCGTTTGCAGGGGTCTTGGGTGCGGCTGAGACGGAGAATGTTCAGGGGGAGACGCAGAAAGAACTCGACGTTATCTCGGACGAGATTTTTCAGGAAATCGTGGGAGGAAACCCGAACCTCGCAGCGCTTGTGTCCGAGGAGGTCGATGAGGTCAATTGGCGCAAGCAGGCGCCTCAGGCTGGTGATTTCGTCGTGTATTATGATCCGCTAGATGGCTCTTCAAACCTTGACGTAAACCTTTCTGTTGGAACGATATTCTCAATCGTACGGCTGAAAGAGGCGGTCCCCACGGAGGCATCCGCCGTGCAGATCAAGGGAACCGAGCAAATTGCGGCTGGGTACGCAATCTACGGCCCTTCCACCGGCCTCGTGGTCACGGTCGGGCAGGGGGTCGACGGGTTCACACATCATCCCGGTTCGGGTGAGTTTCTGCTGACGCAACCTGCCATGTCCATTCCAGAACAGACTCAGGAGTTCGCGATCAATGCGTCGCGCTATGATCTGTGGGAGGCGCCCGTGCGCCGCTATATCGATGATTGTCTGCGCGGTGCCAACGGGCGACGTGGCAAGAAGTTCAACATGCGCTGGTGCGCTTCAATGGTGGCGGATGTCCACAGGATCCTGACGCGGGGCGGCGTGTTTTTGTATCCCAAGGATTCCGGCAATGCCCGGCAGGGGGGCAAATTGCGCCTGATGTACGAGGCGAACCCGATGGGCATGCTGGTCGAACAGGCCGGGGGGGCGGCCTCCACCGGGACGGGGCGGATCATGGACGTTGCGCCCACGGGTCATCACCAGCGCGTCTCCGTCATTCTCGGCTCACGCGACGAGGTAGCCGAGATCGAGAGATATTACACGGAGTAGAGCCTAATCAGCAGTATCGAGACCTTCTGCGATATGGGCATGGCCCTGTAAGATGTCATTGTGAATGGCTTCTCCCACGGCCTCGTAATCGCCGTCGCGCAGCGCCTCTACCGTGACTTTGTGCATGTCGGGCAAGGGGGCGGAGCGGTCTTGACGCACCATTATGCGCAGCGAGGGCCCGACACGCAGCCAATGGGATGCGGCTGTGGCCATGAGGATTTCAGCGTCTGAATGGGCATAAAGCGTCCAGTGGAAAACGTGGTTGTGCCGCAGGTAGGCCTGAATATCCCCAGCGGACAGCGCGGCGTTCACCCGTGCATCGATCTGTTCCAGCGTGTCGATTTCCTCCGGCTCCATGGCCACAGCTGCGAGGCGGGCAATTTGCGGCTCGATCCCCGTGCGCGCATAGGTCAATTCCTGAAGTTGCTCCATCGTCAGCTTCGGGACGACCACGCGGCGGTTGTCACTGGCGCGCAGTGCGCCCTCGGCGGTCAGACGACGAATGGCTTCGCGGGCGGGTGTGATACCCGCGCCGAGGCGTTCAACGATGCCGTTGATGGTGACGGCAGCGCCAGGCTCTAACTCTCCGAACAGGATAAGATCGCGGGCTTTGCGGTATGTGACTTCATGGATGGGCAGGGAAGGGGGCATTCGGGGGGCCTGTCTGCGAAAGGATCAGCGTACCATCGCAAGGTTTGCGGGCCTTGACCATGGGTCTTAGAAGGTGAGCGTGGGGCGGATATCGGTGATCTGCGAATCTAAACTCACGGCCTCCACCAAATCGCGAGTTTGGAAGCGCGAAGCATCCTGTATTTTTAGGTTAGACTGCATCACTCATTTTTCGGTGTTGCCGCCCGCTGATCGCCACGGCGACACCAGAAATAGGGCTCGAGGAGCAGGTCGTTTTGTTTGTCATTGCCTCACCTTGGCCTGCCTGGCACAGGGTTGATCGCACGGTCTGGTGCCACGCCGGCCTTAGTATTCCCAAGCTTCCGCGGTCTCGTTTTGCTTCCTGAGTGTGGTTAGTGCCCTTCTCGCTCCTTTAGGAGAGGGAACGGCGTTTAGCTCCGCATATAGTTCCGGCATCCCGATACGGCATCGTTCGGCGCTGTTGCCTGACATCACGAACGCCCCCTGATTTCGAGACAGATGTGGGCACCAAGGTGTCGGGTCAGTAGCCTAGAGGGCAAGATCTTTTTTCAGCAGTTCGATTGAATAGTCCGCTTTATGGGCGGTGCGTTTGATGCGTCCGCCCTCAACCACGACAAAACTATCGCCCGAGCCGAAAGCGAAGCTCGCGTTTTGCTCCACAAGAACAATCGCCATCTCCCCGGCTTGTCTGAGTTGCTGCAAGGCATCGCCGATCTGTTGAATGATATTGGGCTGGATCCCCTCCGTGGGCTCGTCGAGCAGAAGTACGCGGGGCTGGCTGATGAGCGCGCGCGCGATCGCAAGCTGCTGCTGTTGGCCACCCGACAGATCTCCACCGCGCCGCGTTTGCATATCTTTCAGCACCGGGAACAGTTCGTAAATTCGATCCGGGATGAAGTGCTCTGGTTTTGGCAGGCAGGCAAAACCGGTTTGCAGGTTTTCCAGAACGCTCATCATGGGAAACACCTCGCGCCCTTGCGGTACATAGGCGATGCCCGCCCGCGCGGCGTCAACGGCATTCGTCATGCGCAAAGGTTCGCCTCCGAGGCTCACCTGTCCAGCCGACATCGGATGCCGGCCCGCGATCGCCTTCAGGAGGCTGGTCTTGCCTGCGCCGTTGTTTCCGATCACCGTCGTAATCTGACCCTTGGCTGCGTGCAGCGACATGCCGAACAGGATCTGGCTTTGTCCGTAGTACAGATCGAGATTTTCAACATCAAGCATCGGCGCGTCCCAGATAGACTTCGATCACCTTTGGATTGGATGTGACGCTGTCGAGCTTTCCTTCGGCCAGCACGGCACCTTCGTGCAGCACCGTCACCTTGCAATTGAGGCGGCGGACGAACTCCATGTCATGCTCCACCACCACCACCGCGCGGGTCTGGGCGGCGCGCTTGAGAATATCGGTGGTTTTTTCCCGCTCCTCCACGGTCATGCCGGCAGCGGGCTCATCGACGAGCAACAGGCGCGGCTCCTGCGCTAGAAGCATTCCGATTTCCAGCCATTGCTTTTGCCCGTGGCTTAGCTCTCCGGCGCGCCGGGTAAGGCTGGCGGTCAGGCCGATCTCCTCCGCGACCTCCTCGATGCGCTGGCCGTTGGCAACCGTTTTCCTGTGCATCAGCACCGCGAAGGGGCCGCGCGGATTTTTCAACGCCATCGCGAGGTTCTGGCGCACGGTCTGCTCTTCGAAGACGGTCGGTTTCTGGAATTTCCGGCCGATACCGATACGCGCAATCTGGCTCTCCGACATCCCCAGAAGCGAGATATTGCGCTCCCCCCAAATCACGGTGCCTGAATCGGGTTTGGTCTTGCCTGTCACGATATCCATAAATGTGGTTTTCCCTGCGCCGTTGGGTCCGATGATCGCGCGCAGCTCGGCGGGTGCGAAATTGATCGACAGATTGTTGATGGCGCGGAACCCGTCAAAACTGACCGAGACGCCAGAGACTTCCAACAGCATGCTCATCGCGGCTTCCTCACCAGATAATCAAACAGGCCGCCGATGCCCTTGGGAAAGAAAAGTGTCACGGCGACGAAGCTGAAGCCAAGAAGAACAAGCCACCAGTCCGTCCACCGCACGGTGTAGAATCCCATATTGATGTTGGGGGCACCGCCACCCGTGAACCAGCTCGACAGGAGCGAGACGAGCGCCGCGCCGATGACTGCGCCGTAGAGCCTGCCCCGCCCACCGATCGCGACCCATACGGCCAGATATATGGATGCAATCGGGGCGATTTCACCAGGGTTGATGATGCCTGCTTGTGGATAATAGAGCGCACCCGCGATGCCCGCGACGATGGCGGTGATGGTGAAAATGAAAAGCTTGTAGCTTTCCACGTGGTAGCCCAGAAACCGCACCCTCGCCTCGTTGTCGCGGATACCTTTGACGACACTGCCCATCTTGCCCGACACGACCCAGGCAAAGAACAGGTACCCTAATGCCAGCGCGAGCGCAGAGGCGAGGAAGAATACGATCGAGATCGTCGATTGTGGCGTATTTTCGTAGCCCGGGATGTTTTGGAGCCCCGACAGGCCGTTGTTGCCGCGCAATCCGCTGTCATTTTGAAATAGGTAAAGGGCCAGCGCCAGCGTCATCGCCTGCGTCAGGATCGAGAGATACACGCCCGTGACGCGGCTGCGGAAGGCGAGCCAGCCGAACACGAGCGCCAGCAGGCCCGGGATGAGCACGACCATTGCCAATTGGAGGAAAAGGCTATCGGCAAAGCCCCAGATCAGGGGGAACTCCGATGATCCGACGACGCCGAAGATCTGGTTGCCGATGGCGTCCGTGATTTCCTGCGGTGTGGACGGGATGACCTGTCCCGACAGGCTCTCGAGCACGATCCCCTCTGTGCGCGCGTACATCAGCCACATGCCGACTGCATATCCACCAATGCCGAAAAACGCGAAGTGGCCCAGGCTCAGGATGCCGCAATAGCCCCAGACGACATCCATAGCGAGGGCCACAAGACACAGACACAGCGTCTTTCCCAGCACCTTGACGAAGGAGGTGGAGATGAGGCCGACACCCGTCGCTTCCGTTAGAAGTGTAACGGTGATCGTGAAGAGGCTCAGGGCGGCGAGGAACCACAGGACGGAAGGGTTTTGTGCAGTGAACGTCCGGTTCATTGGGCCGCCTCCAGTTTGTGGGTCATGAAGGTTGAGTGGGGATCGGATACATAGCTGCCGAAGGGTCCGCACTCAGTGAAACCCTGCGCTGCGTAGAGGGTCCGGGCTGCGGTAAAGTCGGCGTGTACGCCGGTTTCCAGCCACAGGGTGCGCAGGCCTTTCTGCGTGGCAGTGGCGATGATGGTCTGCAAGAGGGCGCCCGCGATGCCCTTGCCACGGGCGACGGCGAGCGTATGCATTGATTTAATCTCGCCTTCCGTATCGGAGAGTTGTTTCAGCGCGCCCATGTCGATCAGGCTATCGCCGTCCACCGCACCCCAGACTGTCATATCGGGGGTGAACAGGGCCGAGACGGGCAGGCGGTGGCAGCTTTCGGCGGGCGCGGTTCCGTCGCAAAATACGGTGTGTATGTCGACCAGCGCCTGAAAGGCGGGGGTGGGACTGTGGAGGATCTCTATGTGCATGCTCAATCCGCCGCTGCACGGCCCTTGAGGGCGACAATGCCCTTTGGCCGGAACTGGATGAACAGGATGATGAAGAGAATCATGTAGGTTTGTGCGGCCAACGTATTGGACGGGTTAAGCCATTCGATCCCCTTTTGCAGAAACCCGATCAGAGAGGCACCCGCGAGGGTACCCCAGACATTGCCGACACCGCCCACGACCACGGTCATGAAGCTTTGCACGATGTAATCCGCACCCATTTCCGAGGTAACCTTTGCATAGAGCCCGATGGCCACGCCCGCGATCCCTGCGATGCCGGAGCCGAACCCGAAGGTGAGCATGTTGATGCGGTCGGGGTTAATGCCCATGCTGGCGGCCATCCCTGGGTTTTGTGTCACGGCGCGCACTTCGAGGCCCAGGCGCGTACGCTTAAACACGAATAGGATGAGAGCGAGGAAAATCAGCGCCAGCACAAAGATCGCAATGCGGATATAGCTGATCTGGATGACATCCGAGTACACCAGCGCCCCGTCAAGCCAGGCGGGCGAGGTGAGGGGGCGTGCCTGGGTGCCGAAGATATTTTTGGCCAGCTGTTGCAGGGCAATCGAAATGCCGAAGGTCGCCAGCAGCGTCTCCAGCGGGCGATGATAGAGGTGCCTGATTACCAGCCGCTCCATGAGCACACCGGCCGCGAATGTGATCGCGAAGGCCAGCGGCAGTGCAACGACTAGGGATAGCGTGTAATCGGGGATGAACTGCTGCACCACGTAGCCGGTGTAGGCGCCCATCATGATGAACTCACCGTGCGCCATGTTGATGACCCCCATCACGCCGAACGTGATGGCGAGGCCGATGGCGGCGAGAAAGTAGATCGACGCCAGTGAGAGCCCGTCAAGCGCCAGATCAATCGTCTGCGCCCAGCCCACGCGCGCTTCCACGCTGGCAAGTGCTTCTTCTGCTGCATCGGTGATTGCTGCATCGGTTTCGAGATATCGCTCGTAGAAAGTGTAGCGTGAAAGCATTTCATCGCGGCTTTCGGAGGTTACGAGAGGCGGCATCAAGCCCGCCAGCACAAGCGCTCCATAGGCACGCGCGCGGCCTATATCGGTATCGAGCTCAGCCACAGGCACATCGCCCACGCGACCTCCGATGATATTGTTCTCGAGCGCTGCGCGGATCATTGCGGGCGTCGTGGGCGCGGGCGCGAGAGACGCGCTGACGAGTTGCGCGTAGGCTGCATCGGGGCTCTCGGATGGGTCGAGGATGCGGGCGATATTGCCCTCCGGCGCGGCCTCCACCACGCCTTGTTCCACCCGGAGGATCTGGTTCAGCACGGCGCGGGCCTCCACGCTGGTATCCTCGGAGAGGCTCTCAATGGCTGTGATCCTGTCCTGCGGTGCTTCGGCAAAACTGGCCGAGAGAAAGTTGGCCAGCTGTATCTTGCGGGCTCTGAGGGCGGGGTCAGTCTCTTTCGAGATGGATGCCAGGAGCGGCTGCAACTGCTCCGCTTCCGGTCTGCGCGCGATGGAGGCCACGGCGGTGGTACGCCGCTCCAGATCAGGATCGCTGAGTTGGAACTGAACCAGCGCCGTGCCGATGACGCGGCGCACGCCGCCGTTTGGTTTGAGCTGGGTAAACTCCGCCTGCGGCGCAGAGCTTGCGGCGCCAGTATCCACGTCCCGCAGGGCCAGGTCATCGCCCTGCTCGCGCGCGATGAAAAACACGCCGTCGGTGCGCTGCCATACGTTCTTGTCGGACCATTGCTCCAGAAAATCCGCTGTCTGGGGCAGTCCGGCGGCGATCATATCATCAAGGGCCACACCGACGGAACTGCGCGAGGGATCGGAGATTTCACTGGCGTGTGTTTGCAATATACGTTGCAAATCCTGCGCTTGCGCTCCTGCTACGCTGAGCAGGCAAAACACGAGAGCCGAAAAGAGTAGGCGCATAGAGAAGCTTTCGGAGTACAGAGGGATGCGCAGGGCGGCGAAAGTCGCAGCCCTGCGCAAACCGGTTAGTAGTTGGACGTCAGCTGTACGCAGGTCTTGGTTTCGGTGTTGTACATACCGCAACCGAGGTCCTTCCAGTCCGAGGTCAGCACTGCGGAGGCAGGCAGGAAATCGGTCCAAGCGTCACCGGGCACTTCGGAGGTTTGCGACACGATGTCGAACTGGCCGTCCGCCGTGATCTCACCGATCAACACTGGCTTGGCCAGATGGTGGTTCGGCAGCATCACAGCCGTCCCGCCCGTGAGGTTGGGGAACTCCTGTCCGTACATCGCCGTGCGGACGGCATCCACATCCGTGGTGCCTGCTGCCTCCACCGCATTGATCCACATGTTGAAGCCGATGTAATGCGCTTCCATCGGGTCGTTGGTCACCCGGTCCTCGCCTGCGAAGGCTTTCCACTCCGCGATGAATTCCGCGTTGGCGGGTGTGTCGGCGGACATGAAGTAATTCCACGCGGCCAGATGACCGACCAGATTGGAGGTATCGAGACCCGACAGCTCTTCCTCGCCGACGGAGAAGGCGACGACGGGGATATCATCAGCGGAAATATCGGCAGCCGCGAGCTCTTTGTAAAAGCCGATGTTGGCATCGCCGTTGATGGTCGAAACCACGCCCACCTGTTTGCCGTCAGCGCCAAGGGCTACAACGTCGCCGACAATCGTCGCCCAGTCGGAATGACCGAACGGTGTATAATTGACGAAGATGTCCTCTTTCGCGATCCCTTTATCCTGAAGGTATTGCTCCAGAATGTTGTTCGTGGTGCGCGGATAGACATAGTCGGTGCCCAAGAGTGCAAATTTCTCGACGCCAAGCTCCTCGAGGAAGTAGTCAACCGCAGGGATTGCCTGCTGGTTCGGAGCAGCGCCGGTGTAGAATACGTTTCTGGAGCTTTCCTCACCTTCATACTGCACCGGATAGAACAGCAGGCCATTGAGCTCCTCGATTACAGGAAGCACAGATTTACGCGAAACGGACGTCCAGTTTCCAAAAATCACATCGACATCGGAGACGGTGAGCAGCTCACGCGCCTTTTCGGCAAACAGTGGCCAGTCGGAAGCAGGATCGACGACAACAGCTTCGATCTGGCAACCCAATACACCGCCGGCGGCGTTCTGCTTTTCGACGAGCATGAGCATCGTGTCTTTCAGCGTGGTCTCTGAGATGGCCATCGTGCCCGACAGGGAGTGCAGCACTCCCACCTTTACCGGATCCGCACATTCGGCGGCAGCCAGCGTTGTGCTGCCGAGCAGGGCAGCAAGAGTCAGAGAAGAGAGTTTAAGCGTCATAGGTATTATCCCCCGTTGTCGCTGCGGTGCTTTGCAAGGGGTGCTTTACGCACTTTCCAAGGGTGACCCGAGGGGTGTAACCGGAGCCCGCAACAGTGATGTTGTCGTCGCGCAGAGGGGTTATCTTCCAGGATTTCACTCTGCGCGGCATTTCGTCCCTACGGACTATGTCAGTAAGAACGGACGGTTTCGGATAAACCAGAAAATGCGGTGATTGGTTGGGAGCCGAGTGAAGTATGATCACGAAAGCGTCATGTATTCGCAAAACCGCTGAAAAATTGGTCATCAATCGGACAATACGATGGCGTCTCTTTATGAAGATATAGCCATGCAGCGATGATTCTACGCGGTAGCCGCTGTACGTGTCATTCTGGCTAACCTGCCGTGTCAACGCCGAAATATTCGCCCGGTTCGAGTGCGCGAAAGCGGTTCTTGTTGATCCCAGCGGATGCAAGGCTTGCGTGCAGATGATCTCTCGGGTCGTTGCGGGCCTCATTGGTAAGCTGGAATGTGCCCCAGTGCATGCCGATGGCCTGTTGCGCCCCCACATCCTCGAAGATGCGTACAGATTCGTGCGGTGCCACATGCTGGTGGGCCATGAACCAGCGCGGCTCGTAGGCGCCGATCGGAATGATTGCCACGTCGGGCCTGCCGTAGCGGGCACGTATCTCTCGGAACACTGCCCCGTCGCCATAGCCTGTATCACCGGCAAACCAGACTTGTGCCGCCGGACAGTTGAGCCAGAACCCGCTCCATAAAGCCATGCGCCGATCCCGGAGGCCACGGGCTGACCAGTGATTTGCGGGCGTCAACGTCACGGCGAGTTGCGGTGAAATCTCGATGGTATCGTGCCAGTCGCCGGTCTGGATATTCGCGTCGCGCAGCGATTTCCGCACGATTGCATCATTGCCGTACGGCATGATCATCAGCGGGTCGTGCTTGGTCTTCAATCGCTTCAGTGTCGCAAGGTCGAGATGATCATAATGGTTGTGGCTGAGCAGAACCGCGTCGATTTCCGGCAGGGCCTCGAATGGTATGCCCGGCGCGGTGACGCGTTTGGGCCCTATGAAGCTCACAGGGCTGACACGCTCCGACCAGACCGGATCGGTCAGGATGTTCAGACCGGCGATCTGTATCAGCAGCGTGGCGTGGCCTACCATCGTCACTCTGGGGAGCGCGCTGCGGGTCGGTGGGACATGCTGGGTCACGGGGACCGAACGTGGCCATTTCGCGCGCCCGCCTTCGCGCCGCCACCTCAACAAGGCGCGCAGTGACTTGTCCGGCGATGGCTGACCGGGCGAGAAGAACCGCACCCCATCATAGTTGCTGCTGGCGGGGCCTTCGTAGTAGCGGTTGCGGATGGCTCTCAATCTCGCGCTCCAAAATTATCGTGGGGCCACCCGCATCAGGCTTTCGCATGTGGGGTGTGAATGTAGTCGTGCGCAGGGCGTCAGTCGTTCGCATCGGGGGGCAGAAACTCAACTTCATGGGCGGCCGACAAGGCAACGACCTCTTCGACATCTGTTTTATTGTGCAGAGCCTGAAAAAGGTCGGGCAGCTTGCCTGCGGGAGAGACCCAGAAAAGCGCACGCGCCGGTATCTTTGATTTGTTGAAGTACCCGTGAGGTACGCCGCGGGGCAAGCGAACCAGATCTCCGGCGCGGGCGGTCTGCCATTTTCCATCCAGTTTCAGCGCTAACTGACCCTCCTGAACGAGGATAAATTCATCCTGCGTCGGATGAACATGGACCGGGACGAACTGGTCCGGTGCTGAATTTGCCTCAAACGCGAAGGTCGAATCGCACTTGGCCTTCGGAAAATACTGTTGCCCCAAAATGTTCCATTCTACCCCATCAAATCCATCACCATTCGGGGTTACGCCCCCTACCAAATCTGCCATTTCAGGTTTTTCCTTCTCCAAATTGATCAGAGCTATGCGCATTCCTCTTGAATACCACACTGCGATACGACTCGTACCGTAGGCCAATCGTTTTTCAAATGCGATCTTCTCGACCGATCAGATCAGGAGCGTCGGAACACGCGTGAGATATTGGCCGCAAAACAGGGGAAGTGATGCGCGTCATCATGGAGGGTGTGATTGGCAAAAACACACTCTGGTACACTGCGCATCCGGGAAAAGCGTTTGTGACCAGATGATGACAAGATGATACCCGCGGGGGCCCATGTCTTGGACAAAATATGATCTTGTTCAGTGTCCGCGGGACGAGTTGGGCAGCTTGAGAGACGCTTCAAATCCTGTTTTTTGCCCGGGGCGGGGAGATATCAGGACAAGCCGGCTTCCGATCCGCTCGGCGATCGCTGCGACAATGGCGAGGCCGATACCGCTTCCATTTGTATCTGATCCGGCGCGCTCAAAGCGGGCTGTCAAGCGGTCGAGCATCTGTGGGCCGACGACAGGGCCATCATTGGATACGCTTAAAACTCCGTCTGCCGCCAAATTCACGGCAACTGGCCCCGTTTCCGAACCGTGCCGCAGGGCGTTCTCAACAAGATTCCTGCAAAGGATACCAAAGGCGTCCGGATCCAGGTCAGACATCAAGGGTTCATCGGGAAGCGAAAGCAAGATGCGATCCGGAGCCACCGTGCGCTCGATATCTTCGATCACTATTCTGGCAACAGTTCGCAGATCCGAGGCTTGGTCCAACCTGAGGCGACCGCCCTCGGCCCGTGCTAATTGCATGAATCGCTCGGACACGCGGGTCAATCGTTTCAGCGTCGCTTCGATATCGGCCGCGCGCGCTCTTGCAGCTGTATCCTTGGTCTCTGATTGCAGGCGCTGCGCTTGTGCAATGGCCCCCGCCAGAGGCGTCCGCAATTCATGCGCAGCATTTGCGGCGAAGCTGCGTTCAGCGTCGAAGGCTCCCTTCAGCCGGTTTAGTAAGCCGTTCAGCGTGGTTGCAATGGGTTCAATCTCAGAGGGGATGTCGTGCGCGGGAATAGGCGTCAGATCACGCGCGGTGCGCGCTTCCAGTCTATCTCGAAAGCGACGCACTGGACCAACGCTGGCCTCTACAGCCAGAACGATGGCAACAAGGGCCAAGGGGATCACGATAAGCAGCGGAAGCCCCAGACGCATTTGGATTTCACGTGCCACCTGCGCACGTTGAGCCAAAGGCTCGGCGACGGTCAGACGGATGCTGCCTCGCAATGCATCCTCATTGTAGAGCCTGTGGGTTGCGGTCTGGCGAAATCCTGCGCCGTCGTAAACTGGAAAGACCGCCGGGTCGGCCGCATGAGATTGCAGCAAAATACGATCCTGCGCGTCGCGGACGATATATGTGAAGAATTCGGCGTGATCCCGGATTGCTCCCAGACGTTGTGTGAGGCCTTCGTCTTCGCGCCCCACGATATCCAAGACGGCGAGCGGTAGGAGGCGCTGCGCGGTTTCCTGAAGCGTACTGTCGAATACTTCGTCCATTTCGTGTCGAAGAGACACCGCTGTCCATGACGCGGCAGCCACCCAGAGAACAGACAGTATCATACCCAGCGATAGGCCCAAGCGTCCGCGAAGGCTTCGTGGCATCCTCATGGTGTCCCTAACCGATAACCCATTCCACGCTCGGTCTCGATGATAGCAGCCCCCAGCTTTTTCCGGATACGACTGACATGGACCTCGATGGTGTTACTGTCGATCTCGGCTCCGAAGGCATAAAGCTTGTCTTCGAGTTGCGTCTTTGAGAGAAGCTGACCGGGGCGGGCAAGAAAGGCCTCGAACAGCGCCCATTCGCGGGCCGTAAGCGCCACTGGCTTACCACTCTGGCGAATGCTGCGTGCGGCAAGATCGATATCGAGAATGCCATGGGTGACGATAGGGTTTGGGTTCCCGGTATAGCGCCGCGCCACTGATCCGATCCGCGCCGAAAGCTCTGCAAGGTCGAAGGGTTTTACCAAATAGTCGTCGGCACCCGCGTTCAGCCCCTCTATCCGGTCTGACAATTGATCGAGCGCCGTCAGGATGATCACGGGTGTCACATCGCCCCTCGTGCGCAATGCCTTGAGAAACGTGATTCCCCGTCCGTCCGGTAGCATCAGATCGAGAAGCACTATGTCATAGGATGTGACCGCCATGGCGTCTTGGGCCGCGTCCAGCCGCTGCACCCAATCTACCGACTGGCCATCACCCGCAATCTGGTCGCGTACGGCTGCACCCAGAACGGCATCATCTTCGATCAGCAAGATACGCATGGCAGGCGGGTTTCCTTTCCCTTGTCGAGGTACTCCTTGTCTGGCCAAGCTGACGTGAAGCTGACGGTTGCGGTGGCTTGCCTTCAGGATCCCGTCAGGTTCAGGTCTGATTGTGTTAGCAGGACGACGATAAGTAGGAGTTTGCACCATGAAGACGACACTGACAATTCTGACCTTTCTTGCCGTGTTTCCCGCAGGCGCGGCGCTGGCTGACGATGATTGTTTCGTGCCCATGGCGGATTGGCAACCACGCCAGATCATAGCGCGCCTGGCCGACGAGAACGGCTGGACGGTTCGGCGCATCAAAATCGACGACGGTTGTTACGAGATCGATGGTCGAGACGCCAATGGGCGTCTGATCGAGGTGACGGTGCATCCGTCAACATTGCAAATCATCGAACTCGAATATGAGGATGATGACGACGATTACGATGATGATGACTAAACTATCCGAACAGGATGGACGATTGGCGGCGTAAGGACCGCTTGCCAAGGGTCGCGTCTGGAAGCCTGCAATCCGCTTGTTTCAGGAGCGCTTCGTGAACGCTTCCATGAGTGCGGCGGAAGAGGCGCAGACCAACCCGCTGTTCCTTTTGATCGCCGTAAACGTGGGCCGCGTCGCCCTGACGTTTGTGCGTCATCGCGAACATCAGGCCTTGGCTATTGTCTCTGGCGAAGGACCCGCTCACGGACCAGACCACATCGCCCGAAATTGTCCAGGGCGGTCGCATGCCTTTGGCCTTTATTGGCCCCGCTACGATTGGCGGGGTCTTTTTCATTCCTGACAGCAAGCTGAAGCAAGAAACGCCGGGCCGTCAGGAAGGCATCAGGCAGCGCCTTCAAATTGAGTTTAGCAAATAGAAGGAACCTTGCTATGAAAAAGACCCTCGCCCTCCTGATCGCGTCGACAGCTTTAACCACTGCTATAGGCGTCCCTGCCTGGAGCGCCATGCGCGCACCTGACGGCACGATCGCTCAGACCGTTGCAGCAGTTCTCGACGATGCTCACGAGGCTTTGCCGCTCATTTTTGTCAGCGATGATGATGACGATGAACGCGAACATCGCAGTGGTGCTCGCCACGATGATGACGATGACGATGACCATGACGATTGTGATGACGACGACTGCAAAGGCAACGCCCGAAATCCAGCTCCCGCTGGTACGGTAGCCCCACCACAGAACGGGCTTTTTGGCAACGGCGCATTGCCGCAGGTCCAGATGAAATGAAACCTGCTGCTCCCTCAAATTTCGTACAAGGAACCAATCCGATGAAATCGCTACTTGCGACGCTTGCGCTGACAACGGCGCTTACACTCCCCGGTCTGGCTATGGCACGGCCCGTTTCAATGACCACGACGCTGAACAACTATGGCGGTGATGGAGCATATCTCGCGCTCTACGTCACGGACGCATCGGGCGCCTATGTCGGCAGTCTGTGGATGGCAGGCGGCAAATCGAAATACTACGAACACCTGACCGACTGGTATCGGGCGACCGGTGGCGACACCGCCCAGGTCAACGGTATCACCGGCGCAAGTGTTGGCGCAGGCCGGACGTTCGAGATCACGCTCGACCTCGCCGACGCCCTATTTGATGCTGGCTACACTCTGCACATTGACGCCGCAGTCGAGGACATGCGCGACAGTCCGAACGAAGTTGCCATCCCTCTGACGACGTCAGGTGCGGGTACCCCCGTGAACGGTCGTCGCTATGTGGCCCAATTCGCCTACGACATGTGAGGAGAGAAAACCATGATCCGCGCAATTCATCGCTGGCCGGGTCTTCTGGCTCTGGCTCTCGTCACGGTACTCGCGCTGAGCGGCGCTGCCCTGTCGGTTTTCCCTGCAGCTGAGCGCCTGTCCGCACTGCAGCCAGCTGCTGGACTGACGGTCGCTGCCCTCGCCGAGCGTATCCAGACAGCCTATCCTGGGGTCGAGCAGATCCGGCGGTCACCTTCGGGCCGGATCACCGCCTATTGGTTCGATCAGGGTGCGCCGGGGGCAGCCGTGATCGACCCCGCAACGGGAAAAGGTATGGCGTCTGCCGACCCGAACAAGACGGAACGCTGGCTGACCAGCCTGCACCGGTCATTGTTCTTGGGGGACGGGGGCCGAATTGCGATGGCGACAGGGGCAGCGGCGATGCTGGTGCTCTCGCTGTCCGGTGCGGCGCTGGTGGCACGCCGCACAGGGGGATGGCGACATTGGTTCGCACACCTGCGCGGGCCGCTTGCGGCACGGCTGCATGCGGAAGTCGCGCGGATTGCGGTGTTTGGCCTTGTACTCTCCTCCACCACAGCGTTGTGGATGACTGCCTCTACCTTCGATTTGGTACCGGCCGGTGTCGGAATACCTTCTCCTATTGCGGAAGTCAGCGGCGAGACGGGCGCAGCTCTCGTGATGATGCCAACGCTCGGCGGCACGCCCGTTGCAGAATTGCGCGAGCTGAGCTTTCCTTATCCGGACGACTCCAGGGATGTCTTCACGCTGAAAACAGATCGGGGCATCGGGTATCTCGACCAAGGCACCGGGGCGCTGCTGGGCTGGTCCAACATGACAGGTTGGGACCGTGTCTCCGAAACCATCTATATGCTGCACACTGGCCAGGGCGCGGCGACGCTTGGTCTGGTGCTCGGACTGATGGCGCTCGGTGTGCCCATAATGGGTGCAACAGGCGCGCTCATCTGGCTCTCCGGCCGGCGTGGCCGTCCGCGCATTCGGGGCAATCAGCCCGCCGCCCGGGCCGATACGATTTTGCTTGTCGGCAGCGAGGGCGGTAGCACTTGGGGATTTGCTGCGACGCTCCACGCCGCGCTCATGGATGCCGGGCAGAGCGTCCATGTGGGCCCGATGTCGGGTTTTGCCCCGGAGCGCTACACAGGGGCCAAACGAATAATCGTGCTCGCCGCGACGTATCGCGACGGCGTTGCGCCAGCCTCCGCCAAGGGGTTTCTCGACCGGATGAAGGCCGCTGGCCGCGCGCCCCGGGTCCCAATGGCCGTGCTTGGCTTTGGCGACCGCAGCTTTCCCGCCTACTGCGGCTTCGCTCACGCTGTCGTCGCAGCAGTGCAGGCAAAGGGCTGGCCCGAACTGATGCCCCTCGATACGGTCGACCGCCAGTCGCCGCAGGACTTCGCGCGATGGGGCCAAGCACTTGGGGAGGCTCTGGGGCTCGACCTCAAGTTGTCGCACCAGCCAATCGTGCCGAAGGCCGGGAAGCTGACCCTCGTCTCGCGCCGGGACTATGGCGCCGAGGTTCAGGCACTGACCGCAATCCTGCGCTTCGCGCTGCCACCCGTCTCGCTCTGGCAGTGGTTGACCGGGACCGGGTTCGCGCGATTCAAGGCCGGCGATCTGATCGGCGTGATGCCGGAGGGCAGTGCTGTGCCGCGGCTCTATTCGCTCGCCTCGAGCCGCCTCGACGGCTTCATTGAGATCGTGGTGAAGAAACATCCCGGCGGTCTATGCTCGGGGCTGCTCACGGCGCTGGAGCCTGGCGACAGCGTGACCGCGTTTCTGCGTCGCAATCCCGGCTTCCGTCCAGGACGCGGCAGCGCCCCCCTTATCCTGATCGGGGCAGGGACCGGCATCGGTCCGCTGGCGGGCTTCGTGCGCGACAATAAGCGCCATCGGCCAGTCCACCTTTTCTTCGGAATGCGCCATGAAGACAGTGACTTTCTCTATCGGGAGGAGCTTTTCGATTGGCAGGATACTGGGCATCTGAGCCGGCTGGTCCCGGCTGTTTCTCGCGCGGCGCGGCCCGAATACGTGCAGGACGCGCTGCGCCGTGACGGTGGGCAGATCGCAGCACTGATCGGTGCCGGAGCCCGCGTGATGGTCTGCGGCGGGCGCGACATGGCGAGCGGGGTGGCTGTTGCATTGGCCGAGATCCTCGCACCGACGGGGCTTACGCCCGCGGTTCTGAAATCGGAGGGACGATATGTTGAAGATGTCTACTGAGCGGGCGCGGGTTGCGTTGAACGGTTCAACGATGGGCACGCGCTGGTCAGCGCTTTTCTTTGCGAAACCCGGCTTTGATCCGGAGCCGGTGAGCGAGGCGCTGCAAGCGGGCGTGGACGAAGTGGATATGCAGATGTCGATCTGGAAGCCGGACAGCGACCTGATGCGCCTCAATGCCGCGCGCGTAGGTGAATGGGTGGCGGTTCCATCGGGTCTCGAGCAGGTTCTGCGCCTTGGCCTCAAGATTGGCAGCGCCTCCGGCGGGGCCTTCGACATCGGCATGGGCGATGCGGTGGCGGCATGGGGTTTCGGGCCGGAGGCGGCTGCTTCAGAGCGGATCAGGGCTGCTATGGTGGCAGATCGCGTGCCTGCCCATACAGCGCTTGAGATCGCAGGCCACACTGTCCGCAAGTCCGTGCCGATTGCCCTCGATCTGAATGGCATCGCCAAGGGCTACGGGGTCGATCGGCTGGCCGAGATCCTACTTGAACACGGGATCATGGATGCCCTCGTCGGGATCGATGGTGAGATGCGCGCGCTTGGTCTGCGGCCCGACGGACAGGCCTGGACCATCGCGGTAGAGGCACCTGACGCCGGGTGCCGAACACCTCATTCTATCCTTGCATTGCAGGACGCTGCGGTGGCGACCTCGGGCGACTACCGGCACTGGGTTGAGGTGCAGGGCCGTCGCCTGTCGCATACAATGGACCCGAGGAGTGGCGCGCCGCTGAAAGCTTCGCCCGCCTCCGTCACCGTCTTGGCCCGCAGTTGTGCTGAGGCCGATGCCTGGGCGACGGCGTTTATGGTACTGGGACCTGACAAGGGCGCTGAACTCGCCAGTAAACAAGGCCTAGATGCGCTTTTTCTGATGCGCGATGATGCGGGGCCTGTAAGGGGCCTGGGGGTGGGGCAACTTTTTGCCAAAGAGCCAGTGGCGATCACCTCACAAGAGGGGACATGAGCCGCATTGAAACACAAATAGCGGCCAGCTAAAGACCGGCTGCTCTGGTCAGGATTTGTCTTAGGTCCGGCGCTCTGGTTCGTGATTATCTGATACAACGGATTTGGTCTGTATCGGGCGTGGGGTTGTCAGGCTGGACACATCAGAAGCTCTTCATGACAGCGCAGATGTCCCGCCTTGCGGAGCGCTTCGGACCGAGCATCCTTTTGCGGAGTCATCCTGGACAGACTCTATACTCAAATGCGTTTGGTCGCTTTGCGATATCGCCTTGTTTCCGCCCTGTTGACATAATTTAGAAGTATTGCGCGAAATATTGCCCAAGGCCATAATTTCGCCATAGGGTTGAACTAATGCGGCGAAGAAAGATCTTCTTCGCTTCCCTCGACAGGTAAAATGCGACGTCGATCCGAGACACTAATGCGATCCGCAATTGCGCTGCTCGCCATCAAGTTGCCCGCTGGGATGAGCGCGTAATAGGAGATTGCCCAGATGATAGTTGGATACATTTTGGTTAGTGCCCTTGCGGGTCTGATTGTATCCGTTGTTGCCTTTCTTCTGGGGGCTTCGGTTTGGCTCTCGTTTGGTCTCTACGCTTTGGTTGGCTCTGCCACTCTCGTCCTGGCCCCGATTGCCCGGTTGCTGGTTGTCAAATTTGTCAACCGAGGGAAAACCTCGCAGACTGGGGAGGGCGAGAGACCACAAATCTATGGACCGAAGTTAGAACCTGTTTCTGGTCAACTCGTGGCGGGAACAGAAAGGCCGCTTAGGATACTTGCGGTCGATGACGATCCATTTATCCTGGAGCTCATACCAATGATCTCGGCGAAGGAGGGATTTTCCAACGTCACGGTCGCCGCGTCCGGCAAAGACGCCTTGGGACTGCTCCATGGCAGCGACACGGTGTTTGATTGCTTTCTGCTCGATATCAGCATGGAGGGCATGGACGGCATTGAGCTCTGTCGCCGGGTTCGGCAGATCCCCCGATACAGCCAGACTCCTGTTATCATGCTGACGGCGTTGCGTGACATAAAGAACATCGGCGACGCCTACCGGGCGGGTGCTACTGACTACACGACCAAACCCTTCGATATCGAGGACTTGGCCGGGCGCCTACGGATCGCACAGGACACAATTGAAGCACAGCGCAAGACAGACTCTGATGTTCAGGGCGGGACAGGGCAGCATTTCCATCCCGCACCCTACCACGGAACCGAACTGCCCAATGTATATGATTTCAAAGATATGGGAGGGCTTGTCAGTCCTGCGGCCCTATCTAGCTATCTGACTCAATTGCCACGCAAGGCTGTCGCTGGTGTAAGGGTATATGCCATTAGCATTGATGGGTTCGCACCTGTTTCTTCGCTGTCATCGCCTAAACAGTTCGGCGCGCTTCTCGAAAACCTTGCGACTGCGACAGTGGAAACGTTCGGAGCTGATCAAACTGTGATGGCCTACACCGACACCGCCATCCTGCTGGTCGCGGCTAGCTCTGTGACCCCGCTACCTGCGATAAATATCGAAATCAATATCGAGCGATGGCTTCAGGGAAACGGTTCAGGCGAGGACGGCAGGATTGGAATATCCGTTGGTGGCCCAGTGCAGCTACAGGGCACCAAGGCAGAGCGCGCTCGGATGGCCATGGACCGCGTAATCGCTTTGTCACAAACCCGAGCGCTGTCTAAACAGAGCAGACCAGTTGCGGGTCTGTCCGCACGCTAGGGCGACGCTTACTCTTTCGACATGCACTTTGTTTATAACGAGAGGCTGCCGGTTTGAGATTGGTATTTTTCGGGGTCGTTCACTGGTAAGAGTATAGGGCAGGCCCTTTGTTGTATGCGTATTTTGTCTTTAAGGTTGTATATGCCTCAGCATGCTCTCCAAGTTTCCGACTACGTCAAACCAACCATAGAAAGCGTGCGGCAACAAAGTACAGCAACTGTAAAGAAGTTATTAACCTACTTGTTACTGCAGGACCTGCTCAGGAAAGTTAACGGAGAAAGTCGTTCCAACGCCTAATTCACTCTTGTAGTTGATCGTCGCGTTATGCCGTTTCAGAATTTCCTTGCTGATGTACATTCCAAGACCGGCGCCGTTTCGCGAGCGGGTATCGGAACTGTCCACTTGGGAGAACAGGCCAAAAACTCTCTCATCGGAGTCCTCAGAAATACCGACCCCGTCATCCTCAACAAGAATTTGCGGCCCTGTGCCTGAAGACAGCAGGGTTACCTTCACATTGCCGCGCTGTTTCGAAAACTTAAGAGCGTTCGACAGGATACTCGCTACAACACGGTCCAACTGACCTTTATCACCCTTGACCAGGCAAGGCTGTTCCACGCCTGAGACCGTCAACGTAATCTCCCTGCTCTGCGTTTCATCGCTGCATTTGGAAACTTCCGTATTGATCGATTCAGCCAAATCAACGCGGTCGAGCGGCACTTGCGATTTGTCGCGGTCAAGTTTTTGAATAAGCAATATGTCTTCGATCAGGGACAAAAGTCGTTCGTTGCTATCATAGGCTACGTTCACCAAGCGCTGCGCTTTTTGCTCGTCCGCAATTACAGCGCTGTTCTTCATCAAACCCAAAGAGCCTTTGACCAAAGTGAGAGGTGTCCGAAGTTCATGACTGATGATCGATAGAAATTCACCTTTGGCTTTTTCTGCAGCAGTCAATTCTTTTACTGACTTTCGAAGTGAATCCGCCAGATCAAGCATCTCGATGTTCTGGGCTTTAATATCGAAGGCATAATCGATCAGTTGCAGTTTTTCACGATGAGACGTCAGCAGTGAGGAGATGGCTTTGCCGATCTGCAAAAGACTGGCTTTCACATCCTCGGAAAATCCGCGAGGCTCTGTATCAATAACGCAAAGCGTGCCGATGCGCATGTTGGCTTCGGGCTCCAGCACGGTTCCCAGATAGGAACGAATGCCAGGAGCCTCCAGAACCATCGGGTTTTTGCAAAAGCGGGAATCAAGCAAAGCGTCTGGCACCTCCAGTTGTTCGCTGGCCATGATCGCATGCGCGCAAAATGAAATTTCTCTGTCGGTTCCGTGCAGGTCTTCGACACCTACGCTTGCCAGAAATTCCTGCTTTGTTTCTTCGATCACGGTAACAATGGCGATTGGACAATTAGCCAAACCTGCCGCTACCTCGCACAAGCCCTGTATTTCCTCGAAAGGGTCGGCAGATTCCAGCCTTAGATTGCGCAGGAAAGCCAATCTCTCGAATTCATTCGCCGGTAAAGGCGAAGATTTTAGTTCCAAGATATGGGGGGGATGTTCCAAAACTCACACACACTTCTACTGGAAATTCGTACACGTCGGTACATGCTTTCCGGCAATGCCCGGCACACTCTAAAATAGTACCACTACACGTTTACAGTGATATGGCCTAACACTTCCAGCAAAACTTCCTCAGAGGGTCTGAATACGCCGTTTGGTGTATTGTTTCAGGTACAATCTATTGCCGGGCTCCACATGCGATCGGATGGATCAGTCGGAAAAAGCTAGACATTTCGGCCGCTTCAGAAGCCAGTGGTTCACGCTTAAGGCCATTGCGGAATTGTTGCATAAATGCCCGGGAATCTCTGGGGCATTGATATGGGCCTCGGTATTACGAATGTAGCGACTGAACGTCACTTATAAACGCCAGCGGTTTGCGCCAAGTTCACCTCTCAGTGTGGTGGCATGGCTGGCGCGGATGGAGGGAAATATGTGCTGATCTCTTGGCGCTTTCCGGCAGCATAGTCCTGTGCGACCGCAGTCCAATCGACCGATGCGGCCTGCGACCAATCGATTGTTGCGGGTGTCGGGATAATCTCATCAAGAAGCACGTCGGTCACTGTGCCGTCCAAATAATCGACAGCACGTTGGCCTTCTCTGAAATCACAGATTGACTGATCCCACCGATCACCGCCCAGCGTGAGGCCAAGCGTGAGCGCTTTCGGGTCATACTCTGCTGTAAACAGCGTGCCGAAACCTTGTGCATATCTGTCCTGGAATAGGGGCGCTGCGAGAAAATGGCGGTTGAGTTTGCGGGGTTTTCTCCGCAAGCCTTTCAAATATGCGTGGCGCTGAAAGGTGCGCGTGAAGGCGGGTCGCTCCGCGACTGTCTTGCCGCTCTGGTGGTTGGTCGCGACTGCGATCGGCATCAGCTTCACCCCGCCGCCCGGAGCCAGTTCGACGCTTGCCGTTCGCCCTGTCGCGTCTGCGAGAACCAGATTATAGGCCATGTGCGACGGCACCCGCTTGAGCGCGGATAGCGCCTCGTCGACAGTGTTGCAGGTCTCCAGCACGTAGCGCAGGATCGTGGTCACGCCGAAGCCCTCCGCCGTTTCGGACCGGCCCCCGTAGGCGAGGGCGACGCTCAGGCCCGCGTCGTTGATCCCGTCGGACAGGCCCCACAAAAACTCGACCATGCCCATGACGACGCGCCCGGTCCACTGCGTGCGCAACAGCAGCCCCTCGTTCAGCTCCGGCGACAGGTCGTAGTTGCGCACCAGTCGGACGTGCTTTTTGCTTGCGACGGCGGCAAGGGAGCAGCCGCCAAGATACGTGGGCGGGCACCATGTCGAGAGGAACCGCGCGGCGCGATCCGATCCCCCTGCAAGTGCAACAAGTTTGTCGTAGGGAACGACCAATTCCGGCATAAAGCGTTTCAGCGCGTCCCGGCAGGCGGTTCGTGAAGGCCCTTGATCGCCACCGCGGGCGATGAACCATGCCTCATAGGCGGGCCAGGATCTGTTCCAGCGGGCGGCCCATTTCGGACCGGGTGAAGCCTCGTTCACGGCATCGAACGTCAGTGTCATCTGTGTCATTTCAAAGTTCCCCGTCGGCCGTGTCGTTGAAAAAGCGGATCATTTCCGCGCTGGCATCTGGTCCTTCGGGATCGGTATAGGAGCCTGCCCGGTGCCCGCCTGACCATGCGTGGCCCTGTCCGTGGATGCTCCAGTGTTCGACAACGGATCTGCCCTCGTGATCCCGAGAAGTTATGCGTGTGTACCTGCGTCCCGTGGCTTGGCCCTGCGTCGTCGTCTCGACGCTCCGGGGCCAACCTGCGGCCAGCGCCCGTCGTGCAATCGCCTCGCTGTTAGAGGCATGCACGGTCGTGTCGCTCGTGCCGTGGAAGATGATTGTCCGGGTTGGGTTCGCGGATCGCAGCGGGGATGCTGGATCGAGCGCATTGCCGCCCATCGCCGCGAAAGCGGAAGGCACGTCATTCGCTGCGCCTGCAGGTAGGCCGGAATGCGCGCCAACGGCGGCGAACACGTCGCCGTAGGTCTCACCCAGAATGACTGCCATTGCGGCACCGGCGGAGAGGCCCGCGACAAAGGTCCGGTCTCTCCCGACGTCTTGTTCAGCGCAAACTTTTGTGGCGATTCCGGCAAGGATCGCAGGCTCCCCCCTGCCGCGCTGCTGATCGCCCCGGCTGAACCAATTCCAGCAGGATTGGGCATTATCACCCCGAGACTGCGCCGGATAGACAACGACGAACCGATTTTGCTCGCCAAGTGCATTCATACTGGTGCCTGCCGCAAAATCCTCCGGTGTCTGGGTGCATCCGTGCAGCATCATAATGACGCCCGTCACTCCCTCCTTAGCGCTTGCCGGGACATAGGTACGGTACGTTCGGCTGCCGGCGTGGCAGGTAAAGGTATCGTCCCTGAAGTCCGCGCCTTTTGGTGAGGTCTGACCCGGTGTTGGCACAGTGCCTTTAGGGCCAGCAAAGCGGGCGGTCATGCGGTCGAGCGAGGGCATGGCCCGCCCTTCCTCAGCGGCAGTTGATGCGGAGTGCGGGCCAAGCCCGTGACGGGCGAGAGTGCGTCGTACGAGATCGTGGGCAGCCGATAGCCGTGCGCCATCCATCGCTGGGCGCATCGTGCCGGAGGTAAAACGTTTCATCTGATTTTCCTGTCTGGGGTGTGCGTGGTCTATTTGATGCGGTCGGCGAGTGCTTTTTTGACGTCCGTACTGGCCTGTAACGCACCTAGCACCGTGATGGAGGCGATCGTCTCGAGCGCCAGTTCCGGAGTAATGTCGGGATCGAAGCGCGCAAGTCCTACAACCTTGATATGCAAAACCTCGCCCGCGTCACGGACCGCTGTCAGATCAGCGACGGAATAATCACGAAGCCCAAGCTCCATCGTATGACGCTCCAGCGATTTTTTGACCACGTCTAGATGGCTGTCGAGCTGGTTGCGGATTGCGGTACGGATCAGATCGCTCCTGTTTGAATAGAAGCCCTCCTGTACGAGCAAGTCGATACGGCCAAGATCCACGAAGCCGAGATTGATCGTGATCTTTTCGTTTTCGGGTTGCTTGTCGCGTAGCTGTCGGACATTCGTCATTGCTTTTCTCCATCTGTGTGGATGGTATGTAGATGTATTTCACCTAGATGCAAGCACCGCATTGGGTATTTGCCCTGCGGCGGCCCACAGACCATGATCCGTGCGGTGTCATTGGGAACGGAAACACGCGGCCCGCGTTTGCAAAGACTTAGTATCGTCTTGGGCGGTTCGTTAAAAAGTATGCATTGATGGATTTGATCTCCGAGTTTTTCGCCGAAGCAAAAACATTTGTTTCCATCGCCATTCTCGTCGCTGTATTCGTGGGCTTCATGTTGGAGCGGTTGCCACCGTCTGCCGTTGCGACGGGCGGTGCCGTTGCTTTTATGGTCGTTGGCTACATTTCCACGGACGAAGCGCTCGAAGTCTTCTCGAATCCCGCGCCGATCACGATTGCAGCCATGTTCATTCTGTCTGCCGCGCTTGTGCGCACGGGTGTGATCGAGGCGATGTCGGGATTTTTTGTCGACATGGCAGCACGCAGAGGTTGGATTGCGTTCATCGGGCTGCTGGTTTGTCTGTGTCTGGCGTCCGGGCTCATGAACAACACACCGCTTGTGATCATCATGATACCGGTCGTGATCCGCATCGCACAAACGCTTGAGGCGCCCTCTAGCCGGCTTCTGATACCGCTGTCTTATGCGGCCATTATGGGTGGGACGCTAACGCTCGTGGGCACGTCGACGAACCTGCTTATTGATGGTGTTGCGCGCAAAGAGGGTCTACCGCCCATGAAAATGCTCGAGATCGCGCCCTACGGTCTGGCGGCCTGTTTGGCGGGCGGCTTGACTCTGCTGTTGCTCGGTCCACGGCTGTTGCCGAGCCGGGATTCGTCGAGTGCGGCGCTCGAAGATGACGATCTGAAATTCCTAACCGAAGTACGAATTGCCACGCAGGAAAGTCCGCAGGAAGAGGCGCCATCTCCTGCCGTGACGCTCACCGAATTGACCGGATTACGGTTTTCAAGGGTTTTGGCAGTGGTGCGTGGATCGTCACGGCTGGCACCAGAGGAAACGCTCGAGGTCAAACCCGGTGACCGCATCGTACTGACGGCTTCACGCTCCGAGATTCTAACGCTGGAAGAAGATCCGCAGTTTTTGGTTGGTTTGAGCAAACGCTTCGGATCTGAAATGCCGCGGAATGGCGAAGATGCGATCATGCAGGTAGAGACGATGGTGTCGCCCGACCGTTCCGGGGCAGGGCGCATGGTGCGCGATCTGGAATGGCTGGGCCGTTTCGGTGTCCGGCTCCTTGGAATTTCGCGCCACAGGCACAGTCCCGGGCCAGAGCTGGGTGAGGTAAAACTCAGACCGGCGGACCGTCTCTTGCTGGAGGGCCCGGCATCATCGCTTGCAGCTGTCATTTCAGCAAACGGATTAATTGCCGCGTCCGAGCCGCTTGCACGCCCGTTTCGCCGCCGCCGTGCGCCTATCGCGCTTGCCTGCTTGTTCGGGGTGGTAGGTTTGTCGATTTTCAATGTAGCGCCCATCGCGACACTCGCGCTGGCCGGTGTGGGCATCGTTTTGCTAACGCGGTGCATCGAGGCATCCGATGCCTGGCGGGCCATCGACGGAGCGACCCTGATCCTCATCTTTGCGATGCTTGCGGTAGGCAAGGCACTTGGGAACGTGGGCCTGATCGAGGATCTTGTGGAGACCCTCGTTCCGTTTCTTTCGGAAGCTTCGCCTCTTTTTCTGCTCATCGCCATTTACGCACTCACCTCTTTCCTGACAGAGATCGTTTCCAACAATGCTGTCGCGGTGATCCTGACCCCATTAGCGATCTCACTGGCAGCGACGCTGGGGGTTGATCCAAAACCATTGATATATGCCATCATGCTCGCAGCCTCGGCATCGTTTGCAACGCCGATCGGGTACCAGACGAACACCTTGGTCTATGCCGCCGGGAACTATAAATTTCTCGACTTTCTTCGGGTTGGCCTGGTCATGAACGTGACCGTGGGGTTGGCGGGGTGTTTCGCTATTTGGGCACTGAACGATATGTGAGGATTGCAACGGCAATCTTGTTCCGTGTGCGTATGCTGCTCAGGGCATCTGAAAGGTTTCCTTCAGCCTAGATATTTTACTCACCTACGACGTCAGGCAGGTTTACCTGCCGTGAAGCACGGTCACTGCTTGCGCCTTCGTGAAATCCGATATTACGATATTACCTATCACACAAACGGCGGCGATCCTCTCAGCCTTCCGAATGGCAGCGCGTTAGGGATGACAATTGGGGAAATTGGTTATAATCACCCAAGAATTGTAGAGATACGTTTATAATTACGAGATGATTTCGAATGAATACGCCTTCCGTGCCCCACGACTTTCAAAATGACATCGACGTGATTGGCCGCAGCCCGATCATCCCAACTCTTCTGGAAGCGATCGTGCTGGCAACCGGAATGGGTTTCGTGGCCGTGGCTCGGGTCACCGAGTCTCGCTGGGTCACCTGCCGTGCAGTCGATACGATTTCGTTCGGGCTGAAAGCAGGCGATGAGTTGGAGGTCGAGAGCACTCTTTGCCATGAAGTCAGGCAGTATGACGAAGAGATCGTAATTGATGACGTGAACCTCGATCCGGTCTACGTCAATCATCACTGTCCCGCGCGATACGGCTTTCGCGGATATATCTCTGTCCCGATCCGGCGGGCGGATGGGTCCTTCTTCGGGACGCTCTGTGCAATCGATCCACAGCCGCACAAGCTAAAGACCGACCGCGTGCTCGGGATGTTCCGACTGTTTGCCAAAACGATCGGAGAGGTTCTTGATACCGATGAAGTGCTGACCGAAAGTCAGGGTGCGCTTTCGCACGAGCGGGACTTAGCGGAGGTTCAGGAGCAGTTTATTGCGGTGTTGGCACATGATCTACGTAATCCGGTGAGCGCATTGAGCGCCGGTCTACGCATGATAGGGAATGGTAAAGTCGACGACAAAACGCTCGAACTTGTCAGTCTGATGCGGGGTTCCGTAAACCGTATGCAGCTATTGATCGAGAACCTGCTCGATCAGGCCCGCAAACGAAGCGGGGGCGGCATAATCATAGAGCGCGCCCCGACCAAAGATTTGGGGGCAGCTCTGTCACAGGTCGCTGGGGAGCTTCAGGCCGTTACACCTGACCAAACTATCAACATGAAAATTGATCTGCCCGCACCGGTGAATTGTGACCTGCCACGCATATCGCAGCTGTTCTCAAATCTCTTGGGAAACGCAGTCAGCCATGGTACTTCGGGGGAGCCCATTGAAGTCGATGCACGCCTTATCGATGGCTATTTCGTCCTTACGGTAACGAACAGTGGCGATCCAATACCAGACGATCTCGTGCCGAACCTGTTTCTGCCTTTTGAGGGCTCGGGTAAGAACCACAGTCGGGAAGGGCTCGGGCTTGGCCTGTTCATCGCGATGGAAATCGCAAAAGGCCATGGGGCAACGCTGACAGTTGCTTCGGATGCGCTCAAAACTGCCTTTACGTTACGGATGCCGAATTCGCAGGATAAGTTGTCGCCGACAGAGAAGGAACAGCACACTCTCTGAAACAGGCCGATGCTCTTTTGTACAAATCAGTCCTCGACGCGATCGAAAAAGCGGCCCGAAACGGTGCGACAGATCCACATTTACGTGTTTTGAATGGAATCTCAAGGGACGTTGCGACAGGTTCCGCTATCTCAGCTTCATCAATTCTTCCCTGAATGCTTCAGTAGGTGTTCGCCATCCCAGGCACTTTCGGGGCGTGCCGTTCAGGCGGTCACAAATCGACTTCATATCTCGATTTGAGAGCGTGGCTACAGGCGCATCGCGCGGCAAGTATCGCCGTGCCCGTTTGTTCAGATTTTCGACTGAACCCTTTTGCCAAGGTGCCTGCGGATCGCAGAACCATGCTTCGGTTCCGATGCCGGGCTTCAGCTTGCGCCAGTCGCGGAACTCAATCCCACGATCAAAGGTGATCGATTTGCGCGCCTGCTGGGGAAGGGGTTCCATAACTCCCATCAGCTTGTTCATTAGGTGCGTCGTGCTGCGGTCGTTATTGCGAAATAGAACAGCAAAGCGCGTCTTCCGTTCTACCAGAGAGGCGACGTTGGTCTTGCCCTGCGCTCTCTCAAATATCATCAGATCACCTTCCCATTCGCCGAACGTCTCGCGGGTTTTGACATAGTCAGGTCGCTTGTGAATTGACCGATCAGGCGGGAAAACAAGACCGCGCGGCGTGCGTCTACGTCGTGGCAGGCGTTTCTTGCGTCGATGTGGAAGGTGACGCGCGAGTTCTTCGGATTGGCCATCGGGTCCGTAAACGTAGGCATAGATCGTCTCGTGGCTGACACGCAAAGGTTGGTCATCGTATTGCAGGCGACCCGCGATTTGTTCGGGCGACCATCCAGCCTTGAGCTGTTTGATCACAGCATCTCGCAACTCGACAAACCGCACCAGCTTGCGTCGACGCGCGCGCCGATCAACGGCTGACCTCTGTGCAGTCATTCCATAGTAGCCATTTAGTTTTGGCAGTTCATCATCCTCATATCTGTTCCGTTTGATCTCACGAAATACGGTTGAGCGATGCCTGCCAATCTCAATAGCAATCTTGTCCACCGAAATCTTGGCGTTCAACATGTCTTCAATGGTGCGTCTCTCACGCAATTCTAACTCCGTGTGTGCCATCTTCCGTTCTCCTTGCTTTCCAGCAAGATAGGGGATTTGTCGCAACCCACTATAGAATGTGCCAAGCTGTTCAAATATTATAGATAATCATTGTTATGTTTTATATACTGAAATTGAGACCTAAAGTCTGACACCCAGAAAACCGCCGGCGCCTAGAGCGGACCGGCCAAAGGCGTCCGGCAGGATATGGTCGCGAGTCTGGCCGACATCGAAGGCCGCGAGCCTAAATATCGGCATGACATTAAGGCTAACCGAGAGATCGATGCCAAATCTGTCGGGACGCTCTGCCAGACGAATGGACAAGTATTGCCCGGCGCGATCGGAAGAGTGAAGCATCCACTCTTCCCAATGGTCATCGGTACAATAATTGGTCTGTTCATCCTGAGAGGGCCGCCAGAGGATGTAAGCCTCCCTCTCAACCACAAGGGGCTTAACTTGCCGAGAAGTACGGGGGCAAACAGATGGCATCATCATTTACACATTAGCAGGGAGCACAGCGCCTTGGATTTTCGTCCATCGACACCAACAAGGCACCATGCAAAAGCACACAGGCCAGCTATAAGCAGCACTCACCTAGACTCCTGGGTGGGCATTCCACAGCAATTTTCGCTCAGCACGCGCAATCAAACATAATGCCGTCGACAAAACATGGTTATACCGCCGGGTAAGGCCTGTTCAAATCGCCGGTTTCACGACTTCTTGCCAGACAGACCGCAGTTCATCGGCAAGCATCATCGGGTCAAATGGTTTCGCGATTACCGCGTCTGCGCCCAGACTGCGAAGGCGTTGGATTTCGCTCGGATGCACTTTCGCAGTTAGAAAAATTACAGGCACGTCCTGAAAACCATTCTGCTCGCGCAATCCTTTCAACGTCTCGGCTCCATCAATCCCCGGCATCATCACATCCAGCAGAAGCATTTGCGGCGCGTGCATGGCTGCATCCGAAATCGCTGTTTGCCCGTTTGGGAAGCCGACTGCAAAAATGCCCCCGATTGTATTCAAGGCGATGTCGATCAGTTCTCTGATATCGGGGTCATCTTCAACAAAAACAACGCGCTGCAATTCCGTCATTGTCTACTCTCATTTCATTGGTCGATCGTTGTAGTTACGCTTGATGCTTGGAGTTCTGTGCTAATCCTGAACTCTGCCCAGAAGGTCGAGCCTGCGTCTTTTGCAGAGGTGAACCCGATCCGCCCCCCCATGCTATCCATCAGTTCGCGCGAAATAGCTAGACCCAGACCAGTCCCGGTGTTGTTACGTGAGTCACTTCCATCGATCTGCGAAAATTTCTGGAAAAGCATGTCGTGTTTATCGTCCGGTATGCCAGGTCCGTTGTCGATGACGCTGATACGCACATAGCCTTTGTGCTGCGTTGTCTCGACACGCACCTGATCCTCAGTCGGCGAGAACTTGACCGCGTTGGAAATGAGGTTTGTCAGAACCTGAACCGCCCGCTTTGGATCCGCTTCTATAGATATCTCCGGCTCGATTGCCTCCAGTGACAGGCCAACTGAAAATTTATCGCAATACGATTGTATCGTGTTGCTTGTCCGGTTCAGCAGTTCGCCCACGTTGATCCGTTCGACATAGACCTCCAGCTTGCCCGATGCCAGCTTCTCGAGATCAAGAATTTCGTCGACCATGGAGGCCAGTGTTTCGGAGTTGTCCAGCGAGGAGCTGATCAACCTCTGACCTCTTGCGTCAAGCTCGCCAAAGACACCGGCCTTGACCAGCGAAAGTGTTCCTTGGATTGAGGTCAGCGGGGTACGCAATTCGTGGCTTACCATCGCAAGGAACTCTGATTTCATCAAGTCGATCTTCTTACGCTCCGTCAGGTCGCGCACGATACCGATAAACACAATGCCTGTGTCATCGACACTTTTGGAGACTGCAAGTTCGATGGGAAACACATCACCATTGGCACGCCTTGCCTCGGCCTCGGTGACCTTGTCGATCATGCGCCCCTGGCGCCTCTCGAGATAGGCGACGATGGAGTTCGGATGGTGATCGGAGTATTTGGCCGACATCAATACATTGATGCTTTTTCCAATAATCTCATCAACCCTGTATCCGAACATGCTCTCGGCGGCGTGGTTGAACGAAACTATGTGCCCCCTGCTGTCCATTGTGATGATGCTGTCGAGCGCATTGTCGAGGATGGCAGAGGTCTTAGCTGCCGCATTTGCAAGGCGTTGGCTTGTTTTGCGGGCTTCTGTGATGTCGATGTTCGCCCCGGTATAAAACCGCGCTTCATTTTCCCCGACCGACGTTATGTGCACCCGACACGAGATAAGCCGTTCGCCCAATTCCGGATGCCTGAACCGGTATTCAAACGCGATCTCGTCGCCTGACTGCCCGGCGCGAAGCAATGAGGTCATCGACGAAAGGTCATCCGGGTGAACCCTTTCCTCCCAAAGCTGGTACTTGTTATCGGCCGTCTGCGGTATCCCATGCATCGCCGAGTTCTGATCATTCCATTCGACCGTTTGAGCTGCGCTATCATAGCTCCAGACTCCCATGCTCGCGAGTTCACTCCCCAAGTGCAAACGTTCGAGGGTCTCTTGCAGCGCGAGAGAGGTCTCACGACGGGCAGTCACGTCATTTTGGATCGCAATAAAACCAGTGTGTTGTCCTGTTTTATCGAACATCGGGCTACAACTCACTTCATTCCAGTAGAGCGTGCCATCCTTTCGATGATTGATGAGCTCGACGTGGAATCCCTGCCGTTTCGCAAGCCCATGACGCATGTTTTCGAGGAGTTCATTGGGCGGCGCTTGCTTTTGCAGCACCGCGCCCGGTGTCTTGCCGAGCATTTCGTCCAGATGGTATCCCGTTAACTTAGTGAAGGCCTCGTTGGTCCAGGTGACTTTGCCGAACGTGTCGGCCACGATCACTCCATTCGTTGTCTGTTTGACAACCTGCGACAGCAGATCAAGCTCCTTGGTGCGGAGCTTGACCCGCTCTTCCAGTGAATGATTGAGCTCTTGGTGCTCGCGAAACGTATGGGCGAGTTGCGCAGACATATCGCGCACGACTCCGCCAATGGCGTCCAACTCCACAATGCCATAGTTCTGCATCTTCGGCAGTGGACTGCCGTCCATGATGCTGACTTGGATTTTATTGCCCTTTTGCACAAACTGGTTGGTCAAGCTGCTAAGTCCGTTTGTCAGAAAGCGGCACCCGATGGTGATTGCGCCAAAAACCAAGGCAAGCAAGATCAGGCTTCTACGGCCACCGGATTCGAGCACGTCGATCAGCGGGGCCGCTGAAATCTCCACCAAGATCTCTCGCTCGGACGGGGCAGCCTCCGAAGGGGCGTTGTTGCACAACGCAGTCTACCGAGGATTCACATCGTGAATCTAAGCGGTTAGACGGGGCGCATGAGCAAACCGATACCCGCCCGCTACCGCACGACGAACTGGTCCAGCTACACAGCGTCGC
>Ga0306910_1000130_pt1 | contig 47799 bp, 31 predicted proteins | sample AntRauMFilla2698_FD_190438 | JGI IMG/M metagenome (GOLD analysis project Ga0306910, IMG submission 190438) | Saline lake microbial communities from Rauer Islands, Antarctica - Metagenome Filla 2 #698 (v2) (version 2) | ecosystem: Environmental > Aquatic > Non-marine Saline and Alkaline > Saline ... | reverse complement strand
ATAACATTCCCGAGTGAAATATCAGAAAAACCAGACAAGGCGGCTTGTAAGCTTACTAGGAGTTCCGGGGCTGAAGTTGCAAATGAAACAACAGTGAGACCGATGATCATTTTTGATATATTAAATCTTAATGAAAGAGCAACAGAAGATCTAACCAAAAACTCTCCTCCTATTACTAAAAGAATAAATCCTAAGATCACTAAAAATATATCCATTGATTTTTTTTAGCGAAAATAGGATTTTGAAAGGTATGTGATTATAAAATCACCTCTAAAGTTTGATGTTATAAATTTAAAGTCAACGTAACCATATAATTATTCATAAAACTTTGTATATCTGATTCCTGAGTTATATCTGTGAAATATAAAATGCCTTGTCGATCTTGCTCTACACGCTGGTAGGAGAAATCTAAAATGGCATTGCCAAAGTTGAAACCCAGCCCAAAAGAATACCCTGTTGTATCACCAAGAAAATTTTCATCTAAATATGGACTTTCTTGAATAAAGTAACCAGCTCTTAAACTAGTATTTTGAATTCTGTATTCACCACCAAGATTAAAAGTAGAAGCACCTGTCATTAAGTTTGAAATTTCATCATTTTGAAAACCGAATCCACTTGAAGTAAATTCCATAGCTGAAAAATCTTTGTAGCTATAATCAAAACTGATTAACCCAGAGCCTCCAAATACGTAAGCTGTACTCAAAGACAACCGACCTGGGGTTTTAAAATTGTAATCTGGATAAATATTGAGAATATCAGGATCTATGATAGCTGGAGTATTTTCACCCGCCCTTACAGTCTCTAGTCTTTGGATAAGTTCTTCTGAAATACTCATCCAAGTTGGAGAATCATATGTAAAACCTAATCTCCATTCTTCCGTGATTTTAGCAATTCCACCCAGCTGAAATGAAAATCCACTACCTCTAATTCTTAAATCATTATCAAAAAATATTTCATTTACTCCAGTTCCAGAATTAAATTCATCAAACAGAGTTTCTCTTCTATATTCCGAAAAATGAAAATTAAGATTTAATCCCAAATGAAGCCTATCTCCAATCATTCCCCCACCATTAATCGTATATTTTCCTGAACTCCCTCTAGTTGTTTCACTATAATTTTGATTGGAACTCGCTCCAAATACGTTACTCAGGTATGAAGTATTATTAGGATTGTCAGGATTTGCAGCATCAATTATAAATGTGTTATACCCTATAAAGCCCTGTTGAGCGGCAAAATTTTCTCTTCTGCCAAAGTCACGATAAGCGCCTATAGGATTGGACAAGCCTTGATCGAATGTATTAAGGGCAGTTCCCTCAGCTCTATTTATAAAATAATCTGCAATGGTTTCTACATTATCTCCATTCACAAAATATTCGTTATCGTAATTATTTGTTCTGTTATATGAAAATCCTAATGTCAATTTCTTAAATAAGGCATCTTGATTATTGGCTTCAAATACAAATACTGCACCTAGCTGATTAAGATCAAAATTTGATGAAGACGTGGTGTTAGAATTTCCGCCATAAAAAGCATCATTATTAACTGAGGTCAAATCTAAAGAACCAGAAAATTTGTTATTTAAAAAAACTGCAGAACTCGCTGGATTAATGTTAATCGCAGATATATCTCCACCTAAAGCACCAAATGCACCTCCCATAGCTGTATATCTAGCTGTGCCATTAATTTCATGAGATGAAAATCGCAAAGCATCTGTAATATCCTGAGAGAATGCACTTGTACCAATAAATAAGACTAAAATTATAAACCTTTTCATTCGATCTGTTTTGATTAAAAATTATCCTCTTCCTCCAGAACTTCTGCCACCAGAAGATCTTCCACCGGATGATCTCCCTCCAGAAGACCTTGAACTACTACCACTACTTCTCACACCAGAGCTTCTTGAGGACCTGCCTGAAGATCTGACGCCAGAACTTCTACTTGAACTGTTTGAAGATCTCACACCACTACTCCTCGTACTTCTGGAAGATGAATTATATAATCCTGCTCTAGAAGAATTGTTTGAATAACTTGAATTCGTTCTGGATCTTGCATTCACATTGTTAGAATTTCTGATTCCAGATCTTGAATAATTAGATGAACTTCTTACCCTATTGGAATATCTTGAAGTATTGGCTCGTGAACTTCTAGCAACATTAGACCTGTTACTTGAAGCTCTGGTAACGTTTCCTCTAGATCTGGTAGAATTTGCTCTAGTAACATTAGATCTGGTATTACCTAATCTATTATTATAATTACCTCTCGAGTTTGCTAAAGATCTAGTATTACTTACATATCCTCTATTGTATCTATTATAAGCTATACCATTATATCCTCTGCCATAAAAGCCGCCACCATAGAAACCGCCATAAAAAGGATAACCAAATCCTCCGCCGTAGAATCCTGGGCCAAAAAAGCCACCATAACCGAATCCTCCAAGACCAAAACCGCCCCAGCCTGGACCATAAAAGCCTCCATACCCAAACCTACCGAAACCCCAACCTGGGCCATAAAAGCCACCTCCAAAGAACGGTCCTCCGAAGCCAAAGCCTCCCCAACCAGGACCGTAAAAGCCATTATTTATGTAATTAACACTTACAGAGGTTGGATTTGTACCCCATCCTGCATTATTACCATTATAGATAGGCTCTTCGTAATATTTTTCCTCTTCTGTATAATTTCCATCATCTGAAGAATAATTGTCAACATCTGTGAATACCTCATTATTATAAGTTCTAGCTTCAGAAATCATTTGACCTTGATCTTGAAAAAACTTTGAGTAAGTATCTGTTTGATTATCTGAATTTTGAACCGAATTGGATTTTCGTTGAGTAGTTTCTTCATTAGAAACCGACCTTCTAGTCTCCGAAGGGACGCTAGATCCATAAATTCCATCAGACGAAGAATTCACGTTTCTGTAAGACGAACACGAAGCCAAGAAAACCACAGATAATATTCCTAAAGTTGTAGCATTTAAAATTTTGCTTGATTGTATCATAACTTGTGGTTTTTATTATTACTATTATCAAATTTAGTTAGTTTTGTGCTAACTAAATAATCATTAACACAGGTACAACATTTGTGCCAAATCAAATATAATGGGAAAGAGCTTAACAAGTAGAAAAGAAGATTACTCCAAATGGTATAACGAGTTGGTGGTGAAAGCAGATTTGGCGGAAAATTCAGCTGTAAGAGGCTGTATGACCATAAAGCCATATGGTTTTGCTATTTGGGAAAAAATGCAAGCTGAATTGGACAAGAGATTTAAAGAAACTGGACACGAAAACGCTTACTTCCCACTATTTGTTCCAAAATCTTTATTTGAAGCTGAAGAAAAAAATGCTGAAGGATTCGCTAAGGAATGTGCTGTAGTGACACATTATAGATTACAAAATGATCCAGATAAACCGGGCAAATTAAGAGTTGATCCTGAAGCCAAACTTGACGAGGAACTTGTAGTAAGACCTACGTCTGAAGCGGTCATCTGGAATACTTTTAAAGGATGGATACAATCGTATAGAGATTTACCATTAAAAATCAACCAATGGGCAAATGTCGTAAGGTGGGAGATGAGAACCCGTTTATTTTTAAGAACCACAGAATTTTTATGGCAAGAAGGGCATACAGCTCATGCCACAAAAAAGGAAGCTATTGAAGAGGCTGAACTTATTAATTCACTTTATGCAGATTTCGCTGAAAACTTTTTAGCGATGCCAGTGATACAGGGTTTAAAATCTGAAAGTGAAAGATTTGCTGGTGCTGTAGAAACCTATTGTATAGAAGCTTTAATGCAAGACGGAAAGGCTTTACAAGCGGGGACTTCGCATTTTTTAGGTGAGAATTTTGCAAAAGCATTTGATGTAAAGTTCACCTCAGACCAGGGGAAACAAGAATATGTTTGGGCGACAAGCTGGGGAGTTTCAACTAGGCTCATGGGCGCACTAGTCATGACCCATTCAGATGACAATGGTTTAGTTCTTCCGCCAAACTTAGCACCTATACAAGTGGTGATTGTTCCTATTTTTAAAAATCAAGAACAACTGGATCTAATCACCGAGAAAGCAGAGTCGATAGCCGAAGCCCTAAAAGCGAAGAACATCAGGGTAAAGTATGACAATAGAACTACTCATAAGCCAGGTTGGAAATTTGCAGAATATGAGCTAAAAGGTATACCATTGAGAATTGCTATTGGACCAAAAGATCTTGAAAAGGGAACAGTTGAACTTGCTAGAAGAGATTCGCTTAGTAAATCCTTTGAAAATCAAGAGGGCATTGAAAATCTTATTGACATTCTTCTTAAAGATATTCAAGGGGAATTATATACTAAAGCTAAAAATTTTAGAGATTCTCATATTACACAAGTAGATACTTTTGAAGATTTTAAAGACATCCTTGAAAATAAAGGTGGATTTATTTTGGCACATTGGGATGGAACTACAGAAACTGAAGAAAAAATTAAAGAAATCACTAAAGCCACAATTCGTTGTATTCCTATGGAGGGTCACAAAGAGAGTGGTGAATGCGTTTTAACTGGCAATTTTTCTTCTCAACGCGTTTTATTCGCGAAAGCTTATTGATTATTTTTAAAAAACATTTGTGCAATTTAAATAATTGGTTATTTTTGCACTCGCAAATTTAATGGTCCGTTCGTCTAGGGGTTAGGACGCCAGGTTTTCATCCTGGTAACAGGGGTTCGATTCCCCTACGGACTACAAGTTTAAGTTCATATAACAAATTATTAACACGGTCCGTTCGTCTAGGGGTTAGGACGCCAGGTTTTCATCCTGGTAACAGGGGTTCGATTCCCCTACGGACTACTATTAAAATTTTATATTTAAAGTTATGGCTAATCATAAATCAGCATTAAAGAGAATAAGAAGTAACGAAGCAAAGCGCTTAAGAAATCGTTATCAACATAAGACGGCTCGTAATGCCATCAGAAGATTGAAAACTACAGAAGATAAGTCCGAAGCGACAAAAAGTCTTCCTGAGATCATTTCAATGATCGATAAGTTGGCTAAAAATAATATTATTCATAATAATAAAGCCGCTAATTTAAAGTCTCAACTTACAAAACATGTTTCAGCTCTTTAAGTTGAAGCGTTTAATAACTAAATGATCTCTTAATTGAGATCATTTTTTTTGGTTAAAAATATTATTAATAATAAGTCTAAATAAGTTTAGTTGTTTAAATTTGCAAATAAAAAACTATGAAAAGAATAATCTATTTACTTCTAATTGCAATTTCAATAATCGGATGTAAATCTGATAACAAAAAAGAATCTGAAAAAATACTAACTGTATACACACACAGACACTATGAGTCGGATCAGGAATTATTCAAGCGTTTTGAAAAAGAAAGTGGAATAAAACTCAATGTTGTAAACGCTAGTGCAGACGAATTAATTCAAAAAATGAGCTTGGAAGGTGAGCAATCACCTGCTGATGTACTCATAACCGTTGATGCAGGGAGGCTTTACCGAGCAAAATCTCAAGACTTATTACAATCTTTCTCATCAAAACTTGTAGATTCCATAGTTCCAAAATATCTAAAAGATGAAGATGGACAGTGGGTTGGTTTAACCAAAAGAGCACGTGTAATTGCTTATTCTAAAGACAGAGTGGATTCAACACAATTATCAACATATGCTAATTTGGCAACAGAAAAGTGGAATAATAAGATAATGGTGAGAAGCTCTTCCAACATATACAATCAGTCACTTTTAGCTTCTATAATAGCAAATCAGGGTGAAGAATTTGCTGAGGAATGGGCTCAAGGTGTTGTAGAAAATATGGCACGAGTTCCAAAAGGAAATGACAGAGACCAAGTAAAAGCGTTAGCCAACAATGAAGGCGACCTCGCTATAGTAAACACCTATTATATTGGCAAGCTTTTAAACTCTGAAGATAAAAGTGAAGTTGAAGCTGGAAAAAGTGTTAGCATATTCTTTCCCAACCAAGAAACTACAGGAACTCATATTAATGTGAGCGGTATAGGCGTTGCTAAATATTCACCAAATAAAGACGATGCCATAAAGTTTATCGAATTTCTTCTTCAAGAAGAAGCTCAAAATATCTTTGCAGGCTCAAATTTTGAATATCCTGTAAACTCAAATGTAGAACCTTCAGAAATTTTAAAATCCTGGGGAGATTTTAAGGAAGATAATTTGTCCCTCAATAAGCTTGGCGAATATAATAAAGAAGCTGTCATCATTTTTGATAAAGTAGGCTGGAAATAGTTTCTAATTGAATCTAAAAAATAGATTTTTCAAACTCAAAAGAGACCTCAATCGATGGTCTCTTTTGTTGTTGCTGATCTTGGCAATAGTTTCAATACCTATTTTCACTATAGGACTAAAATTATTTGATGGCCCAGGGGAAAGCTGGAGTCATATAGTAAAATATGTATTATATGACTACTTAAAAAACTCATTTTTACTTGTTCTTTTTTGCTCTATAATTGTTATCACCTTTGGAGTTGCAACAGCATGGCTAGTTTCAAGATTTGAATTTCCATTCAGAAAACAACTGGAATGGCTACTCATTTTACCTCTATCGGTTCCAGCTTATATTATGGCTTATGCCTACGCTGGAGTTTTTGGTTATTCTGGGGTATTCTCAAAGTTTATGGAAGTGATAGGTATCAATGATTTCAGAGTTGAGTTTATGAATATTTACGGTCTCTCATTTGTACTAAGCATCTCGCTCTTCCCTTATGTCTATGTGAGCTGTAGAACTTTTTTTCTAGCTCAGGCAACCAATTTGCTAGAAGCTTCTAGAATGCTTGGCATTAGTGAATTCAAATCTTTTTTTAAACTTATTTTTCCACTGGCACGTCCAGCTGTAATAGCAGGGTTAGTCCTAGTTCTAATGGAAGTGTTGAATGATTATGGTGCCGCAAGCTACTATGGCGTAAGTACGTTTACGACTGGCATTTTTAGATCTTGGTTTTCTCTTGGAGAACCAGAAACAGCCATCTATCTATCGGCAATCCTTTTAATCATTGTGTTTGGTTTGATTCTTATTGAAAAATGGCAGAGAAGAAAGCTCAATTATACAACACCAAAATCTTCAAAGCAAAATTACAATTCAAGGCTAAAACCAAAAATCAGCAATCAAATTTGGTTCAGTGTTATTTGTTTTATTCCGGTTTTTCTAGGCTTCATTTTACCTGTTATACAACTTCTTATTTGGGTAAAACATACCTTTTCTAAAGTCTGGAATATTGATTTTATTTCAATCACTTTGGAAAGCTTTGGTATTGCTTTCTTAACTGCATCGGTTACGGTTTTGGTAGCTTTACTTCTACTCTTTTTTACAAAGTGGAACAAAATTGAATTACTTAAAAGTAGCTCAAAACTTGGCATACTAGGTTATGCTGTCCCTGGAATTATAATTGCTATCGGAGTTTTAATACCAAGTTTATATCTAGATAAGTGGTTGATTGAAAAAAATATCACTTCAAAGTTGATTTTAAATGCAACTTTAATAGCGCTTGTTTATGCTTATGTTATAAGATTCTTAGCCGTAGCTTATCAGCCTTTAGAATCTTCTAGTTTGAAAATTGATAGAAGTCTATCTGATTCATCAAAAGTCTTGGGAAAAGGTAACTTCAGGACTTTCTTTAAAATTGAGTTTCCACTTATAAGAACAGGATTATTGAGTGCTTTCATTCTTGTTTTTATCGATATTTTGAAGGAATTACCGCTCACGTTGATAATGAAACCCTATGATGTCGATACACTGGCAGTTAAGGCTTTTGAATATGCTAGCGATGAAATGGTAAGCTCTGCTGCACTTCCTTCTCTTCTCATAATATTAACGGCATTAATTCCTGCAATTTTTTTAAATAAGTTACTTTTGAAAAATGCAAGCAACTCTTAATATATCTAACTTATCGAAGTCTTATGACCAGGGAAAGGTCAAAGCTCTGGAGAAGATATCTTTTTTTGTCAATAAAGGAGATATCTGCGCAGTTGTTGGTGAAAGCGGAAGTGGTAAAACGACTCTAATCCGATTAATTGCTGGTTTGGAAGAATTAGACAATGGAGAAATCTTCATAGAAGACCAACTTGTAGCTTCCATCAAAAAAAATATTGCACCAGAAAAAAGAGATGTTGGGATGGTATTTCAAGAATATGCCTTGTTCCCTCACCTTTCTGTTTTAGAGAATGTGATTTACGGCATTAAAAAATCGAAAACCAAAAAAGATGTTGCTTTAGAAACGCTAGACCTTGTTGGTTTGAAAGGTTTTGAAAAACGTTATCCTCATGAATTGTCTGGAGGGCAACAACAAAGAGTTGCATTAGCAAGAGCTCTGGCTCCCAAACCGTCTGTCTTGATCTTGGATGAACCTTTTAGTAACTTGGATGCCATGATGAGGCACAGGCTTAGAAATGAAGTTTTCAATATTATAAAAAAAACTGGTGTAACCGCTATTTTTGTTACTCATGATACCCAGGATGCCTTAGCAGTAGCAGATGAAATTCTGATTCTTCAGAATGGCAGATTAGTACAAAAGGATGAAGCTTCAGCTTTGTATAAAAAACCACAATCTATATACGTTGCTTCATTGTTCGGAAATACAGTTCAACTTAATAAAGGTTTACAGACTGCATTCAAATGCCCGCTAAAAGAGGATTGTTGCCATGCCATAAGGAATGAAAATCTTACTGTAAATCAAGATTGTGATTATGTTTCTGAAGCTGAAATACTCAAAAGAACTTTTCTAGGAACACACTCACAACTGCTCCTCAAACTTGATAATGGAGAACATCTCACGGTTGTTACAAATGAGCCTGTTTTGGGTAAAACCATTAAGATAGGTTTCAATTCAAAGGATGTTTTGGCATTCGATGAATAGCTATTGACCCCTAAAGAATATCACTGTACTTATCGTTTTTAGAATAATTCTTAAATCCAAGAAAATACTTCTGTGCTTAATGTAGTAAAGATCATATTGAAGCTTTTCAATCATATCCTCATCTGAATTTGCGTATTTGGAATTCACCTGAGCCCACCCAGTAAGACCAGGTTTTATAATTTGCCTAACTTCATAAAATGGTATTTTTTCTGAAAGTGTTTTAACAAACTCTGGGCGTTCCGGCCTTGGGCCGATCAAACTCATATCCCCTTTTAGCACATTAAAAAACTGAGGAAGTTCATCAAGTCGGCTTCTTCTTAAAAAATTCCCGAATTTGGTGATTCTTACATCCCCTCTTGAAGCAAGTTGTGCTCCATTAGTCTCAGCATTTTTGATCATGGATCTGAATTTGATTATATGAAATTCCTTCCCTGATTTCCCTAACCTTAATTGCTTATAGAAAACACCACCCCTATTTCCTATTAAGTTTCCAAGTAATATTAATGGTAGTACGACAATCCCAAAGACCAAACCAATTAAACTCATTAAAATATCGACTATTCTATGGTATAAAAGGTAAAGTCGATTCTGATTGCTTCTACTAAAAGGGAAGTAAAAATAAAAGTCGTTGTTGATATATTGAATAGGCACTTTACTGGTGATTTCTTCATAAACATGCGCGTAGGCTTTAATAGGAAATCCTGTCTTAAGAAGAGGTGTCAAAGCCTGGTAAAGCTCGGAGCTCAAACCATCAATGGAATTTGCGACTACAATCTCCCCTACTTTACGGCTCTGGACAACATCTTGCAGATCGCTAAGTTTGTAAGCTTCAAAATTGACAGATGTCCTTTCTTTCGTACTTATAAACCCTCTAATTTCATAATTAGGATCATTTGATAACAAATCGTTTCCGATTTTATCAATATCAACATCATCACCAACGATCAAAACTCTTTTAAAAAATCTAGGAGAAGCGATTAAGCCTATGTAAAGGAATCTCCAAACCAATAGAGTAAAAAGAATTATTCCAAAAAAATAAATGATTTGAAATCGGTTATCTGGAAGTGGGGGAGAAAAAATAGGGGTAAGTAGAAAAAATAAGGTAACAAGTAAACTAGTGAACACTACATTTTTCACTGTTGCCTTTCTGGACTCAGCTTTTTGCAAATCATAAATTTCGAAGACAGTCCCAAACAATAAAATGTAAAAACCCAGGGTGACCAACCAGGTCCAGACATTGTCTTTGAATGGAAAATAAGTGAACGAAGAACTTTCTGTAGCAATATAGAGGGCGAGCCAAACAAAAACCACATCAAAAATTCTAAGTAGTATTTTTCTCTCAGAAATCTCAAAATGGGTAGCTTGATTAATTTTCATAATTCAGGATGAACAGACAAATTTATAAAATATCCAGATGAATACTCGATGAACTATTTCTTTATATTTTTAGTTTGCTAGAATTTCTTTTGAGGGCTTCAATTTTAAAGTAAATTTGAAAAAAAAATTGAGTTTGAAAAACATACTTTTAGCCTTAGCATCTGGATTTTTATTAGCATTAAGTTGGCCTACAAGCGGTTTTAGCCCTTTAAGTTTTATCGGATTTGTGCCACTTCTACTTGCTGAATTTGACATTAGGAAAGATAATTTTAAGAAAAAAAACTTGAGAACCTTTGGTTATGCTTACTTCAGCTTCTTAATTTGGAATATTGTAACGACTTATTGGCTATACTACTCTACTCCCTTCGGTGGGATTTTTGCTATTCTCGCAAACTCTCTATTGATGAGCTTGGTTTTTCTGATTTATCATATTATAGCTAAAAAAGTTGCTTTTACAGCAGCATCGTCATTTTTCGTTGCCTTGTGGCTTAGCTTTGAAAAACTTCACCTGGGTTGGGAATTCTCATGGCCCTGGCTAAATCTAGGTAATGTCTTTGCAAATGATATCAATCTCATCCAGTGGTATGAATACACTGGGACTTTTGGCGGAAGTCTTTGGATCTTGATTTCTAATTTCATACTCTTTAAGGGTATTTTGCTCTACATTCAGCATAAAGATAAAGGGATACTAATTCGCACAGGACTAAGATTTATACTCATAATTGGATTACCTATTATCGTTAGTCTTATAATAAAGCCTGAAATAAATTCAGAAAATACTATTGAGACTTTAGTTCTTCAGCCTAATGTTGACCCTTATGCTGAAAAATACACAACAGATGATAAAGGAATTTCTAAAAGCCTACTAGAGCTTACCAAACCTTTCCTCAATGAGAAGGAGCAACTCCTCATAGCTCCAGAAACGGTTTTTGCTGAAGGTGTTGATATAAAAAACTATAGATTTTCTCAAGCCAGGAAATTTTCTCAGCAACTTTTTGCACAAAACGAGAAACTCAACATTTTATATGGCATATCAATGTATGAAATTTTGCGTGATAAGACTCAGTTGTCACCACAAAGTAATTTTTTAAGAGAAGGTATTTGGTTCAATGATTACAATAGTGCAGTATTCGAAAGAAAAGATACTGAACAGGAGTTTTACCATAAGTCAAAATTGGTCGTGGGAGTAGAAAACTTTCCTTATCAATCTACTCTAAAGCCGTTAATGGGAGATATTATGATAGATCTTGGCGGCACCGTTGCTATGAAAACCACTCAAGATGAAAGAAGCGTTTTTGAATTGAATAATGGTTCCGTCGTTGCCCCTATTATTTGTTATGAGTCGGTATATGGTGAATTTGTAAACGGATATGTATCTAACGGAGCGAATGCATTAGTTATCATCACAAACGATGCGTGGTGGGAAGAAACTCAAGGGCATAAACAACATTGGAGTTATGCAAGATTGAGAGCTATTGAAACGCGACGTGCTGTGGCGCGAAGTGCGAATACTGGAATATCTGGCTTTATAGATAAGGATGGGACCATTCTTGAAAAATCAAAATACGATGAGAAAACTATTTTAAAATACGATTTACCACTATATGAGGGGAAAACGTTCTACGTAAAATCTGGTGATTATATCCCCAGAATTTCAAATTTCCTAGCCTTATTCATATTTCTGTTTGCAGTAACAAGAAGGAGAAAATAAACTAGTCTTTAGACTGCAGAGCAATTGACACTAGTATGTAAATGAAAATTATGAGAGGAATTGCTACAAACTGAAGCAAAACCAGAGTTACTATAGAAAAAATAACAATAAAATATCTAAACCAATTTTCTTTAAAGTTTAAGTTTTTGAATTTCAAGGCGAATAATTTTAATTCTGCATTGAGTAATAAAACGCTAAGTAGTGAAATAAAAACAAGAACGTAAGTGTTTTCAATCAAGGGAATTAGGAAAGATTCTGGGTGGTATTCCAATATAAGTCCTAAACTTAAAATCAATAACGCATTGGCAGGTGTTGGCAAACCTATAAAACTTTCGGTTTGCCGCTCGTCAATATTAAATTTGGCCAACCTGTAGGCAGAACCGAGTGTAATGATTAATCCTATAAAAATCATCCAATTTACCTCTGAAGACAGAAAGTCCAAATCCATAGAAGAATCCATAGATTTTAATAAAAGCTGACACATTACAATTCCTGGAACCAAACCACTTGTGACCATATCTGCTAAGGAATCTAATTGTAAGCCTAAATCACTTTTCACATCCAAAGCTCTGGCAGCCAGGCCATCGAAAAAATCAAAAAAAATACCAAAGCCAACAAACAGAGTCGCAGCTCCTAAATCGCCTTGCACTGCAAGTACAGCAGCAACACTCCCGGAGAGTAAATTTAAAAGGGTTATAAAGTTTGGGATTTGTCTTTTAATCAATGACATAAAGTTGAATATTTTCACACAATAAGAAATAGCAAAATAAGTTTTAATATTATTAATTGTAGCATATTTGCTCAAAATAATTACAAGATTGAAGAGGCTTACCTTCATATTAATATCGTTTTCTACATTTTTTGCTTTTTCACAGACAGCAAAGTATTCCAACGAATTCTTGAACATTGGTGTGGATGCCGCTTCTTTTGGAATGGCAAACGCTGTAACAGCTACTACGAGTGATGTGAATTCTGGATATTGGAATCCAGCTGGTTTAGTACATCTGGAAGACAATCAAGTTTCTGCAATGCATGCTAACTATTTTGCAAACATAGCCACTTACAATTATGTTGCAGGTGCGATGCCTATCGATAGTAAAAGCGCCGTTGGCTTTAGCGTAATCAGGTTTGGTGTAGATGATATTTTAAATACAACTCAGCTTATAGATGAGCAAGGAAATATTAATTATAACCGTATTAGTTTGTTTTCTACTGCTGATTATGCCTTTACCTTATCTTATGCTAGAAATTTACCTCTAGAAGGATTTTCTTATGGCGTGAATGCCAAAATCATAAGAAGGATTATTGGTGATTTTGCAAACGCCTGGGGTTTTGGTTTTGATGCTGGGATCCAATTTCAAAAAAACTCTTGGTACTTTGGAATAATGGCAAGGGACATTACAACTACCTACAATACGTGGACTTTTGATGATTCTGAATTAGCTACAATTCAGAATGCAATAGAAGGACAAAACCAGTCAACGCCAGAAGCCTCTGAAATCACTTTGCCGAAACTTCAAATTGGAATTGCGAGAAAAACTGCAATTACAAGAGATTTTGACTTGAATACTTCTTTAAATCTCGACATGAGATTTGCGCAAACAAACGACGTTATCTCTTCTGGTACATTGAGTGCTACTCCTGCTTTCGGATTTGAAGTAGGCTACATTAATTTGGTCTATTTACGCGGTGGTGTTGGTAACTTTCAAAATCTGGAACAACTTGGAGGAAACGGTACTGAGCTTGGCTTTCAACCCAACTTTGGAGTTGGCTTCAAGTATAAAGGCATACAAATTGACTATGCCCTTACCGATATAGGCGACCAAAGTCTTGCTTTATATTCCAATGTTTTCTCTTTAAAATTGGATTGGTCAATATTTAGATGATTTCTAAATAGCTTTAACCCTCTCTTGCTCAGGGCAATATTTATAAAAACATAGTAACTGTTTAACAAGTCATAAAGTTTTAACCTTATAGGCTTGTTAAAAGTTTTTGTGTCCTTTAGTTTCGTCGCCGGCTAATTCAAAAAAAACTAACAAATGAAACAAAATGCAAATTGGATCTTTTTATTCGTTTTCGCTTTAATCTCTCATGTAGGGTTGGCGCAGAATCAAGAAGTGACAGGAACTGTAGTTGACAACACTGGATTACCCTTACCAGGTGTTAACGTAATTGAAAAGGGAACAACAAATGGTACTCAGACCAACTTTGATGGAGAATTTACCCTACAAGTTGATAATGATGCTATTCTTGTATTTTCCTACCTAGGAATGAAAGAACAACAAGTTACTGTCGGGAACAAAACAAGCCTTGACATTACATTACAACCTGATACAGGTCAACTTGATGAAGTCGTTGTGACTGCTTTGGGTATCAAAAGAGAGAAAAAATCTTTAGGTTACGCAACGCAAGAAGTCGGAGGAAATGAGGTCTCTGATGTAGCAACACAAAACTTCACAAATGCTTTATCTGGAAAAGTTGCTGGTCTTAAGGTAAAATCTTCTGGTACCATGGGAGGTTCTACAAATGTAGTAATAAGAGGAAATGCTTCATTAACAGGAAGTAACCAAGCCTTATTTGTAGTAGATGGCACGCCAATCATAAACCAAAACTCAAATACTAATGCCCAAAGAACAGGTGGTGGAGGTTATGATTATGGTAATGCCGCTGCAGATATAAATCCAGATGACATTGAATCTATAAATGTCTTAAGAGGTGCTGCTGCTTCTGCTCTTTATGGAGAGAGAGCAGCTAATGGTGTCATCATTATCGAAACTAAAAGAGGACAAAAAAACAAAGGTATAGGCGTAACAGTAAGATCTTCTGTGATGTTCTCTAATGCGGATGATGAAACTTTACCTAACTACCAGCAAAAGTATGGAGCTGGATATGGCCCATACTATCAATCTGAAGATGGGTATTTTAATCTTTCTGATGTCAATGGTGATGGTGTTTTAGATGAAACAACACCTTTTACAGAAGACGCCTCTTTTGGTGCGGCCTTTGATCCTGACAGAATGATCTACCAGTGGAATTCTATATATCCAGAATTGGACACATATCAACAAGCTTCACCTTGGGATGCTGCAGAATATACTCCAAATGATATCTGGGAAACAGGTTATACTATGATCAATTCTGTTGCTTTAGATGGTGGAACTGATAAAAGTACATACAGAGTTGGGTTCACAAATTTAGACCAAGAAGGAGCCTTACCAAATAGTAGCATTACTCGTAACAACATCAAATTTTCAGCATCTCATGATCTGACTGATAAATTCAGTGTAAATTCTAATTTCAACTTTATCAAAACAGATGGAAAAGGAAGATATGGAACTGGTTATGATGCTTTGAATGTTATGCAGTCATTTAGACAATGGAATCAATCTAACGTTGATTTATACAAACAAAGAGATGCATATTTTGCTACTGGAAGTAATATCACTTGGAATCCAAACGGCCCAAATAATTTAACTCCAATCTATACAGATAATCCATATTTTACCAGATATGAAAATTATCAAACAGACACTAGAAATCGCTACTTTGGAAATATCAATTTGAATTACCAAATCAGTGATGTATTTAGTGTTTTAGGACGTTTCACGTTTGACACATACAGTGAACTTCAAGAAGAGCGTAAAAATGTTGGATCTGTTGGAGTTTCAGGATATTCAAGATTTGATAACAGAGTAGCTGAATACAATTATGATTTAATTTTAAATTTCAATAAAGATTTAACTGATGACTTAAATTTAGATGGGAATGTTGGTTTCAATTTGAGAAGAAATGAGCAATCATCTATAAGAGCATCCACCAATGGAGGATTAAATGCACCTGACTTTTTTGCCTTGAGCAATAGTAAAGATCCGCTAAATCCACCATCAGAATATGAAGCAGACCAAATGCTCGACGGTATATTTGCCAGAGCAAGTTTAGGTTACTTGAACACATATTACATGGAAGCTACCATGAGAAGAGACAGGTCTTCTACTTTACCAAGCTCTGATAATACTTATTATTATCCATCAATTTCAACAAGTGTTTTATTATCAAACATCATTGATAAGGATTGGTTGAGTTTTGCGAAATTTAGAGCTAACTATGCACAAGTAGGAAGTGGAACAGACCCTTACAGAGTTTTTAATACTTACCTAGTCTCAGCGCCATTTGATGGTCAAGGTGTTGCAAGTTTGAATGGAACTCTTAATAATCTTGAATTAAAATCTGAAACTTCAAAATCATTTGAAGTAGGTTTAGAATCAAGCTTTATAGATAATAGATTAAGTGTAGATTTTTCATACTATAACACCAGAACAGAAGATCAAATTACTCCTGTTCCTGTTTCTAATGCCACAGGTTATACTAGAAAACTTTTAAACGCAGGGGAAATAGAAAACAAAGGTTTTGAAGTTCTTCTTAATGGTAAGCCATTACAAATGGATGATTTCAATTGGAATGTTAGCGTAAACTGGTCTAGAAATAGAAATGAAGTGATAAGCCTTACAGATGGAGTAGACAATCTTCAACTGGCAAGCCTACAAGGAGGAGTTTCAATTAATGCAGCTCCAGGTCAACCATATGGAGCTATAAGAGGTACTGATTATGTTTACGACGATAATGGAAGTAAAATCGTAAATAGTGACGGTTATTACGAAACAACAGATTCCAATAATAATGTGATTGGAAATATTCAACCAGACTGGAATGCAGGTATAACAAACTCGTTTAGGTATAAAAATTTCAGATTTAGTTTCTTGATTGATATTCAAGAAGGAGGAGATATCTTTTCATTGGATACTTGGTACGGAATGGCTACAGGAGTTTATGATGTCACAGCAGGTATAAATGATCTTGGAAACGAAATGAGAGCACCATTAACCGGTGGAGCTGATAGTGGTGGTATAATTTTACCAGGTGTAAATGCGGATGGATCTCAAAACGAAACGAGAGTTCCTTTTGATACCTATGCGAATCCTTACGGATATGCTCGTGATGCGAACAAAGGTCATGTTTATGATGCATCTTACATAAAACTTAGGGAATTGAGTCTTACTTACGATTTCAGTGATAAGATTCTTGAAAAATTACCATTTACCAACGCTTCTATTTCATTCATAGGAAGAAATCTATGGATAATTGATAAAAACTTACCATATTCAGATCCTGAAGCTGGATTGAGTTCTGGTAATGTACAAGGTTATCAGTCTGGAGCATATCCAGCAATGAAGCAATACGGTCTAAATCTTAGGTTTAATTTTTAAACAATAAAAAATGAAAAAATACTTAATCATATTTACAGTAGCTTTTCTTTTCGCATCATGTTCTGATGATGAAAAATACGAAAGGCTCAATCAAGACCCAAAAAACCCAACCCAAGTATCAGAAGACTTTTTGTTTACTTCGGCAACGGTGAGTTTGGGAGACTTTTTGGCAAGCCCAAATGTAAACATCAATATCTTTAGATTCGTAAGCCAGTACCTCACAGCTACAACTTACGTAGATGAACCAAATTATGATTTGACAAACAGAAATATACCTCAGTCTCAATGGTCTGAAATTTATAGAGATGTTTTATTAGATCTTGATGATGCTAAAGGATATATAAATGATAATGCCGATCTTTCTCAAAGTGAAAAGGATGCACGCATAGGACAAATTGAAATTATTCAAGTTTATGCATGGCAAGTTTTGGTTGATACCTTTGGAGATATACCATATAATGAAGCTTTACAAGCAGAAACTAATACGCTTCCAGCTTACGAAGATGATGCTGTTATTTATGAAGATCTCATAGAAAGACTTCAAGCTGCGAGTACATTATTAAATTCTGGACAAGGATTTATTGGCCCAGATGTAATATTTGGAGGTGATATGAGTAAATGGAATAAATTCAACAACTCTCTTCAACTTAGATTAGCAATGAGAATTTCTGACAGTAATCCAAGTTTATCAAAAAGCGCTGCAGAAGATGCCGCTAGTAAGGGAGTTTTTACAGGAAATCAAGATAATGCGATAATAGCTTATCAAAGTTCACCGCCTAACACCAACCCATTATGGGAAGATTTAGTACAAAGCGGGAGATCTGATTATGTTGCAGCAAATACTATAGTTGACATCATGAACGATCTAGAAGATCCAAGACGTACCTATTATTTCGATCAAAATCTAGGCGATGGTGTTTATGAAGGAGGAATCTATGGATCTCAAAATCCATTTTCTGGATCAACTCATATAGGGGAAGCCTTTAGGGATCCAACACATGCAGGTATATATTTAGATTTTGCTGAAGTTTCATTTCATTTAGCAACTGCATCAGATTTAAATTATAATGTTTTTGGAGATACAGAAACACATTACAACAATGCAATTACAGCATCTATGAACTATGCAGGTATTGATGATCAAGATGCCATTGATACTTATTTGAGTAAACCGAATGTTTCTTATGATCCTGCAAACTCCAACGCCTTAATAGGAACTCAATTTTGGATTGCTATGTTTGATAATCCTTTGGAAGGATGGTCAACTTGGAGAAAATACGATGAACCAAGCTTAAACCTACCTGGATCGACAGAAAATCCAGTACCAGTGAGATATACTTATCCTGTAAATGAGCAAAATTTGAATGAAGCAAATTACAATGAAGCTTCTCAAGCTATTGGAGGAGATACACAACAGACCCCGATCTTCTGGGATGTGAATTAGCTTATAATTCTATAATATAGTATCAAAAACCTGCTAGATTTCTCTAGCAGGTTTTTTTGTTGCAAATCACCCTTAAAGTGGGGATTTAATCTTTTAAATAAGATTTGACTTAATATCATGGTTTCCCTAAAATCCAACTAGATATTTTAAAATAAAGACATACTCTTTAGTAAGGATAAATTCAAGACATAATTTAAGACTTAACTATGTATTGAAAATTGAAAGGCATCTCTCACAAAAAAAATAGCTTCAATCAGATAATTTATTATTAAGAAAATATTTTAAAAAAACCTAAACCAAAATCGATCTGATTTCTAGTCTTTAGACCATGAATTCATTTTTATGGGTAAATCTGACTTTATTCGATAAAATAAAGTGGTTCATTCTCTAAAAATCTTTTTTACTCAACCGATTTAGTTAATTTTATAACTCCTGTTTATAAAATTAATAATAATACCAAACAATACATAAAACACTGTTTTTCAGCATTTTAAAAAATTTTAATGAAAATATTTTAATAAATTATGTAAATTTAACGTTAGTATCTTGTTAATATTTGAAAATGCATTTAAGTTTGTAATTGGCTAATTCATATAAACACAAAACATGAAAACAAAGTTAAATGGAATTCTAACACTATTTTTAGTGTTACTTGTGCAAATTACGTTTGCACAAGCGAAAACAGTTACCGGAACGGTGACCGACGACTCTGGGTTACCCCTGCCAGGAGCAAACGTATTAATAAAGGGGACAACCCAAGGAACTCAAACTGATTTTGATGGAAATTATTCCATTGAGGCAGAGAACAAACAAGAATTAGTCTTTACTTACATTGGTTTTACATCTAAAACTATAAAAGTAGGCGAACAAACGGTTATTGATGTACAGATGGAATCTGGTGAGGCATTAAACGAAGTTGTTGTAGTTGGCTTTGGTATAAGTAGAGAGAAGAAATCATTAGGTTATTCAGTAAGTTCAGTTAAATCTGAAGGCTTGGAAGACAGGACAGAAGGTGATCTTGGCCGAGTCCTCAATGGTAAAGCTTCAGGAGTTATCATTAACAATTCAAGTGGTATTTCTGGTTCTGCAACCAATATAAATATAAGAGGGTACACATCCATAAGTGGAAGTAATCAACCTTTATTTATTGTAGATGGTGTTCCCATTTCTAATGACACTAACAATATTGGTGATTTTGAAAACGGTAATTCAGGTTCTTCGAGATCTTTAGATTTAGATCCAAACTCAATTGAAAGTGTTTCTGTACTTAAAGGTTTTGCAGCGGCAACGGTATATGGAGCTGCGGGTAAAAATGGAGTTGTATTAATTACCACAAAAGCAGGTTCTGCAGGTAAAACAAAGAAAAAAAGTGAAATCTCGGTATCTCAAGGTCTCTTTTTTAATGAAATAGCTTCGCTTCCAGATTACAACAGTAAATTTGGTAATGGTTTTGATGGTGCTTTTGGAAATTTCTTTTCCAATTGGGGCCCTGGTTTTTATGAACAAGGTTTTGGGGGATACGGAGAACCAACAAGTGGTATAAGCTCAGATGGAACTTATAATCACCCTTATAATAGAAGTAATCTTGCAGATGCTTTTCCACAATTTCAAGGTGAAACTCTTCAATGGGAAAACCAACCCAACAACGTAAAAGATTTTTTTAGGACAGGTATAGTAAGAAGTACGTCTATAAATATTGGAAGTACTTCGGAAGATGGAAAGATCTCATACAACGTAAATTTCGGACACTTAGATGATGACGGTTTTACGCCAAACAATAATATTACTAGAACAAATTTTTCGGTTGGTGGTAGAGCTTTGTTGTCAAACAAAATTACTGTAAACTCTACAATAAATATTTCAAGAACAGATTTCACAACTCCACCAGTGGCTTTAGGTGACGGTAATGGTACAACTGGAGATGGATTATCGGTATATTCAAACATATTTTTTACACCTAGGAATATTCCTCTAATGGAATTGCCTTTTCAAAATCCATTAACGGGAGCTAGCGTGTATTATAGGAATGATGAGGCTATTGTAAACCCAAATTGGGTAGCTAATAATAGCTTCGTAAATCAAACTACGTCTAGAATGAATAGCTCAAATACTATAACTTATGATGTAAATGATAATTTAAATATTTTATATCGTTTAGGTTTAGATGTTTACTCGGAACGCAATGAATCAGGAACTAATATTGGTGCTACGCAGGGTCCAATACTAGGTGAGTATTCTTCTTTTACTAATGCGAATATTGTTTGGGATCATAACTTCCAAATTAATGGTAATTATGATTTGTCCGATGATATTAATTTGAATTTTACGGTTGGTGCTACATCCAGATACAATAAATATGATAGAGATGGTGTGCAAAGTTCTGGACAAGTAGTATTTGATGTGTTTAGACATTATAATTTTAGACAACAATCTCCTATACAATTTCAAACATTCCAAAACATAGTAGGAATTTATGGAGTCGCAGATTTTGAGTACAAAGATTATCTGTATTTCAACTTATCTGCCCGTAACGACTGGGTGTCCAATCAAATTAATAATTCACAATTTTACCCTAGTACTAGTGTATCGTTTTTACCTACCTCTGCCTTTTCTGATTTAAGAAGTCAGGATGGTTTAAACTACTTAAAAATTAGAGCAGGTTATGGTACATCAGCAGGTTTTGCTTCTGGTTTCCCTACCGTAAATACTTTACCACTTAACACTCGATTCTTTCAGCAACAAGGAGCAAGTACTCCTGTTGCCATCAATTCTTTATCTAGAGTTTTAGCGAATCCAGATATTAAGCCTGAGTTATACGAAGAGTTTGAAATTGGATTAGAAGCTAGAGCAATAGATAACAGAGTGTCTTTGGATTTTTCTTATTTTAGAAGAAACACTACAGATTTGATAATCGATAGACCACTTGCACCAACGACAGGTTTTACATCAACACAGTTTAATATTGGTAAAATAGAGGGCTATGGTTTTGAAGGTGACTTAGGATTTAGGGTAATTCAGAATGAGGGAAATGGATTGAACTGGGATATAAACTTGAATTATACTAAAATACGTTCTGAGGTTACAGATTTAGGACTAGAACCAACCGATGATCCAGTTGATAATGCAATTTCATATTCAGGATTTTCTAATCTAGGTAATGCAGCAATTGAAGGATTTCCGTTTAGTAGCATGATTGGTTCGTCTATTGCTAGAGACGAAGATGGCAATCCACTTGTTAATACTCAAGGATCGTATATAATTGATCAAGGACCAAATGTGATTGGCGATGCTACTCCAGATTTTCTAACAAATTTTAGTACCACTCTAACTTATAAGAATTTTTCATTGTACACTTTAATTAGTTATCAACATGGAGGTGATATTTATTCTAATACAATTGCAACAATGTTGGGAAGAGGGGTGACTACAGATACAGAAAATAGATTAGATACTTACATATTACCGGGATTAAACCCAGCGGGTCAAGAAAACACCACCCAAATCAATAATTCTACTTACTATTTTGATGTTTTCGGTATTGGTGCTCCAGATGAATTAAAAGTATACGATGGTTCTTTTATTCGTTTGGCAGAAATTTCATTAACCTATAGGTTTCCAAAAGAATGGTTAGAATCTACACCTTTTGGCAACTTATCTATTGCAGTATCTGGTAATAACCTTTATTATAATGCTCCAAATACTCCTGAGGGTGTTAATTTTGATCCGAATATAACAGGAACTGGAGTCGGTAATGGTAGAGGTTTTGACTTCTTAAATGGTCCGAGCGGAAAAAGATATGGATTTACCTTAAGAGCAACTTTTTAAAAAATAAAAAAATGAAACATATTAGACATATAATTATTCTGTCTCTGAGCCTATTAGCACTTTACTCGTGTGAAACAATAGATTTAGATAAAACAGAAAACCCAAATGAGTTAAGCCCAAATGAAGCGAATATTGACTTAACGATGAATGCAATCTTAGTAAGAACTGGTGATTTTACAAACACAATGGGTGCTTACGGGTCTGAATTGACACGACTTGAGAATATGTTTGGGAGAAATTACCTAAATGTATATGGTCCAGCCGAATTTAATTTAGCTTGGAACCAGGCGTATTCTGATATTTTGAATGATATCCGTGCTATGAATAATCAAATTGAAAATTTGGAAGGTGAGTTTGAAAAGCACAAAGCTGTCGGAGAAGTCATCGAGGCATACATCATTGTAACTCTTGTAGACTATTTTGGAGATATTCCCTATTCAGAGAGTTTAGATCAAACTAACTTTACACCAGCTTTGGATAGTGGTAGCGATGTATATATTGCGGCGTTAGATTTACTTGATAATGCTATTACTAAATTTCAACTACCCACAACTATTGAATTAGAAACAGACTTCTATTATGATAATGACTACGGAAAATGGGAAAGATTAGCAAATACTTTGAAAATGAAAATCTTTTTTCAACAACGATTAGTTAATCCAGGTTTGATAGATGATTTCAAAGCAATTGCTAATACTGGTAATTTTATACAAGAAGGGGAAGATTTCGTTTTTAATTGGGGAAGTAATTTAGATAATCCTAACTCTAGACATAAAATTTATCGTGACCAATATAAACCAGGGGGACCTGAAGGTTGGTATATGTCCAACTGGCTTATGGATAAAATGAGAAATGGACAATCTAATGTTGAGGATCCAAGAGTTCGTTACTATTTCTATAGACAGGTAGATGATGTAGTATCTAATGTTGATCCAGTCACAGGGGCTGAGAAAAGATGTATAGTACAGACCATACCTCCACATTATGAAGCAAACAATATACTTTACTGCTTTCCAGAAGACAATTTTGGATTATGGGGGAGAGACCATGGTCAAGATGATGGTATACCACCAGATGGGTTCTTAAGATCTGCATTCGGTTTATATCCTATAGGTGGCCGTTTTGATGATAGTAGTTTTGAAATCATAGATGGTAATAATTACGGAGCTGAAGGAAATGGTATTACTCCTATATTATTGGCTTCTACTGTAGAATTTTGGAGAGCTGAAGTTGCTTTAGAAGTGGATGCAAATCCCGGTGCAGCTTCGCAATTTATGCAAAATGGGATGGTAAAACATATTAATTATGTTCAAAGTTTCGATGGTAGAAGTGTTCAAAGTTTTGATAGATCCACCATTCCAAATGCTGCACAGGTAAACGATTATATTTCAGCAGTTGCAAATCAATTTGATACATCAAACGCTGAGGAGCAACTAAATCTTTTAGCTGAACAATTTTTCATCTCTTTAATAGGAAACGGAACTGATGCCTACAATTTTTATAGAAGAACAGGTGCCCCAACGGACATTCAACCAAGTGTAGAGCTTGATCCAGGTCCCTTTCCAAGAACGCTTTGGTATCCAACCTCAGAAGTTCAAGCTAATCCAAATGTATCTCAAAAGTCTGACTTAACAATAAAAGTATTTTGGGATAATAATCCAGATACTGGTTTTCCTGAAAATAACTAAAAAAATAGAAACTAATGAAAACACTCATAAACAAAGTAGGTTTTGTAACAATAATCCTTCTACTTATAGGCTGTAGCGAAGCTGATATAAGTACAGAAGAATTGTATGATGCTACTACTCGAGGAACAGTTTTAAAGACTCTTGAGACTGATTTGGAGTTCCAAATTGGTGAAGAAAATCTGATAAGCATTTCAGCAGAAGTAATAGATCAAAGAGGACAAGATGTTGAAAAGGTAGATGTTTTTATATCATTTTTTGACACTTCCACTGAAGATGGAGACCCGAATAATATTTCAAAAGATGAAGCATTATTTGAATCGGTCCCTGCTAGTGATTTTGATACCAACAATGAATATCCGATTTTTAATTTTGAATTTACAGGTTCAGAATTTGATGATTTTTTCAATTTTAATGAAGTCGATTACGCTGGGGGTGGTCGAATAAATATCCGCTTAGAATTGGTAATGAATGACGGTACTGTCTTTACAAGTACCAATGTAAATCCTGTTGTTTCTGGTGGGGCTTTCTATCTCTCCCCATTCCAATATAACTTGAATCTTATTTGTCAAGCAGATGATCCAGCAGATGGAATTTGGACCATAGAATTACAAGATTCGTATGGTGATGGATGGAATGGAGCTGAACTTATTATTTCTTTGGACGGAGAAGAAACTTCATTTACAATAGAAGATGGTTCTAGCCAAACAAATACCTTTGTAGTTCTTCCAATTACGGAAGTAGTTTCTATTAAATATTCTTCAGGAAGTTTTGATGGGGAAGTTACATTTCAAGTTATTGCATCGAATGGTAATATTGTAGTAGATGCTGGCCCTAGTCCTCCTGTTGGAGCAGAACTGATTAATTACTGTAATACTAGCTATCAATAATAAATAAAGTTATTATGATATAAAAAAGCTGCTAGAGAAATCAAGCAGCTTTTTTTATTGCAAAACCCTAACTTTGTAGAATGATAAAAATTATAGTATTCTTACTTCTGTCCTCTACTCTACTCTTCGGGCAACAAACTGAAAAGGTTGACTTTTTAGAACTTAATGCTACAGTAACTATCGATACCATCAATTTTGAAATAAAGGGACAAGTAGAAGTCAGTTTCAAGACCCTAAAAGATGTAGATTCTGTTTATCTAGATGCCGTCGATATGCGCATTACACCTTCAGAATCTAATACTCTCAAAATTGTAAATACAGACGATAAAATTTGGATGACCAGTAATTTTAAAAAAGATAAAAGCTATACTGCCACTTTTTCTTATGAGTGCGAGCCTAAACAAGCGCTTTACTTTGTGGGTTTCAACTCAACTTTGAAAGCCTATCCGTCTCAAGTCTGGACCCAAGGACAAGGCAAATACACTTCCCACTGGTTACCAAGCCTTGATGATATGAATGATAAGATAATTTTTAATATTACTTACGAGGCTCCTAAGAATTATGAAGTGATAGCTAATGGCCACCTAAACAAGACAAGATCCAGATTGAACCATAAATCTTGGTACTATGAAATGCAAAAACCGATGAGTAGCTACTTGGTAGGTTTTGTAATGGGAGACTTCAGGCGAACGGCTGCAAAAAGTAAAAAAGGCACTCCTCTACAAGTCTATCTTGAAACCAGACACCTGGATAAAATGAGTTATACGTATCAAGACCATGTCGAAATCTTTAATCTTCTAGAAGGCAAAATCAATGTAAATTATCCTTGGCAAAACTTTAAACAAGTCCCCGTCCGAGATTTTTTGTATGCTGGTATGGAGAATACAACACTCAATACCTTTTCTGAAGAATTTGTCGTGGATAGTATTGGAGCAAATGACAGGAGTTTTGTAAACGTACAAGCGCATGAGCTTGCTCACCAGTGGTTTGGAAATCTAGTTACTGAAACTTCCTCTCGCCATCACTGGTTACATGAAGGTTTTGCGACCTTTTATGCCCTGGAAGCTGAACGAGAAATTTTTGGAGAGGATTATTATTATTTTAAAATCTATAAAACTGCTGAAGAGCTTAAAACCTTAAGTGATACAGGCAAAGGTCAAATTCTTGTAAATCCTGGCGGGTCTTCTCTCACCTACTATCAAAAAGGAGCTTGGGCGCTCATCATTTTGAAAGAAATTGTAGGTAAAACTGTTTTTGAAAATGCCGTAAAGAATTACTTAGACAATTATGCATTCAAAAATGTGACTACAGACGATTTCATGAATGAAGTTGAACTCGAATATGGACAATCCCTAACAAATTACAAAGAAAGATGGCTTAATCAAAAAGCTTTTCAGTCAAGAGAAACCTTAGAGTTTTTGAAAAAGAATGAGTTTATCCAGGATTACATGAAATTAGTAGCTTTCAGAGAAACACGACAAACTTTTAAAACTGAACGACTTGATGAAGCTCTTGATTTTCCTATCAATGATTATTTAGGACAAGAAGCGGTTTATCAATTAGACAGTAGTGACCCTGAACTTTCACTACCCTTATACAGAAAAGCTTTAAATACAAATAATCTTTACGTACGTCAGGCTGTAGCAAATTCTCTTACTGCCGTTCCAAGAGCTCTCAAAACTGATTACGAGACTTTGCTTGATGACGAGTCATATACAACAATAGAAAAAGCACTGTTACATCTTTGGGTGTCTTTTCCAGAAGACAGGCACGACTACCTCGATCGGACAAATGATAATATAGGCTTTCAGGATAAAAATATAAAACTATTATGGCTGACCTTAAATCTGGCAACTTCGGACTACAATCCCAAAGAAAAATCCAAAGTGTATTCTGAATTAAGCAGCCATACGCAACCAGGCTATCCTTACCAAGTAAGGCGTCATGCTTTTGGATATTTATATCAAATTAATACATTCACTGAAGATAATTACAAGGATTTGATGGAAGGTGTTTTCCATCCTGTTTGGCAGTTCAAGAAATTTTGCAGAGAGCTACTGGACACGCTGATGAAATCTGATCTTCATAAATCTGAACTTCTAAAACTAAGAGGGAACTTTTCTACGAAAGAGAAAACCTTTTTCAATAACAGGTACTAAAAGAGTTGTTTGATCTCATTTTTAACATAAGCAATACCTGTGTCGCTTGGAGATGACTTTTCCAGTAAATCTGTCAAAATAACCTCTCTTAGCTTTTGAGCATTGGTGATTTTGTCACTCATATTCGTGTGTCGAATAAGTGAAATGGTCGAATTTTTGGAAGCCTTCACGGCATCCCAACATTTCTGACTCACGTAGACTTGTTGCACAAGATTGTGCTCAAATTCCTGCTCTATAGAAGCGATAAGAAGATTTTCATAATCATATTTATTATCACCAACAGGTTTTACTCTAGATAAAAGTTGACCTGGTGATATGCGCTCAAGAAAAAGCACCAAACGCTCAAATGCCTGAAGTCGTAATGGAAGAACCTCACTCCTATTCTCTTTCCTGAGTGCTAGATATTGCATTTCCTTTTGATGGTCTACATAAGTTTTAAAAAAATAATAGCCTATACCACCAGCAATAAGGGCAGGAAGTAAATAAGCTAAATAATTTAAAAATTCTGAAAATGATATCATTATTAAGTTTTTTCCAAATATATATATTAAAGCTTAGTTTAAGTTTGGAGATTTAATTTTTACAAGTGATATGATGCTGAATACTTTCAAAATTCACTAATTTTGAAGTGATTGTAATAATTTAAAAATTCAACTCTTGCAGAACTATATTGAACAATTAAACGATGCTCAGCGTGAAGCCGTCTTACAAAAAGATGGTCCTATGATCGTCATCGCTGGTGCTGGATCTGGCAAAACCAGGGTTCTTACATACAGAATTGCGTATTTGATGAGTGAAGGTGTCGATTCCTTCAATATCCTCGCACTTACTTTTACCAATAAGGCTGCAAGAGAAATGAAAAACAGGATTTCTCAAATTGTTGGTCCTGAAGCAAAAAACTTATGGATGGGAACTTTCCACTCCGTATTTGCTAAAATATTGAGATTTGAAGGGGACAAACTTGGCTTTCCTTCCAACTTCACAATCTATGATTCCAATGATTCTCAACAATTGATAAGAACAATCATCAAAGAAAAGAATCTCGACAAGGATATTTATAAATACAAGCAAATTCAATCGAGAATTTCTTCATTTAAAAACAGCCTGATTACCGTAAAAGCTTATCATCAAAACCCAGAATTGAAAGAAGCAGATGCTATGGCTAAACGTCCTCGTATGGGAGATATCTACCAGGAATATGTGGATCGCTGCTTTAAATCTGGCGCCATGGATTTTGATGACTTATTGTTGAGAACCAACGAACTTTTAACGCGTTTCCCAGATGTGCTTGCTAAGTATCAGCAAAAATTCAAATACATCCTAGTAGACGAGTATCAGGATACCAACCATTCTCAATATTTGATTGTAAGAGCTCTTAGCGATAGATTTCAGAACATTTGCGTCGTAGGAGATGATGCACAAAGTATTTATGCGTTTCGTGGAGCGAACATCAACAACATTTTAAATTTTCAAAAGGATTATGATGATGTAAAGTCTTACAGGCTTGAACAGAATTACAGATCAACAAAAAATATAGTAGAGGCAGCAAACTCCATCATTGAAAAAAATAAGACCAAACTGGATAAAGTGGTTTGGACTCAAAATACTGACGGTTCGAAAATACACGTTAATCGATTGGTAAATGATGCTGAAGAAGGGCGTTTTGTCGCAAATTCTGTAACCGAAAAAAGAATGCAGGAAGGTGCTAAAAATGGCGACTTTGCTGTATTGTATAGAACGAATGCTCAAAGTAGAGCCATAGAAGATGCCCTGCGTAGAAAAGATATTCCTTATAGGATTTATGGAGGCTTGTCGTTTTACCAACGTAAAGAAATTAAAGATGTTCTCGCATATTTAAGGTTAATAATAAACCCCAAAGATGAAGAGTCTTTAAAACGAGTCATCAATTATCCTTCTCGTGGAATAGGACAAACCACGATTGATAAACTTACACTAGCGGCTAATCACTATAAAAGAACGATTTTTGAGATCATAGAAAATATTGCAAAGCTGGATCTTAAAATCAACAGAGGGACCCAGACCAAACTGACCAACTTCATCAATATGGTCAAGAGTTTTCAAATTCAGAATGAAAATTTGAATGCCCTTGAGATCACAGAAATTGTTTCCAAAAAAACAGGACTACTTCAGGAATTTAAAAAAGATGGTACACCAGAAGGAATCGCCAGAATTGAAAATATTGAAGAGCTTTTAAATGGTATTAGTGATTTTGTGGAAGGTCAAAAAGAACTGGTAGATGCAACGGGATCACTTTCAGAATTCATGGAAGATGTGGCTTTGGCAACCGACCTGGATAAAGAAACGGCAGACGAAGACCGGGTTGCCCTTATGACCATTCACTTGGCAAAAGGATTAGAGTTTCCTTATGTTTATATTGTTGGTCTTGAAGAAGACCTCTTTCCTTCCGCAATGAGCATGAACACAAGATCCGAATTGGAAGAAGAACGACGCTTGTTTTATGTCGCACTTACACGAGCTGAAAAGGAAGCTTACCTGACTTATGTGCTTTCCCGATATAGGTGGGGAAAATTAATCGATGCTGAACCCAGTCGATTTATTGAAGAGATTGATGATCAATATCTGGACTACATGATTCCTAAAGATGATTACAGATATAAATCATTAATTGATAAAGACATTTTTGACGATGTTGATAAAAGTAAATTAAGACAAACCAAACCTACCAATGGAACACCTCCTCCAAGTCATAAACCTACAGAGCAACAACTAAGGCGACTCAGGAAAGTAAAGCCAGAAGGTGACGAACTTCCTGCGAAAAAGGCAAAGCCAGTTCAACTGGATGAAGGGCAAATTGTGGAACATACACGATTTGGTAAAGGTGAAGTTTTAAAAGTTGAAGGTGCGGGTATGGATAAAAAAGCAGCCATCAAGTTTGAAAATGGAGGGGTTAAGAACCTCATCCTGAAGTTTGCTAAACTTAAAGTTATCTCTTAATGTTAACGGTCACCAAACTCATAGTTGCGCTATTATCAATATTCAGTATCATACTGTTGAGTTTTACTTTCTTTATTGATCAGGATTCCGAGCTATATCGCCTAATTCATTATTACGATTTCGGCCTTTGCATGATCTTTTTGTATGATTTTTTTGTACAGTTATATAAAAGAAAAAAACGCTGGCAGTATTTCTACACCTACGGCTGGTTGGACTTATTGTCATCCCTTCCTGTTATAGATCAATTTAGATACGTAAGAGTCCTTAGGATTTTTAGAATTTTGCGAATAGTTAAATCTATAAATAGGCTTTATAAGTTTATTATTACCAACAAAAAAGCAAGTCTCTATGGATTGATAGTTTTTGTATCTACCATAACTTTAATTTTAAGTTCAACATTTGTTTTATACATAGAAAAAGACGTAGGTAATATCCAAACGGCTGAAGATGCTTTGTGGTGGAGCTATATCACAATCACAACCGTAGGTTATGGGGACTATTATCCAGTTACTAATCCAGGCGAACTTGTTGCAAGTATTTTAATACTTAATGGAATAGCTATTTTTGGTACTATCGTATCCTATATTACAGATAAAGTGAATACCATCAAAAAAAGATCATCTATAGGTGAATAATTTCGTAAATTAGAGTTCATTTTAATCATAAGAACATGGCAGAACTCATCAAACTTTACGAAGAAAATCCTTCAGAAAAAGAAATAAAGCGCATTGCAAAAGTTCTTAAAGATGGTGGTTTGGTAATTTATCCCACAGACACCGTTTATGGACTTGGGTGTGATATCAATAATACCAAAGCCCTAGAAAAAATTGCACGTCTCAAAGGAGTAAAACTTGAAAAAGCCAATTTCTCTTTTGTTTGTGAAGATTTAAGCAACCTGTCTGAGTATGTCGCTCAACTTGATTCTGCGACATTCAAAATTTTAAAACGCAATTTGCCTGGACCTTATACTTTTATATTACCAGGTAATAATAATCTCCCTTCAGTCTTTAAGAAGAAAAAAACAGTTGGTATAAGAGTACCAGATAATAAAATCGCGCAAATGCTTGTTCAACATCTTGGTAATCCAATTATTTCGACATCAATCAAAGATGATGACGATGTTGTAGAATACACAACAGATCCAGAATTGATTGCAGAAAAATGGGATAAACTTGTAGACGTAGTCATAGACGCTGGTTATGGTGATAACATTGCATCTACGGTTATTGATTTAACGCAACCGGAACCAGAGCTTATAAGGCAAGGTAAAGGTTCAGCTAATATATAAAGTAAAAAAAACGGCAACTTTACAGTTGCCGTTTTTTTTGTATTCTATTAATTATAATGTTGGTTTATCTACAAAAGGTCTTTCATCACGATTGGCAATTTCCCAAGCTGTAAAGAACACAAGTTTTGCTCTTTTTTCAAGCACCTCGTAATCAATCTTATCCGCTGTATCCGTTGGTTTATGATAATCCTCATGAACACCGTTGAAATAAAATATAATTGGAATATCAAACTTTGCAAAATTGTAATGATCGCTTCTATAGTAGAATCTATTTGGATCATTTTCATCATTGTACGTGTAATCTAAATCTATATTTGCGTACTTAGAATTGGCTTCTTCAGAAATTTCATGAAGTTCTGTGCTCAACTTATCACTACCTATAAGGTAGATATAATCTGGATTGTTTTTATGAGCTTCGTCTACCCTACCTATCATGTCCATATTGAGATTAGCCACTGTATTTTCGAGAGGGAAAATAGGATTTTGAGTATAATATTTAGACCCTAACAAACCCTTTTCTTCACCTGTAAGGTGAAGAAAAACGATAGATCTTTTGGGTCTATAGCCTTCTTCTATTGCTTTTTTGAAAGCTTCTGCAATTTCCATCATAGCCATAGATCCGGACCCTCCATCATCAGCTCCATTATATATTTCACCATTACGCATCCCAACATGATCATAGTGAGAAGTAATAATGAGATACTCCTCAGGAAGCTCACTCCCTTTAATCATGGCGACAACATTCTCGCTTGAAGGTAATTTACCATCAAAAAAAGAAGAATCAATGGTTTGCAGGTATGGATCATCTTCATCCGAACCACCTTGAATATTCAAGCTTTTATAATAATTCTTTAAGTATTGAGCAGCTTCTTTTTGACCCTTACTTCCGGTGTCGCGCCCCTCAAATTCATCTGAACTGAACGTATACAGATAATCACTTAATTCTGAAGACGTTATAGAATTAGAGAACCGAACAGGATCAACATCTTTAACATCTTTCATTTGTGTTTTGCAGCCAACAAGACCCAAAACCACAACTAATGGTAATATTATTTTTTTCATAAATCATTTATTTGTCGCTAAAATACTAGTAATAGCTATGACTTTGAAATATTAAAGCTGAAATTTCATTTTGATTTTGTTCACTGCTAATTTTAGTGCTCACAGATACATTTCTTAATGCTCTAGTTAATTTAGCCATCCAGTCTTAAACGATGATAAACTAATGATTTCGATACATTAATAAACCATGATTTAAAAACTTAAACTAACTGATAAAGAGAAAATCTTCTAAAGACCAATGTGAAAACAATTTTATGAAAAACAGAAGGGAATAATTTTGTCAAACTAAAAATCTTAGTATATTTGCAACCGCTAAAGTAAACCATATTTGGTTATCTGGAGAAATGGCAGAGTGGTCGAATGCGGCAGTCTTGAAAACTGTTGAGGGTCACACCTCCGGGGGTTCGAATCCCTCTTTCTCCGCTGATAAGGTTGTCAAAAGACACTTTAAAAGTCAAAACCCTTTAAACATTACGTTTAAAGGGTTTTTTGTTTTTGGTATATATTCAAAATACACATTATATATCAAAGTTAAGTTACCCTACGAGTTACCCTATTGATTTTTTGGGTTCGATTCCTATAATAGGATAACTAGATTCGGAGAATTCGGAGCGAATTCGCCGCTATTACTGAGACTCGAGATGTTTTTAAATTAATCTTGCTCAAATTTAAAAATCTTATATCAAAATCATTCGAAATCATTGATCTCAAGTCTATATGTCATGGTTGACAAGGGCTATAACCAAACCTCAATAATCAATCATAATAAGAAATTAAAATACCCAAACGCTTAAATCATCTCAGCTACTGTAATTATAGTATAGGTCTTGCTTATTATCAGTATCCTAATATTCATAGAGAAAAATAAACCTAAAAGTAGGCGTTAAGCTATTTGTAATCGTTAACGAAAGAAACCTTTTAAAGTTCACACAAATGAAATTTTGAAAAGTTATTTTTGAGAATAATTTTCTGATAGAAATGTAAGTCTTGAAGGTTTACCAAAAAAAAGTCTCAACAGACTATTAAAGGAAGATATACCAGATGCCTACTATTTTAACGGTATCTATCTATTACAAAAAATAAGCAGCAGCTGAAAGAAGACTATAATTCAATATTTCGCATAAGTGATGAGGAAAACAATTATTTTTGATTTTAGCCTGAAACCCTTTTTTTCAAAATATCCGTTAGAACATTCCATTCTTCTTTTAATTCTTGAAACAATTTAAAGTATGCCTCTTTGTTTTTTGAAATAATTTCTTTTTCAATATTAATTAGAAGTTCTGAAAATATTCCCCACCTTAGATTCAGTGAAGTTCCTTTTAATAAGTGAGCAATTGTTTCGGCTTTTTTAAAATCAGGCTTACTAAGTTCTATCTCCAAATCAGAAAGTTTCTTTTCTACATCTTCAATAGCATTAGGTATTAAGAACTCTAAAGTTTCTAAGTCATCACCTAATTGATAAAGAAGCTCTTTTCGATCAAAATGTTTCAAATCTTTTGCTGAAAATTCATTCTCATTTTGAGTCTTTATTTGTCTGTTTCTATTTATCAAATATTTGTTTAGAATGGATTCTAACTTACTTGTTTCAATGGGTTTAGTTAAAAAATCATCCATTCCACTATTAAGCGCCTTATCTTTTTTATCTATCGAAGCTCCAGCAGTAAGGCCCACAACAATTGTTCTTTTAATATTTTTCTTTGACTCATATTCTCGTAATTTAAAAGTAGATTCATTACCGTCCATTTCTGGCATTTGAACATCCATAAATACAAGATCTGGTTTAAGAGAAATAATTTTGTCTAGTGCTATTTTTCCGTTCTCTGCCTCAATTAATTCGACATTTGGAATAACACGTTTAATAAGAGAAGAAGCTAAAAGCATATTATTAAAATTATCTTCCACTACAAGAACTCTAAAAGATGAATAGTTAACGACATTTAATTTTTCTTCATTTTTTATTTTTTTATCATTAATAATTGTTCGTGTTTTTTCGTTGTCTCTAAGTTCAGTTTCTAGAGTAAAATAAAACTCGCTGCCTTCATCCTCAATAGATTTAACTTCTAGTTTTCCTCCCATTTTTTGAACAAGTTGGTCTGAAATTACCAATCCAAGTCCTGTTCCTCCATACTTACGTGTAGTAGAACTATCTGCTTGAGAAAATGCTTTGAACAGCTTCTTTTTTTGAGCATCTGAAATACCAATGCCTGTGTCACAAACTGAGAATTGTATTTGGCCAAAATTTCCCTCTCTTTCAAGTAGGGATAGTTTTAGCTCAACCACTCCTTTCTCTGTGAATTTTAAAGCGTTGCTTAATAAATTAGTAAGTATTTGACGTGTCCTAATAGGATCAAGCAAAGCAAACTTTGGTATTTTGGGATCAATACTAATTTTAAGCTTTATATCTTTATTACGGGCCAGAGGTTTTACCAAGCCCGCTGTCTGCTCAACCAAATCGATTATATCAGTTTCAATTACTTCAATATCTAGTTTGCCTGCTTCTATTTTAGAAAAATCAAGTATGTCATTAATAATGCCCAAAAGACCTAAGCCACTATCATGGACATTATCAACGTATTGTTTCTGTATTTTGTTGAGTTTAGTACTCTTCAATAATTCTGAAAACCCTATCACACTGTTCATTGGAGTGCGAATTTCATGAGACATGTTGGCTAAAAATTCAGATTTAGCTTTATTCGCCCTTTGAGCATCCTGCGTAATTTCTATTAAGTGTTTTTCAAGTACTTTTCTACTGTTTAAATTAGCAATCATCCCAGCAAAAACATTTAACAACTTCTTGTCTTGTTCTGAGAAAGAATGTTTAGACCCTATATAATCGAATCCAACATATCCTGTGCACTGCCTCTCAATCATCATCGGAACCGTAATAATGCTTTTTATACCTTGTGGTTCTAATACTTTTTTGATGTTGTCACTAGCAGGCAATTGCATTACATCTTCAATATATACTTGAATACCATTTTTATGAGCCTGTATCATACCAGACTTACTGTCATTGGGTATATCTTGTAAATTCTCAATCTGGGGGTCAATGTTTTTATTACACCACTCATAAGTGTTACTACAGAGATTCTTTTCCCAATCAAAATTAAAAACATAAGCTCTGTCTGCTGAAACGAATTCTCCAAGCTCTTTTAAAGAATAATTAATTGTGGCATCCACCAAATTAAGAGGTACATTGATATAATTTGATGCACTCTTCATTAGGAGCGATTGCATCTCATTAAGCTTTTTTAGTTTGTCTGAAGCTAACTCCTGATCTGTTATATCAGTAATCACTCCAAATAGTTTCGTCATTTTTCCATTTTGAAAATTGGGATGTCCAGTCGAACGCACCCACTTTTCATTACCTTTAGCCGATATAAACTTACATTTAACGTCATAAGAAATTCCTTCAGAAATTGATTTAGAAATAGCATCTGTGATTACTTTTCTGTAGTCAGGATGATAAAAATTAATAGCCTTTTCTTTATTGTGATCGAATATTTTTTCAACTTCATAAATTGAATACACTTCGTTACTCCAGATGGTTTGACCTGTTTCAATGTCCAATTCCCAAGACCCCGTTTTATTGATTTTCTCTGCCTCTTCGAGTATCGTATTAGTCCTTAACAGATTTTCTTTTGTTTTTTCCCTATCTGTTATGTCCATTACAGAGCCGTGCATTTTATATGGCTTACCATTTTCATTAAAAGTAACTTTCCCCCTGGCTTTTACTATTCTGACTTCATTATCAGTTGGTCTGATTAAGCGGTGTTTTATATTATAAGGTGCAATATTTTTTAAAGCATTATCGAAGGCATTTTCAATTTTTTCTCTGTCATCAGGGTGAGAGATGAACATCATTTCATCTTTGCTCATCGTCTCATTTCCTCCAGTAATCTTTTGCCAGCCATCTGAGGTTGTAAATTTATTCTCAGGTATAAGAAATTCAAAGCTTCCGGTCTCTGTTAACTCTTCGGATTCCTTAAGTATTGTATTAAATTTAATTAACTCTTGCTCATTTTTTTTGAATTCTGTGATGTCAATATGAGCGCCTAATACTCGCACAGCTTTTCCATTTTTATCACGTATTGCTTTTCCCCGAGCGTAAATCCAAACAGTAGAACCGTTCTTGTGAGTATATCTTATTGTTTGCTCGTAGGGAATTAATGGGTTTTCACAATGTTGCCTAACTCTTTCCATTGCAATTTTTAGATCATCCAGATTTATTATATTCTGCCAAGCACTTTGTTTATGTGGCATTTCGTCTGGACTATAACCCAATATTTCCCAAAATTTTGGACTCATCCATTCTTCGTCAGGATTATCCAGATCCCAGTACCAAATACCATCTAATTGTGCCTCCTGGATAAAATCAAAAATGCTTTCATCAGTTTTTATTAGCTCGTAAAGCTCTTTTTTGAGATAATTATTGTCTTTCATATTACACCTCTAGCATTTTTTGAAAAATATCACCAAATAAAGTTAGATCTTTTTTCAAAACTATTCTTCGGAAAAATTACTTCAAATCAAAATTCGTTTGATTTAATGTTTACACATAGAATTAAGAATCAGTAGCTAAAGATAAATTCAGTTTGTTTTTTGAGCTTATTAGTTTGTCAAAAAACGAATAAAACCTAGTGAGTATAAGTTTATATTCTAATTCGTGGGATTCTCTTTCAAAAAATATATTAGTGTTGAGACACTTGTTTATCGAAACTAATCATAGACTGACGATTTTTATAGTCCTGGATTTTAGAGAAAATAAAAGCAATGTCTTTTTAAATGGGCGTTGTATGCAATAAATGAAAGCCTTAGTTTTGAAGGATAATTTAAAATAATGGAGACTACATAGATTTATGTTTTATCCTTTTACATAGCCTAGAAGAATATGATACTTATAGACCACCCGTATATTTCAGATTTTCTACTTAGAACAATTAAGGAAAATAATTTTGAAATTGTTTCTACTCAGGAAGCAAGATCATTGATCCGAGATGATGCTATGAATTGGATTTCTGAGCATGAAGCAAAGCATAAACTGCTCAACACTGCAAATCCTCTTCTTTATACCAATTCTGAAAATTCGTTGAAATGGATTTTCGATAATCTAAAAGGAACTGACTTACCTGACCAGATCAAATTATTTAAGGACAAATTCAAATTTAGAGAACTGATCCAGGATATCTTCCCTGATTTTATATTTAGGAAAATCAAAATCGATGAAATCCAAAGCCTTGATATCGATGCCTTAAAACTACCCTTTGTTATTAAGCCTTCCTTAGGTTTTTTCAGCATTGGAGTTCAGATTATTCATACCAAATCTGACTGGCATTTTGCTCAAAAAAAATTGACCTATGATAATCTAAAGAGCATTTATCCAAAAGAGGTGATGGATGCATCTACTTTTATCATAGAAGAATACATAGAAGGAGAAGAATTTGCCATCGATGCCTATTTTAATAACGAAGGAGGAGTCGTTGTTCTCAATATTATGCACCATGTGTTTTCGTCTAGAACAGATGTTAGTGATAGGCTCTACTCGACTTCTCAAAATATCATTCGCAGTTACAAAGAAAGTATTGAAAAGTTTTTAAGTCCCATAGGTGATAAAGCTGGTTTGAAAAACTTTCCCTTACATCTGGAGGTGAGAATTGATGAACGAGGAACCATAAGACCTATTGAAATCAATCCACTACGCTTTGGAGGCTGGTGTACGACAGCAGACCTTTCCTGGTATGCTTTTAAATTCAATTCATACCAGTATTTCATTCAGAATAAGAAACCTGATTGGGATGAAATATTTAAAGACAAAAAAGATGAGATCCATAGTATTGTTTTACTAAACAATAATTCAGGTATCAAGCCTTCTGAAATCTGTTATTTTGATTTTGAAAAGCTTCAACAAGATTTAGAACATATTCTAGTCATCAGAGAATTAGATTATAATAAATATCCTGCATTTGGGATCGTATTTACTGAGACCAGTCAAGACAATAAAAAAGAACTAAAAGAGATTCTAAACTCTGATTTGGGAAAGTATATAAGACAATAATAGATAGACACTAAATGTTAGAAATTAGAAATAAAATGGCTTGATATCAAACCTCCAGCTCATCAAACTCTACTCTTTCCATGATTTCTTCCACATCAGGATTTTCTTTGGAACTAAAGAAATCGGTGCTTGCGGGATAATAATCCAGTTATTACTAAAGCATATTCAACAGCCTTCTAACCAAAATAGCCTCAGGAAATAGAATTTATCAATCTGAATTAATAAGTAATTACTGACTTCTATTTTATTATAGCCAAAAACTGAATAGATATTGATATTTATCTGGCCTTCTAGATAAAACAACTACTAAACTATATGAAATTACTGTTCACTTCACTATGCAATTTGTGATTGGAAAATTATGAAATACTAACTTTCGCCTTTAGAGTTAAACATGTAGCGAAATCAACTATAGGAAAAAACCCTATTACATAATAATTCCCTTATAATTTAAATTTTTATGAGTGATCAGCATATTGATAAAGTCACCACAAAAAAACAAAATTTAGTACTATCAGAAAATCCTGTATTGCGATACTTAAGCTTTGCGGGTTTGTATTTGGGGCAAGGAATTCCAGATGGAATGATCTTTTATGCCATACCAGCGTGGTTAGCGATGAATGATAAAACCCCAGTGGAGATAGCCAGTTTTGTGGCGGTTATTGGTGTCCCTTGGAGCTTTAAAATTCTAATTGCACCTTTAATGGATCGCTACACCATATTATCCATGGGACGAAAACGTCCTTGGGTTATTTTTGGACAGTTGGGTCTTATTCTCAGTTTTTTATCTATGAGTTTTGTTGCAGACCCTCTAAACAATTTGTCCGGACTCATGATTGTCGGTTTTTTCATTAGCTTTTTTGGTGCTTTTCAAGATGTAGCTACTGACGGTATGGCCATAGACGTGGTGCCTGTGAAAGAACAAGCCCGAGCTAATGGTTTGATGTGGGGTACCAAAATTATAGGGACTTCATTATCTCTTCTTATTGGAACAGCCTTAATTAATTTGTTGGGATTATCAACAGCAGTCGCTTTGTTGTCAATAGCGGTGGCCTTTATTATTCTCATTCCTATTTTTTTTAGAGAACGTGAAGGTGAAAAAATAATGCCATGGACTAAAGGTAAAGCCTCAGATACTTCCAAAGAAACGCAGCTCACAAATTGGAGACAAATTTTTAAAAGTCTTTTGAAAGTCGTGCTATTACCATCAACTTTAGTAATGATAATGGCTACTTTTTGTTTTGGTATTATGTACGGATATATCGATACGCTTTTACCCATTTTTACAGTACAAGAGCTGGGCTGGAGCAATACCGAATATTCGCAGGTATTTTCTATAACCACCATAGTGGGCGGTTTATTAGGAATGTCTGTTGGTGGTGTATTAATAGATTTCTTTGGGAATAAACGGGTGATTACTATTTACTTCTCTATTACATTACTACTGATTATGAGCATGGGGCTAATTTCAGAATTCTGGGAAAACGATAAAATTATTTTTGGATTTATCATGATCTATTATTTATTCTACACCTTTATTACTATTGGCATATTTTCAACTTCTATGAAATTGTGCTGGCCTGTGATAGCAGCCACTCAATTCACACTTTTTATGACATTTTCAAATTTAGGAAGAGCCGTTGGAGCTTGGCTTTTAGGCACTTTAAAAGGCCTTATGTCATGGGAATATGTTTTTCTGTGCATTGCTATTTCACCTCTCATATCCATTGTTTTTTTAAGCTTTATAAACTTTAAAAAACAAAAACAAGCCATCGAAAAATTTGAAATCGATTAACCATTCAAATTTATATAATAGGAACACACTCTATAACTTCAAGAATACTACTTACTCAAACCAAAACTTGAAAAAGCTTACTGAAGAAAGACGAAACATCAATAAAAAATTACAGATCAGGATAAAATAGTTTTTCTGAGGTAGTTGTTTTATTAATAGCCTATTTAGTGATTGATATTTTGCCGATCAAACTATTATGATAAAAAAAAGGGAATAATTAGAATCCCTATGTCAACGCTACACATCTGAAACTAGAGATCAATTCTTTCCCTATGCTGAGATAAAGGGGTCCTTAACAACCAAATTGTCATCTTTCATAGTGTTAACCATAAATTTAGTTACACTTTTACAGCTAACGTTTATTTTGGATTTAGGATCATTTTTATAACTCACAATCACGTTCTGGTTTTTTTTGACCTGAACAGATGTCTCTTATGGATAACTTTTATAAAGGTCTGGATATTATAAAATTTAGCAAGTCATTTTGATGAGACTTTCTGTATTTGCAATGTATAGCTCTAAAATCAGCTCAATACTCTACCGTTTCTACAAAAAATTGCTTCAAAATTTTTCCTTACAAATTTGGAATATTATTTAAGAGGTTTAGCACAGTTTCTAGTTTATATTCATACTATTTATTTCCTATTCATTCCACAAATCAGGAATAAGTTCATACCCAGTAGCGCCTAAAGGTTTTTGATCATAGGCTTGCAATTTTTCTGTATGAACATCATACAATCGCTTTGCTGTTTTTTTAATCGCTTTAACCATATGTGGATAAGGACGATCGGTTACATCTATAATGCCGCAATTATAATTTTCGCCATCATAACTTCTTCCTGTTAAGTCCTGATCAGCCCACTGAAAATACCCTACACCGATTAAGCCAGGATGACTAAAAGCCTGCTCCGTATAGTGTCTGTAAGCAACACACCGCTCCTCCTGATTTTTGACTTGTACCAAAGCCTGAGCCATTCCTCTATTGACAGTCCCAGTGTGATATTCCCCTATAAGCATTGGTAAACCTGCAACTTCACTAATCCTATCCATCGTTTCTCTTGGAGGAACAACTTCATAGGCATTAAAACTAAACACATCGAAAACGTCTTTGCACATTTTTAGAATCTCGTTCTCCGGAACTTCTCCAAATCGAATTCCTAAGGTGAGGTGATTGGGATCGTATATTCTTACCGAAGCTTCTACGGTTTGGAGAAATATTTTAAACGTATTAAAAATAAAGGCTTTACGTCTTTCTAAGGTATCCCCTTCAGTTAGATGGTTTATCAAAGCTTGTTTTATAGGCTTATCATCATTTTCGGCCAGAATCAAATCACATAATCTAGATTCCTGACCTAACCATGAGGGCTCATTTCCGGTAAAATAGCCTATCAACCATTTATTATCCTTGTAGGGAGAAACTGTCTTCTTAACTGCCTCTTCAATTTTCATTTGAAAGTCGGAAGCATACACATCCACGAGTCCCATTACCCCTTCATCTATACCAAGACCAGAAAGTTGCAGCATAAATGGTTTTAGATTCATGTCTATCACCTTTTTGCTACTCCAGTTGGCTATGGTATTAAGCCCCCAGCTAGACATTCTCTCAATGATCATTTCTCGGGATTTGGTAGGATATTCATCTCCAAAGCGACGATGCAAGTTCCAGGTTCCAAAAGAAACTGTATTAGGCTTTTCGGAATCGTAACCCATACCTTCCGGAGGTAGTTTCTTGATGAAACCAGACCGTTCGCGCTTATCCAGTCTATTCACCTGACCTCCATTTCCTGGAGATACACAATCTACACCAAGGGACAAAAACTGATAACCTTCAGGATCGACAAACCACCATTTGCCATTCACCTTTTGTGTTCTAAAAAAACCTGTGCTTTCTACTTTCGCATTCAGATAGCCTCCAAATTTAGAATAATTAAAATCCTCTCTTTCACTTAAGCCTTCTTCTTCGGTTTTCCAGGCAGTTTCTAGCTGTTCCAAGGATTTGATTTTCTCTTCAAAGTCCAGGAGATTAGATTGACCAAATTCGTCTACGATAGATGTTACTCCAAGATATTCGTCACCAGGATCTTCTTTGTGTAAACTTATGGACCGCAACTCAAATGACGGGTTTCCAATTGGTACATGCATCCTAATTCCAATAGTATCTACCCCTTTGAGAGGTCCACGACCTCCACCTAAATTAAACCAACCGGTATAGCGTGGCTTATTCATAGTTCCGGCAATATCGTTTGCTGCATCTGGAAGCTGAGTATAATACTTTAATGGAATCGCTAGTTTAATCCAGCCTCCAGGTGCATAACTCATGACTCGAAGATCGTTATATCCCGCATCTGAAGTAAAACCAACCTGGAATCGTTGCGAAGTGCTTATCATCATTTCAAGTAGCACAAAATTATAATCACTCCAGTCAGTTTCAAGTTTGGGATTTATATCTTTTAATGCAAATTTTTCTCCCGAAACTGTTTTAGTACTATCAAATTGAACTTTAAATGCTTTGTCAACAGATTCATCACATCCTGAGAATGAAATGCCAACCACAATGAAGACGAAGGCAGGTAATAAGAAGTTAATCTTGAGTGCGTATTTAATCTTATTCATAAGCTTATTTTATTCTATATGATTCAGTGTTTGACTTCAAAATTATTTACAGACAATTCGAAATGCACTTAAAATTTTTTCGCTTTCAGTTTCGCATGATATTTTTTACGAGAACGAAAATGCCTCTCTCACTTAATTAAAGCAGACAAGATGGGTTTTTATTGTACTTTAGCTAGTAACACTTGGATTGCAAGTATACCAAACTTTAAAAAAATCTTATGCACTATATCCTATTTTACAAAGCTGTCGAAAATTATATTGAAAAACGAGCACCTTACAGAGATGAACATTTGAAATTGATTGAATCGTTTTACAACCAAGGGGATTTACTCATGGCAGGAGCACTTGACGATCCTGCAACCGGTGGTGCATTTATCTTTAAGGGAAATAATGCAGAAAAAGCGGAAGAATTTGCCAACAAAGATCCGTATGTCAAAAACGGACTGATTACCGAATGGGAAGTTCGTCCCTGGACTGTCGTCATAGGGGATTCATAATTATTATTCCCATTTAAAATCAAAAAATCACTTCTTTTTTCTCTTAACAGATAAAAACATTCTGAAGAAAAAAAGGCTAAAAATTCCAAATCCAATAATCGAAAAAGGCTTTTGAGTATTTTCTAGACTGAATATAGAGTAATAGAAATGTATGCACAATGAGATAAATCCAACCACATAAATAATTTTAAGAATCCAGTGCTCCTTTTTAAAAAATTCTTTTCCTGTCATACAGTCTTTTTTAAAATTTAAGTCATTCTACAAATAAACATATTAAAATAATTGAATCATTTTTTGGTGTAACTAACTACTTAACGAATTAGTTGAATGATTTTTGCAACAATCTCATCACATCATCTATTTTTGAATTGTCGATCCAGCGGGTGACGACTAGCAGGTCATTTTCCTCATCGATGACGATATAATTGCCACCAAAACCTGCGGCATAATACACCTCTTTAGAAACGCCTTCCCAGTTTCCCTGACTGTTGTTCCACCACAAATACCCGTAGTCTGGTTTTGGCTGAGAAGACTTTTGTACGCTTTTTACCCAATCTTTAGAGATCAATTGCTGGTTTTCCCATTTTCCATTTCTTAAAAACAGCAGACCAAACCTGGCATGATCCAGCGAGTTAATAAAGATTCCGCCACCAAAATGCCCGCCGCCACTCACCGACTGCATTTGCAAGCCATCCACATTGACGTAAGAATTTGGGTAGCCAAGCCATCTCCAAGTGGTAGAAGCACCAATCGGATCCATAATTTCCTCTTTTAGAACCTGAGGCAGTGGCTTTCTCCAAACCTGTAAAAGCGAATAAGCCAGAACATTAACTCTTACATCGTTATACTTATAATGTGTTCCTGGCTCATAGAGTTGTCGAGCTCTCCAATCGTCAATACTTCCTTCTCCAGGTGGTCGGTCAGCCCAATCATAAAGTCCGAATTGTTGTCCGGACCAGTCTGAAGACTGAGTCAATAAATGATCCCAAGTGATCTTTTGATTATGCTCTCCTTCAAAAGTACCATCCCATACATAATCCTGAGCTTTATCATTTACATCATGAATTAACTTATGGTCCAAAGCTAATCCTGCTACAGTTGACAAATAACTTTTGGCGACGCTAAAGGTCATATCCACCCGCTCAACATCTCCCCACTCTGCAACGATATATCCATCCTTGATGATCAATCCTGCTGTGCCACCCCTTTCTTTGGTTTTACCTAAGATTTCAAAATCAGGCTCTCCAGAAAAAACCTCTATTATGGCTATTCTCAAATCTTTATCTACAGAGTTTTCATATTCAGAAGCTATTGTTACAGCGCTGTCTAACAAAGCAGAATTCAGTCCTAGCTCCTTCGCCGACTTTCGTTCCCATTCGTGATTGGGGTAATATTGCGCAAACGCGACATTTGAACATAAAAATACAAGACTTATAAAAGTGAGTAAAAATTTCATCGTAAATTTAAAATATGTTAGGAGTTGGAATTATTCATAAAATTTGAATTAGCTAAATGTCAGATTGAAAATATTTATGATGACGTTTATATTACAGAAATATCATTAAACATACCTGTTCTTATGTATTTCGAGTTTTCCTAAAAAGACACAAACATGAAAAACCAGAAACATCTTTTTAATCTACCAGAAGATCTGCATTATTTAAATGGAGCATATATGTCTCCCAACCTCAAATCTGTGGAACAGGCAGGGATAAAGGGGATTTTGAGAAAATCTGATCCAACTTCCATCAAAGAACATGATTTCTTTGAACCTGCTGAAGAGGTTAAAATGCTTTTTGGAAAATTAATCAATAGCTCAGCTTCGCAAATTGCTCTAATTCCATCAGCTTCTTACGGATTGATGAACGCTATTCAAAACGTCCCAATCAAGAAAGGTCAGCATGCGATCACGGTGAGTAAAGAGTTTCCAAGTGATCATTTGGCTTTGAGAAAATTTTGCGAGGAAAATAAAGCTGAACTTAAAATCATAGATCCCCCTGAATTCATAGTAGGAAGAACTAAAAAGTGGACAGAAGATATTCTTGAACATATCAATGAGGATACAGCAGTTGTCGTTATGTCGGCTATTCATTGGATGGAAGGTCTTAAATTCGATTTGAAAGCCATTGGGGAAAAGTGTCGCCAGACCGATACTTATTTTATAGTTGATGGGTCGCAATCTGTAGGCGCGCTGCACTTGGATGTCCAGGAGTTTAAAATTGATGCCTTGATTTGTGCGGCTTATAAATGGCTTCTAGGGCCCTACTCCACAGGTTTAGCCTATTACAGTGAAAAATATAATGATGGTGAACCCATAGAATATTCATGGATGACCAGGAAAGACAGCAATGATTTTAAAAAACTCACGTCTTATCCCAGAGAATATGGCAAGGGCGCCATGCGTTATAACGTTGGCGAGTTCAGCAATTTTATTGCATTGCCCATGCTAAAGTCCGCATTGGAGCAGATTCTCGATTGGGGTGTAGAAAATATTCAAGCTTATTGTTTTAACTTGCTTGAGCCTTTAAGAGACTTTCTGGAAGAGAAAGGTCTGGAAAAGGACGAAGATGTTTGGGTAAGTTCGCATTTATACGGTATGCATCTGCCACCCAAACTTCAGACTCCTCAACTTACAGAAGACTTCAAAGCCCATAAGATTCATTTATCCACGAGAGAGGATTACATCAGAATTTCGCCTCATGTTTATAATGATAACCATGATATTGATGAATTGATTAAAGTTTTGGACAAACATATTTGAGTGTGGTTTTGACTTCAGGAAGCATATTCTAAAACTCAAATTCTTCTACAGTAGCTTTAGTTGATCTTCTATCAAAGCTGAAGACTTTAATTCAACGAAAAGTATTAAGCAATGTATTGTGACTGATGAAGTGAACTCAATCAAAATCAAAAGAAATTAAAAATAGAGCATACATAACATTTTATGGTTGGTAAGATCGCATTGATTAACTCATAAACTAAATAAAAAAACACTGTGATTAAAAAGCTATTTAATGAATTGAATGGATATTCATACAAGATTTAAACTCATAAAATGCATTTTAAAAAATTGACCGACGAGCGTGTTTTTGATGTTGCTGACTATGTACAGGCTTACTTCTCTAAGTATAAAAATGAAAAGATTGAGCTTTTTCTTGGCTGCGATAGCCAAAATCGGTTACAAACTACTTATGCAACGACTTTAGTTTTTAATGTGGCTTCAACGGGTTGCCATATTATCTATAAAAAAGAAGTTGTTCCTATGATCACTGATATGTGGACAAGGTTATGGGGTGAGGCGGAGCGCTCTGTAGAGACTGCTTTGTATTTGCGGGAACACGATATAAAAATCGATACGATAGACCTGGATTATAACGAAAATCCTAAATACAAATCGAATAAACTGGTCACAGCTGCTGTGGGTTATGTGGAGTCGCTGGGCTTTAAAGCGAGAATTAAACCTCACCTCCTCCCTGCGGTGTATGCTGCAGACCATATTGTGGGGTGAAATCAAAGTTTGTTGCAAATAAAAAAGCCCTTCCTATTGGAAAGACTTCTAGCGGTTTATTTTTCTAAACCTAAGAATGCTTTTACACATTCACAACACAACTTCTTAAAAAAAGCGGTCTGGACGAGACTCGAACTCGCGACCCCCTGCGTGACAGGCAGGTATTCTAACCAACTGAACTACCAGACCGTTGCTTAATTGCGAGTGCAAATATAAACCCAATTTTTGATTACACAAACATGTTCTGACAAAATAATTTGGCAAAACTTGAGGTTAAGACTTTAGCTTCTGTTTTTCAACCAAATAAGTCGATAAAATTTTTTCAAAATCTTTTCGAATATCTGCTTCAACGTATCTGATTCTATATTTTGCACAAGTCAGCTTCACTTCTTGAATAAATTCTGACATCTTTTCTACATATTCTTTTTGGATTTGCTGACTATGCAAATCTATTTTAGATCCAGTCTCAAGGTCAAAAAACCGCTTTGGAGCTTCATCAAATTCAAAATTAACTTCCGTTTTATGATCCAAAGTGTGAAAAAGGATCACTTGGTGCTTATTGTATTTAAGATGCCTTAATGCTTCAAATAAATCTGATCTTGACAAATCTGCTTGAAATAAATCTGTGAATAAAAAAACAAGTGAACGTCTTTTTAGTTTTTCTGCAATTTCGTGAAGAAATTGATAAGTATTGGTTTTAGAACTTTTCTGAGGTGTATTAATACATTTTTCAAGTTCGTTATAGATCATGTTATAGTGCAGGCCACTACCTTTTTCTGTTGCCTGAAAT
>Ga0306910_1000129_pt1 | contig 47857 bp, 49 predicted proteins | sample AntRauMFilla2698_FD_190438 | JGI IMG/M metagenome (GOLD analysis project Ga0306910, IMG submission 190438) | Saline lake microbial communities from Rauer Islands, Antarctica - Metagenome Filla 2 #698 (v2) (version 2) | ecosystem: Environmental > Aquatic > Non-marine Saline and Alkaline > Saline ... | reverse complement strand
TTACATCGAGATGTTTTACAACCCGACCCGCAAGCACACCAACAACGGTATGCTGTCGCCGGTTGACTATGAAACCAAACAAAGGAAAATGAACGAGGCAGGTGTCTAGGAAACTAGGGACACCTCATCGTTTGAGTTTGAAGCTATTGAGAAGTTTGTGCTTATTACCGGTACCAACAAGCACCAAAAAGTGGTAGATTTGAAACATCACTCGGGAGCGGTCTTGGACTTTGATTGACCGTGTAAAGACCAAATTTCGTTGTGTTGTTGGCGTGGAATCAGATTGTTGGTTCAATGAACCAATTCTAACATCTGGCGGGTTCAGATAAGTCACTGAAATTATTGGTAGGCCCGGCAGGACTTGAACCCGCAACCAAAGCGTTATGAGCGCTCTGCTCTAACCAGTTGAGCTACAGGCCCGCCGTGGCTTTCCTTATTGTCCGTGGGTCCTTTCGTCAAGGGTTTGCGTTGCGACTTGGGGCGATATGATTTACGTCGCAGGGCAAGGGAATTATTCAACCGGGGCTTTTGAGAATGATCGAGCGACAAAACGGGATCACCTATGCGGATGCGGGTGTGGATATTGATGCAGGCAACGCGCTGGTGGAGCGGATCAAACCCGCCGCCAAACGCACCACGCGTCCGGGTGTGATGTCGGGGCTTGGAGGGTTCGGCGCACTATTCGATCTCAAAGCTGCCGGATATGACGATCCGGTGCTGGTGGCCGCCACGGATGGTGTGGGCACCAAGCTGCGGATCGCGATCGATACCGGAAATGTCGACGGGGTAGGCATCGATCTGGTGGCGATGTGCGTCAATGATCTGGTGTGTCAGGGCGCTGAGCCGCTGTTTTTTCTGGACTATTTCGCCACTGGCAAGCTTGAGCTCGACATGGCGACGCGGATAATCGAGGGCATCGCAAAAGGCTGCGAGATGTCGGGATGTGCCCTGATCGGCGGCGAGACTGCGGAGATGCCGGGGATGTACCCAGACGGTGATTTCGATCTGGCGGGGTTCAGCGTCGGCGCGATGGAGCGGGGCGGGGTACTGCCGCGCGATGTGGGCGCGGGTGACGTGCTGCTGGGACTGGCCAGCGACGGCGTGCATTCCAACGGCTACAGCCTGGTGCGGGTGATCGTCGAGCATTCCGGCATGCAATGGGATGATCCGTGCCCATGGGACGCGGGCACGTTGGGAGAGGTGTTGCTCACGCCCACGCGCCTGTACGTAAAGCCCGCACTGGCAGCTGCAAAAGCGGGCATGGTCCACGCGCTCGCCCATATCACCGGGGGCGGCCTGACCGAGAACTTGCCGCGTGTGCTTCCCGAAGGCTTGGGCGCGCGCATCGATCTGGGCGCCTGGGAGCTGCCGGGGGTGTTTCGCTGGCTCACAGCCCACGGCGGGATGGACGAGGAAGAATTGCTCAAGACTTATAATTCGGGCATCGGCATGATCGTCGTCGTGCCTGCGGATAAGGCGGATGAAGCGACCGCGATGCTGCGAGACATGGGTGAGACGGTCTTTGCCATCGGTGAGGTCACGACGGACGAAGGTGTCACCTACGAGGGCAATCTCGTCTGATGATGCGGGTAGCGGTGTTTGTCTCGGGAGGCGGCTCCAACATGGTCGCGCTGCTGGAGGATATGGCGCGGGCAGGGCATCAGGGGCAGCCGGCGGTGGTGTTGTCCAACCGTCCAGATGCGGGTGGCCTTGCCCGTGCGGCAGAGCGGGCGGTACCAACTGTCGTGGTGGATCACCGGCCCTTCACGGGCGACCGCGCGGCCTTTGAGACCGCAATCAACGCCGCACTTGAACCTTTTGCACCCGATCTCATCTGCCTTGCGGGATTTATGCGGATTCTGTCGCCGGTGTTTATCCGTCACTGGACGGGTCGGATGCTCAACGTGCATCCTTCGCTGTTACCAAAATACAAGGGGCTGCACACCCACGCCCGCGCGCTGGAGGCGGGGGACGCCGTACACGGCTGTACCGTGCATGAGGTGACTGCCGCGCTCGATGACGGGCCTATTCTGGGGCAGGCGCAAGTGCCGGTGCGCGCCGATGACACACCCGACACTCTCGCGGCGCGGGTGCTGGTGCAGGAACACCGGCTTTATCCGGCGGTGCTGCGCCGCTTTGCTGCCGGAGAGCGCGCGCCGCTTTATCTGGAGAGCTGAGATTTTGCAAAGCCCGCTGGTCAATCGGGTGCGCATGGCGTACCGCTAGGACAGTCCCGAGGAAAATTGCTTTATGCGTACGATCACCACCACCGAAGAGCTGGCCGCCTACTGTGCGGAGGCTGCGACCCACCCCTATATCACCGTCGATACGGAATTCCTGCGCGAGCGGACGTATTATTCCAAACTGTGTCTGGTGCAATTGGCCATGCCGGGAAAGACGGACGAGGGTGCCGTGTTGGTTGATCCGCTGGTCGAGGGGCTGTCGCTGGAGCCGCTGTATGACCTGTTTCGCGATACCTCGGTGGTCAAGGTTTTCCATGCAGCGCGGCAGGATCTGGAGATCTTCTTTGTCGACGCGCAGGTCTTTCCGCAGCCGCTGTTTGACACACAGGTCGCCGCGATGGTCTGTGGCTTTGGCGAGCAGGTTGGATACGAGACGCTGGTGCGCAAAATCGCCAAGGAAGGCGTGGACAAAACGTCACGGTTTACCGACTGGTCGCGCCGCCCGCTGACGGACGCCCAAAAGACCTATGCGCTGGCCGATGTGACCCACCTGCGGCAGGTCTATGAATTTCTCGCCGCTAAGCTGGAAGAGACCGACCGTCACAAATGGGTCGCCGAAGAGCTGGAAGTGCTGACCAACCCCGACACCTACATCACCGCGCCGCGCGACGCATGGAAGCGTGTCAAGACGCGCACCAGCTCGGGCCGGTTTCTGGCGATCGTGCGTGAGCTGGCGGCCTTCCGTGAAAGCTTCGCACAAGAGCGCAACATACCGCGCAGCCGTGTGTACAAAGACGACGCTCTGGTCGAGCTGGCCTCGAACAAGCCCAAGAACCACGAGGAGCTGGGCCGCGCACGGCTGTTGCTGCGCGATGCGCGCAAGGGCGAGATCGCCGATGGTATTCTCAGATCCGTTGCGGCGGGCATCGCATGCGCCAACGACGACGTGCCACAGCCCGACCGCAGCCGGGAAAAGCTACAGGTCAATCCGGCGCTGGCCGATCTGCTGCGCGTGCTGCTCAAGGCCAAGACTGAAAGTGCGGGAGTTGCGGCCAAATTGATCGCGACTGCCTCAGATCTTGACGAGATTGCGGCGGGTGCGCGCGATGTGCAGGCCATGCGCGGCTGGCGTCTGGAAGTGTTCGGAAGCGATGCGAAAGAACTGTGTGAGGGGAAAATTGCCCTCACCGCCGTCGGTAACGATGTGAAAGTGGTCCGGGTCTAGCGGCGCGCGACCTGCGCGTTGTTCAGGCCCTCGACCCGGATCGTGCTGACACCGCGCAAATCCTGATTGGTGATCTTCAGCGCTGCGGTGACTTCGCGTGTGGCGGGGGCACCCTGCGCCGTATTTGCATCAGGCCGGATCCCCTCAAGACGGTAGGTCAAAACACCGTCTACGGGCATAGCTTCCTCATTGGCGGGGGTCAGCTGTACCGCGTAAATGCCCTGACGCGCGGCACGGCCCGTTGCGCGGATCAGCGCACCCCCTGCAACCGGTTCGATCGTCAGATCGGTGATCTCATCAAACGGATTACCGATATAGGCGTCGGCCGCGTCATCTCTGGCGAACAGACCTCTGCGTGTGCCGGGGATCAGCGGATTGACCGGTCCGGTGTCCGTGACAGCTTCGGAGGTTGAGCGGCCAAACCAATTGGTCGGGTTGAGTGGGGAAGAGCCGATCAGGCCACATGCCCCGATAAACGTGGATGCCACCAGAAGGACGGAGAGGGAAATGCGCATGGGACCTGCCGTATGATGCTGTCGTTGTCCTTGACCTAACCTATCGCCGCGCTCTTGGGAAGGGGGCGGGGCTGGACGTTTGGACATCAAAGCCCTACCTGACATCCAACAGGAGACAACAGGAGCGCCCCATGGCCACGCCACAGTTTGAAGAGCTTGTCGAGGATTTCGAATTTCTGGAGGATTGGGAAGACCGCTATCGCCATGTGATCGATCAGGGCAAGGGAATGGACGCACTGGATCCCGCGCTGTGCGTGCCCGCAACAAAGGTGGACGGCTGCGCCAGTCAGGTCTGGCTGCATGCGGAAATGCAGGATGGCAGGTTGCATTTTGACGGAGCATCTGACGCGATGATCGTCTCGGGGCTGATTGCTGTGCTGCGCACGCTCTATAACGGCCTGACACCCGCGCAGGTGATGGAGGTCGATGCACGGGCAGAGATGGGACGGCTGGGGCTGAACGATCATTTGTCGGCGCAACGCTCCAATGGCCTTACCGCGATGATCGAGCGTGTCCGAGAGACTGCCGCTGCGCGATCACTTTAAAGGGTTCTAAGCGCCTTCTCCAGATCGCCGTAGCCTGTCAGCCGCCGCTCGAACGCAAGACCGAGACGGGCGGCGCAGTCTTTCGCCTTTTCAGTCAGGGCAGGATCGTCCGTCTGGGCCTGATAGACCAGTTTTTCGTAGTTGCCGAAATACATATCGCGCAGCTGCGGGTGACGGTCCAGGCCCATGGGTTTGATCACGAAGGCATCGAACTGGCGGACCAGAAAATCCGTGAGATAGAAACTTGTCATTTCACTTTCGCTCTGCGCTGCAAAGGCCTCATTTCCCTCGAAAAAACTGTAGCAGTGCGGGCCTGAAACCATGCGAACGCCCAGCTCTTCACAGGCAGCCTGCAACAGCCCGCCGGTGCCGCAATCGGCATAGACGATAAAGATTTCATCATAGGAATCGCGGTACTTAGATACCGTTTCACGGACCGCAGCTGTGATCTTTTCAGGGTAGAGATGATAGTTTGCGGGCAGGCAGGTCAGATCAAGGTGGGTCCAGCCGTTGGCGGCCTTGAGATCGAGGATCTCGCGAGCAAGCGCGCCGCAGGCGACCAGAAGGATCTTGCCGCGCTGGGTGTCCAGCGGCAGGCCTTGCTCGGTCAACTGGGCATCGCTGGGCCTCATCTGCGCAAAAACCTCAGCGCGACGGTCGCGATCATGAAGAGCGGAAGGGCGACGAGCAGGGCCACCGGACCCAATACGGTCAGCATCCAGACGGTGAGTGCCGCAGCAGCGATAACGGCGGACAGCATGAGGGCGAAAACCTTGGGGGGCATGAGCATCTCCTTTGCCTAAAGATAGGTGCGCGAGCGCTTAGAAAAAAGGCCCCACCGATGGGCAGGGCCTTTGATCTTGAACTTCGACAGGATCAGGCGTTGGCGCCTGCGCTGTTGTGCTTGCGGCCGACCCACTCCTTGGCCGTCTCGACTGCCACAGCAGCATCCCGACAATAGGCGTCGGCACCGATTGCGCGGCCAAATTCTTCGTTCAAGGGCGCACCACCGACCAGCACGATATAATCATCGCGAATGCCTTGCTCGACCATCGTGTCGATCACGACCTTCATATAGGGCATGGTCGTGGTCAGCAGGGCGGACATGCCCAAAATATCGGGGCCTTCCTTTTCCATCGCTTCCAGATAGGCATCGACCGAATTGTTGATCCCCAGATCGACAACCTCGAAGCCCGCACCCTCCATCATCATGCCGACAAGGTTCTTGCCGATGTCGTGGATATCGCCTTTGACCGTGCCGATGACCATTTTTCCGACGCGCGGTGCGCCGGTTTCGGCCAGCAGCGGCTTGAGAATAAACATGCCGCCCTTCATCGCATTGGCGGCCAGCAGCACTTCGGGGACGAACAGGATACCATCGCGGAAATCGGCGCCGACGATGGTCATGCCGCCCACCAGCGCCTTGGTAAGTACGTCGTACGGTGCCCAACCGCGCGCGATCAGGATGTTTACGCCTTCTTCGATCTCTTCTTTCATACCGTCATAAAGATCGTCGAACATCTGCGCGACAAGCTCTTCGTCGTTCAGATCGGCAAGGATGATTTCGTCTTCGTCAGACATGGTATTCCCTTTTCGGTGCAGGCCACGGGCCTCAGGCTTTTATCTGTTGTGTCAGACGCCGGTCAAAAAACTCAATCAATTGCGACCTGACAGGCGTAAACCGCGACGTGGCGGCGGCAATCTGTGGCCCCTCAACCGCGGCGGCGGCCCTTGCGCGGCGCGCGGGTGGGCGCGTTGCCGTCGGTGCCGTCACTGTCGGAGGAGAACGCGCCCAGAGCGGCGGTGATTTCTTCCAGATCCGGTTTGTCGCCTTTTGGCGTAGAATCAAGCGCCTCGCGCATCTTTTCAAGGTGGCTTGGCATGGTGCCACAGCAGCCGCCGATGATCTGAGCGCCGCAGTTGCGCGCCATTACAGCATAGGTCGCCATCAGCTCGGGGGTGCCGTCGTAATGAATGTGACCCTCGACGTATTTCGGGATGCCCGCGTTGCCTTTTGCGACGATGGGCACTTTGCCTCCTTTTGCCGCGAAACCCAGAACGGTGCGCAACAGATCGGACGCGCCGGTACCGCAGTTGGCGCCGTAAGCCAGCGGCCCACCCTCCATTTCCTCGACCATCTCGACCATGCCAGCCGAGGTCATTCCCATCATGGTGCGCCCCGCGGTGTCAAAGCTCATGGTGCCGACCCAAGGCAGCCCCGCCAACGCGAACCCTTCGGCAGCGGCGCGGTATTCTTCCGGCGCGGAGATTGTCTCGAGCCAGCCAATATCTGCACCACCGGCCTTCAGCCCGTCTGCGGTTTCGTGAAACATCTCTACGGCGGTGGCATGGCTGAGAGTGCCGACAGGCTCCATGATCTCGCCCGTGGGTCCGACGGAGCCTGCAACGATCACGCGCCGCCCGGCCGTATCCGCCACCTCGCGGGCAAGCTCGGCCGCGACCCGGCTCAGCTCATGGGCGCGTTTTTGAGCGTTGTGCAATTTGAGGCGCGAGGCATTGGCGCCGAAGCTGTTGGTCAGAAACAGATCCGAGCCCGCGTTTACAGCGCCACGGTAGAGCGTGAGGATATTCTCGGGCCGCTCGGTGTTCCAAAATTCTGGCGGCTCACCGGATTCGAGCCCCATATTGAACAGGTTGGTGCCTGTGGCGCCATCGGCGAGCAGCACGCCCTTTTCCGCCAGCATCTCAGAAAACGGATTGGTCACGGTGCAATACTCCTGTGGCGGTGATCCGGTGCGTTGTGCCACGACGCTACTAAGGTCGCAAGATTTGTAATTGTCATGAAGATCATGAAATCCGGACAAGTTTGCAGGGACGGCGGGCAGGGACGGGCAGCATGCTTGCAGCAGGGGCATCTCTACACTAAGAGAAGTGCAAACAGGGCGGCGGGACTCCCCCGCGCCTCGCATTTACAGGGGACGCCCATGGCCCGCCGCAAGAAAATCTACGAAGGCAAAGCGAAAATTCTCTATGAAGGCCCTGAGCCGGGGACAATCGTCCAGTACTTCAAGGACGATGCCACTGCCTTTAATGCGCAGAAAAAAGACGTGATCGACGGAAAAGGCGCGCTCAATAACTTGCTGTCCGAGTATTTCATGCTGGGCCTCAACCAGATCGGCGTGCCGACGCATTTTATCAAACGTCTGAACATGCGCGAGCAACTGGTCCGGCAAGTCGAAATCATTCCACTGGAAGTGATCGTGCGCAACTATGCGGCGGGGACCATGTCCAAACGTCTGGGCATCGAGGAGGGTACGCAGTTGCCGCGCCCGATTGTCGAGTATTGCTACAAGGACGACACGCTTGGTGATCCGCTGGTCAGCGAAGAGCATATTGCCGCCTTTGGCTGGGCCAGCCAGCAGGACATGGACGATATCCTGAGCCTCGCCTTGCGGGTCAATGATTTTATGTCCGGTGTTATGTACGGCGTCGGCATCAAGTTGGTGGATTTCAAGATCGAGATCGGCCGCGTTTACGACGGTGATTTCCAGCGTCTGATCGTGGCGGATGAGATCTCGCCCGACAGCTGCCGTTTGTGGGATATCGAGACGGGACGCCATCTGGACAAGGACGTGTTCCGCCGCGATCTGGGATCGCTCACCGATGCCTACTCTGAGGTGGCGCGGCGTCTGGGTGTGATGCCAAAGACATCGACACCGATTACAAAGCCTACGTTGATCAACTGACGCCAGCGTCGGATTTGAGTTTATTTGGAAAATTGAAGAAGAGGGCCTGTCAATGAAAGCTCGGGTGCATGTGATGTTGAAGAATGGTGTGCTGGACCCGCAGGGAGAAGCCGTGCGCCACGCGCTGGGTGCGATGGGCTTTGCCGGTGTCGAGGGCGTCCGTCAGGGCAAGGTGATCGAGCTGGATCTGGCCGAGGGTGCGACCGAGGCAGATGTGACGCAGATGTGTGAAAAGTTGCTCGCGAATACGGTGATCGAGAGCTACACGGTGGAGATCGCTTGATGCGCGCCGCGGTAGTCGTTTTCCCCGGATCGAACTGCGACCGCGATCTGGCAGTGGCCTTTGAGCAAGCAGGCGCGGATGTCACGATGGTCTGGCACAAGGACAGCAGCCTACCGGGCGGGATCGATATTGTCGGTATTCCGGGCGGATTTTCCTACGGTGATTACCTGCGCTGCGGTGCGATTGCGGCGCAGTCGCCTATTTGTCAATCGGTGGCCGCGCATGCGGATCGCGGCGGCTACGTGTTAGGTGTATGCAATGGGTTTCAGGTTCTCACCGAGACGGGATTGCTGCCCGGCGCGCTGCTGCGCAATGCAGGTCTGAAATATATCTGCAAAACTGTCGGGTTGAAGGTCGAAACCTCGGCTTCCGATTTCACCAACGGTTATAACGCAGGTGATGTGATCGACATCCCGATTGCACATCACGATGGCAACTATTTCGCCGATGCCGAGACGATTGCGACCCTCAAAGGCGAGGATCGGATCGCCTTTGCCTATACCGACAACCCCAACGGGGCGCAGGACGATATTGCGGGCATCCTGTCGCACAACCGTCGCGTGCTTGGAATGATGCCCCACCCCGAGCGGGCGGCGGATGCAGGGCACGGCGGCACCGATGGGGTGGCGCTGTTCCGCGCATTGGCGGGCGCGCTGACCACGGCCTGACTTGAGCGCGGGCGACCCTGTGATACTGTACGAGTATGAATGAGAATGCCCGCGTGACAAATCCTCCCTGGCAACCCGCCGCGATCAGCTGGCGGGTGCGCATTGCACTGTTTGTGATGCTAATTTTTGCCATCGTTGTGATTTCCGTCACAAACCGTCTTTTGACCGACCGCTTTACCGAGAGTACGCGTAGCCGTGCCGAACTGCGCATCGCACTGTACGGCGGTAATCTGCTGGCCGAATTGCGGCAAAATGCGATCGTGCCGCAGCTTCTGGCGCGCGATCCCACGTTGATTTCGGCGTTGGAAACGGCGGATTATTCGCTGTCGACCCAGCGGCTTATCTCGTTTGTCGAGGAAATCGGCGCGGCATCGCTGATGTTGTTCGATATGGACGGGCGCACGGTGGCGGCCACGGACCGCAACCGGTTGGGATCCGCGCATCGCACGGAGCAGTATTTTGTCGATGCGATCCGCTCCAACACCACAATATTCAGCGTGATGCCGCAGGAAACCGGCGGCTTTCGTTTCTTTTATTCCCGCAGGATCCAGAACGGCGGCACCACGGTGGGGGTGATCGCGGTTGAGGTGGATCTGCGGAAATTTGAGCGTGCATGGGCGGGGATTTCGGATGCGGTGATCGTGACCAGCAGCACCGGCGAGATCCTGCTCGCGACCGAGCCGCGCTGGCGTGGCAAGACCGAGGAGCAGGCGCTGGCCAACGAGACCCCGCAAAGCGCCATCGAGCGCGCGATCCAAGCCACCTCAGATTGGACCGCGCTGCCGCCCGACGCCTATATTCAGGGTGAAGCGGTGATGCGATTGGACGCGCGGGTGAATTTCCGCGGCTGGCGCATGGTCAGCTATACGACCTACGAGAGCGTGCGCGAGCGGGTGAACGGGGTGTTGGCGCTCGAAGTCATGGGATTCGCTATTCTTCTGGCGCTGACATTCTACTTTCTGAGCCGCCGGACAGCGGGCCGTGCCGCGATTTTCCAACGCGAGTCGGCGGAGCTTCGCGCACTTAACGCAGCGTTGCAGCGCGAAATCGCCGAGCGCAAACGCGTGCAAGAGACGCTGGCCGTGGCCGAACAGACGCTGGAGCAGTCGAGCAAGCTGGCCGCGTTGGGCGAGATGTCGGCGGCGGTGAGCCATGAGCTGAACCAGCCTTTGGCCGCGATGAAGACCTATCTGGCCGGTGCGCGCCTGCTGCTGCGGCGCAACCGCCCCGAAGAAGCGCTCAGCTCATTCCAGCGGATCGATGACCTGATCGAGCGGATGGGTGCCATCACAAGACAGCTGAAATCCTATGCCCGTAAGGGGCAGGAGGCGTTTTCGCCGGTCAACATGGGGGACGCGCTGGCCTCCTCGCTGAGCATGATGGAGCCGCAGTTGCGCCAGCGTCAGGTGCAGATCGTGCGCATTCTGCCCGAAACGCCCGTCTATACGCTGGGCGACCGGATGCGGATCGAGCAGGTTCTGGTCAACCTATTGCGCAACGCCCTTGATGCCACCAAGTCTGAACGGAACCCAAAGGTTGAGATCATATTGAGCGCGGGGGAAACAGCGACCCTGACCGTCCGCGACAACGGGCCGGGTATTGAAGACTTGGACGCGCTCTTCGAGCCGTTCTACACTACGAAATTACCCGGAGACGGTGTGGGCCTTGGCCTGGCCATTTCTTCCGGCATCGTGAGCGATTTGGGCGGGCGCCTCACGGCGCGCAATGGCCAGAACGGTGGCGCGGTATTTGAAATGCAACTGCCGATCTATGACGGCACATCAGATAAACAGGCGGCGGAGTAACAGATATGGCACAGGCGATGAAAATTGCGATTGTCGACGACGAGCAGGATATGCGCCAGTCGATCAGCCAGTGGCTGGCCCTTTCGGGCTATGACACCGAAACGTTTGCCTGCGCCGAGGATGCGCTCAAGGTGCTGGGGCCGGAGTATCCGGGGATCGTGATCTCGGACATCAAGATGCCGGGCATGGACGGCATGCAGTTTTTGAAAAAACTGATGGGCAGCGATTCAGCGCTTCCGGTGATTATGATCACGGGTCACGGCGATGTGCCGATGGCGGTCGAGGCGATGCGCGTCGGCGCGTTTGATTTTCTGGAAAAACCGTTTAACCCCGACAGGATGAGCGAGCTTGCCAAGAAGGCCACCGCCACGCGCCGACTGGTGATGGACAACCGCCTGCTACGCCGCGAATTGTCGGACGGCGGCCAGCTGATGAAAAAGCTGATTGGCCAAAGCCCGGTGATGGAGCGTCTGCGCGAGGATATCCTCGATCTGGGGCAGGCGGATGGCCATGTTCTGATCGACGGAGAGACCGGCACGGGCAAAACGCTGGTGGCGCACGCGCTGCATGCCGTGGGCAGCCGCGCGGGCAAGAAATTCGTGCTGGTGAGTGCTTCTGCCTATGAAGAGGACGCGCTGTCAAAGCGGCTGTTCGGCCCGATGCAGCCCGAAGATGCACAGCTGCCCGCCATCGAGGAGGCGCGCGGCGGCACGCTGGTGCTGGAGGATGTCGAGGCGCTGAGCGAGACGCTGCAGGCGCGCCTGCTGTCGGCGATCAACGAGCAGGGGACCCCGGCAGAGACCCGGATCGTCGCGATTTCCAACCTGCAAGAGGCGGGGCGCACATCCGAAGACGTGCTGCGCTCGGATCTGTTCTACCGTCTGGCGGCGTTGCGGATCACCGTGCCGCCCCTGCGCCAGCGCGGCGAGGATATCCTGACGCTGTTTACGCGGCTCAGCGACCAGTTCGCCGACGAATACGGCTGTGATGCACCGCAGGTCACCGCACAGGAGGCAGCACAGCTGTTGCAGGCACCTTGGCCCGGCAACGTCCGCCAGCTGATCAATGTGGCGGAGCGTGCGGTACTGCAATCGCGGCGTGGGTCCGGCACAATTGCCTCCCTGCTGATGAGCGATCACGATGAGATGCAGCCGGTGATGACGACAGAAGGCAAGCCGTTGAAAGAATACGTCGAAGCCTTCGAGCGGATGTTGATCGACAACACCATGCGGCGGCATAAAGGGTCTATCGCAAGTGTGATGGATGAGCTGTGCCTGCCACGCCGGACGCTCAACGAAAAGATGGCGAAATACCAGCTTTCGCGCTCCGATTACCTGTAAACGATCTCTTCAAGTGAGCTGAAACGGGGCGTCGCAGGGGCGCCCCGTTTGTTTTGGCGCAAAGCTTATCCCGCGCCCAGACGGTAGAGTTGGGTGGGGTTGCCCGCGTCATCTGTGCGGCACATCCAGCGTTCGTTCAGCGTTGGGGTGTCTATGATGTACTGGTTGATCTCGACGATCAGCAGGGTGGTGTTGAGACGCGCCGCGGCGTCTTTCGTGATTTCGCTCACTTGGGCGATGCATTGGCGGTTTGCACGGGCGTCGCGGCGCACATCCGGATCTGCGTCGAATTCTGCCGGGTCACAGGCGGCAAGGGCGAGTGCCATCAAGCTCAGGCTCAGGGCGGTCCGGGTGAAAATGCGCATATTTTCTCCTTAAACGCTTAAATGGAATAAATCGGCCCGTATTGCTTCAGGAGCAGCCTACGCAAAATGCGCAGAAACGGCAATATGTCGCACCTTTCCTGTAGCTGCGCATGGCCGGCATGAATTTGCGGGTTTCGCCAAATTGTAATGAATCCGCGTGATTGCCCATTGTGTTTGTCGCGCGCGTGCTCTTATTTAGGGGGATGGGCAGGAGCCGCGACATCGCGACGCTGAGTGCCCAATGAAGAGTTTCGCTGTTGTCGCAGGCAGATGCCGACGTGCAACAGACCGATTGTGCCGGAAACGGCAACACAGACGCTGCTGGATATCGAGGGTGAAATACCCGAGATTACACAGTTTTTAATGGGTGCGCGGCACGCCTTGCATTGCAGGGTGGGGGTCCCGCATCGGAGAAGAACCGCGATGACGCGCGCAAACGCTGAGCACAGTACCGAGGAAGGCCTGATGGGCCGCTTCGCTGTGCCGTCATACATCGCCCTGACAAGACACCAAGCGCACAGCGCTGCTCCCCCCGGGGGGCACGCGCGGTCGCGCCCGTGCAAAAGAGTACCATGCCTAAGAAAATGCTTATCGATGCCACCCACGCAGAAGAAACACGCGTTGTTGTGGTGGACGGAAACAAAGTCGAAGAATTCGATTTCGAATCTGAAAACAGACTGCAGCTTGCCGGAAATATCTATCTCGCAAAAGTAACACGGGTTGAGCCGTCGCTTCAGGCGGCGTTCGTGGATTATGGCGGCAACCGCCACGGTTTCCTCGCGTTCTCCGAGATCCATCCTGATTATTATCAGATCCCCGTGGCAGACCGCGAGGCCCTGCTGGCGGAGGAGCGTGCCTTTGCCAAAGCGCAGGCCGCCAAGGACGAAGAGGATGAAAAGCCCAAGCGCCGCACGCGCTCCCGGTCCCGCTCGGCGAAAGCCGAGGATGCGGTGACGGGTGATGCCGTGACCTCGGCCGAGATCGAGGGCATGGAGACGGTGGACCTCGACGGTGACGAGGTCGAGGTCGACGAGGACGTGGCGTCGTCGCCGATGGAGCGCGTCAAGGACACGCCCGTCGAGACACCCGACGTGAATGACGACGACGACGATGAAGAAGGCGCCAGCGCTGCTGAGAAAGACGACAGCATCGAATCCGTCGCCGAGGAGGATGACAGCGACGATCTTCGTCACGTCCGCAAGCCACGCCCGCGCCGCTACAAGATCCAGGAAGTCATCAAGGTCCGCCAGATCCTGCTGGTGCAGGTCGTCAAGGAAGAGCGCGGCAACAAGGGTGCAGCGCTGACCACATATCTGTCGCTGGCCGGCCGCTATTGCGTTCTGATGCCCAACACGGCCCGTGGTGGCGGAATTTCCCGCAAGATCACCAATGCCGTGGACCGCAAAAAGCTGAAAGAAATCGCTCAGGAGATCGAGGTGCCGCAGGGCGCGGGTCTCATCGTGCGCACGGCAGGTGCCAAGCGCACCAAGGCCGAGATCAAGCGTGACTACGAATACCTGCAACGCATGTGGGAGCAGATCCGCGAGCTGACGCTGAAGTCCATCGCGCCCTCGAAGATCTACGAGGAAGGCGATTTGATAAAACGTTCGATACGCGATCTCTATAACCGCGACATCGACGAAGTTTTCGTGGAAGGCGAGCGCGGCTACCGCATCGCCAAGGACTTTATGAAGATGATCATGCCGTCCCACGCCAAGAACGTGAAGCGCTATGAGGAAAGCTTGCCGTTATTCGCGCGCTATCAGGTCGAGGGCTATCTCGCCGGTATGTTCAATCCGACGGTTCAGTTGCCCTCGGGTGGCTACATCGTGATCGACACCACCGAGGCACTGGTGGCGGTCGATGTGAACTCTGGGCGGGCGACCAAAGAAGGCTCAATCGAGCAGACCGCGCTCAAGACCAATCTCGAGGCCGCCGCCGAAGTGGCGCGCCAGCTGCGCCTGCGCGATCTGGCCGGTCTGATCGTGATCGACTTTATCGACATGGACGAGCGGCGCAACAATGCCGCCGTCGAGAAGTTGATCAAGGACAAGCTCAAGACCGACCGCGCGCGGATCCAGATCGGCCGCATCTCGGGCTTTGGTTTGATGGAAATGTCGCGCCAGCGTCTGCGCCCCGGCATGATCGAGACGACCACACAGCCCTGTCATGCGTGCCACGGCACCGGTCTGATCCGCTCGGACGACAATCTGGCCCTGTCGATCCTGCGTAGCATCGAGGAAGAGGGCACACGCCGCCGCTCCGGCGAGGTGCTGATCAAGGCGCCGGTGGGCATCGCCAACTTCCTGATGAACCACAAACGCGAGCATATCGCGAGCATCGAGATCCGATATGGCCTGAGCGTGCGGATCGAGGGTGACCCGCATTTGGTCAGCCCTGATTTCTCCATGGAGAAATTCAAGACAGCCACTCGCGTGGTCCAGCAGTCGTCCCATATTGTCTCCGCTGACACGTCCCTGATGGACAAGATCGACGAAGCCGATGCCGCAGCGGCGGATGCAGCAGAAGCCGCCGCAGCCCTTGAGGCAGAGCAGGAGGAGCACGCGCAGTCAGATCAGTCGAGCAAACGCAGTCAGCCTGCCCATGCCCCGCAGGGTGACGAAGAGGGCGAGGGTAAGCCCAAGCGCAAGCGCCGCCGCAGGCGTCGCAGCAAAGGGGGCCGGTCTGACAACGATGGCCAGAATGGCGACGATGATCAAAATGGTGATGAGGACCAGTCCGATGAGGCTGATCAGTCCAACGGTAAGCGGGACGACCAGCCCCAGCAGGCGGGCGATCAGGATGCAGGTGGCGATCAGGATGCAGGTGGCGATCAGCCAAAGCCGAAATCGCGCAGCCGGTCACGCAGCCGCAAGCCTAAAGAAGACGCCGTAGCGGTCGAGGCCTCTGTCGCGGAGACTGTTGAGGCTCCGCAAGCTGAGGAAAGCCCGAAGCCCAAGCGAAAGCGTGCTCCGCGCAAACCGAAGGTCGTTGAGGGCGAGGCGGCAGAGACGACGTCAGAGGATTCGGCTCCGGCCACCGAAGATGCTCCAAAGCCCAAACGCACCCGTGCGCCCCGCAAACCAAAACCGGAGCCTGTAGCAGAAGCCGAAATTGCTGCCGAGGCTCCAGCCCAGCCGCCCGAAACGGCACCGGAGCCGACACCTCAGCCTGCACCTGCGCCAGCGGTTGAAGAACCTGTAGCACCTGTGGCCGCCCCTCCTGAGTCGGAGGCCGAGGCCAAAGAGGACGAACCGGCAAAGCCGCGCCGCAAAGGCTGGTGGTCGCTGGGCAGCCGCTAAGACGCTGGCGACCTAAGCACGAAAAAGGCAGGCCATGAGGCCAGCCCCTTACGGCAAATATTGAGAAACGTCAGTGTGCTTTCGCTGGCGTTTTTTTTCTTACCTGAAGCCGCACCCATCTCCTTGGAGTAAACTCAATAAGGAGACAACTGATGATATTTTCCCACCTTAGAACGATGATCCAGGAAGCCGAGAAGGATTGTGCGGAATTTGAGCTGATCGTGAAACTCAAGGACGCAGAGTGCAAGCGATTTCAGCAAAGCGATATCAAATTTCATGATGATCAAGGAGTCATCGAGATCAAAGCAAAGAGCTGGTTTGAGAAAATCCGCTACTTCCAGGCATCCGAGATCGAATACGTTCAGGTCTCCTCTGTTCGCCCAAAGCCCCTGCGGCCCATCGCCAACTGACAACTGCTTTACATAAAATCGCGCTCATAGACGCGCCCGCGTGCGAGACCTATCCGCATCGCGGGCGTTTTCTTATCCCCTCCTGGATCGCACCAGTTGTGGTAGAACCTCTATATCTGAGCAATCTTGGCCAACATCTCCGGTTTGTAAAGATATTGTTTGTCCCAGGTGTGTCCGACGTTTCCAGCTGAAATCGAGGGCCGCGATGCGAAACGCACATTGCATCGAAACTTGTGAAAATAGGAATCGACGCTGCGCAGGGTTGCTCTGCGCACGAGGCGAGCCGCGGATTTGCCTGAACGCCCGGGCCGCCAGGTCGGAATCTTTACGACCTTGTTCGGTTCAGATTTCCGAGAGAATGGAAAGCTAACGCCCAGATTAAGTGGCCAGCCCATCAGCTGCCAAGCTAAAACGAAATCGACAAGCTGGGCATAGTCTTCGTTTGAAAGTTTTCGGATGTCTGACAGGCCCATCCCTGACATACGTGACAGGCGGACTTGTGCGGCTGCGGAGACCTGATTTCGCATATCATTGGTCATCCCCTTATCGAAGCTGACAACAGCTAAATCTGCACGGTGAGAACTTATCTCATCAACGAATGCAGCCTGAAAAGCTTGCTGCAAGCCTCGATCGTCATCCATTACCAACAGGAGTGGAACATCGGTCCCTGAAAGCATCTCCCGCACCCTTAGTGCGTGCGCATATTGAAGGATGTCGTAGCGCACCAAGACACCCTCGTGGGGCAGCTGGTAAAGCTGAATCGTCTTCACCTGTTTTTTCTTGCGCAGACGTGTCAGGTGCCCCTGGAACTCTGTCTTCGTCCAGACCCGAGCGTGCTGACGAAAGGCGACGGAGAGATCTTCTTCATTGGCTCCAAATGATATGTCTTCAGCCTCATCCATTGTCATCGCAGGGTCAAACTGTATTGCGGCCTCCATGATGAAGCAGGATCGCGCGTGGGCGGTGCAGAGGTGCTGGACTGCGACTGGTGTTCGTTTCCGTTTAGTCGGCCAGTTTAGCATCAGCGTCTGGCTGTCGGTCGCGAACTTTGAGCCGATCTCTCGAAAATCGACCTTTGAGAAATCCTCTCTCTGCGCGACAAAGCTTTGGATTTGATCGTAAAAAAGTCGATCTTGCCGTAGAGGTCCCGATAGGAAATATCCGCAATCTTGCTGATTTTTGACAGCGAGACTTCATTGCAGAGCATCTGGAAGATGATCCGGTTCTTGTCGCTGCGCAGATGTCGCCTGGCCGGCTTTCCGATGGAAAAGGTTTTGCAGCAAAGGCGGCACTGGAAGCGAGGATCCCCCTTGGCCGTCTTCCCGAAGCGACGGTAGAATTCGGGACTGGTTTCCGGCGCCATTCCGTGCGCGAAGCAGCCTTCCGTCCGACAGGATGGCACGGTCGGATCATACTCTTGCAAATGTTTGAGACGTTTGTATTCTTCAACTATAGCTCGGTTGTTTTTGATCCGTGAGGTTTTGGTGCAGGTCGGACATTTGAAGAACTCCTCGTGCTTCTTGCCCGCAACAACGCCTCTAAGCACGCCCGGTGCCGCAGGCTCTGTGCTTTTGGGTCGTTTGAAGGGGTCAGGGAAGACACCGTAGGTTGCACATTGCGGGTTACGGCAAAAGTTTAGGTCCAGCCCCTCAAAGGCCGGTGGAAAACGCCGCTCCAAAATTGTAATTTCTGTCGAAGATATTTTCGGGCCATCGAGCACTTGTCACCTCCATCGAAAAGTGGGTCAAGATACTGTTTTGATGGTAATGTTGGCCACTAAGTGGCCAACAGAAGTATTTATTTCAACATTTGCTGTAAGGGGCTGGGCCATGAGGCCTGCCTTTTTAGTTATGGGTCGGTGCGATGATCAGATTTCAGCCGTCAGGCGGTTTTTTCGATCAGGTAGACCTGCACATCGCCGTCCTGGCTGCTCTCGATCAGGGCATAGCCTGCCTCCGCGCAGAAATGCGGAACGTCAATCACGGCAGCGGGATCATCGGCGCGCATGCGCAAACGCGCGCCCGCTTCGAGCGCCAAGAGACGTTTGCGTGCCTTGAGCACGGGCAGGGGGCACAGCAGCCCGGTCGCATCCAGTTCATGTATCATATGTTACCATTTAATCCGCATGTTACACCCTGTCCACAACCTTGTGACACGATGACAGGTGACGCCACGCAGCGCAGCGTATAGCTATTAGCCATGTTTGGAATCGAAATCATCGACGCGAGCCTCGTGCCCGCCATGACCGTGGCCCTTTTGGCGGGGATCATCAGCTTTCTTTCGCCTTGCGTGCTGCCGATCGTGCCGCCCTATCTGGCGTATATGAGCGGCGTCAGCCTCAATGACATGAGCTCGGAGGCGGCAGGGCGTCGTCGTGCGATCATCGCGGCGCTGTTCTTTGTCATGGGGCTCAGTACGGTGTTCCTGATCCTTGGCTTCACGGCTTCGGCTTTTGGCGCGTTTTTCCTGCAAAACCAGATCCTGTTCAGTCAGATCTCCGGTATTGTGGTGATAATCTTCGGCATCCACTTTCTCGGCATCTACCGCATTTCGTTTCTTGACCGCGAAGCGCGGATGGATGCGGGGGATAAGGGTGGCACATCTTTCGGAGCTTACGTGCTGGGGCTGGCATTTGCATTCGGCTGGACGCCTTGCATTGGGCCGCAACTGGGCGCGATCCTTTCACTGGCCGCCTCCGAAGCGTCCGTAAGCCGTGGCACGCTGCTGTTGGGGGTCTACGCTCTCGGGCTGGGCATCCCGTTTTTGCTCGCCGCGATGTTCATGACTCGTGCCGTGGGTGTGATGAACCGCCTCAAGAAGCATATGAAAGCGATCGAGCGCGCGATGGGTGTGCTTTTGTTGATCGTGGGTGTCGCAATGCTCACGGGCGCCTTCTCTACCTTCAGCTTCTGGCTGCTTGAAACCTTTCCCGCGCTTGGCAGTCTGGGATAGGGCAAAGGCCTTACTTTGGCCGGAAAGCCGCGCTAGCATCGGGAAAACAGAACGAGGCCCGCGCAGATCCATGGCAGCCCCCCCGCACATACCGGACAGACCCGTCGCGCGACGGTGGGTTTTCTATATTCCGGGCTACGATCCGATCCACCCGCGCCGCTACCGTGAGCTTTACCGCACCGAATCCGCCGCGCAGGCAAGGATCTCGGGGTATGAGATTGCGCTATCGGCACGGCAGGGTGGCGCACGTTATGGCTGGAATGTCAAAGGAGTGTCAGACGGTGCTCGTGTAGAGGCTTCAGTTGATGTTCTGGTTTGGTCGGACATTGTCAGGGATAGTATGGCCACCTCGATCCCCGGAACATACCTGCAACTTCTGCGCACAGCATGGGTCTATATCGGCAGTGGCGCGCTGTGGCGGCTGATGCGCTTGCGCAAGGGGCCAGTGATCGCCGCACTTTACCCCGTGGGCATGTTGATGGGGCAGTTGTTTTTATCCTATCTCATTGCGCGGATTGCGGTCTGGGGCATTCAGCAGCTGTTGGTGCCTTTTGCGGGCCTCGCCGGACACGTTGTGGCTTTTGGTGCAGGGCTTGCTCTGTTCGTCTGGGTCATGCGCTGGTTCAAGGCGAAGGATAGCAAGTTTTTCGCCTATTACCTTATGCATGATTACGCCTTTGGCGCTGCGACACGTGGCGCCAATACCCCACAGCTTGAGGCGCGAATAGCGGAGTTTGGCGATGCAATTGCCGCAGCTTTAGCGTCAGACGTGGACGAGGTATTGGTCGTTGGCCATTCATCGGGCGCGCACTTGGGGGTCTCCGTGCTGGCCGATTTGGTGCGGCAGGGCCGGGTCCCTGACAAGGGTCCGGCGCTCGGCTTTTTGACACTGGGGCAGGTGGTGCCGATGGTCTCGTTTCTGGAGAAGGCCCACCGCCTGCGCGCCGATCTGGCCTATCTGAGCACCAGTGATGCGCTCGCGTGGGTGGATGTGACAGCACCCGGCGATGGCTGCGCCTTTGCTTTGTGCGACCCTGTTGCGGTGAGTGGTGTCGCGCCCGAGGGCCAGGGCTGGCCGTTGGTGTTTTCGGCGGCCTTCACCAAATCGCTCAGCCCCGCGCGGTGGAAGGAGCTGCGCTGGCGGTTTTTCCGGCTGCATTTTCAATATATGTGCGCGTTTGACCGGCCCCGTGACTATGATTATTTCCAGATCACCGCCGGTCCGATGACCTTGGCCGACCGGTACCGCGACCGCGCGCCCTCAAAGTCGCGCATCACCAAACCGGTGAATAAATTCACCAGTGTGCTACCGTGATCCCGCCGCCAAAACCCCCCGCGCGCCCCGACAAGGTCTCGCTGTGGCGCTATGCCAAGCTGTTTCGCGCCGATATCCTCTCGGCCCAGCCCGCGCGGCTTTACCGGGCGTGGATGGCGGAATTTCGCACGCCGTTCTTTCGCAGCTATCTGATCAATCAGCCCGATCTGGTACAGCGCGTCCTCAAGGAGCGGCCTGATGATTTCCCGAAATCGACGCGCGTGAACGAAGGCTTGCGCCCGCTGCTGGGTAATTCGGTTTTTGTCACTAATGGCGAGGTTTGGAAGCGCCAGCGCCGGATCATCGACCCCGCTTTTGAGGGTGGGCGTTTGCGCGAAGTCTTTCCCGCCATGTGGGAGGCCGCCGAGGCCGCTGCCGCGCGCGTTGAGCCGCATCTGGACCGCGAGATCGAGATCGAGGAAGAGACCAGCCATGCCGCCGCTGATGTCATTTTTCGCACATTGTTCTCGCTCCCGATCGAGCATCATCTGGCCCGCGACGTGTTCGAGGAATTTCGGGCCTACCAGCGCAGCCAGCCAATCCTCAATCTGGCCGCACTGGTGCCGCTGCCGCGCTGGATGCCGCGCCTGTTTCGACGCGACACCACCCGCAGCGCGGCGCGCATCCGCAGCCTGATCACCGAGCTCACGCAGATCCGCGCGGCAGAGATCGTGGCGGGCAAGGCGCCTGACGATCTGGCGACCAAGATTATGACCACGCCTGATCCGCAGACCGGCGAGACTTTCACCACCGCCGAGATGGTCGATCAGGTGGCGATTTTCTTTCTCGCCGGCCACGAGACAAGCGCCTCAACGCTGGCTTGGGCGCTGTATCTCATGGCGCTTTACCCCGACTGGCAGGACAAGCTTGCGGCCGAAGCGCAGGCGATAGAGTCCTGTGATTTCAGCGTCATGGGCAAGCTGCGGTTGAGCCGTGATGTGTTTCGCGAGACCTTGCGCCTCTATCCGCCCGTGCCGATGATGGTGCGCGAAAACGCCTGTCCCGAGGTGATGCGGGAGCGCACAGTGCGCAAAGGCTCGCAATTGGTGATCAGCCCGTGGCATCTGCACCGGCACACCCGCCTGTGGGACAATCCCGACGGCTTTGACCCGACGCGCTGGCACACGGAAAACGGCAAGACCTGCGCGCGCGAGGCGTTTATTCCCTTCAGCGCCGGTGCGCGCGTCTGCCCCGGTGCGGGCTTTGCTATGATCGAGGGTCCGTTGATCCTGAGCCGGATCCTGCGGGACTACCGGCTCACAACCGGTCCTGAGCCTGTGCCGGTCGCCCATCTGACCGTGCGGGCAAAAGACGGTATTCGCCTCACGCTGACCCGCCGTGAGCGTTAACACCGCTAAAGCGGCTGGTGCTGTGCGCGCGAACCCAGTAGAACGGGCGGAAATCAGACACAAAGCTAAAAAGGCATTGCTCATGGCCCTCAAAGACGCTCAACGCACCCGCATCGCAACAGCACCCGGATTTATCGCGGCGCTGGACCAGTCGGGGGGGTCTACGCCCACTGCATTGGCGCAATACGGCGTGATGCCCGAGGATTATCAGGGCGATGCCGAGATGTACGCGGCCGTGCATGCGATGCGCAGCCGGATCATTCTGGCCGACAGCTTTACCTCCGACAAAGTGCTGGGCGCAATCCTGTTCGAGCGTACGATGGACAGCGAGATCAACGGCAAGCCTACTGCACAACTGCTGTGGGAAGATCGCGGCGTCGTGCCGTTTTTGAAGATCGACAAGGGCCTCGCCGATCAGGCGGATGGCGTGCAGATGCTCAAGCCGATGCCGGATCTGGATGCGCTTCTGACCAAGGCCAACACAAAAGGCATTTTCGGCACTAAGGAGCGATCATTGATCCACGAGGCAAACGCCAAGGGCATTGAGGACGTTGTGGCGCAGCAGTTTGAGGTCGCCCGTCAGGTTGCCGCCGCAGGTCTGGTGCCGATCGTCGAGCCGGAAGTGCATATCAACAGCGCCACTAAGGCGGAATCCGAAGATCTTCTCGCTGTGGAAATAATGAATCATCTGAATGATTTGCCAGATGATGTGAATGTTATACTTAAGCTTACCATCCCGAGCAAAGCCGGGCTTTACGATGTGGCGGCGGACCATCCGCGCGTTCTGCGCGTCGTCGCGCTGTCTGGCGGTTATTCTACCGATGTGGCCTGTGATCTGCTCGCGCAGAACCACAAGATGATCGCAAGCTTTAGTCGCGCCTTGGCTGAGGGACTAAACGTGAAGATGTTTGATGCTGAATTCAATACGGCGCTGAGCCGGAATATCGGCCAGATTTACGACGCTTCTGTCGCGTAACACCCTCTGACTGTTAGACCTAGTGATTGATAGAGGTGCGGGCAAATGTTTGCCGCACTTCTATAATTCGTCGTTAATACGGTGTTTCAACGCTTCTAGCACGTAGACCCGGATCGCAGATGCCAATCCGCTTTCCATGCCACGTTCTGCATCAATTTGGGCTACCAAGGCATTGATTGGCGTCGATTTATCGCGCGCAATTGCGCGTAGCTCCGCCCAAAACGGTGCCTCGAGCGAGATGGAGGTGCGGTGCCCGTGCAGCGTGACGGAATGCTTGACGGGCCGCGCGCTCATGTTTCGCGCTTATGCGCTTCCAGATTGCGGGAGATTTGCTCTGCGCGGGCTTTGAGCGCGTCCTTCTGGGCGCGGGTCTGCCCGAACTTGACGCTATTCTGGTCGGCCTGCGATTTGCGGGCGGAGCGATCGCGGTCTTTGCGGGCCTTGTTCAGGCTGAGAGGGGAACTCATTTTGGTCCGATCATGTTTTCAGGCCGCACCACGCGGTCGAATGTTTCTGCATCGACAAAGCCCAGTGCGATCGCCTCTTCCTTGAGGGTCGTGCCGTTTTTATGGGCGGTCTTTGCTACTTTGGTCGCATTATCATAGCCGATTTCGGGGGCAAGCGCCGTGACCAGCATCAGCGATTCACGCATCAGTTTTTCGATGCGCACAGGATCGGCCTTGAGGTCGACCACCAGATTGTCGGTGAAAGCAGAGGCCGCATCTCCAAGAAGTTGCATGGATTGCAAGACGTTATAGGCCATCATTGGTTTATAGACGTTCAGCTCGAAATGACCCTGGGATCCGGCAAAACCGACGGCGGCGTCATTGCCGAACACGTGCGCACAGACCTGCGTCAGCGCCTCGCATTGCGTCGGGTTCACTTTGCCCGGCATGATCGAGCTGCCCGGTTCGTTTTCCGGCAGGATTAGTTCGCCCAGACCGCAGCGGGGGCCGGAGCCGAGCAGGCGGATATCATTGGCGATCTTGAAAAGCGAGGCGGCGACAGTCTTCAGATGCCCCGAAATCTCGACCATCGCGTCATGGGCGGCCAAGGCTTCGAATTTGTTGGGCGCGGTGATGAAGGGCAGGCCCGATATGCGGGCCATATTGGCGGCCACAGTCGTATCCCAGCCTTTGCGGGTGTTCAGCCCCGTACCCACAGCCGTCCCACCCTGGGCCAGCTCGTAAATCCGGCCAAGACCGTCCTCGACGCGCCGGATGCTCATGGCGACCTGATGGGTATAGCCAGAGAATTCCTGGCTCAGAGTCAAAGGCGTCGCATCCTGTGTGTGGGTGCGGCCGATCTTGATGATGCCGTCAAATTCCTCGACCTTCGCTTGCAACGCTGCGTGCAGCTTGCGCAGACCGGGCAGCAACACATCATGCGCCGTGCGCGCGGTGGCGATGTGCATCGCGGTCGGGAAAGTATCGTTGGACGATTGCCCCATGTTGCAGTGGTCGTTGGGGTGTACAGGGTCTTTTGAGCCGATGACACCGCCCAAGATCTCGATCGCGCGGTTGGCGATGACCTCGTTGGCGTTCATGTTCGATTGCGTACCCGATCCCGTCTGCCAGACCACCAGCGGAAAGTTATCGTCGAATTTGCCGGCGACCACTTCGGAGGCCGCCTGCACGATGGCTTTGCCACGCGCTTCATCCAGCGTACCTTGGGCCATATTTGCCTCAGCACAGGCCTGCTTGATCACGCCCAATGCGCGCACGATGGCGATAGGCTGTTTCTCCCAACCGATAGGGAAGTTGATAATAGAGCGTTGCGTCTGCGCGCCCCAGTATTTGTCGGAGGGCACTTCGAGGGGGCCAAAGCTGTCGGTCTCTGTACGGGTATCGGCCATGCGGCTCTCCTGACGTAAATCTGTAATTGGCCGCTGTTTAGCGGCTGGCAGGGTGCTGTGCCAGCTTATGTTTTGCGAAAACTGTCGAGAGAGACGATTTCGGCGGCCTTGGCCGGTGCTTCTTCGACTTCCAGTTCCGATTCATCGGTCTGGGGCAGGGTCTTGGCCTTGTCCGCCTTCTTGCCGCTCTCGTCCTGTTGCTCAAAGCGCAGACCGAATTCGACGGAAGGGTCCACAAAGGTGCGGATCGCGTCATATGGAATGTACAGCGGCTCGGGGGCATCGCCGAAATTGAGGGTGATCGAAAAGCCGTCGTCGGTGACCTCCAGCCCGTCGTACCAATGCTGCATCACCACGGTCATCTCGTCGGGATAGCGATCGGACAGCCAATCGGCCAGCTCCGCGTCGGGGTGGGAGGTGTCGAAGGTGATAAAGAAATGATGCGCGCCCGGCAGCCCGTTCGCCGCGACATCCCTCAGAACATTGCGGATCAGACTGCGCATCGCATCATGCATGAGGTTGCCATAATCAATGGTGCGGCTCATGTGATTTCCCCCGGTGATGTCACGTTGAAAGTATCATAGGGGATTTTGGGCGGGATGAAAGGGGCGCTCTGCAGTGGCGGTTCTGTCGGCAGGCTCACAGCGCGGAGAGGACCAGACCACAGGCCGCGAGGACCGCCATCGCAGAGACAAAACCCATGCGCAGCCCCAGCATCAAAGCGGCAGCGAGCGCGGTCAGCAGACCGGCGGCGGGATCAAAGCTTGTCCAGACGGGCAGGGGCAGGGCGAGCGGCGCTGCGGTCTGGACGCTGCGGAAAACCACGTGCAGCGCAAACCACAGCGTCAGATTGGCGATGACGCCCACGACCGCCGCCGTTATCGCGGTGAGCCCGGCCGAGAGGCGCGGTTGCGCGCTCAAACGCTCCAGATAGGGGCCGGCCAGAAAGATCCACAAGAAACACGGCGTGAAGGTGACCCAGAGCGCCAATAGACCAGCGACGAGCGCCCCCGCAGTGCCCGATTGGGCAAACCCTGCCAAAAGCGCCACAAACTGCGTCACGAGGATGAGCGGGCCGGGCGTGGTTTCGGCCAACCCGAGTGCGTCAATCATCGCTTCGGTGGTGATCCAGCCCAAATCGGTCACGGCGGTCTGGGTCATATAGCCGAGCACAGCGTAGGCACCGCCAAAGGTCACAATGGCGAGCTTTGAAAAAAACAGCCCCAGTTGCAGCAAAAACGCCTCATCCAGTGCCCAGAGCAGCAATAGGGGCGTGGCCCACAGCGTGCTCCAGATCGCGGTGGTGCGGAGCGGGCGCGATGGGTGTGCGGGCGCGATGTGCGCCGTGCCGGGCTTGGGTGCGCGCCACATCCCCCACAGACCCGCGGCAATGATGATCACTGGAAAGGGCACACCGACCACGAACAGGCCCAGAAACGAAAGTATCGCCAGCGTCCAACCCTGCGCCCCGATCAGCGCCTTATGGGCGAGTTTTTGCAGTGCCTGAAACACCACCACGATCACGGCCGCCTTCACCCCCAGAAATGCCGCCTGAACCGGCGCCAGCTGGCCGTAGCTGATGTAAAGGAGCGCCAGCACGGTGATCACCGCCGCGCCGGGCAGCACGAACAGAAGACCCGCGAGCAGCCCGCCTGCCGTACCGCGCAAACGCCAGCCCGCATAGGTCGCCAGCTGCATCGCCTCGGGTCCGGGCAGCAACATGCACAGGCCCAGCGCGCGCAGATAGCTTTGCTCGGTGAGCCAGTGTCGCGTTTCGACCAATTCGCGGTGCATCAGCGCGATCTGCGCGGCGGGCCCGCCAAAAGACAAAAGACCGATGCGTCCGAAGACGCGAAACAATTCGGACCACTGGGGTCGTGCAGAGGGGTGGGGTGCGTCAGGCATGTCGCAGTCTCCTGTGCCAGTGTTACAGGCACACGACAAGGTGCTGCGCGCGGTAGTCACTCAGAAAAAATTTATCGTGGGGAAGGAGGGAAAAGTGCAGGTTTCTGTTGCCAGGTACCTGCGAACCCCGCCTTGGGTCGCTAAACGCAAGGACTTAAGTTTTCAATAGTTCCGGTCGCTTACGCGGCCATTGCCATTGGAGCACGATTGTCATTTGCAATTGTACATTTTACGCCGATAACGGTGGCAGTCAGCCGAGATAAAGCATAACCCCTTTAGACGTTCGTCGATCCTATTTCGACCCCATGATCCGCAAATGACGGATGTTTGGTGGAGTCGCCGGGTACCGCCCCCGGGTCCGAACCGTTTATTACGAGCGCGTTTATATCCATAGTCCCGAAGGACATTCTACAGTTAGACGCAGCGGCCCGCAGTTTCAAGGGGGTTGCACAAAGGTCGGTGACGGAAGCCTCCGAAGTGGCCGGACGTTTGCGATGGGGTATCGGTCGCGTTAGCCTCGACCTATTGTGATCCAGCAGAGAGCCGCGTCGCAGGTTCATCCCTTATCATAACAGCGCTGAGAAGTTTTGCGGCACAGTTGGCAATCGGTTGTGTCGGCGGCTTGGCATTGCTACGCCTGTGTCAGTACTTCCGGTGCGGCAGAGGGCGCTTGTGTCAGCAGGACGGACCTCAACACATCCTGAACGCTTTATTTAACGCCAGCCAACGGCCCGGCACACTGGGGAGAGGCCCCGAGAGGAGAGCGAAATGTTTGATGCAATGCTTGTGAGCAAGGACGAAGAGGGCAAGACCTCCGCCAAGATTACCCAGATTTCCGAAGACCAACTGCCCGCGGGTGAGGTGCTGGTAGCGGTAGAATATACCACCGTCAACTATAAGGACGGCCTGTGCATGAGCCCAGGTGGTGGCGGTCTGGTGCGCAATTATCCGCATGTGCCGGGCATTGATTTCGCCGGAACTGTCGAGGAATCGTCCGATGACCGCTACAAGGCCGGCGATAAGGTCGTGTTGACCGGCTGGCGCGTGGGAGAGGCCCACTGGGGCGGTTACGCGCAAAAGGCACGGGTCAAGGCCGACTGGCTGGTGCCGCTGCCCGAGGGGCTGGACACGCGTCAGGCGATGGCTGTCGGCACGGCAGGTTTCACGTCGATGCTGTCGGTGATGGCGCTGGAGGATCACGGGATCAAATCCGGACCCGTTCTGGTGACTGGCGCTGCGGGCGGTGTGGGCTCGGTTGCGGTGGCGATCCTCGCGGCGTTGGGTCATCAGGTCGCTGGTGTCACGGGGCGGCCGGAGACGGCAGATTACCTGACATCACTGGGCGCCACCCAGATCGTCGCGCGCGAGGAATTGGCCGAGACGGTCAAGCGTCCGCTGGAGGGCGAGACATGGGGCGGCTGTGTGGATGCCGTGGGCGGTGCGATGCTGGCGCGTGTGCTGGGCCAGATGCAATACGGCGCCTCTGTCGCGGCTGTAGGTCTGGCGGGCGGTGCAGGCCTTCCGGCGACCGTCATTCCCTTCCTGCTGCGCGGTGTGAACCTGCTGGGCATCGATTCCGTGATGCAGCCCTATGACAACCGCCTGCGCGCCTGGAAGCGGATCGCAAAGGATCTGCCCATGGAGAAGTTGGAGGCGATGGTCGTTCCGGCAAAAATGTCGGATCTGCCAAAACTGACCGCCGATATCCTTGAGGGTCAGGTGCAGGGCCGCGTGGTCGTCGACGTCAACGCATGACTGTGGCGCCGTGCCCTGTTCTTCAGGACGCGCTGTTGCAGCGTTATGTGGGGCAGGGCGCGTCGTATACCGATTGTTTTGTGGCCAGTGTATCTGCACCGGTGGCGCTGCCACAGTTCATCTCGGCCTTCTATGGATCTTCTGTGTTCGGGGCTGAGCGGTGGATCCTGTCACTCGCCACACGGCGCCGGATCTCCGCCGACGCCATCGCGGCACTGGCGGCCGGTGACAGCACGATCTTCGCGGTATGGCACGTGGAGGCGCGGCTGCCGGAGCAAATTTTGTTAAAGGACAAAGGCGGTTACACCGCGTCATGGCTTGGTGTGGCGCATGACGGTACAGGGACCCGTGTGATGCTGGGATCGGCTATCATCTCGCAGAGGGGGCGTCTGCCTTTGGCGGTTCGCAGCATCATCCCTCTTCATAGAGCTTATTCGAAAACGCTGCTCAGAAGTGCTGTCAAACAGCTTGAATAGTTTTGATGGTTCGGATGTGCCCCAGTGATAAGGCACTCTGAGTGTCGCGTCCCTGCCCAGAATACACGTAAGATTCTCAAACTGCTCAAATATTACGCAAGTGACGTCCGGTAAAAAGGCTGGCTTTGCGACGCGCTTCCCGCATTATAAGTGAAATCATGTAGCAGCGAGGATACCGGCATGGCGCTCAAGCCACCCCTTACCGAACTTCCCATTCATACGTCGAACACTGGTTTTTACAGTGGCTTCAGCCTGAATGTGACGGTCATCAGTAAAATTATCATCAGCATACTGGTCGTCTGGGCCATCGTCTGGCCGGATTGGTCCGGCGAAGTCTTGGGTGCCTGGAATTCAGTAATCTTGCTGAACTTTGCGGCATGGTACACTTGGATCGTAGGCTTTTTCATCATCGTGTGCTTCGGTCTGGCCCTGTGGCCCGCTGCGGGACGTCTCAATCTGGGACAAGAGGGTGAGAGACCCGAATTTACCAATTTTTCTTGGTTTTCCATGATGTTCGGCGCGGGGATCGGCGTCGGGATGCTGACTTGGGCGGTGGCCGAACCGGTGTCGCACTTTCAGAACAACCCGGCTGTCATACAGGGGCTCACGACCGCATCCGGAGAGGACAACGTCCGCACTGCGTTCGTCTGGTCGTTCCTGCATTGGGGTCTGGGTGCATGGGCATGCTACGCGGTCGCGGGTCTGTCACTGGCATTTTTCAGCTACCGGCGCGGTCTGCCGCTCACGATCCGCTCGGCGCTGACGCCGCTTTTCGGTAAGGCGCTTTCGGGTGTACTCGGACATGTCATCGATATTGTCGCGGTTGTGGCAACGATTCTGGGTGTGGCCCAAACGCTCGGCTTCGGCGTCGAGCAATTCGTGGCGGGGCTGGCGCGGATTGGCATTGGCGGTCTGGCGCTCGAAGACGGATCTGCGACGGCGACAGGCATTATCGTGGCGCTTGTGGTGATCATGGGGGCATCGACACTGTCGGCGCTGTCGGGCGTCGGCAAAGGCATCAGGATCCTCTCTAACCTCAATATGGTCCTGTCGATCATCCTGCTCGGCTTTTTCATGATATTCGGTGCGACGTTCTTTGGCGCTGCGGCCTTTTTTGTGGGCATCTGGGACTATCTGCTCGCCCTGCCGGGCCTCAGTTTCAACGTCTTCGTCTTCGTCTCCGACGGCGTCGAGGGGTCCGAGGCGTTTCTCTTGGCGCAATGGCAGGGCTGGTGGCCAGTGTTCTACTGGGCGTGGTGGATCGCATTCGCACCTTTCGTCGGACTGTTTCTGGCGCGCATTTCCCGGGGCCGCACGATCCGCGAATTCGTGCTGGGCGCCATGATTGTCCCGTCCCTGATGTGCTTTGTCTGGTTCTCGTGGGCCGGTGGCACGGCGGTTGATCTGGAGCTGAACGGCGCTGCGAACGGTGTCATTCTGGACGCGGCCAATGGCGATAAGATTTTCGCCATGACCGCCTTTATGCTCGAGCCTGTCAGTCAGATACTTTCATGGGCAATGGCGGTGATGATCGTGGTTCTGCTGCTGACCTTCTTGGTCACTTCCGCCGATTCAGCGGTGCTGATCGTGAATACGATCAACGCGGCGGGTGACGAGGGGCCGAAATCGCGCCCGCATATCATCTTTTGGGGCGTCGCGCTGGCGCTGGTGGTGGGGGGCTTGCTTGTCTCCGGCGGCACCGGTGCGATCCAGACGGCGATGGTCATCGGCGCACTGCCGTTCAGCCTGGTGATGGTGCTGATGTGTGTCTCGCTGGTCAAAGCGATTTGGAACGATGGCCGACGCGAAGCCGCTGGCATCGCCACGCACGCCGACCCCGTTGCGACGGGAGCGACCCCCGCTGAATAAGTTGGGTACATGATATAGCAAAAGCCCCGGAGATCACACTGACGCATTCCGCGTGGTGGGAGGCCTAAACGATAAAACCTGTCGCGTTAAGCGCGGCAGGTTCTTGCTTTTGTTGGGTAAAAGTGGAGTCCAGCAATCGGGGAAAGCAGCAGTAAATCCGAGACTATTTTCTCGGGCGGCTTTTCGGATCGTGCCATCGAAGAAAAATCCGTAACTTCAGATATTTCTTCTTCTTTTTATAAACATACAGCCAATATTCTCTCACCACAAGCTTGACGTCCGCATGAACGCGGAGTTCGCGATTTTCTTGTCGCGCCGACTTTAATCCATGCGGAATCTCTGCTTACTGGTCGTTGAAACGACCGGAGGTAGAACCGCGGAGATCCGAGGTTCTGATGGCAGATTTGGCTAAGTTTAACTTCAAGCTTTCGCAGCTCTATCCCGGCGCGGGCGATCATCATATCAATACATGTGGAAATCCTGATTGCTCAAACTTCGGGCAGCCTTTGACGACCCCCGCAATCCGGAGATCTGAAGCGGTCAAGAAATATCCGAATATCACACCGGAGCAGATCAGGCTGTTCGAGGAATGCGGGCCCGGTGCATATAGCCTTTCGGGCGCGAGAAAGAAATACCGACGAGTTTCTAACGTCTTTGAATACGAGAATGATCCACACGTCTGGAGCGATCAGCGAACCGTCAAATGCCTTGGTCAGACGCGCGACGGGAAGGCCTGCGGATCAAAGTTCTCCATTCTCTCCCCAGATCATCTCAACCAGGAAGTCGAAAGGCTTCGCAATCAGAATGCGGTTCTTGACGGGCCGGCATGTGGTGCCTGTGGAACACGCCTCCTTGATGATCCTGATCAGTTTGCCTTGGATGGCTTGCATGAGCGGTCGAAAGACCACGCTGGAAAACCTATTCGCCAGAAAAAGACGCCGACATCCCTCCGCGTTCTTCATAAGCCGTGTCGCGGGAAGAAGGGCGCACGCTTCTCCGTGTCTTTGCCACATGCCGGACAGAAGACGACTGCCGACAATCTGCGCATTCTGGGAGCGGTCCTGAATAGCGCAGGCATCGTTGACATCCAGCGAATGATCGGGACCGCATCAACGGGCAAAAAGATCGGCATGTCGCGGATCTACAACCGGATCGCTTGGCTTGAAGAAGTATTTCTGGCCTACGAGCGCGAGATGCTGCGCCGCTGGAAGGATAAGGTGGAGCGTAGCGGGGAAACGGTCGAACACCTTCTGAGTCACGATGACATGGTCCTTACGGTTAACTGGGAGACCTCGACAGACCGACGGAACACCCAGCTAAACTGTGCGATCACAGCGGATGCAAACAGCGGGTATGTCTATCGCCTCGATGTCGACTTCGATCCGCATGCGACGCCCTTGGATACCTTTAATGCCACGTATCTCGATGATCATGGCATGCCACAAAACCTGACTCAGGATTACAAAGGAACCAAAGTGCAATCGGCGCCGAAATTTTCGTGGCAGCGTCCGACCGGCAGGTATCACGAGCGTCAGTTCTTCGCCGCCTGCGTCAACGAGATCAAGGCGTTCCAGAGTCGTGCTAAGCGTCGAATGCCCAAAAAAGACAAGAACCAGCAGTCAGCGCGAGACAACATAATCCAACGCACCGACAGCATGATCTCAAATATCCGGATGATATCCGAGGGCTGGTTTGGTTTCCCTATCGACAAATCCGAAGAGCGCGGCTCGTTCAAAGGTATGACGACACGCGACACCTACACCAAGGGAGCCCATTTCGTCTTGTTGAAAGAGATACTGCCCTATGGGAAAATCGTTCTGACGACCGAGCAGGAAGCGACATTGCCCACGCTTCTCCCACACATTTTCGACCAAGAGATCCATGAAGATCGCTTCGTCTGGCTCGCGATGGGATTCAACAAGAAGGCGACGAAGCCGGAGAAACTTGGAAAGATCAGGGAATACAGGAAGGCCAGACGGTTGTTTCAGAACAAGGCGATGTTCAGCCAGGTATTTGATCCCCTAACAGATGCCCAGACCGTGACCGAGGCATTCATTGCCGCCAAGATGAAAAATGCGATGCGGGACTCCGGGGCGCATTTTCAAATATCGAACTATCAATCTGTGAGTTTTCCATCGCTCTGGGTCAAATCCCCAACTCAAGCAAGTGGCGAGATCGACAAAGTTATCGGCTTTCCAATCCTGCCTCGACATCTGCGCGGGCGCCTCAAGAAAATCCCCTACGATCAGGAGGACATCAGTGCTGATCTGCGCTGCGAACTTGCACCTTGGGTCTATAAAGCCACCATGCAGCCCGTTAGCACGTTCATGAACTCACTTCGCGAGAGGCTGAGCGCAGCCAGCCGCGTCGAAGGCGGTGGCGCCCGCATTGGTGGTTCATATGTCCAAGGTGCGATCTTCAATCCCAGGACGTTGATATCACTCCTGAACATCTACCGAGTCCATTATAACTTCTTCGAGCTGCGGCCATACACCTGCCCATATGAAGAAATAGACGATCAGATCGACCCACCGAAGCTGACACCACGGTCTTTGAAGATCCCAGGGACGGATGATGTCATCGACCTTCCGCCGAGAGCGCGGCGCACACCGGCACGCGCGACGCCCGCCATGCGGCACGGCATGGACGCTTTCACAAAGCGAAAGGACGGCACAATCGACCCGCCGGACATCTACCGAATGCTGTATCGCCCATGGCTCTACATGGGGACCAAACTCGGCGCGAGGTTCGAAAGATCTCAGAAAACTCGCAAATGAAATTTTTCCTCCGACTATCCAATAGGCAGACATGTAAGTATCCCTCGAAAGTTGCTTTGTAGGTTCCATTTCTCATCAACTGACCACATCTTATTGGAAATAGAGGAAATAAAATGGTAAATATTCGTCCTATCGAGCTGAAGCTGATTGATGACTTGACTGGAATGAGTAGCGGTTGGGTGCTCGACTTTTCAAACCAGACTTTCGCTGAATTTTTCCACGACGAAGCTGGAATCGATATTTACGATGACGCCTACAATGATGGAAGCGGTTCAAAAGGTAAAAGGTTGCGGGCTTTCTTCAGAAGCGCTCAACCTCTGGCGGTTGCCCACATCCTAACTGCCCTCTGGGAATATAGGGAAATACATCGGATAGAATTGGGCGAGGAAGATAAAATTCCGAACTGTCATTCTCGTCTTTCTGCTATTGTAGAACGCTTGGGCGGGCAGCCCATTCCAATACATGACATTTCCGGCCTGAAAGATACAAAGCAGGTGCCGAGTTCAGCTTCAAGAGGGCCTACGACTACTCAACGGCAGGCACTGCACGATGAGTTTCAAGCTATGTTCGCTATGGCCCCGCATCCTCGAGGGTATGCCTTCGAGAAGTTTCTGGGTCGACTGTTCGACGCGTGGGACCTTGATTCACGAGGTGGTTTCAGGAATTCGGGAGAACAGATTGATGGTTCTTTCGTTCACGACCATGCAATATACCTGCTGGAAGCAAAGTGGCATGCCGAAGCGACAAATGCAGCCACACTTCTTTCTTTTCAAGGAAAGGTGTTGGAGCGTCCCACATGGGCGCGAGGGATGTTCATTAGCTATCAAGGCTTCAGCCGTGATGCCCTTGACGCGTTCACAGCCCGACAAATCATCTTGATGGACGGGATGGATATCATGGACACCTTGGATCGCGGTCTCCATCTGGATGACGTAATACGCGCAAAGCTACGTCATTCGGTGGAGAGGAAAGATCCATTCGCGCGGACAAGGACGCTCTTCAAGTAGCCTCAATGTTCACAACCTATAAAATCAATCCTATAAGACGCACAGGAGTATACTTTGCAGTTGTTTACTGACCGAGAGCAGGGGCCAAAAGCCAGAACTGAATCCACTATAGACCGACGCGTTGAACGAGCGTTTGCGGCGATGATCCGTGGTTTCTATAGTCGAGAGGCATTCGGGATAGACTTTCCTTCAAAGTGCCAAGATGGTGCTGGTTTTGCTGGCACAGATGTTTCAGCCTTTGAGGCCGCACTTTCCGGCGTTGTTCCGGAAATGGAAGGATGGCTTGACCAAGCCATCCACTCCAATGCGGGCGACAAGTCCTTTGTCAAAACGGAAAACATCCTTGATGCGATTGAATGGCTGGCTGCACATGTTGGGGAGCCGAAAAAGGGTGCATGGCACAGCTATTTCAATCATCATCACCTTACATGGGATCGGATCTCTGGCCGGGAGGCATTCAAGGAGGCAGCGAATGATATATTCGCTCGAAATGGTCTCGCCTATGAGATGGATGAGCCTGGTCAGATTCGTCGAATAGTGGACGGTCCAACACCTGATTTACTCAAAAGAGCCCAATTTTCGACCGGTGATAAAGAGACTGACTTACTGCTTGAGCGTGCCCGTCGACGCTTTTTTGACAGAGATATCGACGCCGGGCAACATGCCATAGAAACCCTATGGGATGCTTTCGAGCGTATCAAAACGCTTGAAGACCCTAAGAATAAGAAGAACTCCGCAAAGGCGCTTATTGCCAAGGTTTCGGAGATTGATAGCGCTCGGGCCTTGATTGAGGCAGAAATGATGGCTCTAACCGAGATTGGGAATAACTGGCGAATTCGACACCATGAAGTCGGTAAGACCGAGCTCGCCAATGACGCGGAGCTACGCGATTATCTATTCTTGCGCTTGTTCGACCTCATTCGCCTGCTACTTTCTCATCGAGGCGGCACAACGGCTTAGCAAACTCGACCAAGCAGGACCTACTTCCGAGCTGTCTTTGTTTTACTCCTACTTAACCTTGATTGGGAGTAATGAGATTTAGTTCTCGAAACTGAAATCTCTGGAATAAAACACGGGGAAGTTTGGCAAAATCAGACGAAATATGGCCGCAACCCTCCGAGTCGCGGCCATTTTCATCGAGTAACATAATCCAGTAGACCTGAACCTCGAACTCCCACCACGCGGAATGCGTCAAGATCACACTCCGGGGCTTTTCACATTTTGGTGGGGTAACGCGGCGCTATGCGCTGCACCTGTTTTCAACACTCGCATTTCGCCGATAGCAACAGATCGACTTTTTTTAAACCACGGTGGCCTATGTTTTGTGAAACCTTTGCCTTGATCATCGCGTGGCTGTCCTAAGTCATGTCGAAATAACGAACAAAGGCAAATACCTTGAGCGACACTTCTCCGATCCTGATCTGGCTGCGCCGTGACCTCCGGCTGAGCGACCATCCCGCGCTGCACGCCGCCTGCGCGACAGGGCGGCCCGTGATACCTGTTTTCATCCTCGACACCCACGCCCAATCGCTGGGCGCTGCGCCGAAATTCCGGCTGGGTCTGGGGCTTGAGCACTTCTCCGGGACACTGTCGGACAAGGGCAGCCGCCTGATTTTGCGGCGCGGAGACGATGCGCTGAAAGTTCTGCACGATCTGATCACGCAGACCGGGGCCGGTGCGGTGTACTGGACACGCCAGTACGATCCCGACGCGGTCGAGCGCGACAGTGCCGTGAAATCCACACTCAAAGAGCAGGGGGTCGAGGCAAAGTCGTTCGGCGGCCATTTGATGTTCGAGCCTTGGACGGTCGAGACGAAGACTGGCGGCTACTATAAGGTTTACACCCCATTCTGGCGTGCCGTGAAAGAGCGCGACGTCGAGGAGCCGCTCCCCGCGCCAACCACGATACCCGCGCCGCAGGAATGGCCCGCCAGCGATGATCTGGACGACTGGCAGATGGACGCGGCGATGATGCGGGGTGCAGAGGTGGTGCGGCCTTTCGTGCAATTGGGCGAGAAGGCGGCGCAATCGCGTCTGGGCGCGTTTCTGGCCCATAAGGTTGCCGATTATGACACCACACGCGACCTGCCAGCCGTGGACGGCACGTCTTGTCTGAGCGAAAATCTGGCCTTGGGCGAGATCAGCCCGCACCAGTGCTGGCATGCGGGTCAACGTGCGCTGCACGAAGGAAAGCCCGGAGCGGAGACATTTCTCAAAGAGCTGGTATGGCGTGAATTTGCCTACCACCTGATGCATCACACGCCGCGCATCCTGACGGATAACTGGCGCGAGGAATGGTCGGGGTTCGACTGGAACGAGGACGAGCGGCGCGCGGAAGTGAAGGCATGGAAACAGGGCCGCACCGGCATACCCTTCGTCGACGCCGCCATGCGCGAGATGTACGTGACGGGCCGGATGCACAACAGGGGCCGCATGATCGTCGCCAGTTATCTGACGAAACACCTGCTATGCCATTGGCGTATCGGGCAGAAATGGTTCGAGGAATGTCTGATCGACTGGGACCCTGCCAGCAATGCGATGGGGTGGCAGTGGTCGGCGGGATCGGGGCCGGATGCCACGCCCTACTTCCGTGTGTTCAATCCAGTGACGCAACTGGATAAGTTCGATAAAAAGCATGACTACGCCCACCGCTGGATTGCCGAAGGGCGCAGCGATGCGCACGCGGATGCACTGGCGTATTTTGACGCCATCCCGCGCACGTGGCACATTGCACCGACCGATCCCTATCCCGAGCCGGTCGTGGAGGTGTCCGAGGGCCGCAAGCGTGCCCTTCATGCCTACGAGACCAGAGGGTTTTAGGTGTTTCCCATTCTGAATTTGATAAGTAAACAACCGGTTAAGCCTATGGGTAGGAATGACAGATGATCTTGACGACAACCGAAGGGCAGAAGGATCTGCCACGCTATTTTGCACAAGTGATGGGTATGGCGTCCTCGCTGCGCTTTGGGCGTATTGATTTCATCCTGCCCGACGGGCGTCATTTTCGGGCCGAGGGAGCACAGCCGGGGCCGGTGGCCGAATTGCAGGTCCATAATTCCGATCTGTTCGCCCGGCTGATCCGTGAAGGCGATCTGGGCTTTTGCGATGCCTATCTAGATGGCTGGTGGAGCACGCCCGATTTGCAGGCTTTCATGGATTTCATCCACGCCGACAACGAAGATGTCTACGATGGCTTTCCCGGCATGGGTCTGGTGCGCCGTTACGAGCAGTTGCGCTTTTGGTTGCAACGCAATTCCAAGCAGCAGGCGCGTAAGAACATCTCCTATCACTATGATCTGGGAAATGATTTCTACGGCCTGTGGCTGGATGAAACAATGAGCTATTCCAGTGCCTTGTTCACCGACCCTCAACAAAGCATGGAAGCGGCGCAGACCGAGAAGTATAAATCCATGGTCGATGAGATGGGCGTGCAGCCGGGTGATCACGTGCTTGAGATCGGCTGTGGCTGGGGCGGGTTCGCTGAATACGCCGCCGCCGAGCGCGGTTTGCACGTCACCTGCCTGACCATCAGCGAAGAACAGTTTAAGTATGCCGTGGACCGAATTGAAAAGGCTGGACTTTCCGATAAGGTGACATTCAAGTTGCAGGATTATCGCGACGAAAAGGGGATGTATGATGGCATCGCCAGTATCGAGATGTTCGAGGCTGTGGGTGAGAAATATTGGCCCGTCTATTTCGAGACGGTGCGCGAGCGGCTTAAACCAGGCAAGACGGCGACGTTTCAGATCATCACCGTGGCCCATCGCCGCTGGAAGGTGTACAAACGCGGCGTTGACTTCATCCAGAAATACATCTTTCCGGGTGGTATGCTGCCCAGCCCCGTTGTGCTGCGTGAGCAGATCGAGCGGGCGGGCCTTGCGGTCGAGAAATCGGTGGAATTCGGCAAAAGCTATGACATCACACTGCGCCGCTGGCACGAGACGTTCAATGATAAGTGGGACCAGATCGCTGCCATGGGCTTTGACGAGCGGTTTCGTCGGATGTGGAATTTTTACCTCACTTCCTGCGCTGCGACATTTGACAGTGGAAATTGTGATGTAACGCAGATTACGGTACGCAAACCGGTGTAAGATCGGCGTTTCGGACCAAAGGAAGACCCCATGCCTACAGCTGCCCGCCTCGTTGCGGCCATCCTTCTCGCAATTCTGGGGTGGGTTTTATCTGATTTAGTGCGCCCGCTGATGCCGGAAGGCACTGACTTCGGTTGGTTTAATTTTGTGAACGCTTTCATCGGTCTCTGGGTCGGCTGGGGCGTGATGGGCAGGCGCGCAGGGCGCGGCTTTGTGTCGGGGATCAACAACGGCCTGACCGGCACCGCCGTGATGATCATATGGGCGATTGCGGTTCATGCGTCCTATGAAATGTTCCGCCTTGCCATGCGCAATCGCTATGACGGGCCGATGGAAGCGATTGCGGGGATTTTCCTCATTGGATCCGAATTCGGCCTGATGATTGCAACGGTGCCGGTGATCGGCGTGGCGGTGATCGGCGCGGTCATCGTCGGTACAGTCACGGAATCCGCTTCAAAGCGTTGGAGCTGACCGGTGCGGTCAGTGATATTCTTCTACGGCACATTGCGGCACAGCCCGCTGCTCGAAATCGTGCTGGGACGTAAGGTCTCAATGCGTGACGCCGCATTGGACGGGTATCACTGCCTGGCGGTTGCACAACAGCCATTTCCGACGCTGGTGGCAAAACGCGGGTCGGTTGCACACGGTACTTTAGTGGACGATCTGTCAGAGCATGACCTCGCCCGACTGGATTATTACGAGGGCGGTTTTGACTATGCGCTGAATGATATCGTGTTGTCGGACGGTACGCCCGCGCGGGTGTATCTTTGCGCGCCCGACCGGTGGCAGACGGATGGAAGTTGGGATTTTGACGTCTGGACGGAGCGGTGGGCCGCCCTGTCGTGTCATGCCGCGCAGGAGGTGATGGACCATTTAGGCACCCTTAACAGCGATGTCGTGGGCCGGATGTTTCCCCAGATCAGAGCGCGGGCATGGTCGCGGGTGCTGGGTACGCGCACGCCTGCGGGTGCTGATGTGTTTGACGGCAGGATCGAGACATCGCGCAGCACCCGTGCCTATACCGGCTATTTCGCCCTCGACGAAGTGGCGCTGCACCACGAGCGGTTCGACGGGGGTATGTCAACGCGACTGGAGCGGTCCTATTTCATCGGCGGCGATGCCGCGCTCGTGTTGCCCTATGACCCGGTGCGTGACCGCGTAATGGTGGTAGAGCAGATGCGCATGGGCCCGTTGGGGCGCTGCGATCCGGCAATCTGGCAGCTGGAGCCGATAGCGGGGCGCGTCGATCCGGGCGAAGCGCCGGAGCAAACGGCACTGCGCGAGGCCCGCGAGGAAACCGGGCTGGATCTGGACCGGCTTGAGACGGTCGCCCGCGGCTATCCCAGTCCGGGCGAGTCGACGACATATTTCCATATTTTCGTGGCGCTGACCGATCTTCCCGACAATGTGACCGGTATCGGCGGGCTTGAGACGGAGGCCGAGAACATCCGCTCGCGGCTGATTTCTTTCACTGATTTCATGGGGCTGGCCGAGGATCTTGCACTGGCCAACACGCCTTTGGCGCTGCTGGCCTATTGGCTGTCACATCACCGAAGCCGGTTGAGGTCTGAATAGGGGCCAGATAGATGTGGTGTGCAAAATGAGCGAGGACCAAGCCATGCACGTAGCACGCGATCTGGAACATGCGGTGGGCAACACGCCCCTGATCAAATTGCGAGCTGCCAGTGCGCTGACAGGATGCGAGATCTACGGCAAGGCGGAGTTCATGAACCCCGGGCAGTCCGTCAAGGACCGCGCGGCGCTTTATATCATCCGCGACGCCATCGCGCGCGGGGATCTCAAGCCCGGCGGCACGATCGTCGAGGGGACGGCTGGAAATACCGGCATCGGTCTGGCGCTGGTCGGAGCCTCGATGGGCTTCAAGACCGTGATCGTGATCCCCGAGACGCAGTCGGAAGAGAAAAAGCAGATGCTGCGCCTTGCCGGGGCGGAGCTGGTGCAGGTGCCCGCCGCCCCCTACCGCAACCCGAACAATTTTGTGCGTTATTCCGAGCGGCTGGCCGCCGAGTTGGCGCGCACCACCAACGAAGGGGTGATCTGGGCCAACCAGTTCGACAATGTCGCCAACCGGCAGGCACATGTCGAAACCACAGGCCCGGAGATCTGGACGCAAACGGACGGTAAGGTCGATGGGTTCATCTGTGCTGTGGGGTCCGGTGGCACTTTGGTGGGCACTGCGATGGCGCTCCAGCCGAAGGGCGTGAAAATCGGCATCGCGGATCCCGACGGTGCGGCGCTTTACAGCTATTATACAACCGGTGAATTGGCGATGGAGGGTGGGTCGATTGCCGAGGGCATCGGTCAGGTGCGTATCACCAAGAATCTCGAAGGCTTCACACCTGATTTCGCCTATAATATCCCCGATGCCGAGGCACTGCCTCTGGTGTTCGATATGCTTGAGCATGAGGGGCTGTGCCTTGGGGCCTCGTCGGGCGTCAATATTGCAGGCGCTATCCGCATGGCGCGTGATATGGGGCCGGGGCATACCATCGTGACGATCCTGTGCGATTATGGCACCCGCTATCAATCCAAACTGTTCAATCCCGATTTCCTGCGGGAAAAGAACCTGCCTGTGCCGCACTGGCTTGACCGCGCGCCCGCAGACATTCCAGCGGTGTTCGAGGACGTATGACCCGAAGCTTTATGACCGCTATCAGGCGGCTGTTGGCGTTTACCGGTCTGCTGGTGCTGCTTGCCTCGGCGCTGGTGGCGCAGGAGGTTCCGGGCATTGATATGCCGGGCTGGCGCGCGTTGGCCGAGCGTACCGAGACTGCGGTTGATGATGCCGATACGCCGAATGAGACGCTGGAAGATCTGCGAAATGATGTGGCTGATTTCAGGACGCAATTCAACGAGGCGCGGGGCGTAAACGCGACCCGTATCGCAAGTCTGCGCGACCAGCTGGCCCAGCTGGGCACGCCGCCCGCGGAGGGGGACGCAGCACCCGAAGCGGCGGAGATCGCAAGACAGCGCCAGCAACTCGAAGAGCAGCTTGCAACGCTGACCGCCCCCGTGCAGGTGGCTGACAGTGCCTATGCGCGGGCCGATGCACTGGTGGGCGAGATCGACACCATCCTGCGCACAAGACAGGCCGAACAACTGTTGGAAGTGGTTGAGACGCCGCTGAACCCCGTGCACTGGCCCGTTGCATTCGGTGCGCTGCGCAATGCGGTGTCCGAGCTTTGGGTGGGGGGGGACTCCAAGGATACGGCGGCGCAGCAGGCGGAGTTGCGCCGCAACCTGCCGCAGATTCTGTTTGCCACGCTCGCAGGGCTGATCCTGATCGGGCGCGGGCGGCGGTGGTCGAAGACGATCGTCACTTACGTTGGTACTGCGGGCGCACGCGGTGTCGGGGTCTGGCGCTTTGTCGTCTCACTGCTCAGGATCGTGTTTCCGCTGATCGGGCTGACGCTGCTATCCTATGCCGCACGAACCAGCGGCTATCTGGGAGAACGCGGCGATCAACTCGTCTTTCTCATCCCTATCCTTGGCGGGCTGATGCTTGGGTTCCGATGGGTGTCCGAGCAGGTCTTCTCGCGCGATGAAGAGGATGCATTGATCACGCTGTCTGCCAAGGACAGGGCCGAGGCACGTTTTCTGGTCGGTGGGATCACACTGTTCATCATTCTTAACATGCTGCTTTTGCGGATCGTATCGCTTGATGACGCGAGCAGCCTGACCAAAACGGTTGTTACGTTTCCATTCACGCTGTTGATCTCCTACGCGGTCTTCCGCATCGGGCGCCTGTTGCGTCATTACGGCCAGCAGGCGGTCGCGGCCGAGGATGATGAGGTCACCCGCGTCAGCACGCTCGCCCGCCTGGTGCGCAGTCTGGGGACCCTGACGATCTGCGTCTCCGTCGCCGCACCGCTGTTGCAGGCCGCAGGCTATTATAATGCCAGTGCATTTGTGCTCCATCCTACGGTGCTGACACTTGTGATCCTCGGGCTGGTGTTGGCGTTGCAACGCTTCGGAGCCGATGTTTACGGTGCCATCACGGGGCAGGGTCCTGCCGCGCGCGACGCATTGGTGCCAATTTTCATAGGAATGATCCTGCTGATGCTGGCGATGCCGGTGCTGGCGCTGGCCTGGGGCGCGCGGATCGCCGATCTGACCGAGATCTGGGCCGCATTCAGGCGTGGATTTGCAATCGGAGAGTCGCGGATATCTCCGACTGATTTCCTGACCTTCGCGTTGATTTTCACCTTTGGCTATCTCGCCACGCGACTGGCGCAGGGCGCGCTCAAAACAAACGTGCTGCCAAAAACCAAGATCGACAAAGGCGGGCAAAATGCCATCGTCTCGGGGCTGGGGTATGTCGGTATTTTCCTCGCGGCACTTGCCGCCATCACCGGTGCAGGCATAGACCTCAGCAGCCTTGCGATTGTCGCCGGTGCGCTGTCGGTTGGCATCGGTTTTGGTTTGCAAAACATCGTATCCAACTTTGTGTCGGGCATTATCCTGCTGATCGAGCGGCCCATTTCCGAAGGTGACTGGATCGAAGTATCGGGCGGGCAGATGGGGTACGTGCGCGATATCTCCGTCCGCTCCACCCGGATCGAGACATTTGACCGGACCGATGTCATCGTGCCGAACGCCGATCTGGTCAGCGGCACGGTGACGAACTACACGCGCGGGAATACGCTGGGGCGTGCGATTGTGCCTGTGGGCGTCGCATATGGCACCGATACCAAAAAAGTCGAGGCGATCTTGCAGGAGATCGCGAGTGATCAGCCCATGGTCCTGGCCAATCCCGCGCCGAACGTTCTGTTTATCGGGTTCGGCGCCTCTTCGATGGATTTCGAGATCAGGATGTTTCTGAGGGACGTCAATTGGATGATGCCGGTGAAAAGCGATGTGAATCACGCAATTGCAAAACGCTTTGCCGAGGAAGGTATTGAGATACCGTTTGCCCAGCAGGACATCTGGTTTCGCAATCCCGAAATTCTGCGCGCGGCATCTCAGACGCAAGGGCAGGACGCATCGACGGCGGAAGCACCTCCGACCAAACAGCCCAAGCCCGAAAAAGATGAACCCGAAACGCCCGTTGCCAAACGAAAGACAGCGCAATCTGCGCCCCTTGGCGACGCGTCCAGAGGAGAAGGCGACCGATGACGCGCATGTTGTTTCGGGATGACCCGTATCTGCGCGACGCACCCGCGCGTGTGATCGCCCATACTATCGAGGGGGGCATCGTGCTGGACGCCACAGTGTTCTACCCCAAGGGCGGCGGGCAACCCGGTGACAGCGGCGTGCTGGAATGGGATGGCAAACGGCTGGCCATTGCGACTGCGGTGAAAGGTGAGGGGGACCAGATCGTGCTCGTACCCTCTGAACCGCTCGCGCTGCCGCCGGTGGGGTGCCATCTGGTGCAGCATCTGGATTGGGATCGCAGACACAGACACATGCGGGTCCATACCGCGCTGCATCTGCTGTCGGTTGCGGTGCCGTTCGGCGTAACCGGCGGGGCGATCTCGGCTGCCCACGGCAGGTTGGATTTCGACATGCCCGACGCTCCGGAAGACCGTACCGCACTTGAGGAGGCGCTCAACGCATTTGTCGAAGAGGATGCGCGTGTCAGTGACGGCTGGATCACCGAGGCAGAGCTGGATGCCGCGCCTGCGCTGGTGAAGACCATGGCGGTAAAGCCGCCGCGCGGGGTGGGCGATATCCGCCTTGTGCGCATTGGCGAGGAGAACGACTGGATCGATCTGCAACCCTGCGGCGGCACACATGTGGCACGCACCGGGGAGATTGGGGCGCTGCGCCTCGGCAAGATCGAAAAAAAGGGCAAGATGAACCGCCGGATCTATCTGCACCTCGACAGTTGAAGAAATGAGGCGTCGCGCCCCCATTTCGAGCTTGCACACCCGCGCCCTCCCTTGCTAAAGACGCGCAACGGACAGGTGGCCGAGTGGTCGAAGGCGCACGCCTGGAAAGTGTGTAGGCGGGAGACCGTCTCCAGGGTTCGAATCCCTGTCTGTCCGCCACCTTACAATATTTGCAGTTTGATCAGGGCGCCTTGGGCGGCCTTTTTCTTTTCTTTATATGGCTATGAGCCACTTTAACGTTTGCCTTGAGTTTCTTTTGATGATGCCCATATTCGTCCGTTTAGTGGTATGGAAAGTGGTATTTTTAGAATGGCCTTTACTGGCAAACTGACAAAAAAGCTTGTCGAGAACCTTGGCGCTGGCCGCCACGGTGATGGCGGCGGCCTTAATCTGTGGTCGATCCGTCAGCCGCGTGGCGCTGGATTGTGCGGGTGGTTGTCAAAGGCCAGAAAACAAGATGGGTGGACCGTTGCGGACCGACTTTGGTTTGGGCGGTGCTGACATTGTGACGCTCAACCAAGCGCGCGAACGAGCGCTGGAATATCGCCGCATGGCCAAGCAAGGCCTGAACCCGCGTTTCAATGCGCGCCAAGAGGTCCCGACCTTTGAAGAGGTGGCTCAATAGGTTCATATCGACCGGATGCCGATTTGGAAAAACGCCAAACATGGGAAGCAGTGGATCAACACACTGCGCGATTATGCTTTCCCCAAGATCGGGCGGATGCCGATTGATAGCGTTGAACAGCCCGAGGTGCTGATGTGCCTTGCGCCTATCTGGACCGACAAGCACGAAACGGCGAAGCGGTTGGCCCAGAGAATCAAGACAGTGCTGGACGTAGCGCGCTCTTAAGGGTTCCGGTCAGGTGAAAACCCCGTGACCGCAATCAAGGAATTGGGCGCGCTGCCCAAGGTCAAAGCCAAGGTGAAGCACCACAAAGCGATGGGCTGGAAAGACGTGGCAGCCTTCTATGCCGATTTGAAGACCCGCAAAGCGATGGCGGCAAATGCGCTGATGTTCACCTGCCTGACAGGATCAAGGGCAAGTGAGGCCTTGGGTTTACGCTGGGAAGAGATCGACTTCGATGCGCGACTATGGACCTGTCCGGCGGTGGGAATGAAGGGTGGCGAGGATCACCGGGTGCCGCTTACGGTTGAAATGCTGGCGATCATCGAGCCGTTGAAGGCAATGAAGTCGGAGTATGTGTTCGAGGGGCAGAAGCGGCACAAGCCGTTGTCGAATATGTTGATGCCGATGCTCTTGCGCCGGATGGAGGTTGAAGGCATCACGGTGCACGGTTTCCGCTCTACCTTCCGCGATTGGGCCTCTGAGGTGGCAAATGCACCGCGTGAAGTGGCGGAAATGAGTTTGGCGCATACAGTGGGGTCGAATGTGGAAAGGGCATATGCGCGGTCTGATCTTTTGGACAAGCGCAGGGTGTTGATCGAGCGCTGGTCTCGATATGTTTCGCGCCAAAGCGGCAATGTTGCGAGCTTCGCAGGATGAGCCGTCGAAAAACGATACTATATGGCGGAAGCCTCGATCTGAAATTTAACACTTTGCTTGGTTTTTCAGAATATGATCGCATTGGGGACATCTTGGAGGATATCGAGTTTGAGGTACCTAAGATCGACTGGAAGTGCGTCGAGGAAAGGTGCGATCAACAGGTTTCATGATATTCTAGGCAAGAAATAGATTTCGCATTTGAATCAGAATCGGCTTTAGGGTTCGCAAAGCGATTACCCACCATTTGAGTGGTCCAATGCCAGAAGATGACACTTCGGAAGCGGACTTTCTTAGAAAAGCTGACAGGATCGCTTTGCTCGCTCAAAAGCTGACGCACGGAATTGATGAGTTGGCTGAAATTGGTAGTGCGTTTATCCTTAGGCCTTTGCGAAAGGACGGGCTGACTTCTGCTGAAAAACCAGACGAGTTTTATGCCCAAGTGCGGGCAGGACAGAACCACCAACTTCCGATTGCTTCACTGACTATTACTCTTTCAGAAAGTTGTTAGACTACTACACCGCGTTTCCGGCCATGAATGGTGACTTTCGATCACTCATGGGGAGCAGATTTGATCGAATGCGTGATTATTCTTGGTATGAAACGTTTGTAATGAGAGTGATTTTGGCGCTGTGGCTTACGAGCTTTCCTATGACCGTCACAATACCTACAGATACCAATATCGGCTACGCATCCCCAATAATACAGGTTCTTGAAGAGCTTCGCAGGCAGTTTAATGAGTTGGCAGAACAAATGCCGGGGTTGGCTGATATGCGCGAAGACTGGAGCTATCGCCAGCACGCGCGCCTTGTTTTGCGGCTCAGCGATGAATTTGAGAAAAGCGAGATATTTTGGGCGTAAGTGCAACTTCGAAAGTATGATAGTGATCACTCCGCTTTTGGCAAAATGAAGTGTAAAAGCGGATTATGAATCAAATAGAAGCGAAGGCAGTTAGGTCGCATTGAAGCATCCTGAGCGGAGTTAAATGCGATGAATCCATTAGACCAAAATAGAAACTACGTCCTTGGTGACGACGAACTGAACCTCATAAGCGACCGTGACAAGCTGGCGCAATGGCGTCAAAAGGATATGGGTCCGGCGTTCTACAAGTTGGGCCGCAAGATCATCTGTCGCGGTGCGGATCTGAACGAATGGGCCGATGCCCAGCGCGTTGACCCGTCCAAAGGGACGTCGCGCTGATGGCAAAGCAAGTTTCGGCACACGGGGTCAAGATACATCGCCAGTACACTTATGACGCCGCTGCTGATGTTTTGGGCGTATCGGACCAGACAGTGCGCGGGTGGCGTCCCTTGGGGCTGCTGGTGCTGGATAGTCAGAAACCGCACTTGATCCTAGGCCACGAACTCAAGCGTTTCCTTGAAAGTCGGATACCAAAGGCGCGCCGGAAATTTAAGCCGGACGAGTTCTATTGCATGTCCTGTCGCGCGCCGCGCGGCCCGTATGGGGCGATGGCAGACTATGTGCCGTTCAAAGCTGTACGTGGCAGGCTGGTGTCCCTGTGCGTTGTCTGTGAGACGCCTTGCAATAGGTTCGTATCGCTCAAGACCTGCACCGAATTGGCCAAGACCCTGACAATCGCCACACGCGATACATGCTGAGCCTAAGGGAACCCCACTAACCTAAGGTGAAACATCACTTCCGGTTGGTCGCGCAATCCGGCGGAAATATCGCGCAAAACAAGGTGATGAGCGACAACCATCTTGGCCGGTGCCGACAACCACCTTGGCCGGTGGGGCTGGACGGAAGACGGGCATGCCCGTCTGGAGGGCAGCCCCACCGGCCTGATTGATTTTGGGAATAGGTGCTGG